>Ga0179593_1735156_pt1 | contig 12285 bp, 15 predicted proteins | sample CZODoug2_1_08_16_FD_185931 | JGI IMG/M metagenome (GOLD analysis project Ga0179593, IMG submission 185931) | Vadose zone soil fungal communities from Angelo Coast Range Reserve, California, USA - CZODoug2_1_08_16fungal (PacBio error correction) | ecosystem: Environmental > Terrestrial > Soil >...
TAGGCATAACACCTTAGGATTGAGAAAACGCCTCCAGGGATTCCTCCAAGTCTCCCTAAGCGAGATCCCTCCTGAACTCGCGTCAGAGCCCATCCTCAGATACTTTGGACCAGGGAACGAACAAGTTACCTGTGAGTCTAGAGATGCCTCATCCTCAGAGGGCAGAAGGTTTAGTATCGTGTTAGGTCTCCAGGTACTCAGGGAACTACAAAATATGTTTCGGACCACATAGAGATAATGGGGGTCGTGGGGGGTAAAAAGACTGGAGACTATTCATAGACCTATCTTCATACAAATACAGGAGCTCTATTTGGGTGGCGGTACCACAGACGAGTAAACTCAATCTCTACGGTCTATATGTTGCGCGCGGGGGGGGCTTTCGCGAGGGGTGGCCAAAAGCAGCTACCCAGGGATGCTCTGTGTGTCATTAACGTGTCCATCCCTCAGCACTAAAGTTAGAAGGGGGGGGACTGACGCTGCCGCTCATATTCGTAGCCATGAAAACCACCGAAAGGAAGAAACGGCAAAGGGAAAGCGTAAGGTGGTCGGTAACCAACAAGATGGGGGTGCCCAGGTGTGGCGGTGAAAAGAGGGCAATTGCTCAAAAATATTCGCAATAATCACTGCTTGATTGACTATTGGGCAAGCCTTGGGGAAAAAAAAAAGGGAGGTGCAGACAATAGACAACGAAGTTCTATAGGAACCTCGAGAAGAATAGCAGGGGTGGGGGAGAAAAAAAAAAAAAAAAAAAAAAGACTAGTACCTTCGGAGGTTAGAGGATGACCGGCGTAGCCCAAAAAAAAATGGGCGCAGGAACAATCGTTCTAGTGGGAGGGGAGAGATTCGGGGGGGACACTCGCTACGACTGTAGCAAGAACAGAGGCTGGTTTATCATGGGAACCCGGAAAGCACAAAGGGTCAACGTCAATTCTGGGCTAAATCACTAAAAAAAGGGGGGTAAAACGAACACACTCCTCACCTGACGCAATGGACGCAACAACATAAAAAATGCCTATTTCGCTAAAGAATCATCTGAATCGACATTACGCGGTTGCATTGAGCGCCCCCTGTGTAAGGACTCGAAAAAAAAAGGCGATATCGTAAGCGGGGCTCTAAAATGGCTAAACAGGAAATTTTGGAAACCACCTGCAACCGGCTGGCGGGGGGGCTAACTCTGTTTTTCTGAGACGGATCGACAAGAGTGAGCAAACCGAGCTGGCGGTGCCCTGGGGGAACCCGGGTGAAAGGGGCCGGATAAAAGGAAGAAAGCTAGAATGGTGCCCACTGTGCAGAACCTTCCCTGGTTTTAGGGGGTTTCCAAGACCGAAGAAGGATAATTGGGCTTAGAAGAGGAAAGGGAAGGTATTGGACAGGAAGATAGATTCTGAACGCGAGTTCTAGTCACCATCAAGGGCTCGGAGGGGGGGATGAAGGGTCAGGAAAAAAAGTTAACATTACTGTGAGTCTCTATCATCAAGCCAAATTCACTGGTGGTTCCTAAGACGTCAAGACGGGGGAAAAAGTGCAGAATGGTTCTCGTGAACCATCCGACATTCATATACCTTCTTGCCAAAAGAGGAGGCGTTTGCCTATCTACCTCCGTTCTGGGTGATAAAAACTTCTTCCAGGAGGAAGGGGGGGGGAACGTCCGGGTAAAAAGACAACGATTCGCTTCAGAAGATGAGATAAGCGCCCTTAAAAAAAAGCGTGGTCTTCCCACGCTGCTGTAGAACGCACAAAGAGGGGCCGCCGAAAGCTAACGCGTATGATGGTCCAGGAATGGAGAAGAGTCACTCATGAAGCACCCTTCTCTTCTCGGGAGCAGGAAAGCACTTGGACGGTCAGTAATACCTTCTTCAAAAACCTCAGCGTACCAAAGGGAACAGGTCAGAGCTGCCGCCAGAAGATCCTTCAATCAGAAGGGCGGGAAGGGCCTAGAACTAACAAGTTTTTCTTGGAGGAAGACCAACTAGGGGAGCGCAGAAGGACAGGCTTCAGTCTGGCTGAAATGAATGCGGCAACTTCAGGAAGGACTCAAGAAAGGATGAAAAGATTGAAAAACCTGAGAATGGACCGATCTATAATAAAAAACGAAAGATCTGTGGTAGAGTATTCGCACGAGAACCGCTTTCGTAAAACTGAGATAAATAGCATCGCTGAGCAGCGTGGAGATCTATTCCGTGGGAGGCGTCCCCAAAAGAAAAACAGAGCTCGAGGTTTGTTGAAGCCCACCTCTTTGGGGTTGTAAAGATGGGGAGGGTTGGGGGGGTAACGAAAGAAAAAGGTAAGGTGGTTCTCACCACGAAAACAAACTGACGTTGACGAAGAGGGCAAACAAAAGGGCCGATCGCGTCAATTCTGTCTGTCGGATGAGAATCGAAAGCGGGAAAAAAGGAAGGCTCAAAAGGAGAGAGAGAAGAGCCAATCGCATGGGGGCAAGCTGCTCTCATCCTGACAGCACGATCGGGGGGACAAGGGAGCTTGTCGAGGGGGCCCTATTGTCAAAAGGATTTGGGGAGTGGTGAAGCAAGGTGGGTCAGCACGGGACAAGGGAAAGAAAGCCAACAAACCTCAGGCAGGAAAAAAAGAGGGGGCAAGGAATATCCATTGAGAGGGGTTTCAGCAGGAGTTAGGAAAGCGAAAACGCAACCGTCTAGGGGGATGCTTTCTCTATTATCCGTACGTAGGCTCAGGGGTGGGGGAACGCGCGGCGCCTCGAAACAAGGTCCTTTACCGATTGAGATCGGTCGGGAAATTTGGGGTAATGGACAAACACCAGGTTGAGTTCGTGGACAAGACCAAATCCTGCATGGAAAAAACAGCTCGACGAGAGAGAGGATCAGGTGGTCTTTCATCAAATACGAACAAAGGTTCGTGTGGGGGGGGGGGGGGGAAGACCGGCTAAAAAGAAAAAATTCTGGCGGCAGCGGGTGCGACAGGAAAACGGAGGAGGCGTTCTCAGGGGGGACGAATGTCTCAAGGGAACATACATGGAAGAAACGGACAAATAGCGTGCGGAGAAAACCGGAGTGATCCGGTTGCTGCATAAAAAGGGCGACTTTCGCAAAAGCAGTCCAGCATCAACGCGAGAGCGGGAGAGAGAGGTCAATCCGATGGGACCACATACTGAAAAAATCGATGGAATCTCCTCGATGCGACGATCGAGGTGCCACCAGACTGGGACGTCCACGAGACGCAGCTTACTGGGTTTATCAAACCAACGAAGGGAAAACAAGTTCCTCTTAGAGCGGGGAGCATTTCACAGCAAGGGGAGAGCATGCTCGAAAGTGGAAAGTGCGCCACCAGGGTCACCGATGCACGGGCGACAAAAGGGAAACAGTCGGGCACACGCTGTCCGGAAAGGCTTCTGAGAAGCACGGAGTGGTCAGGGAGGTGCGGGAACAGATCATCACGAGAACAGACGCGGCAAAAAATCGCCTCTCCGCATTAATCTCGTCTCTGCCAGGCCATAACTGTCGCAAGAACGGAACGTTACGGGGCATGCTTGGCCCCAGAAGCCCCGTACAGGGCGGAAACGTTCGGCCGGCTGTCTGAAGGAAGGAAGGTGATAGCAGAAACCATGGGGTGAAAAAAATGAACCGCCCATCAATAGGATGAAAAACAAATAGGAGGAATTACGGAGGAAGAAAAAAAGGAAGAAAAGGCACAAGCCAGGACCCCACTGGAAACCCAACGTGGTTGTGAAAAAAAAAGAGGGAGGAAGGGGAGGAAAGGTGGCTTCGAAGACCAAAATGGCGCAGGGGCGGTGAGCTGGCGCTTGCCCGGCGGGCGGCCCCCCCAAGCGCACAAAAGGACAAGAGGGATCGTGCGCGGGGGGGTGAAAAAAAGAGGCTGTTTCGGGGCTTAGGACGGAGGAAAAAGGGGCGTAGAAATCCACCGGAACTTTTACCAGGGGGACCGCTAGGGCTTCTACGGGGAAAGGGGGGTCAGAGACAACAAGCGATGCCTATGCCGGAAAGCGTAGCGGGGAGTAAAAAAGGCGTATTCTAGACAGGCAATGGACAAGAGGGTCCTTGAGGTCCACGGCCTCTGGGGGTTGGGCTGACGGTCTCGCAGCAATGGTCCGGGGAAGGGAAAGAGAAGGTCTCGTCCGCTTGTTCATGCAAAACCCGGCAGAGGAAGAGAGAGGGGAAAAGGAAAAATTGAACGTCGTATGAGGATTGGGGGAGCAAACTCAATAGTTGCTACCAATGGGGGAAAAATAAAACTCATCCGTGAGGGAAAAGTCTTGGGAGAGAGGGTGAAGGGTCGAATGGTCACCACACATTTTCAACGCGACCTAGTTCGTGAAAAAAAAAGACGCAAAGATTGAAGGGTAAAAAAAAAAAAAAAGGGGGGGGGGGAAAGCGGACGGTAGGCTTTCTCTCCTCAAGGGTTGGGTTTTGGGGAAATAGCGCAGCGTAGCCACCACCGAAGATTTGAGGGGCAATAGAGCGGCTGAGTGGGTGTCAGCAGGCCAAGTGTGAAAAAAAGCGCATCTTACGAAGCCGAGCAAAAAACTGTCTGCAGGAAAGGGGGGGGAAAGGGGTCGGAGTAGGGCGAGGAACCTCGGAGGTCTCACCGTCTTTTAAGCACCGGGAGGAAGGTACGCGTCGATCCGCAAACAGCCTCTCGGGGGGGGGAAGAACGGGGGGGGGGAATAGTTAGGGGAACTCCGGCATTTCACAAACATAAACCGGAGGAACCTAGGGAAACCTAGGGGGTCAAAGATTCGCGAAAATCATCGTCCACAGGAGGGGCGCGAGGTCAAGTCTCTTCTGCTTGTCTCGAGCAGGGGAATCGGGCGCCTCTAGGGTTAAGGTCGCATTTCGGAAACAAGTCGACCTCTCTACAAAAAAAAGGATGGAAAAAGATCATTAAAAAAAAAAAAAAAAAAAAAGACTCCCAGGCGACCTTACCCTTCGAGGGAGAACGGGAGTGGAAATATCAGGGCACAAGAACGAGACTTTTTAAAAAATCCAGCCGCCCACGGGAACAAGGGGTCTCGAATATTCCTCATCCTCATCCTAAGGAAGCCTCTCGAAAAAAAAATCGGTGCCTTTGTGAGCAGACGCCTGTAGCGTTGAGCCCGACTAAGTGCTGTGCAAAGAGATGGGTCGGCGAGGAGCGATGCAATCCTAATCTTCTACAAATGTGGAGGAACTAGGGAGGGGGTTCGCCGGGGTTACCCATCAACCTCGTGACAAAAAAGCGCGGGGCGTTTCGGGGGGCTGTCAGGGGCGAGTTGGGGAAAAAGCTGTCCATGTGAAAAAGAAAGAAGTGAAACATTGGATACGTCGGAAGCAGGAACTCTGGAACGTGTGGCGATACGCTACGCGTCGGAATTTAAACCAACCCCTAAATGCGAAACTAAGGAAACGCGGTAAGGATGAAGAAGCTTTTGGGTCGGAACCAACAATGGGGGTAAGGGGTGCCCCTTTGGAGGTGCCGAAACACAGTCGAGGGAGAAACAAGGAAACACGCTTGGTGAGCTATTGGAAAATGGTTACAACGATTAAGGGAATCAAATAGAAGAGAGTTGAAAAAAAGAGGGGCCGATAATCGCAGGGGGGACATAAACCAAGTAACGTCGCGGTTCCAAAAAGCACAGAGAAAGGGGAGGGGATAAGTAGCCCCCAAACCCCGGAGAACGTTGAAAAAAGGCCCGGGACAGGGATTTGGCCAGGGGGGCTGCTAGGGTCTGTTGCATACGAAGTCAGCGATCTTCCTCGGCTTGCCAGGTTAGACCGGGGAGGATAAGAAGCCTCATCGTAAGGCCTTCTGGGAAGAAAACGAGAAACTTGGATCATCCTATCCAAATAAAAGAAACGCGACCCACACAAACCCCCGAGGTTTTCGCGAAGAAAGCCGGCCCCGGAAGGTTCAGCTGGGTTTTCGCAGAAACCTGGGGAAGGGAGCGAGACGCCGATTGCGCTTGGACACCTCGACGAATCGGGGAGGAAGCACCTGGCATCCAAATCGAGGAAATTTTTTGCAAAAAAATGGGGGGGATTGGGCAATGGGTGTTGGCTAGGCTGTTTTTGCTGCACGTAAGGAGAGCCATGGGCTCCAGCCGGTGGGGCTTTCGTTTCCGGTAACCCAGGATGCCGGGAGACAAGAAGTTCGCTCAACATTCTGGAAAAAACACCGTTCCCTCGAGAGCCTCTGTGAAAGGGGAAGGACAGTTTGCCATCCCTGCAACTAAAGGGGGATACTGGAAAGTGTTGAGGTCAGTAGAAAAGAAGAGAGAGCGGCACTGCTAGCGAGGGCTGAGGAAAGCAAGGATAATAGTGATTGCTGTGTGGAGCACTCTTAAAGGTACGGGGGGGGAGGAATTCATGGCCAGCGGGAAAAATGGGTTTCAGCCGCTGACAGTGCCTCTGTGGACAATTGTGTGGAAACTTGCAAGGAAAAGAAAAGAGAGGAGGGAAAAAGATACCCGATAGAAAAGAGGACTTCTTTTGGACAGATCTGCCTGCCGTGCGGGGGGGAAAAGACAGTCAAAAGCTGGACGGCCCAGGGTGGGCGATCACGAAACGGGATTAAAGTCCTCATATAGGAACAAAAAGGGCATCAGCGGGTCGTCCACTACGGCTGGTCAAAAACTAAATGATCACATACTCAGTCTGCTGGAAGGAGGCTGGCGCAAGATTCTCAGAAGCAAAAAGGGAGAGGAGGGTAGAGCCGCGAAGGGAAGGGGCCGGTTCTTCAAAGACCTTCGTCACAAGAAGCAGGGGCGAAACAGAAAGGGACAAGATGCCAGATCTCTTCCAAGCCCGGCTCTAAGGCTACCCAGGAAGACACAAGTGTGAAGAAGTTTATTAATACAACTATTTTCTCTCGAAAGGGCGAGCGAAAATGAAGAGGGGAAGAGTCAACGGGGCGTGAAATTAAATATTTTGCACATGATAAGAATATGAGAAATCCACTGGGGAACAGTGTTCTTCGGACGAAAAGTCAGAGGTCCCCAAACTTATCAAAAAAGCGGAATAAATATGAATCAAGGAGATGAGCTGTGCGTGCGATCGATTTCCGGGGAAGGAGAAAAAAAGGAAGAAAAAGATCAGAGATTTTTTTTTCGGCCACCTCTTGTTGAGGTGGAGGGTGAAGGAAAGGGGGGTGGGTCTTGCTGACCGCGCTTGCAAAGGGGGGTCGCACCACGGAGAAAAAGACGTTGACGAATAGTGCCAAGCAGCGCAAAGCAAGAGAGGCCTCGGGAGTTCAGGATGAAAGAAGAAGGGAAAATCGCCCCCCATTTCGAGGCGATCCTATAAAAAAAAAAGGGGATGAAGGGACTACGCATGGGAAAAGTGGGCGCTTCTAAGCACCGAATCGAGGACGCGAAGCAATTCCCAGAGGGGAAAGGTTGAAGGGAGGAAAGGGGAAGGTGGTCGCTTGGTCGACCCAACCGTTCAGGCGGGGGAGAGGGGGCAAAGGGAAAAACCAAAAAAGACCCAGCCCCCATCAAAATAGTTTTGCGGAAAGATGGGCTCAAGGGGTGTTTAGTGACCGCAAACGCAATCGGGAGCACCTCTCATTCGATGCTGGGAATTCCAAAGGAAAGCACATTAACCGCGGGTAAGCGAATACACAGAGCATGACCGATTATCAGATCGGACAGTAACCGGGGGGGGGGGGGGCCAAAAAAAGGGAAATGTCACGGCAAACGTTGGTAGTGCGTGCCCAGACGCAGCAAATTTCAACGGCAAAGGAAAAAGGGGGGAAAAAACCCGTTGGGGGATTGGGGCTCATCAAAGGACGGGTTCGTGGTTGGACGGACCGGGTAAAGAAATTTGAAGAGAGGGGGGCCGTAAAGGTCTGGCTTCAGCTTGTCTTGCAGGTCGGGCGGAAGGGGGGAGGGATGGAAGAAGGGACCAGAAAGGAATTCTTGCAGCCCGTCGCGGGAAGAACTGGGAACTATTCATTGAATCTTGGCGCCAGCAGCCTGACCCAGAAAAGGAGAGAGAGGAACAGGCAGGTAGTTGTTGAAAGGTAATCGAAAGGGGCGACCACAGCTGAGGTAAGCCAGGCCGCTGAGAAGAGTTCGTAACGATCTCCTCGTTGAAGGGGAGGGAAACCAAAGTACACTCCTCCGGACTGCAGGGTATAAAAAGCAAAGGAGAGATAGGGAAAAAAAAGTGCCTCTTTCTTGCTCAGGTAATCAGGGTTTCCAGGGGCTCTGAAAAGGGAAAAGGGCCCATGGGAACCGAGGCACTGAGGCGGACAGCGGCTGGGGGGGAGCCAAAAAATGGCCTCCTGTCTGCTTGATCGCCTCACAAGTAACTGGAAGGAGGGGGGCGAAACACGAGACATCACGAAGAAACGAGCCTTGCGGGAAATCGCCCCCTGAGCCGCAGTGCCGCTCGGATCGGCCCTGTCCATACGGGGGAAAAAAATCGGAAGAAAGGCGGCATTCCCAAGAAACTTCCCCAAGGGGAAGTGGGGAGCGGGAAACGGTTTGGTTCTAAACAATAATGTAAGCTCTTCGGGGGGTGAAGAATTCAAGGGCTTAGGGAAAAAGACTGGTTACACATGGAAAGCCACAACAGGCTTTCTCACAAATGTTAAGGGGCGGGAGGGGAAGAAAGATTTGGAACACCAGGGCCCAACCCAAGGGTGGGGGAAGTGAAGAAGGGGATGGGAGGGCACGGGTGTCTTTGGGCGAGCATACCAGCCCAGCCAAGAGGGAGGAAACGAAGCTGCAGCGCGGGGTAGCTCTCCTGCCAAGGGGGAAGGGGTCCAAAAAAAGCTGTCACCATCTCGCGGTGGAATTTCGATGCCAGTGGGTCGTCTTCTGCTAAGGAAGGGGTTCCTGTGCTTTTGCCTGGATGAGGACCGTGGTCAAAATTTTTGAGTAGCCTAAGGCCGAAAACTTCGGGCTTTTCTTAAGGCCGGTTAACCGGGTAGGAAGAAATAACCAGGCCTCTGTGCCAGGAAAAGCTGAGGGGGAAACATAATCGGAGGCCATTCCCCTCTTTCCTCGATGTTTCCTTCCGAGGGAAGTGGGGCAAAGGGCGGGGTGTTGAAGGAGACGGCTCGCAAGGGTCTCTTGAGCTTTTGTGAACCGAAAAGGAAATCAGAAAACTGGGATGCAAATGCGATATCTCGGCTTTCGCCGAGAAGAGGATGGAGGAAAAAGGCATAGGCAAGGAGGGAAAAAAGGCACTCAAATAGGAAGGGATGGGGGGATAGGGTGCGCCCTAGACGTTTCTCCTCTGCGCACCAAGAAACCAGGAATGGAAAAGGGGAAGGTCTTTAAACTAGGAACCACACCAATGCGTTTCGCGCAAGTTCGGGGTTGGGTTTAAGGGATCCGAAGAAAGGAGGAAAGTATCAAAAAGCGCAGAGGGAAGGGCTGGCCGACGTAATTACTCAAAGGGGAGAGTAGAAAAGTTGTGGAAAGACAGACGCGTTGGACCACATCTCTCAGCTCCAAGAGGGAGCAAAAAGAAGAAATTAGTGAGGAACGACTTTTTGGGGGTAACTGCGACAAAAGGGAGGGATCAAAGGGAGGTGTAGAGCGATAGAAAAGGATTCCTCGCGCAGAGCCCTCAAGAACCGAGAGGGGGGTCAATATGTAATCACGAGTACGTCCGCAGCTCACGGCAGCTCACGGTCAGCCCTCTATTGCTGTATCTGGCGGGCTATATTAGACAAATGAAAAGCGAGAAGCAGAAAGGGACTGGGTGCTTGTTTCTCGTTCCATGGCGGGGGAAAAGCGGACTAGGAAAAAGGAGGTACTCCTCGAATAATGTCGCCTGTTCTTCATAAGGGGGGACGAAAAAAAAAAAAAGGAGGAGGGGAAAAATTATCTATTCGACAACTTTATGAAGAACAGGCGACTTACGAATGGTAGACTGGACAGAAAAAATCAGAGAGGGACCTCGCTCATCCTCCCACGTGACCGGGTTAGGATCAAAGGGGGACCCTCCTACCCTCATCTAGTCGCCCTCGCGGGGGCTGACCTGAGTTTAGGCTGGGATTCAGTCCTTTAAAAAGACCACAAGATGCTGGACCACGCGGGAGGAGGGGAGGCTCGCGCGAGGAAAGACTACCTTAGGGCCTCAAAGAGTGGAAGAAGAGAGGGTCGCCTAAATCAAAAAAAAGAGACTCACTATCGTCTACTGTCTAGAAGTGAGAGCTTAGGGGCTGCAGGAGGTTTTTCCACACGCGGACATGCGAAAAATACAGGAAAGGGATCGGTTAGGAAATCGTCCGCAATCACTGTGTGGGTAAGAGAAGGAATCTCTAAGGGACAATTTAAACCCAACGCCCGAAGGGAGAAAAGAAAGGGAGTTAGTTGATCGGGGGAAAGACATCTTGGTTAGGGGAACCAAGAAAGGTAGCGGGGGAAATCGTTGTGGGGCTGTTCCTAGCGACCGGAGGGGGCCACCTTAAAACGGCAAGGAAAGATAGGGGTATTGAATCCTTTTTTATCGTGAAGGGGATCAAGAGAAGACGCACGTTCGGCGAAAAAGGGCCTAATAACGCAGGTGTGGAACTCATCGTACGATACGTCGCGGTTAACTCAAGAGAAAGGAAGCGAAAAAAGAAGGCGTAGCACAAAAGAAGAGCAAGTGGAAAATTTCGAAAGGATTAACAGGGCGAAGGTGAAGTGGTGCTCGAATACGATTCTGTGGAAAGAGAGACTCTGGACGAAAAGGTTGATTGTCTGTTGTCGAAGGGTTAAAGGTTAAAAGGTTCATAGGCCTCCGAGAGGTGGTTAAAGGGGTCGGAATGTGTCCTAAACACACTTCCTACTATGTGGAAGGGGCCCACTAAAAAAAAGACCCGCTATTGCTAATACACGAGAAGGTTAAAAGCCCTCGGTGTCATCTTGGGGGGGGGGTCGCTCCCGCTGGGGACATCACACGCCCCGCCGGGGTCTCTGCTACACAGCGACCGACTCGGGCAGTCTGAGGAAAACTTGAAGAAAAAGGCATTTTAACAACCCCACGTTTTGGACTTGGGGGAAGGGCTTGGGGAAACTAGGGTTTTTCTTTCCCGTATCTACTCCGAGGTTTCCGACCAGAAGGGGGGGAAGTGCGGGTAATGTGGAAAGTAGAAAGGTAGCCGGACAGTTCACCACAGCCCCGTATACATTATTTCCGCCAAAACGTTCCCCTATCACCTGCACGTGGCCGTTTCAGGGCCAAGAGAAAAAAGATAATTGAGAGAGAGAGGTGTTGCAGTTATGGTACAGGGCAGAGAGAGCGGCAAAGGAGGTAAGGGGCGAGGACCTCAAGGCTCGGTTATCGGATGGAGGGGGGGAAAGAAAAGGTAAGTGGGGGGTGCGCTAAGGGGGACATCACACTTCTTCCATCGTTGGGGGGGGTGGGGGGGGACGGGAGGGGATGAAAGATTTCTCCCAGTGCCACGGTTACCATTTTTTGGAGAAGGGGGAACATAAAAGAAGGGAGAGAGGCTGTAAAGGAAAGAAGAATCGGAGGGTTCCGACTGCATGATGGTTGATCAAAACTGCAGACGGAAGGGGATGGGGGAAAGGCCCAGGGGGGGGGGTTTCTATCAGAACGACAAGAGGGCGTAGAAAAAGTCCAGCGCAGAGAGCAGCAGGTGTGTCAAAAAAGCGGCGTGACCCGCACCCTACCTTCGGACCTGATCAGCCGATAGTCTGGCTGTAAAGGAGATTTCGCAATCTCAATTAAAGGAGAAAAAGGGAGAAAAAAAGGGTCATGGAAGGAAGGTGCCTGGTAGGCAGTAAGACCTTCTTCCAGAACGGGGAGGAAAAAGGACCAAATGGAAGAAAAAAAAGAGGTCTGCCGCCAGTCCTTTCCGGCAAAGAGCACCGGCCGAGGAATAAAGGCCTTCAAAAAAGAAGGGTTAGTATGGGGAGACCAACTATGATCTACTCTCACGCCTCATCGTAGAGGAGTTAAGGCGAGGATGGGGATCCCGTTTTTGCCGGAAATTCTCCAATGATTTGGGACAAAAAAGGAGATCTTAGGAATGGAAAGAGGGTAGTCTGAAAAACGAGCCTCGGTCTTCAAAATGGCAGAAGGACGTAAAAGAAGAAAAACAGCGAGGAGGAGGGCTGTCGATCGATGCATTTTAGGCGTCCAAGAACGAAAAAGGTATTGTGGGGGAGGGTTTAGATATGCATTGAATGGGTGGCTGCTTTGGGAACACTGGGACCTCGAATGAACGGGGGGGGGGCGCACCAAAACAACTGACGTTACTAATAGAAATCAGCGTAAAAAAAAAAAAAAAAAAAAAGGAGGAAAAGAGACGTCCTCGAGGGGATAATCTAGAACCCCTTGCGATTGT
>Ga0179593_1624288_pt1 | contig 12284 bp, 13 predicted proteins | sample CZODoug2_1_08_16_FD_185931 | JGI IMG/M metagenome (GOLD analysis project Ga0179593, IMG submission 185931) | Vadose zone soil fungal communities from Angelo Coast Range Reserve, California, USA - CZODoug2_1_08_16fungal (PacBio error correction) | ecosystem: Environmental > Terrestrial > Soil >...
AGTATATTAGAAGACCAGCTCCCCAAGTCTCTATTCGAAGACAATACAAAAGCCTTGGGGTTAACCTTTAGGAAAAACAAGCAGGGACAGAAGCAAAGGCAAGGCTTCAGCAACGAACGAGGCGGCGTCAAGGGCTCCCGGTGGCACGGGCGCAGAACACCAGCCAGGGGATGCAAAAAACGGGAAGGGGCGGCGCAGGGGGCCTTCCCGCCGAAGCCCGACTGGGCATCGAAGCCAGGGGAAAAAAAAAGGTATCTACGTAAACAAGGCCGACGTCTTTGGGGCCCCGGCCTCGCCAAAATTAGCTTAACGTGATGATCTCCAGAAAAGAGCCACGGGAAAAAGAGGAAACCCCTCCACTGCGCGGGAAACCTGGGGAAAAAAGTTAACGGGAAAGGGGAAAAACCGCGGTCTTCCTTAGGAACCTACCCGTAGTGAGGGGGGCCACCGACGTTGAAGTGGAGAGGGGTTCGCGTTGACGGGCGCGCAATGGCCGCCCTGAGAATCCGGACTGCATTTTCCAAAAAGCGGAGGGCAACAGGGGAGGGAGGGAGGAGGCTGGAACTCAAAAAAATTCGAGAGGAACTTCCCCCCGGGGGACCAAGCGAGTAACGTGCAACCGGCGCCCCCGTGATAAAAAAGGGGGAGACAGGGGACGGGGCTCCCCTCAAAACACAGGGAGGGGACCGGGCCAACAGGAACCGGGACTAACAGAACGTCCGGAAAAGGTTCGAAAAGTACCTTTCAGGGAAGTCCAATCCAGTGCGCTTTGAGGGGCACAAACGGACCTAAGGGACCTTGGGTGGAACGCATGGGGGAAGTTACGAAAAAGGGGGAAAAAGCGGTCCGCGTTCCGAGCCCGGTTAAAGACCTTGATTTTAGAAGTCCCCTTGGGAAACGGGCGCCGGGACAAGGATAGACAGAAGATCCGGGCGGCCAGAAGGGTCAACCCACTCCTTCTTAAGGGATACTATTCGCTTCCGGGGGGAGCCATTATTATAAAGGAGAGCCGTAAAACACCAAGGAAACTCCGGATGGTTAAAAAGATACTACAGGGTAGAATCTGGACGTCCTTTCAAAACCAAACCTTACCATAGATTTAAGGGGAAAAAACTTGGGGGGTTCCCCGGGGTAGCATTCTTCTTAAGATTTCTGGGTTTTTCGGCACGGAGGAAAGTACTGAACTATCCATCCAGTCCGGGGGAAAAACCGTGACCCGGGCCACCCCTGACCTTGGGGGAGCAAACCGGTGAGGATCCTGCGGTGGGCACTGTGTTAAAACCCAAGGTCCGAGTCTGTGAAAAGAGACCGTGGGGGCGGGAGGTCGCAGCTAGGCAAGGCCACGGAAACCCCAGAAAATCAAAAAAGGGGTTTCACCCGGAAAGCTGGTCGGCCCGAAAACCGTGAGATGAACTCGGGAGGAACGGGAAGATCGGACGCGGGGAAAAGGTTGGACGCCCCAGGCCATACTTATCTGCCCCCAGGTGGCTCAAAAACACGAGGCCAAAACGCCCGGGGACGACAATACGTGGGCAGGAGGAAAGGGGAACCGGCAAAGGGCACCAAGGAGAAAAAGTGGGCAACCACGGGGGGAAGGGGACACCTGTTACCTGAAGGGGTGTATTGCCAAAAAAGACCATTGTCCCGGGGTAACGTGAAAGCGGTTCAAGGGGGGGAAAACCGTGGGCCAAAGAGAGTCTACTATCAGGGGGGGGCGGCCGGAGACCGGGGGGAAAAAAAAAAAATTCAAGCAAACTATTGACTGGGGCCAATGCTACAGGCCCGTGAAAAGGCTTGGCCTTTTCCGCGGGAAAAGGAAGCTGTCGTCCAGGGGCCCTTCACAGCAGGGGGAAAAAAAACTGAACGAGCCCCGGCAGAGGTGTTATGCCCCCTGGCCGGAACAAAAAAAAAAAAAAAAAAAAAAAAAAGCGGGGGGGAAAAGCACCGCGTGACCAAACGAGGGGGGGGAAACTTCGGTCACGCGGCCTCATCACAGTAGTCCAAAAGGTGCAGGAAAACAACCAGGACCCTGGAACACGGTGGGAAAAGAACGATCCACCTCGGGGAAAGGTCCTCCATTTTCAAAAAAACATCTAGCACGGTTGGCCCGAGGAGGGGACCTTCAGCCGAGTGAACGCATCCGAAATAAGAACCAATGTGCCGGCACTATGACCATCCTGAGATCTTGTTAGGTAGGGAAAAGAATCTCGATGAAGGCTCGGACCTCAAAAGGAACAGGGGACAGGAGGTGAGACGTGAAATCGGACTCTCACGGGGATTAAGGAGAGGGGGGAAGGGTTGTCGCACTGCCGGGGGGAAAGGGGGACTCCTCAAGGGCAAGGCCGAATAACCAAAACAGGCCGTTTATGGGGCAAATACAACGAAAAAAACGGAGATGAGAAAATATAGTAGAAAAAAGGGGGGGGGGGGTAGCGACATAAAAAGGAAACTTTCTCGCAGGGGGGGGGTTATCGAGCCGTCATAGGAGCCGCACCGGACAAAAAAAGACGCCAAAACCCGCCTCCTTCATCACGTGCGACGGGTCCTGCCAGGAAATGATCACGGTCGAAGATCCGTCCCCATGGCCTGAGAAGAGAAAAGGGGGGGGGAGACGCGCCAAAACCAGAATCATTCAGGGGCCTCGGCGAAGGGGTAAGTCCCGTAATGCAGGGGAAAGAGGGGGAAAAGGGGAACATGTATCAAAAAAAAAAAAAAAAAAAAAAAAACGTTTCCACCAGGGGTGCTCCCAAGTGTTTTCACCAATCAGGTCGAGGGGGGGGGTTTCCGAGGGTGTTCACAATGTGCGCCGGGGTCGGGGGGGTTGTGGGTAAGAACCCAGGGAAACGTGGTCCAGGGGGATAGCTGGCACTGGGGAGTGGTTTTCGGGCCAAAAGCCGCTGCCCACCAAGAATGTGGTTGGGGGAAAGGGGTGTCCCCCAAAAAGAGAAGAAGCCGCAAAAAAGGGGTCGCTCCCACTCCATAAGCCAAAGGAAGCACGGGGTCGCGGTGACAGGGGAAAAAAAGGGGTACGCCGCAAAGTCTGCTTGCGAAAAAAGCCCAAATCGAAAGAAAAAGACTGGACGGTGGAAAAAAAAAGGAACCCATTCCTCCGGGTGCAGCTTTGTACCGCCAGAAAAAAACGTCCGGCCATCTGGGAGGCCATCTCCCGGCCCTTTGTACAACTTTGTTCCCAAAGGGCCGAAAGAGCAGCAAATCGTTTCAAAAAAGGCCACTTGTCAAGTAAACTCCATCTCCATTTGCGCGAAAGGGGTGTGGGGACAAAAATTTGGTGACCCCTCAGGGAAAAAAAAGGGGGGGCCCCTTTTGGGGTCCGCCCCGAAAAGATTGGACGTGACTACAACAGGGCGAAAAGAGAGGACCTTCGTGAGCAAGGGTTGCAGTAAATAATTGTAGGGGCCCAGTCCACCGGAAGGGGCCCAGGGGTACTCAAAACCACGTGAACTCCGAAGGATCTCTGGGGACGGGCCTATAAAAAAGCATACAGGGGGTAACAGTAAAAAGGGGGGGTGTCCACTTCGTGCCTAGCCGCGACTGATCCCGAACCCCATCGGATAAAAATCTTCATGACCACTGAGACCCCAAAATTAAAAAAAAAACGAGGATCACCGCCCAAAGGTGTCAAAAACAGGAAAGGTGCCCTCGGAAGGGGGGTGGACACGCGGGAAAAGGGGAAGCATAAAAATGATTTCCCGCCCTCCCACGAACCGAAAACCTCGGTCTCCCTCCGAGTTCTGGAGGGGAAAACGTTACATGTAATGTTACAGTGACGAAGTATAAAATGGTTTGTGCGTTCCGACGTATTCCCGAAGGATCCCTTGGAAAAGGGGCACTTTACATGGAAAAAAAAAGGCGTAAATGTCCGAAGTAGGAAAACCCATCCTGGCTAAAAAAAAGGGCAGCCCTTCCCCTCTGTTCAAATCGTCCCAGAACACGGAGGGTTATTCGGAAAGCCAGTACCATCAGGTGCCGGGGGCAAATGCCCGGGTATCACAAGGCGCCCTGTGCAGGGAAAGCGTCCACAGACGGCACTCCCGGGAGGTAACCGTCTTGGGAAAAGCTTTCGTCCATTCTTTGCGCAAAAAAAAAATTCATCGGAAGGTAGGAAATGGGAATCTCAATTGGATGGCCTCCGGGAGAAAAAAATATTTCTGCAAAAAAGAACCTTTACCTGGCCCGTTCCAAAAGGTGTTCGTAGGGTACACCAAAGAAAAAAAAAAAACCCGCCCGGGGGGTGATGGGTAGAGAGGATCGGGTAAATCAGAAGGAAAACGGTAAATCCGGAAGTTACGGGGGGAACACGTGTACGAGGGAAATCCCGTCAAACGTTGAAGGGCCCCTCCTCAAAAACTTTACTTAGTCCATCAGAGCGGGGGACTCACATCACAAACCTTAAAAACAGCTAGGCCATCAACCAAACCGTTCCCTGCAAAAATCCATCGAGGTACAAGAAGACGAAGGGCCCTTCGATTCCAATACCAATCACTAACGATTCCTAATTACCTCTTGGTCAGAACTACCGGAAGGGTTCCATATCCCACTCTGTTGTCAAACTGCATACCGCGTCCAGTCCCTCCAAAAAAAAAACTGCCGGGGATCACCCGTGCAAAGAGTGAGGGGGGTTAAGGGCAAACTCCTAAGGTGCTGGCGAACGTGTCCCAAAGCCTGAAATTGGTTTACCCGGGAGGTTTAAAAGGAAGCAAGGGGAGACGGATGTCTTGGCACAGACCTTCGTGCCCGCCCAAGCCTGCAAAGAAAAAAAAATAATATGTGAATAAATTCTGGTGAAAAAGGGGGTCTTCCGGAACACTCGAAAAATGAAAAGGTCCGGGACCCTCTACTTGTCCTGACCGTCCCCCATTTCCAAAGTAAGGGTCACTTCTACGTGGTTTAAAGAATGACAACCAAGGAGGGGATTGGGGGGGGACCTCGCTTTCTTGAATAGGAAAGGGAAACGGGTTTGATGTAAGTGGGCCGTCTTCCTCCTCCACAAAAAAACAACAAACTTATTCTTCGGAAAAGAGAGAAGATTCAAAAAACTCCTCAGCCCGTTCAATCGAGGAATCCATTCGGACAAGGAGCCTTTTTTGGAAAAAGTTATGGGAAAAGCGGGAAAGCCCTCAAATGGGCAGCAACTGGGAGAGGAATCTTCCCCTTCTACCCGTTGCTGGCGGGAACTAAAAACAAGGGAACAAAAAGACCGGATCGGATGAATTATGGGAGCCCTCATGCTGTAAACAATGGCCGTCGGGGGACCCACTGAGCCAAAAATAGAAAGGCAAGAAATGCCCTCATGGGGCACCCCCCGCACCTCCGAAAAAGGTATCTTTTTTTTCGCAACTGTTCTCCTCAAGAAAAGAGCAGGAGGCTCATACCGGGGGGGAAAAGCAAAACGTAAAAAACCTGGGCCCGAACTCATGTAAAAGGCCTTCTGCGACTATCAAAAAAAAAAAAAAAACCAAAAATAAAAAACAAAAAAAAACAAAAAAAAAAAAACAACACGGCCACCCAAAAAAAAAAAAGAAAAAAAACCCCAAAAAAAAGAAAAAAAACTCCGTATCATCTCCTCGTGATGCTTGGGTTTGGTGGCGGTGAGGGACGTGGCCGAAATGGAATCCGACCAATGTGATGTCCGCTTTGGAGGTCCCTTTTAGGGTATAAAACCGTAGAAAGGGGAAAGAAAGTAAAGGGTCTCCGCACCCCGACGTGAACGACTCTTTCAAGTTGCAACCTCCTATCCCCTGGGACAGGCACAATTGGAATACCAGGGAAAAAAACTCCAACCCTCCCCAGGGAAAAAACCGGTCCTCTGTGCTTGACGAACCAAAGGGGGACCAGAAAAAAAAGGAAAGGGTTACTTTGGCAAGGGAGGTCGCGGCGGCATCCCCGCGGAAGGGGAATCCGACCTCCAAAGGGGGACTGTTTGCTCCTGGGAACGTTCCCGCTGGGAAAAAAGCGGTACCGCGGGGAGCCCTAGGGAAAAAAAAGGGGAATGAATCAAGGTCCCATTGACAAAAAGGAAACGCGGGTGATCCCCGGAGGGCCTGAGCAGGCCTGGGAAAAAAAAGGCTAGACGGCCACCCGGGGGGGAGGGAACGGACCGATGAGGGGCAGAAGGGAAGGGGGGGAAAAAGCGGTTTCGTTGAAGATTGCGGAGGACGTCCCAGCCAAGGTTACGCCAAGGTACGGCCCCGAGAAGAATCTGAGAAGGCAAAAAAAAAGACGGGACGGGGTCCACAATACCTTTCACAAAGACTCCTGCCTAGGGGACTACGAGGAAAAAAAAAAAAAAAAAAAAGATGTTGGCGGCGGAAAAGAGGTAGACCAGGTTCCATGAAAAGGGGCCACCCGTTTCGAACAATGAAAGCAGGGAGGCACAAGTGGCCGGTTAAAGAAGAGGAACTTTTGGCGTTTGAGGGCCCTCCTCAAAATCCGATAGGGAGGGATCGGAGGGAAAAAAAGATGCCACTGGTCCGTAACCCCGAAAATAAGGAGTTTTTTCAAAAAGGTATAATGTTTATCGGCAAAAAAAGGACCACAGAGGCGCCCCACCAAAGAATAGAAAAATTTAAGACTGACAATCTGGCAAGGGTGCACTTCCTCTGATCTGCCCCCATTTGCTAAAAGAAAGGGAGCCTCGGCGCGGACAACGACCAGAAGGGGGGAGGGGTAAACCTGCCCCCGAAGAGAACCAATTCTACCACGGGAAACCGTGTAGAAGAACCGTTGGAGGGAGGGAATGGGAAAGGAAAGGGGGGGCGTTCGTGGCTCATACGGCAAGGGGGGAAAAACCTTTGGGACTCTCCTGAGGAAAATTTTCCTCTCATCGGGAAGGGAGTTGCTCTTTGGGAGGATGAAAAGATGAGGGAACCAAATCGAGTTAATTTCAACTTCTTGCGGCCCCACGTCCGCCGGACGGGCTGCTTCCCATTTCCAGGAAAAAAAAACACAGCGACTGAACAGGGGAGGGGGGTTTTGATTTCTACCACCTGGCGGAGTATGGGCGTTTCGTTTAAATCCAGTACCACACATGGGAAGGAAAAGGGGGGAGGTAAAGCCCATAAAAAAAACGTTGGCCAGACTTCACGTGAAGGAGGAGAAAAAACCGACCAGGGCTCACAGGAACACCCTCGAAAACCTTCGACATGCTCAGGGTCAGGACACCGGCAGCCTAGGACCACTTCCTCAAGGGAAGGAAAATCCCTGCCTAACGACAGGGGACTCCGAGTACATCCTGAAGATGGGTCGCGAATTCAGTCTGCCATCTGCAGGAAATGGGAAAAGGATAGGGGGGGGGGGGGGGGTCAGGACCCTGGGCAGACCGCCACGTGATTGATGAAGGCTTTGTTTCGCTATTAAAAAAGGAACTCCGCCAGATATTCCGTCCCCGAAAAGAACGAGCCACAGGCGGTGTCAGCTAATACAATCTCTGGAAAAAACAACAAAAAGGGGGAAGAGAGATTGATTGAGCGACCTAACGCAAGGGGAGAGGAGTTATCGCCGTCATATCGCGGGCCGTCCAAACCCCCCGGCAGCGGAGACCACAAGCAGGCCCTGTATCAAGGGCGCGGAGCCAGGGTCAATGACAGGTGCTCACAAAATTCCATTAAAAGAAACCTTCGAGTTCAGGCGGGAAAGAATAGAGAATCAGAAACAAAGATCAAAGAAAAACCGGCCCAGTTCGTCCGTCACGGAAAAGGTGACTCTGCGAAAGGAAAAGTCCTTCGTGGACACCCGGGGAGAAGGGGGGTGCATACCATTAGAGCCGGAACTAAGTACTAGGGTGGTTTTTCACCAGGGAGTACCGTGGGGTGGTGGTGGAAAAGGGAGGGGCAGCAAAGGGCAAGGGAACGGGGGAAAGGGTCCGAGCTGACCCGCAAGAAAGGAAACCTCTGTGTGGTACGAATGGGGGGTTTCCCGAAAAAAAAAAAAGCGCTCACGCCGCCAGGGTCGGGTCCACATAAAAAGGCCCAAGGGAGGCGCTGGGTGAAAAGAAAAAAAGGGAAACCTCACGTCGGCGAGGTTCAGGAAAGAAAACTCCCCGAGCACGGCCGGGGGGAGCCCCAGTCCTCGGAAAAAAGTTGAAAAAAGTCCGAAAAACAGCCACCGAAGCTTGGGGACAACAGACAATCAAAATCGTTTGTTCCGGGGAGGGGAAACTGGTTTCCAACCTTTGCCCGAGAAAGCACTTTGTGGGAGTGCACCAAAAAAGGGGGCAAGGTTGCCATCATAGGTAACTGTTCCCCATGTTGTTACCTTTTTCAAAAAAAAAGTTGTTTTCCCAGGGACCGGGAAGGGTGGCACGCCACGAAAAAGGGGAAGCCAAACCCTAACGACGACCGAGAAATAGGTGTAGCAAACTGAACTTGTGGAAGGGACAAATATTGGACTGGGAAAAGTCCACTGGGAGAAAAAAAAAGCGGCGAAAAAGGAAAATCTTCAAACCTAAAAGAATCTCGTGGAAAAAAAAGGGAAAGACAAACCACCTTCCGAAACCCCAAAAATGAAGGGAGGGGGAACCGGAGAAACTACGGCGAAGAAATAAGCCCATCTGCTTACCTACTTCTGACAGGGGAAACCTCCCAAAAAGAAAAACGATTTATCACTCGGGAAAAACGGTTGATCACCCGGTTTCAGTTGTGTGGAAATCCTGAAGGGTGGGGGGGGAAACGGAAGGGGGGACCTCTTATAACTTTCCGCTAGGGAAAACCGTGCCCCGAAGGGGGAAAGAAACCTCGTCGGTCCCCCTCCGCCAGCCGGGGAGTCACGCGGAAATCCTTCATTTCACCAGTACGGCAGGGGTGGTGTCGGCAAGAATCCGAAGACGCAAAAGGACGTAGGAAAAGTACATAGGTCCCAGGCCCCGTACCTGGCGAAAAAAAAGCAACCGAAAAAAAAGGGGAAAAGAAGAAAGAATAAGGGGCCACATTGCCATCCGAAGTCTCATCGGTCCTCCCCAAAAATGGCGGCAGGTAGTCCGAATCCGAAAGACTTCTCATACATGAAGACGGGACTTGTATCACAAAGGTCCCTTTAATGAAACAAAAAAATCCCTTGTAAGTTTTCACTCAAAAAAAAGAAGAGGAAACGAGGGGAAAAACATGGCAACCTGCTGGGAGACAAAAAAGGTCAGCGTTTTCGTGGTGAAAACGAATTCCATCTCGGTTGTGCCGGAAAAATGATAGTTGAAAGAACAGGACCAAAAAAGGGAACTTGTTCTTCACTTGAACACGGACGTTCCCTCCCATCCCTTTGGGGGGGAAAGGTGACCCAGGTAAAAAAACATCGAAAAGACACATTTAGGGGACCCTTTTCACCGGACGATCTTGGAAAAACACAACGCCGTCAAAAAGGGAGCAAAAGAAGGAAAGTCCATAAGATTCCTGGTAACTCAGCAAGACCCCAGCCTCCGCGGGCCAACCAGGCCGTGTTGCCATCAGGGACCCCACCGGAAGGCCCTCCCAAAACCCAAACCACACGATGGCGAGGATACGACGAGTTCTCCCCTCCGGTTAGGGGAAGCCCTCTTTGGGGGGGTCCCCTGCGTGAAAAAAAGGCAAAAGACCAGAGAAAGTGGGAAGGAGCAAGGTACCATTATCGTGGGGGATTATACAGCATTGCGTCTAACTTGCTGGCACCGTTGGGCCCCAATAGCACAGGCACCCCTTGGGGGGGAACGTAAGTAGGAAAAGTGTTGAAACGGTCCGAAAACTTCCAGTCGGGCAAAGGGGGGAGGGAAGCCCCTAACCCTTCCATAGTCCTGATAAACTAATGCCATCGGTAGTGGGGGAGCTCACTGCGCACCGGGATCGTCCGAAGATATAACGTGCAAACCGGAAAAAGGGGCCGTTGGCCCCCGCCGACTGGTTTTGAAAAAAGCCATAAAAGGGACTTGACCACCAGGGGCTTGTCGCAGCAGAAATCGGGAATTTGGGGAGAAGAAGAGCGGGGGTCTCAAACAAAACAAAAAAGGAGGAGAGGAAAAGAGAAAGAAAAAAAAAAGGGGGAAACGACAGAGAAGGGGTCATAAAGCAGAAGGTGGCCAAGCCCTCCTTTTGTCCCGGGGATGGAAAAAAACCAACGGCAGCCATGAAAAACGCCGGCAAAAAGGCGAAAATCGTAGGACGGCGGCAACCTCCCGGGGAACCGTGCGGAAAAAGGACCAGCCCATAGCCAGCGGTAAAAAAAGGGGGACGCAAGAAGAAACCGCAAGGTTCTTCCGACTGGCCCGGAGGCGTGCCACTAACCGTTAAATCTACAAAGGTAAACCAGTCCCTCGGTAGGGGGCCCCGGCCTCAAAAAAAAGAAAGGAAAGCGTGCGTGGGGATCTAACCTAACGAGAAGAAACGAACCTGCTTCCTTCCACGGAATCGGGCCCTGAAGGAACGCATGGACGCGGAGGGGCTGGATGAAAAGGGAAAAGGGAGGAAAAACCGCGGAAAAAAAGCCGGGTTCCGTTCCTTGAGGGGGAGGTGGAACGGGGCCACCCCGTGGGCCGACCTGGAAGCCCTTACCTTAGGGCTGGCCAGGGAGGAGGTCCAGAAGGCGACTCAGGAAAGTTCGAGGGCAAAAGCCCCGACGAAAACCCAAAGCTAGAGTGCAAAAAAGGAAAGGATAAGGGAGAACGTAGAAGGGGACCTCTCCCAAGAACCCCATGCTGACGGGAAGTGGAACCGTGACTAAAGTGACCGGCAGGGGGGCAGGAAGGAAAAGAAAAAAGCATTTCGACGGCAAACCAAAGCGCAATTTAACGTTCGACCGCCACGCAGCTGGGGACGGACGCCTTGACCGTGCCCAAAAGTACCGCGGCCGCTGAGAACCGGGGAAGGGGGGAAAACCGGGGGAAACTGGGAAAAGGAAACGGGACGCCGGGAGAAAGGCCTGCGGCCTAAGGACCGCTTCGACTGTAAAAAGGCGCCGTCCGGAAATGGCGACGTAGGACTTCCGGGAGGGGAGAAAAAGAAGTTAGGGACAACCGTAAGGGAAAAAAAAAGAACTCCAGACATGTAACGTCCCCGACACCGGGCGAAATCTATGTCCTGCTTGTCCGAAACCTCCTGATCAAGAAAGAAAAGAAAATGTCAAAGGGGCAAGGAAACGGCCGGCCGGGCGAAAAGAACTTTTAGTGTGTTCTTCGAGGGAAGTCATCCTCTGAGTCCATTGGAGGGGTCCTTGGCAAAAACACCGTAAGAAAGGGGGGAAAAACCTGCGGGGCGTGATCCTCGGATGCACTGTGGGCGTCAAGGCCGACTTCAGTCCGCTAATTTTTCAGGTCTGCGCTCGGAGGGAAAAAAGGTAAAAAAAGAGAACAGGGGGGGAACAGTATCTGTGTTTAATCAGGCCAAACCTTATATTCAGGGCACTGGGAACGGTAAAAGTGACCCGAAGACCGTGGAACGGAAGGTCCAGATGAAGGAAAAAAAAAAAAAAAAAGTTCATCCCTAGGAGCGCACGCTCGGGAGGAAAAACCCATCGGGGGGGCTTCTTAACCACCGGCCGAAGGAACCAGGCCGAAAAAGGAAAGAAAAGTAACTGTCAGGGGTCATTTGGGAAAGAAACAACTGTGTGGAGTAACCGGTTGAAAAGTTCTTCTCCTTAAACAAAGGGAACCCGTGAGAAGAGAGTGGTTGTATATCCTGTGGTTTACTGGGAGAAGAGGGCTGGAGGCCGATTAAGAAGGAAACTAGGAAGGGGGCTCACCCCGGCCCCCTATATTACCGCTACGACGGCGCCAAAGGGACCGCGTCCAGGGGGGGAACTGGAAAAGGAAAAGGTACCGCCTGAGATGGGAAATAGAAAACCCTTTCTGAGAGACGGTTTCTTTTAGGAAAAAGACGTAAACCACACAGGTGGGCAAAGGGGGACGCGAAAAAGGAGGCCCCAAAGAAGACAAATTTTCAAAGGTATCCCATAACTTGCCTGCAGGGGACCACCAAACGCCTGACCCTGCCAAAAAAGTTAACAACCTCTCAGAAACCCTCGACATGCTAATGGAAAAAACGCTTTCCAAAGAAAGACCGGAAAGGGGGGAAAATGGAATGAGGACAAACCAACCTAAGACCATGCCGCCGGGACGGACTAAGGATATACTCGCATCTAGTGATCGTCTGGGAACGGACTCTCATTAAAAGGGGAAGGGATCGGGGGAAGGACCGAAAAAGGGACAGGAAAGAAAAAAGGGAGGGGATCATTCTTGAGGGGCGGAAGTTTACGGCCGAAGAGTACCGCCGAATAACATGAGACAGGAGTTTATGTCCCTAATAGGG
>Ga0179593_1659106_pt1 | contig 12284 bp, 14 predicted proteins | sample CZODoug2_1_08_16_FD_185931 | JGI IMG/M metagenome (GOLD analysis project Ga0179593, IMG submission 185931) | Vadose zone soil fungal communities from Angelo Coast Range Reserve, California, USA - CZODoug2_1_08_16fungal (PacBio error correction) | ecosystem: Environmental > Terrestrial > Soil >...
GTTTGAAGAGTCTCTCGGCATCACTTCAGAGGGGAACTCGGGGCAAGAACCTGTCAGAAAAGCTCGGGAGACCTCTAGTGCACATAATGTTCTGTTACTATCTGGTCTTCCCGAGGCTCGTATCATAAGAACGCGGAAAGCAAAAATCTGCGGTAAGCTTGAGGCTGACGAAAGTTCCTTAGCCGCATGATAGATGATCAGAGGAAGGGGAGAGCACAAAAGAGCTCTCCTGTGTCTCTAACAGGCCTAGAGGAGGGTCTGGGTAATGGGTCTGGCTAACTTGGGATCTATGCAGCTGCCGCGCGGCGCGCAAAAATGGAAAAAAAGAAGGAATGGGTCCGGAGTTTACGTCGCAGACGTCAGCTTTCACGATTCCGAGGGGCAAAGGAAGGGTGAACAAGATAGAAAAGAAAGAGGACCAATGATCTACAGACTGAATAGAATCAATCTCCTCAAGGGTCTGAAACCAGGAGGTGAGCTGTGGGGGGGTAAAGAGAAAAAAGGAAGTATGTAGAAACAGTGCACACTTCCTGCGCGAACTAGGAGCAAGAGGGAAGTCTGAGGGGAGGTATCCAGACGAGCTCTCCTGGCGCGGATCCTCCGGGCGATTGGATCCAGCATAATTCTGGGGAAAAGACACGGCGTCTAGGAGAACAAACACGCAACGGAAGTTACTCTTCCGAACGCTTAACATCCAACCGAGTATCGAAAAAGGGGGACCTCTCAGTAGAGCTGCGCTGGAGTAAACCGAAAAAAAGAGAGAAGAGAAGGCTCGATCCCTGCTTTCCGGAGTATTTCCCAGAAGTGGGAAGATAGCATAGGTCGCGACCAGTTAGAGAACGGGCAGTTCAGCTCGCTGTACCGGAAAGAAGGGAAAGCCGAAGGGGGGAGGGAAAGAAAGGGTCAGGACCTTACAGTTGGAGCAAGATTTCGATCTCCTGCGAAATAAGGGAAAGCGCGTCCGCATCCAAAAGAGAAGAGAGGGCGGCGACTATGGGATTAAAAGGCATGCGAGGAAGAAAAAAAAAAGCACAAGATAGGAAGGGGCAGTAGGCCCTGATAGCAGGAGAAGGCGGATCTAAAAAAGCACGCCTATGGATATTGCAAGCAGCGGCAGATGAGCGAGCGGGGGGAAGGCGTAATAAAAGGTTCTCAATACGTACCTCACGAGGGAGCCATACCGGAGGCGCATCGCTCTGAGAAGTCATCCAACCATAACTGCATAAGAGGGGGGGTTCCGGGGCGTAGAAAAGAGAAAATAGTGACAGCGTGGACTCTTATTCATCCAGAACGCTTATCACCGGGTCGGGGAAGTGGCCGCGCCCGGGATGAAGGGAGGGAAAAAGCGACTCAAAGGCAAGGTCCGCTAACGTAAACGGAAAGGAACCAGAGCGCCTCTTAAGGGCTACTCCGGCTTCACTATAAGAGTAAGCCGGTCTGGATCGCATGCGGTGTTCGCTGCGGGGGAAGAATCTGAACTTGAGGGGGAGAAGAAAAAAGAGTGGAGAAAAGAGAAAAGATAAGAGACCGTCTCTCACTCTCTGGCGTCCACCGGAGAAGTGAGGGTGGCTGTTTTGAGAGCTACCATTCCTAAAGGAGAAAAAGACCGGCGGTAGAAGAGGGGGGCCTGAGCGAAGGTCTTCTTAAGTGCTCCTTTGTTGAGGGGGCCACTGCCGGTGACAAGAAAGGAAAGAAAAAATTGACTTTAGGGAATTCTCAGGGGTCTTCAGAATTAAGGAAGGGGAAAAAACCGTCGTTCGAGATGGTAAGGGTGGTTTCGTTTTTGGAAAGATCTCTCTCAGTAATCCTAATGGGCGTGCCGGGGGTAGAAATAGGATTGGTTATATCATGGCGGGATGAGAGGGAGAAGAAGGGGGTGGAGGAGTAAAAAGAAGGGAGGGTGACGTAGGAGTATTTCCAAGGGGGGAAGGGTCGCGAGACTGAGGAGAATTCCTACGAGATGGCTACGAGGGGTCCGGATCTGGGGGGAGAAAAAAAAGGGGGAGTGAGTTGAGGAGAGTGGACACGAGGGCTAGGGGTCGGTAAGATTTCTTCCTAGTGCAGGTTAGGAGTAGTCGACGCTAGATGGTTATGGAGGGAGAAAAGTTCCCCCCAGGCCTATTTTCGTGCCGGAAAAGGAACAGGAGAGCTCGTAAGCCGAGCGGATGAGTGGCGATCGTCTAGTAAGTTCTCTCCTCGGGGAAGCTGGGAGGGAGCGAGGTGCTCAAAAAGGATTGTGGGGGGCTGAAAAAAGAGGCTTCTCCCTCGAGGACTTTCTCTTCGCTTCTTAAGCTTATTTATCGATATTGGAAAGAGGAAAAAAGAAAGAGAATATATGGAAAAACAAAAACACTGTATTATTAAAAGAGAGATTATCGCTCGGGAACAAGCAAAAAGGCAGGAAATACTCTGGACCTCCACATAAGTAAAGGAAGAGGGGGCTATACAAAATTTCGCAGAGACTTCTACATACCCAATAAGATCGAAAAGACCCGAGCAAAGACGAAATAGAAATACCCCTTCCGGAAACGACTGCCCAACAGATATGAAAAAACGAGCGCTACTCAGAGATCACCCAGATGGGCTTCCATAATTTCTGAACCATAGAGAAACCGGGAACAGAAAAGAGACCGCGCAACCGATGGCATTGAACCCAGACCCATCCCTGAAACATTGTCCATTACTTCACGGCAAGCACACGAAGAGAAGAAGAAAAGCTCTCACCAAACATTAAGAAAAAGTGAGAATTTTTCGAGAAAGGATGGTCTCTCCAAGTCACGAAAGAAACACAAAGAAATCGAGAAGGGAACCGGCATCCATCAAAGAGTCCGCAAAACTAACTTCACACCCCTCACTATCAAAGAAAACAATAAAAGACCTATGAGACATATCTACCAGCAGCACCCATTATTGACTCCGTGGTGAGCTCAGCATGGGTAGAAGGAGAAAACTACCACCACAGCCCTCACTCCGCAGAACGACGGGAGCCGGACTCCTCTCGAAGACGGCCCAGCGGACTCACGGGATCCGGCCTGTTAGGGTCCGGTGGCAGTCACTGGAGTTACGGGGATCTTAAAATTTCGACGGTCTAAAACAAATATCGCGACCAGCCGGGCGACCAATTTGAAAGGCGGGCTGGGCCAAGTTGGAGAAAAAAAAAAAGCACCTCAATTTACTTTAGAATAAGAGGAGCGGGCGCAGAGAGCAGGGAGAAAACCAAGGAACCGCGGCATCTCCCGGGATTTGACCGAGAGATTAGGAAAAGTCTTCAAAGGTTACTAGTGGGAGTTGAGCCAGAAAAGGCGAGTCAAGGCATTTCTAGGTGGGAGGTTCTCTGACGTCAGGATACAGGACAGAGGATAGGGAGATCTCCCAGAAAGACATCGGAGCAAAGGGGGCAATGTGCAAGCAGAGGCTACCTCCGTCGAGCAACCAATGTAGAGGAAACGGAAATAGGAGGAGGAAGTTAGGGAGACAGTGGACCGTACTGGATTCTCGGGTTGAAAAGACAAATACGGGGATCTTCGCCAGGATACGGCGAAACAATGAATGTGGAGAGACTCTAATATGGGGAGAGAAGTTTTCCGGAGGGGGTAGCAGGAGTGGGGAAAGGAGTCCTCTAGGGCTGGGGAAGGAAGCAGAAACAACCGAATGGGAGGGTTAGTTTTACTCCGGTGCTTCTGTTACAAGGGATCCAACCATGGAGAAGAAGCTCTACCGTCTTCATGTAAAGGGGGCAGAGATGAGGTATAAGATCTCTAATCTCCTGAAAGTACGGAAGAATATGTCCAAGTCAGAGAAAAAGAGCGTTCTTATTTAGAGTAGAGGCTGACAAGCAGAAGGCCACATTAGTCGCCGGAGTAACAAAGCCCTTCTTCCACCGGGTGAATCTCACAGACGGGAAAATATCCATAGGATCGGAAGAAACGAATCTCTTAGATAGTGATGGTTGAGAGAAACGAAAGGCTCGTTCTCACTCGCCAACAGGAAATGAAGACTAAGGATACGTTTCACTTCAACTAAAAGGGGACCGTACGTCGAGTATGAGGGGCCTCGGGCACACTTATAGGGGGGGGGGATTGAGCTGGTGAAGAGAGGACCCAAAGTTACTTCCATCGCGGTTCGGCCAAAGAGAAGGGCAACACAGCCTGGAGCTAAAATTGGATGCCGTACCATTGGATGGAAGGATCCTAGGAGAGGAACAACCGTCAGGTAGAAACTGGAGGGGGGTACTCGGTCATTTCGCTCAGGAACTGAGGTTTCGTTGAAATACTCGACTTATCCAAGAAACATAAGGGGGAGGAGAGAGAGAGGGGTCTTGTTGCTCACTCCTCTTTCTATCGTTCTATGACGGGAGGGAAGGAATTCCGGTGACAAATAGGGAGTTCACACCTTAAGTTTAGAGGGAAAGAGTGGGCAGGGGAAAAACTCGGATTACATTGGCTCCGGCGAAGAATAACGAAAAAGCTGGCGAGGAACTAAAATCATTTTCCAAAAGGGGAAAGTTGGAAATGTCGACTAAGAGCGATAGAGTTGCCAAGAGCGCGACCAGGAGAAACTCCGAAGTCGTCCGCAAAAGGGTAGCCAACTCGGCTCCTTATTATGGAGGGATACCTTCCGAGTCCAGGTGAGGCGAAGAGGGGGAAAAAAATCGGTCCTGATTCAGCGCCGATTCCTGAAGCTGACGCTCTGGAGCGACGCGCTGAGGGCAAGAGAGACTCTGGGAGCGAGCGCAATCTGACCGCGACAGGGGATACGGGTCTGGAGGAATCTCTCCAGGACCGGGATGGGAAGGGGAGAGCACGCAGGGGAGAGTCGTTCTCTAGCGACGGCATAAAGAGAAAGGAAAATCCTCTCAACACAACACGGTAGGGGGGAGACTTATTTTGTAGTTGGCCGCTCTCGCAGAAATGGGAAAGAGAAGAGTTGAGGAGACCGCCGCCTCCTTAGAGCTCCAGCAAGGACCCATAGCGATGACGCTTGAAAACCGAAATCCCCTTAGCTCGGCCTACGCGGCTAGCAGCAGGCTTAGAAAGGACACGAGGGCTCTAGGACGCCTCCTGCTAGCCTCAAAGAAGGGAAAGACGGGACGAGCGAATCGCAGTAGAACTTTGCTTCGAACGAGAGAGTCTTTCTTCATAGCTGGAGGCGGCTCGTTCAAAGGGAAAAAAAAATCTCAGAGAAGAAAGCGGGCGCACCATGATGAGCCGCAGGTGGGGCGCGGCGCGAGTCAAGATCTTGCCCATATAAGAAAAGAAACACCTTCGCGTTGGGACAGAATGCGCCAGGCAGCGCTCGACGCTCGAAAAAGACAAGTCTTCGCTTTGCAGACTCTTCTCGCCAAAGTGGCGGGGCGAAAGAAAAAAGAAGGTTGAACGGCCAAATTGCTCACGCGCACTCGACTTTGAGAGTCAAGGGTAGACAGCTAGACTGAGGGGGTGAAAGAACGCTCGCCTCCGCGAGAGGTTTCGGACAGCACTCGTCAAAGAAAAAAAAGGTAGCTCGTCTGGCTCGGGGAGGGGGGACAAGTGTAGGGAGATTATCTATCTCCCCTCTCCTTCGAGATACGGGGAAAGAAGGAGAAGAAACGAAGGGACACCTAGGGGGCTAACTTTGAAAGGTCTACAGTCTCCTGAAAATGGGAAGGGACGAGAGGAGAACCGGGAGGAGGAGAGAACACATCATTATAGGAGTAGCTGAGGTTCAGCTGATTTTAAAAAAAGCAAAAAGACCTCGGTAGGTCACTATTTGCCTCCTGAAACTGCTATGAAATCAAGAAAATCGAGGTGAAAGACGCAAGGGGAAGGAGAAAGTTTCTCTCCCGGATCCGACGACCGGAAGGGGTGGGAATTCAGGGATGTAGGAGCGGAGTAAAGAACCCCATGAGTAATCTCAATAAAAAAGAAGGACTCCAGTATAGATGAGAGAGAGTTTAAAGGGAAACGCATGAAGTCTCCCGAATTACAGAAGAAAGCGTGGTGACGGTAAAGGGGGGAAGCAAAACTAGTCTAATCCGACAAAGCAAGATAGCTCCTCGGAGGAAAAAAAAAAAAAAAAAAAAAAAAAAAAAAAAAAAAAACCCAACTCGCTGGTCTCGAGCCCTAGGAAGGAGGGAAGAAGGAGTTCGGCGGAAGAACCTATTACTGACGGGTATCTGGATCAAGGAATGCGAATCGGAGAGACCAGAGGGGAGATCCGAGGGACGGCAGAAAATTTGGGTAACCTCGAAATCTGTCGGAAGTTGAAAAAAAAAGCATAGGAGGGAGAACAAAGTAACGCTTATCACGCAAACCGCCGCCAAAAAAACTGCAAACGGGTGGGTAAGGAGACCCTTAGAAGAGTCGCAACCGCGAAACAAAAAGAGCAGGGGCTCTCGTAGACTTCTTCAACTAAAAGAGAGGAAAAAGAGGATAGGGGAAAATTATTTTTAAAGAGGTGGAAAAGAACGGGAAGGGACTGGGTTAGGGCGAAGCTGAAACTCTAAAGGTCTGAAAAGTTCCAGCTCAAGGGAGAGGAGGTGTCTTGCAAAGATTGTTAGTTTTTCGTCTACAAGCCCGGCCGCCTCATTGGGCAAGAAAGCTGAGTTCTCTAAGGGTGTACTTCTCGGGTTGAAGAATTAGTATGATGGGAAGTCTAAGGGGGAGAGGGGGACAGTCCGGAAGAGATCAATCTCAAAGGGGGGTACTTTTCTTATCTGGCCGAAAGAGGGGAGGGTCAACCACTAAAAAAGTAGTATCGATCTTTTGGGATATGGGGGAGTGATTTTTTGAGCTGACTAAGAAGGGCGTTGACCGCCGGTTTTGCCCGGTGTCGAACTGCTTTGCTCATCATGAAGGGGGGATATTGCCTGCTGACAAAGAAAGTGCTTTTTAGAACATCCGCTTGTTGAGTACGATCGGGAGGAAGGTCAGGGGATATTCGGGGTGATTGCGCTCGGACATTCCACCTGCTACTGCTAGTAAGTGGGGGATTCACTTCGGGGCCGATGGTAACTGGGAATCGGGGTCGTGTTCTTGAATTTGGAATGGTGAAAGGTCGGGTTAGGGAATTGAATGCGGGGCTTAGGCAGGGAAGAGTCTTTCCAGTGTTCGGCAGCCATGATGGAAAAGAAAGGATTAATGGGTGGAGTGCGAATCCTTACGGGCTCGCTAGATGATTGGGAGATGAGGAGAGAGAATTGGTCTACGTTGCGGGGAAAAAGCGGTGCTCGATGGGCATGAGCACGCGGTTCAAATCTCGTCCTTCCTTGGGGAAGAGGTCGAGGTCCTTCTTATTGGGGGAAGAGGGATGGGAAGGAGGCAACTTTTTCGTCTGATAAAAAAAATATAGGGAAGAATCTCCAAGAGCCATGCCTGACATATCGAGGGGAAAAAGGAGATCTTGCCTGCACGTCCTCCCGATTTCGGTCAAAACGTGTGCGACAGTCACCAAGACCACATCTGGAGAAGCCTCTCGATCAAGGAGAAGACCCCGAACCTCCGGAGGTGATCAGACGAGCGCCGAAAAAGAATGACGCCCATCGGGTATCTTGAGAAATGATGAGAATACAGAGAAAAAGGACGGAAAGATAGTACCCAGAAGTAAAAGGGAGACCGACTATAGGGGAAGTAAAGGACCCACCCCCCCTGCCCTAGTGCAATGGGATAGCGGATAATAAATGGAAATTCAACTCCCCATCAGCGTCCCATTAGGAAAACCCATGGCAGGGGAGCATGGTCTATCAGAGAGAGAATACATGAGCGCCTACTGGAAGCATCCTCTCTCCGTCCCGCAACCGCCGGGTGAGTTGTTACCTCCCAGAACGAGAGAAATGTACAGTAAGGTCAAAGAACAAATGCCATGAAGATCAGAAAGAAAGGGAGAAACCCCGTCCACTCCCGAAGAAGGGTCGGCGCTTGTAAAAAGCAAAACACCAACAAACACAAAAATCTAAAACAATCTTCTAACGCGCAGACTAACTTTCCATCGGAAGGCAGATCAGCCTTCGTCCGAATCTTCCGGTCATTTGGACTCCCAAAAAAGGATAATTCAATATAAAAGTCGGGAAAAGGGCTCAGACCGGGACAAGTATTGAGGAGTAAAAAAATCTGCCATGCTGCAGGTAGACAAAACATCAAACGATGTTAAGGGACTAAACGCTAGACCGGGGTCTAAACGGGAAGAAAGCCTATCTCGGAGCGAAAATTGGGACACAATAAATTCAGCTCCAGTCCTCCCCCGCTCGGAGAACCAGCCAGTCGAAACCAGACCGTAGGAGTTTTTGATCCCTTCTTAAGCGAAGGGGTAAATCAGAAGGGGAGGGTCGCTTCAAGAAAGGGAGAAGAAAAACGCCCGACGCATCTGAAAGTCACGCAAGAAAAAAACGTGCTGGAACCCCTTTTTACGAGGGTGGCGAAGGGGGGAGTAGCGCGCACGGCAGTCCGGGGAGACCAAAGGATCTCGCTGGGAAGGCTTGAAAGGGCGCCTTCTGCATGAGAAGAGCACACGGGGGGGGGACGCTCTTCTGCTGAAGGAAGATCCTTCTAGGAGAAAGGAAAATGACAGAGCGAGGCTCGGCCGAAGTGACGGTCGCGGGCGGTGGGAAAGAGGGCTGAATGAAAGGAGGGGGGAGGGCTGGAAGAAAAGGAAAACCTGGCGAGATCCTGAGTTCAAAGGTTGGTAATCCGGGCTGAGAGGGATGTTCAAAAGGGGGAAAAAAAGATCTTCGAGTGTCATCCCCTCGGGCCGAGGGGGATGGATGGAAGCTTGGGGCAATGGACGGATCTAAGACCTCTGGAGGGGGTTCATTACCCTGCTCTTAGGAGGGGAGTTAGGCATCAGAACTCTTTCCAATCTCGGCGGCCGGAAACCTAGAGCTGTTCATCGCTGGCGAATTAATACGAGTCTATACCCTGGTCGAAGGAGAAAAGAAGGGGGGAAATCTACCGAGCAAAAAACTTACAGCGGATCTTAGATAGATCGGGAGAGCAAAGCGTGTGCTCAAGCGGCGCAATAGCCCTACTAAACACTGGTATACTTTGGCAAAAGGTCCTCGATCCCGTCGGTTAAGCTTTGAAGACGCGTACACGCTCGAGTGCGCGGGGAACAACGACTTGCAGGGTCCAGATCGGATCTGCGATACTGGGTGATATCAATTCCCTTATGGACAAGAGAGAGGAAGGCTCTCTTAGGTAAGAGGAAAGGAGGGCCAGGAATCGAGAAACTCAAGCCTCGCACGTGTGAATGAAAGGCCTCTCAGCATTCTCCCCTCTGACCGAATTGGCTAGAATATTACTGAAGGAGAAGAGCACGCTGAAGAGTCGAAGAGCGGGCGCTGCGTTTGCGCAGGACACAAAAGGTTTTGGTTAAGAGGTGTTAAAGGAGCGACTTCTAAACTTTCTACAACATCGGGGTACTCTCATCGTTTAAAGAATCGGGAAGGTTCATAGGAAAACTCGTCTAAGGGCTCGAATCTACACGACCTAGACGAAGCCGGGGTCTATCCGTGAAAAGGGGAGGTTCAATTGAAAATAAAACTAGTCTTCTGGTTTCTGAGAGGAAGTACTTGTTAGGGAGGGCTATGGGGGAGATCAGGCCGGTCGGGCTGTCCTGGCGCTTAGATGAATTCTAGTCAAAATCGAAGGGTAAACCTGGACGTTCGAGCAAAGATCTTCACCGCAAACAGGGGGCCAAGACTAGGCTGGTCTAGCTTCTGCGCCCTGGCCAAAAAGGCGAGCCCACCTGAAAAGGTCAGGTCTCTAGGACCGGAGAGTAAACATGAAAGACTCTATAAGAGAAAGGGTAGATTAAAGAGGATGTTATGCAAGGCGGTCGCGCAGTGCACGAGGGTGCAGTAAGCCCTCTCTGAGCGGAACAAGCGGTCAAAGAAATTTTTCTCCTTTTACTAGGGAGGGTAGAAAAAAGCACAAAACGCGGCTGCACGCGTGAGGAGCAATCGCGCGATCTTGGCCTCTGAGCGATGACTAAGGTGCTAAGAAAGCCGGCGCTCACGGACGGAAACACTCCGACGGGCTCTTACTAGCTCTGGCTTAAAATTGGTCTGCTAACGGAGAGGGAGGGGGATGGTAGAAAAGTTCAGTAGCGAATGGCGCACGTCCTCGCGCGAAAGATGCCAATCGAACAGAGGAGTGGCTATCCGGGCAGGGTAGCGCGTTCAGAACTGAGAAAGGGTAGTACAGGGCGTCATCTGGCAAGGGGCAACGTACAAGTCCCGGTGTTGCGACCGATAGCACCTGCACTCATGAAAGCTCTAGCTATATCACTAGCTGATTATCATCAATCATAATAGGTCTCCCCAGCGGTGAGGGGGGCCCGGCATGCGACGGAAAACGGGAGAAAGTAAGGAAAGAAAGCCTCTCGGGGAAGAAGCTCGCGTCGGTGATCCGCGTACCGAGCTCCATCGCGAGCGCGGGCGAGCTCTCCGCATAAAGGGGGGAATCGGATCAAAAGAAAGGGATATGAAACCCGGCCGGGTAGGCTACCCAACGCGCATCTCGGCGGGTAAGGGACTGGTGGGGGCGCAGCATCGACTTCAACAAAAGTGGGAGAAGGGGGGGGGGAAACCGTCTCGCTTCTCAGGGCTGGAGCTATTGCACGCCGTCAACCTCTAACGAGGTAAACCATCATCAGAGGATGAGAGGAAATGCGCCGTGGACCGCGAGGGGGGAAGTGGCCCCTACGTGGCCTCTCTCGACGCATGTGGTCCGCGGGATGTCACACGAGGCTCAGAACTACAGAAAGTAAAGATTTTTGTGGGGGGGGGGAATGCCAGAAAATGCAAAGAAGGGGGATGGACCTAAGTCGAGCGCCGTCGCATGCCGGCCACGCGTCCTGCAATGGAGCGAGGCTGCAGCAGCGGGGTTGGACCTTTACATAATACGGAGGGTAAAAAACAGGAAAGGAGGAGAGTCAGTGGGGTGGGAGGGGTCCGCGGCAGGCACATGACCACACCTCCTGGGCACCGCCTCAGATAGGCAGAAAAGACTCCGAGGGGAAGGTGACGGGGAAAAAAGTAGATTTTGAAAAAAGCGGGACCGCGTAACCGGGAGCTCAATGGGGTCTCAAAAGCAGCGGAATAACTCTGAGCAGAAATTCCGGGGGCGAGATCTGGGGAGAATATAAACTATCAGAGGTAAGGGGAGAACGAGGGCGAACAGCCACCTCACACGCAAGTGCTTAGGACAGAGTTCTTAAAGAAAAATCAAGATTCCTTTTCAGGGTCTGAAGGCCGAAGGAAACGGGAGGGACAAAGGCAACGCGTGTAACTAGGAGAGTAGCCGGTCAACACCGCCGAGGACCGTCTAATCGCCAAGGACGGGGTGACTACAACGGGAAAAGAACTAAAGACGGTTAGGGGGCCAATGGGCGGAACACACACTGACTGGGGCCTTTTCCCTGATAGCGGATACGTCACCGGAAGGAATGGTACCCCTGTTGTGGAGGGTACCCCAGAACCGGGAGAGTGGAACAACATTGGATCCAAGGGGTTGATCTTACTCTTCTCGCATTGAATCCAAGTGCAGGGCGGAGAACAGCCAGAGACGGTGAGTGCGAAGTCTCGTTAGCAGATGTGGTGAAGGGGGGGGGGAAGGGACTAACGTCGATCCGGGGCAATATGAAATTAAAAACTTTGAAAACCAAGAGAACACACCCTACAAAAAGACCTGGCGTGGGAAAACGTGGAGAAAAAGAATAATTCAAGTCGAAAGTAGGGAGTTGGAAGAAAGAAGAACCGGATGTGAAGGGGACGCGGGGGGATCCTTGCCTAGGACAGGGGAGAACACACCAAACAGAACGAGGAAGAGCATTCGCCCTGACGACTGGAGGAAAAAAATCGAGCATTTCGGGATAGAGAAGGTATCAGGATTAGTGGTGAATGAGATTGACGTGAAAGGAAATAGAAGGCTGGGGGGTGGATTTAACTCAGAAATCTCGGATATAGCAGCGTTCTCTCACGGGGGACGTAAGCGTCCTCTGCGACCCATCTTGCCTCGAAAGGAAGAGAGTGGGCAAAAAAAAAAGGGGGGTGATCGGGTCACCGGTCTTTGCTACGCTGAGCGGTGAACTGCCGCGTGGGATAGGGGGAGGGAACGCAAAGAAAAAAATCGACCAAAAAAGGAGGTGAGAGGAAGAGATTGAAAAAAACTGGGCCGTAGGGCCGGCTACATCAAACACAACACTCGAGGAAAAGAGGGAGGACGATACCACAGGGCCGGACAGCCTAGATTAAGAAAGACTCGTCTCTTGCGGGGAGCTGCATCACACGGAGAAAAATAAAACAGAAG
>Ga0179593_1236621_pt1 | contig 12283 bp, 21 predicted proteins | sample CZODoug2_1_08_16_FD_185931 | JGI IMG/M metagenome (GOLD analysis project Ga0179593, IMG submission 185931) | Vadose zone soil fungal communities from Angelo Coast Range Reserve, California, USA - CZODoug2_1_08_16fungal (PacBio error correction) | ecosystem: Environmental > Terrestrial > Soil >...
AAAATAACTCGGTGGCAAAAGGTCGGCAGTTGGACGAAGGGGGAAATCATAAGCAAAAAGGGAACAGAAAACCTGTGTAGAGTCAGCTAGGCAAACATCGAAGCAAAAACCAACCAAAACAGCCGGAAACCAAAAAAATAGCATTCAGGAGTCAAACAAGACAAACCTAAGAATACTAACGGGGGAGAGGTAGGCTGCCAGAAAAGAAAAAAAAAAAAACCCGGATCGACGTAGTTGGGGTCCAGTAAAGTGTTAATAACCAGGGAAACTGGAACTGGGAAGCGCGCCAGGGTGTCAAACACAAAAGGGCACAATAAGAAACAACAAACTAAGACAAAATACTCCAAAAAGCAACTGAAGAAAAACGCCAGCCCAGAGTCGCCCCGCAAGCTACAAACGGAATCAAACGTAAAAAAATGAAAACAAAAAAAAAAGAAAAAAAAAACGACAAAGAGTGCATTCCGTGAACTCACAAAACAAAATAGCCTGGGGGTTAAAGGGGCGCGATTGTCGTGGTGAAAGCCGGCCGTGGGGTGGCTGGATCACTCCAAAAAAAAGGGAAGACCCATCCTTAGCCCCTGCGACTGCATCGTGGGAAAGGGACCAAAAAAAACAACCCACGTCACCAACAAAAAAGAAGCACAGTACCGAAAGATGTGGTGAACAATCAAAGGTAAAGAAAGAAGGAAAAAGGGGGGCATGGTAAAGGGGGGGACCTGGTTTTTTGTGGGATTGGTGACGGAAGTAGGGACCCCAACAACCATGGGGGACCAGAAGCAGGGGAAATCGCTACGCCACAAAGGAACAAAGGGATAGGAAACGGGCGGAAATTCATGAATATAGCCAGTCCTCTGTGGTCGCGGTATGGGCTGGGTAGGAGGGGGTCAGAAAAAGTAATCGAGGAGGCTCCGGAAAACACTGGATGAATGGGGGGTGAGAAATCCAAAAACCGAAGACAAAAAAAATTAGGGACTTTTTAGGTGAATAATTTGGAGGCATTCAAACGCTGAGGAAAATTGGGCTGCCGTCAATTGCCGCCGGAGGGGAAAAAAAGAATCCTAAGAAGGAACCCAATCTTGTAAAAGAACCGAAGGGGGAAAAAAGGAAGGCGGGGGGGTGTGTGGCGGGGAAAGAGGCCTTAAAAAAAAAAGTTCAAGACCGGTAAGAAACTAGCGACTAAGACAACCTTTGGAAGGCAACAGACTTGGTGGAAAAAAAACTCGAACCAACGAATAATACGGTTCCAGACCAGGGGGAGTTTGGAAAAGGCTAACAAAAAATTCAAAAGGAGGTGGAAAGGGAGGGGGCAAAGGGCGAGGATGGCCAGCGAAATGTAAAGGAAACGCAAACCACAGGGCCTGGGGAACATTGGAACGATCTACTCCCATAAAAAAAGTAAAAAAAAACCATATCCGACGGAAGGTCGTATACGGAGCGTGAAATCACAGGATCCCGGTGAAAATACAGGGAAGAAAGGGGGACGCGCCGGCCAGATGGGGGGTCCATGGCGCCGTTTCCGACAATTGAGAGAATCAAGGGCAGGGGCCCGACGAAAAAAGGCAGTTGCGAAGAGGGAGATCGGAGGGCTGAAAACGGGAAAGTCTGGGGAAGAACCTCAACCGCGATAAAAAAAGAGAATGAAAGGTAACTCAACGACATTGGGGGACCTTGGAAAAAGGGGGGAAGCGAATCACCACGCAGAGGGAAGTCCTCCCGAAAAAAAAAGCCAAGCAAGCCGTAGAAAAAGGTGGCTTCAAATTACAGGAAAACAACTCGTCAAAATTGAAACAGTGATAGACCGCAAGGGGAAGGCCTGGGGGCAAAATGAAACAGTGCGGGGCCTTTCAACAAATGCTGCTACAGGCACGCGACAACAAGCAAAAAAATTGTTGGGGTCATAGTGTGTCGCAAGAAAACAGTCAGGGTCCAGCTGGAAAAAAGGTGGTGGGGATGCCACATATCATCCACCAGTAATCAGCCGAAAAAAGCGGTCCGTGAGGGGCCGGAAATCGGCAAAAGATTCCCAGGCCGGAGCTGCCGGCCTCAAGTAAGACGAAGTGGCAGACACGGTGCCCCCCGACTATTTCACTGATCAAAAAAGGAATAATTAACCCCTCAAATGGAGGGGAAAAGAAAAAAAAGAACAATCTGCCAGAACCTCATGCAAAAAAAAGAAAACCCGTTACGCATAGCGCACAAGGATTCACAATCGGCCCGGACTAAAACCAGAGTAAACTCATAAAAAAAAAAAAAGGCCACCAGAAAAACCAAAAGAGTACAGGGTCCCGGCCGGCAAGCAACAGTACAAAGGTAACGGTTGGTTTTGTGGGTGTACACGACGCCTGGGATCCACAAACAAAAATCAAAAAAATGAACCGGAAGAGGGGTCGAAGGGGCAGAATTAGAAGAATGGAGGGAAGGAAGGAAAGTGGAGCCCCACAAAAGTAAAAATACGACGCAGCAGACGGAAAAACAACGAAATCAAGCACAGGGGCCTGTTGATATCGGGGGGGTGAAAGGTCCACCCCCGTCGAAGTGGGGAAAGAGAAGAGGGAAGGGGGAACTCTGACAACCTATGTGGCTTCACAACACTCTTCCATTCAAAGACCGGAGTATCTAATGGACAAGCAAAAGAACAGGAAAGCCGCGCCGAAAAATGCAAGAGGCGATCATAACAATGAAAATGCCAATTAAGGTTAACTAAAAAACCCTTGGGACTTATGACTCAAAGTGGGGGAGCTGGGGAAAAGAACCCGGGGGATAAACCAAGGCTGGGGTGGTACCGGGTAATTTTTATAACGATTTGGGAGAACAAGTTAAGCGCATTGTAGTTGCCCTGGGAAAACTCTAAAACGGATCAAAAAAAAAAGATTGCCGGGGGGCCGAAGGCCAAAGATGGGGCCGCGAAAAAACTGAAGCCAAAAAATCGGAAGAGGTGGGGGCGGAATAAAAGCGGAGGCGGAAGCATCGCGCGGGTAACCCGGGAGAGAATCGCAGAAGTTGTGGGGCAGAGTGAACGCGGCAGGGAGGAGACGCAGATGAGGCGGGGAGGGCAGAGGGGGGGGAAGGGGAGTGAGGAGGAGTAGGAAATCGATGACGGGAGGAGGCTGGAGGGGGGGTAGGGGGACCGCGGGAGAGCAATTAGGAGGAGCCAGTTCTGGGAAAAAAGCGGGGGGGGGAATAGGGGTTGGGTAGGGGGGGAACTGAGGTTGAAGTGCTTAAATAAGTGGTAGGCGGAAGAGAGGGTGGGGTACGTGAGATCAGGTCGTTGATTGCGGGGGCCCAAGAGAGAGCGGGCAGGGGGAGGGTGGGAGGGGTGGTTGCTGGGAAAAGTAAGAGATAAGCGCAGGAGATAGCGAAAAGGACAAATGGGGGCCGGCGGGGGGAGTTGGTGTGGGAGAATCGGGCAGGGGGGGTCAGAAAGGTGGAGGGGTGGTAGGGGTGCGATGTTAAAGAGAGTTACAGGGGGGGAAAGGGTTGGTAGAGGCGGGCCGGGGAGGTGACAGACTCGAGTGGGGCTAGTTTGGTGGGATCTAGGGGGGGGCTGCGCAAGGCTGGAAGGAGGTCCTTAGTGGTCAACGTGGAGGGGTGGATTGGCTCATGAACCTTGGACGTGCCGGCAGCAGAGGCGGATCCCCTGCCCGGGCGCCTGTCGGTGGAGGGGTGTGATGTAGAGCCGCGGGTGAAGGGTGATGGGGGGAGCGGAGAGGGACCAGTAGTAATGAGAGTGGAGGGGGGGGGGGTGAATGTGAGCGTGGCGGGGGACCGGGCCGGGGGGGGGAATCTGGGCAGGAAGGGGAAGGAGGGCGCGCGGCCTGGGGGAGGAGGCGGGTGAGGAGGGGGAGACGTAGCAAGGGGGGAGGAAATAGGAAGACGGGGGGTGGAAAGCAAAGGCGGGGCGGAGCGACTAGAGCGGGGGCGACAAAGGGTAAGGGGGGGGGAGGGTGGGAGGACACCTCCACGTGGGAAGCGAAGATGTGTGGGTGGGGGGGGGGATGTGAGGGAGGACTATCAAGAGAAGGAGGGCGGCCCGGGAAGGGGGCAAGAAGGGGGGAAGCGTGAAGGGGAGGCTGGGAGGGAAGTTGAGAGGAGGGTCGCAGGTGGGGACCTAAATTGTGTGAGGGTTATGAGGGTACAGGCACGCGAGGAGGCGCGACGCGGGCGAAACTGTGAGGATGGTTAATCAGAAGGGGATAGGGAGGCGGTAGGGGATGATGGCCAGGAGGGTAAATAAGGGTGTGTGGGAACGAGAGCAAGGGGGAGGGGTTGGACTAAGAGGGCACGGTCGGGGTTGGGGGAAGGGGGCGTCAAAGAGTTCTTCCGGGAAGGGGGATGGAGGGGACATGGTGTAGGGGTGAAAGGGAGGAGTGGGGGAAGGTAGTCAGCCGGGCCTAGAGGAGGCATGGGAGGGGTCGGGGGGAGTGGGCCGGACGGAGAGGGGATCGGGTGAGAGGGGAGATGGGTGGGTCGGGGGGGGCGGCGGAAAATGGAGCGGTGCGTGTTTTGGGTTGGGGGGGGGGAGCAGGGAGGTTAGAAGGAGGGGAGCGGGGCGGGCCTGGGGTGGGGGATGGGCAAAAGTCGCACGTGGCACAGGTGGCGGGTAGGGGAGGGATGAAGAAAGGTACAGAAAGCTAGAAGGGGAGGGCGGAGTTGGCGAGAGGGTGGGAACCGACGAAGAACGTATCGACGCCCGCTGGGGAGAAGGGAGGTTCGGTAGTAGCTAGGAGGGGGCGCGGGCGTGTGGTAAGACAGGGCGAAAGGCATTGGGACGACGAGGGGAGGGACAATGGAAGAGGGCAGGGAAAGAGGAGCGAAGGGGTAGGATGGAGAATGAAGGAAGTGAGGGAGCGAAAAAAAGGAAGAGTGGAGGGGGAGGGGTGAAGAATGAGGGGTAAGGTGAGGGGGGGCAAAGGGACCACCACAAAGGGCACCGTGGCGTGGGACGGGGGGGCGGGGTCTGAAAGGGACTGTTTGCCAAAAGGCGCCCAAAGAAACCCCAGGACACTTCCAAAGCAAGCGTGAAAGAATAAAAATAGTTGCTTGTTGGGGGGGACAACAAGTCACAGACGAGAGAAACAACAACGGGAGAGGGTGAATCAATGGAATATGGGCCACGCACTAGATGTTCAGCGCCAAACAAAGAAAAAAACGTGGGGACGTAAATTGATTGGGTAAGAAAATGTTGGCGCAGTTGGGCACCAACAGGCGGGGAGGAGGCACCGGCAATCTGTGGGGCTGCAGTGAGCGGCAGGGGGAAGAGGAAGACGGACTGGTAACCTTGGTACGTCAACAAAGAGGAAACCTGGAGGGGTCAACACAAAAAAGGGACAACCAACAAAAAGCAGGACCACGTGAAGGGACCGAATCAGAAAGGAGAAGAAAGAAAAAGTGATGGTTTCTGATCGCCGATGATTAACTAACGAAAGAAGCCTGGGTTTGTTGCGCAGTGGAAAAAATAAACGACCTATCAAGCCTGGAAAGTGAGGGTGGAAAAAATACGGGGAAGAAAAGAACTTACTCCTTCTAGCAACGAGTTTGAACGAAAGAAGACACCTCTATCAAATTACGGGACTGGTGATGGACGTTGAAAAAAAGAAAAAAGGCCGGGAGGATGGGGGAAGCTGGTCTTGACCATCCCGGACATCGTAGAGCCATACGGAAAAATGATCACCCGAGGCAACTGAGACTAGTTGGGGGCACGCAGGCAGGCTTGGAAAAAGTAACCAAACCCGGGAAGGGCAAGGAAGGGGGTCAAGGGGACGACGGGACACTAGGGGGAGAGGTGGTAACTGATACAAGGATTGGGGACATGAGAAAGAAAAACGAGTGGGTAACGGCGCTGAGAAAAAAAAAGTAGGGGGAAGGAGGTTCTGGAAAAGATGGGGTGTCAAAAGAAAAGGAACGGACCTCAAATTGAACCAGAGCCTAAGGTAACAGTGACGACCTAAAAAAACAGCGGTATGGGAACGCCCCATTGAAGTCTTCGAAGGACTAGCCCCCCCCGAAGACGGCAAAAAAACCCCGCTGGATCGGACGAGGGACCAAACTCCCGAAAAAAAACCAGCTGACCACAGATGTTCGGAAGGAGAAGGATGAAAAACTCACCAAAGGGGACAGAATGACGAGGGGGGATGGTGGGAAAAAGAAAGGCGCCAAATGAGCAAAGTTGTTGCCTTGGGACCTGAAAGGCAGGGTAAAAAAAAATATAACAGTGAAGGGTGTGACAAAGCCGTTGAAATTGGCCGGGCGAACCGAGGATCAAATCCGCCCCGTCTGAAAAGTTCATCACATGTTTAAAGAAAGAACGGGGAGTGCGGGAAGGGAATCCAAGAAGGGCGGAGAAAACGAACCGGATGGACAAACACTTTCAAACAAATATGATGACGGATAAGAAGGCTGGGATAATTTGACATTCCCGCCAAGCGCCGCAGATTGGAGGTTCGGCGACGGAAAAAGCACACCTCTAAGCGCCACGGTCTCTCAGTGTAAACCCAGCGAAAAAGAATCAATACGTGGAGCTCTTCAAAGATTGAAAAAGTAAAAAAAGAAAAAAACCACACTCAACGGACGGGGATTGGGGCACGCTCGCTCGAGCAAAAGGAAAACGGATTATGGGGGGTTCTGGCCACAAAAAAAAAGGAAACGGCCAATCCAAAAGCCTTCACCGTGGATCAGTGGAGATGTCCCAGCCATCCGACCTGAAAAAGAAAAACATCACAGCAGGGGGGGGGGGAAGGGGTGGGCAAAAAGGGGAGGGTCCACGGGAAAAAAAAAGACCGGCGGAACCGGTATTCGGTGGGGAGAGAGCTCACGGACAAGAAAAATGGAACCCAAAATTGTCGGCAGAAAAGCCTAAAAGAACAAAATAAACAAAGGGAAGGACGGGCCCCGGAAAAAACCCAGACCCCCGAAGGTGAGTTCAGGTCCTTCGCCAGGGAAACAGCTGGACGCATTCTGGGGGGGGGGTCAAAAAAACCAAGAGAACGGAAAAGGAAGAACATCCGCAGCGTTGGAACTGCCGAAATTAAGGAAAGAAAAAAAGAGGCCAGAGGGACAAACAAAAAAACCAGAAGACACCCCGCACCACCAAAAGAAAAAAACGCCAATGGGGTTCGCCGCAAGAAGTCTGACGAATCCCTGGAAAAAAATCTAGTCGGCCAGCCGGAAACAGAAAACGGATGGAGAAAGATTAACAGGAGTTCCTCAAGGTCTCGACTGGGGGGGTGTCGCCAATGCGTAAATGTCACACATGCTGCAAGAAAGTCGGCGGGACTGCCTACTTTCTGGGAAAAAAGGAAAAAAAAAAGGTCAAAACACGGACTAACAACAGCGGCCGACAGGTAGACAGGTTAAAAAGTCAACAAGAAAAAGCAACGAAAAAAGAGGAACAAAACAGATCAACGGAGTGGGATCCTGCACTGCGGGCAATGGGCTCCGATGGAAGCGCAGGGAAAGGTGGATTAGATGCAGCACAAAGCACGGGATGTTTACACACAAAGAGGCGGGGAACAAGTTACATTAAACCCTCCAGTTTTGTGTTTTTAACTTAAAAGAATAAAAAAAAAAAGGATTGGGGAGTTGCGGTGGGGGAAGGTGAAAAAGGTTGGGGATCGAGGGGGACTGGTAAAGATTCGGTCAGGATGGAAAAACACCAGCCGGTTTGAGTCAAGGAGGTCGTCTTGTCGGTAAACGAGGGAGCTCCAGGCGCCGTAAGCCCCGAAAAAAAAAAAATATACTACACAAACAACTATCAATCAGAAGCTGAAGAAGATAAAACGGAGGAAAAGAAGAAGCGAACCACTGGGGAGGAGTAGAGGGGAAGACGGCTGGGACAGAAGAAGACTCTTGTAACAGAATAAGGTTCGAGAGATGTTGCGAAGTGGAATCTAAAAAAAACTCTGACCAAAAAAATCGAATAGTAAGCGGGCAACCTGGAGACTGCAGACAAATGAGCAGGGGATAGGAAAAAAAAAAAAAAACAACGAAATCAAGAGAAACCAGTAAAATTTAAAAGGGAAAACAAAAATGGGGCCGCCTTACAGATTCAAAAGAGGGGAGGCACTGGAAAAGAAGGACACTTTGTAGAGTCAAACCGAAAAAAAGAGGATAAGCACCACAAAAAATCTTAAAGGAAACGAACACGGCCGAACAATCTAATCGAAACGGGGGGGGGGGTACGGGAGGAAAGACCGAAAAAGGCGCAACAGCAAGGTTCATCTCCAAAAAGTTTTTTTGTAAGGGAAAGGGCCGGGCGACGGACCAAACCTGAGCCGAAACGGTGTCAACACACAGGGCCAAAAGAGACCCGAAAGGGACGAAAAGACATCCGGTCCAAAGATGCAACTCGAACTGTATACGCAAAAAGCATACAGAGACCCTAACAAAGGGTGAGACGAAGAAGATAGAAAACCATTCAAGCCAGGTGAAAGAAAACAACCTAAATGAACACCGAAACGAGGACATTTTCAAAGTAAGAGAACAAAAAACAGAGAGCAGTTGGTGTCCCAACTAAAACGAATCTGTTGTGTGGGCTGACCGCTTTCGCGACAGAACGAAGGCGGAAATCCATCGGAGAACATTCCCACGTTAAGCAGAACGCAAAACAAAGCAAAAAAAAAAACCTAATAAAAAAAAAGGAACTCTAAAAACATTAGAGCCCTCCATCTAATAAGGACGAGGGTTATCGGAGACAAACAAAGGGACAGTGGGTTGTGGGAATGGTTTCGAAGTAAAGCGTCCAAACGTTTGGGACTCAGCTCCACTCAGGGCGTCACTAAGATCATAAGTCGATAAACAGGGGCGAACTTCAATCGTGTCACGAACGGAGAAAGAAAGGAAATTCAATATTGCGAAGAAAAGCTTTAAAAAAGCGTTAAGCAAGGAGCGAGAGGACCACTGGGGAGAATGTGTGTGGTGCGAGGAGGGGGCGGCGGAGGGGAAAAATTTCAGGTTAAGGAGGTTTCGAAAGCAAAAAACCACAGCTACGATGGCGGACAAGGAGTCAAGGAGGAGGGAAAATGGGCAGGGGAAAACTGACCCCGTTGGGGCACGGGCGAAGACCACGGAGAAGAGGAACAGGAAAAGCGGCAGTGGTGGTAAGAGGCGGAAAAAGGGTGGCAAGGGGAAACGAAATGTAGCCAGCGACAAACCAAGGGTAGAGGTTAACAAGAGAACAACTTGGAAAGAAAAAGCAGCCTGTATAGGAGACTACCTGCACCAAAAAAATAAGGTTCCCACGGGAAATTTGGTCCAGATAAATTACCTAAACCAGCAGACCCAAAGGGGAAAAAGAAGGAGTCAAGGTGGACGGCACTGGGGGCGTATTTAGAAAGATTGGCAAGAAGGCAACTGATCCCCCAAAATCCACCGGAAGTGGAAGGGGTCAAATAAGCGGGCGACATAAAAAAAACGGAAAACACAAGAAAAAAAAATACGCGGGAGGTCAGTAAGGAGAGGACAGACGTAAAACTTAAAAATGTGAGCAGGATATCGGGGGACGAATACACAAACGTATAGGGGGGATGGCTCACGTGACTGGACAAAAGGTCCAATTGCTCTCGAATCAAAACGGTCTACGACGAGAGTAGGCCGGGGAAGAATCTTTGAGACGGGGGCGGAGTAGGCAAAAAAAGGGAAGACAGCACAACCTCCACAGTCGCCGTCCTAGGGACATGTGTTTCCTTTCCATGGAGAAATATAAGAAAAAAGAGGGATGTCAACCTGGACAAAACTGAGCCAAGGCCAAGGGGAGAAAAAAAACTTTGAACAGTAAAAGAATCGGGAATGGCGCCGGAAATCGCCCAGCCACATTTACAGGGTTTCCAGAAAAAGGGTGGGGGTTAACAACGGGAACAGTTCACCGTCTTGGGGGTGTGCGGCCAAGAAAAAAAAAAAAAGCAAATGTGTGAGAAGTTCGGGCACAAAGGAAAATCCGGGGGCCCCAAAAAAACATCTTTCCGTGGTGGAATGGAAATCAGAGACACCAAAACAACAGCCTCCCGAGGGGAAGTCAGGCGGGCCTCTTTCACAGATGACAGAAGGAATAAAACTGACAAGGGGGGAAAAAGGAAGCATTAAGATTCAACTCAAGACGGACAGGGCGCAAAAGGGACAGGAGAGGAACACCCAGGAAGGAGAAAACGAAGAAACATAGGGGAAGAAAAATAACGAAGGGGCACACAGAGGGAGGACGAGAGCGCCGCTGGGCCATCAGAGGAAGTAAACGGGAGAGAAGACAAGACCAAAACGGCCAAACCCAAAAAGTCCGTTTTTCACAGGGTTTCAGGACCAACACAGTTGGAAACGCACATAACGGTTTTTGGGTAGGGTAAGAAAGAACGCGTCCTGCAAAACAACGCCAAATGAGACGGTAAAAAGAGGTTAGAGGTGGCAAAGACGCGTAAACGGAAAGGGCGGCAAAGCACTCAGACACGCGGCACCAAGGGACCCCAATCGGAAGAAACGCAGAAAAGGGAAAGCAAAAAAAATAACAGACGGGGTTCCTGAGGGTGAGAGGGACGCGGCCACCCATTCGAAGGGGAAGAAAAAGGAAGGCGACTTCTTGCCCCGTTAAAGTTGCTGCAGAGAAGGACAAGGACAGAAAAAAAAAGACTCATGCCCTACCGAAAACAGGAGGGGCGCAGAAAAACCGAAAAGCATAGGCGGATACAAAAAAAACCGAATTGAACATTTTCGTGCCCGAAAAGAAAACAGGAGGGATTGAAAAATCACTGTGCAAAAGTGTCCCTCCAAAAAGTGGGCGCGGGCCCCGGGGTTCCGGATTTGGGGGGAGAAACAAAGAAAAGGGCCGCAAGGCAAAAAAAAAACTAAAAACCAGGGCAGCCACAGATGAGGTCCTCCAAGTGGGGGAACGCAGAAAACTGCACAACAAGGCAAAAGCAGAAAGCTAAAGCGAAGGAAAAGGCACGAGCCTGGGGGGTAGACCGTTGGGAAGAGGGGATCCCATGGGTGAAAGGGGAAAAGATCAACAGTTCGGGTTGTGAACCCAGATCGAATCACCATCAAAAAATGCCTTCCAAAGAGAGTTTGTAACCAAAACCATATCAAAAGACATAGTTGTTTTCTGGGGGGGGCCAATCTCAAAATCAGGCTATAAAAGCACTAGAAGGAGAAAGGATAGAGTTGAGGAGATTGGAAAAGAAAACAAAAAAGAGATAAGGGCCCCAAGCCAGCTTGGTTGCTTTAAGTTTGGGGAGGTAAGAAGATGTGGGGGGGCACAGGACAGGGGAGGCGGACCATGAAAAGGTTGAAGTTAGAAAGGACTGTTTAGGGGACAAGGGGTCGGAACGGCTTGAAGAGCGAACTCCTTTTTCAAAAAAATCGTAAAACGGGATTACCAACAGCGACCACAAAGGGTGACAAGCAAAAAAAAACCATGAAGTAAAGAAATCAGGGGGAGGGAAAAGGGGCATATCTTTTTCTGGATCGCACCGAGTTCTGAAAGGGAGGGAAGGCGTGGGGGGGGGCAGCTGTCAGACGGAAAAAGGCCGTGCGGTGGGAAGTGTGAAATTGGGGGGGAAGAAACAAGCGGGAAGAAAAGAAAGGGCAAAGCTTCTACGGACGAAAGAGGGGTGGACCCGAGGGAGGAAGGAAAAAAGATAAAACCAGGGGAAAAAGGTTTTGGCGGAAGGGCAGGGATTCTCCAGGCGGGGCCTCCTTGAGTTACAGAAATCCAGGGAAAGAAAGTCAAGGAAAGAGAACTACCCAAAAAGTGGTCCAAGCCACAGGGGGACTGATATTGAGTGGGGTGTCAGAGAGGCGACGTAAAAAAAACCTGGTTCCACTGAACAAAAGGATGGCGGGGCCAAAAGGTAACTGAACTCAGGGGGGGCCGCATATAGCAACCCGGAAGTATGGGAAGCTGGCCGCTAGAGGAATAGGAAAAAGAAAAGGGGTGTCGGGGAAAAGGGAAGGAACTGACCCATTTATTACGATAAAAAACCGGGGCAGTTGCAGCACAGACCCTAAAGGAGTGCAAAACCAAACTTAGGAATGCAGGGAGATAACAACCGGAGAGTCCGGCTGGGAAATCAAAGGAAGGCCGCAAGACACAGAAAAAAAATAAAGTCAGTTGCGGGTGAAGTTGGACATGATCCTGATGAAAATCAAAGGTAGGTGAATTGTGCGAAAAAAGCACGAAAACAGTATTCTTGTGGGGAACAGCTGAAGCCAGCAATTGGGGGAAAAAGAATGTGGGCACCAGGGGGACGCAATCCAGAATGGACGGGACGAGACCGGCGAAAGAAGCCCCGAGTTATTCAGA
>Ga0179593_1323398_pt1 | contig 12283 bp, 7 predicted proteins | sample CZODoug2_1_08_16_FD_185931 | JGI IMG/M metagenome (GOLD analysis project Ga0179593, IMG submission 185931) | Vadose zone soil fungal communities from Angelo Coast Range Reserve, California, USA - CZODoug2_1_08_16fungal (PacBio error correction) | ecosystem: Environmental > Terrestrial > Soil >...
TGGGAAGCCCCCTAAGGGTGCCTGGGGGGGGGCAGACGTAATCTGCACCGGCGCGTGGAAAGTGTAGTAACAGGAAGTAAAGAGGGAAGGGTCGTCGGAGGCCACAAGGTTCGCCGGGCCTTAAATGATGCTCTCAAAACGGCAGATTAATCGCCTTAGATTGGAAGTAGCGCGGCGGGCTTAACGGGGCAAAGAACGGGCTAAGGATTGGCCGCGGATCTGGGAGAGGAACAAGGGGGGGTTATACTTACTGCTCTCAAGTCGGGGACCCTGGTCGAAATCGGGAGAATTGGGAAAAAAAGAACCGCCTCAACAGGAGGGGAGGAGTGCTGGGGGAATAAAAACGCAACGGAGGGGGAACCGGCTTCTGCAGTCAGTAAAGAAAAAGAAGAAGCTCGAGGTAGGAAACGAGAGTGCTGAAAAACAGGCGGTAGGGACGGTCTCGGCGACGTCCCCACCGATGGTCAAAAAGGGGGTTCCCGAGCACAGTTAATCGTTCTACAATGTGGTTGTGGGGCTCTGCGGACTCTATGGTCACGGGGGTACGAGGGGGAAGTCCGACGCTCGATCCCCGAAGGTTAGATGGGAGTCGAACTCCGTCAGAGCGGTCAAGAAAAGGAAATTTAACTGCTTTCCTCTAACGCATTACGATAGCCCCGACCAAGACCCGCGGGGGCCTGGAAGACTCGAGGACGGGCCGAGCGCCTAGAATCAAGTCTCTTCGTCCCAAGGCTCTGTGCCGAGACTTATGGTCTAAACACTCCTACAAAAACGGGGTGCTACAAAACCTAGTCTTCATGGGGTCGTCGGAAGCCGGTCCGCCATTGATGCGCTAAAGGAAGGAAGGAGCCTGCGACCGCATGTAAGAGAAGACGCATCGGCGCCTTCCCTGGGCGAAAAGCTAGAAGTAATTCAAAAAGAGGCAGGGAAAAGGGACCAGGAGTAGTCACCAAGGACAAGCTGCTGGTGTTGGAGGCCCCTCATCAAGCAGAGAGATATTACCTGGGGGGGGCAACCTAAACCAAGAAGAACAAAGGGCATGACCACAGCAAAAAGAATGGGGGTCAATGACGCTCAGCGCCCGGAGATGCCCCACGAAACTTTTACTCCGTTTGGAAAAAAAAACGTTAACGAGGATTGACATCGCCGGGTTAACTCGGTAGGGGAAGGGGGGCAATAAGAAAAAAAGGGGTTAGGAGGGGAACGGGGCAAAAGCCACAAAAGCGAAAGGCTACGGTATGCTCCAAAGGGAACAGTGGTGATCAGATGAAACCTTCGCTCACAGGGAACCTTTCCATAATGAGGATTTTTCAGATCCATGGAGGGCTGGGGCTGCCTGGCCCGTCACTAACGCCCTTGGATTGAAAGGGTGTAGAAAGAGACGGAGGAAAATGATCAGTATAGACAACTTAATTTGTACTGTTTGTGGGAAAAACTGGGGGTATGGGGTCATATTACAGCAGTCATCACACAAAGGCAATCGGATTGGGGAGGGGATTTCTTCCTTTTGGACCTGACCCGATTGAGCTTCGCCTTGCCGAATCCATACCCCGTTTCCGACCTGGGGGGGGTGCGTGTTTCGGGCCTTGTGGGGCTTTAACGGCGAGGGCATAGGCCGACAGACATCAGAAGAGACCCAAATGGGGTGGTCGCGAAGGATAGGGTCAGGTGGGAGACGTGCATGTGTACGGAAGGTAGTGAACACAGCTATTGGTCCATGGAGTCGACATCGACATTAAAAACTATTATCTCACGTGGAAGAAGTTTCAGATACTTGACTGGGAGCCATGTAACCTAGTTTTTCTGGAAAAGATCTGGGGGGGGGGGGGGGGGGGAAGGTGGGTCAGAAAATACAAGACCCAGGAAGGGACACGAGCAATCGGGCCGACGAATGTCCCGAGAGCTCGTTCGAAAAGAAATGCCTTCGTACGAAACTGGGGAGGCATGGAGTTCCTCCAATGGTAAACCAAAGTGCTTAGCACGATCCCCCTCCCTAATCCTTTACGAAAATGGGGCAGTAGGGCTCGACGGGGGGAGAGGGGCACGGGAGAAAACTGTATGTATCAAGAGGGGTGCCTCCTCCATCAAACTCGGGGTGCGAGCGGCATCCTGAGCGCTGGGGGAATTTACACGACGGAGGGCGGCCGGCCGAAGAGCGGGACAGGAGTAGCGGGGCGGAACCCGCCGGAGTGGACAACGGAGCATCCAGGGTGGCGGGGGGGGAAAGCAGAGCAGCCGCGTGGGTCAGGCATCCGTACGGGTGAATAAGGTGAACCGTCGCCGGCGATGGCGGACGGACTCGAAACGGGGTTTGAAGACGGGGGGCCACTAACAGAATAAAAACCCAAGAAGGAGATTAAGAGAATGTCGAATGGAAGAAACCTTTAGAGACGTCCGCCTGGACCCTACGGAAATCACTGTAGGCCAAAACCTGTAGGAAAATTAGGAAGGAGGGAAAAAGAGCTGATCCCAACGAACACCGGATGGATCCTAGGAGAGAAAGCTCAGCGGGGCCTCGACGCCCCGAGCAAAGGGAAATAGTTCATTGACGGTTCAAAAGAAAAGAATTTGAGATTTTCTAAAATAACAAAAGAGGTGGTTTGGGGGGGAGCCGCAGAGGGAGCATCATACGCATGCCAGGCCGACGACAGCCCCTGGCGGGGAGCCTTACATACTGAGAATGGATTGAGGGAAAGTTCGCGGAGGGGTTCAAGTGCTAAGAAAAGATTCTGAGACAAGGAAGGTATGACCATGCCAACTTAAGAAGAGGCGATAAAAGGCGACTTCGCGAATCTAGCCTAGAGGGGCCGCTGGCTTCCCGACTAGGGGGGGAAGAGTTAACTGGTGTATGGGTCAAACCCCAACTTCACCCCGACTCGGTAAAGAAAAAAAGAGGGGTTAGGGCCAGATCAGCAAGGGGTGAACTCGCAACAGTGACATCAACGGCCAAAGTTAGGTGCCATAATGCAACCGTCTACGACTAGCGGCTTTTAGCCAGACGTAGAATATGAACCAGTTCTACGCCCCCCTGCCCGCCCGATCATCATGAAGGGAAACCTACATGAAAGGGGGTGGGGGCAAAGCTCGACGGAGGGTCGGCACCTGGCAGACTACATCTCACGGGCGATTGCACGGGAGCGCTGAACGACGCCGCCCCCGGTCGACTTTTCTGGGTATGCGGCCAGGAGAGAATATCAGTCGGGGTCCCTGGGGGACCTGAGAGGAACAACGGCGCACAAAAACGAGTAAAAGTCTTTGTTGTGAATATTACATCGGACTCAAAGGTTTAAACAAGTTCAAACTGGAAGAGGGTGCGTCACTGATGCTCGTTCTCAGACAGCAGGAAAAAACGGGACTCTTTAGGCAGGAGTGAAGATCCCAATAACCTAGGCCGATATGGGAAAAACCAACATTAGGTGTACTTTGCCCCGTAGGAAATCCAGAGGGATTTGAATCGCCAATGTTCGAAATGCGAGGCTTCTCGCTCCAGCTAAGGCTCGTCTTGTTACGGGGTGCAACCAAAAAAAGAAAATCGGGGAACAAGTAGACAGGGAAGAATGAGAAGCGGGGACGTCGACGACCACGACGAGATCGTCGTGGGAATGAAAACTAAAAAAACAAGGGGGAAGGAAATCGTAAGGGGTTGGGACTTGTCTGTCGGATCTTCGAATTGCAAGAAAGAAGGACCATGAGGAAATGTTTGGGCAGGGGTTCGGGTGAAGATGGGTGCTCTTGGGAAGTGTAAGCAATATGTTGTTCCTGCGCTGCGGAGGGCTGAAGAGTCAGGATTCAAAGTGACGCGCGACGTATTAGTGGAGAAAAACCAGCAGCGCATTCTGATGCCGGCCGTAATCGGTAACTTCTCCGGCTCCCGGGGGGCAACTTGACCTGATAATAGACTACTCCATTCCGGGCTGTTGAGCACAGCGCCGGTAGAAAACACCGTTGCCCGTGGAGGAGCAGGCAACTAGTCTACGGGAGTGAGTTGCTGTAAGTACCGTCGCGCGGTATGGGAGGGCGTGTCCAGAGTTCGGCTCAAGTATGACGCCTAGAGTCGTTGTAGGATGAAATGAATAACTCAATCAGTCCTGAGAAACCTCTTGGAGAAGTAACGCTAACTTTGGCTGCTGAATGGTGCGGTCACTCATGTACAAAGTGTAAAGGAGCCCTATGAACCACAGGGTCTGACCCTCGCCCGCTCTTTAATCTTACCAGAGTGGGTTCTTCCAGTACCATGCCACTCCCCTCCTAGCACGGCAACATCGAGGGTAGCCGGGATTAGGGAAGCGGGGGGGTAGCTCGGCTTCACCTACACGTTGATCCGGTAGCGGTCCAAGCCACGCTGAAGCAAAGTATGAGTGCGTCTCTGGGAAGCCCGAGGGGAAAATCAAAAACCTGTCCGGAGATCGGGATGCCTCCTAGGCCTGTCAGAGTGAGTCCGAGGCGACTCTAGGGTGTCCTTCTTAGAGCGTTGTGAGCAGGGCATAGAAACGGGGGTCTCTTCTTAGATAAAATTTGAAATAGATGAATAGGGAAGGTGTGCCTCGGCGCCTGACTCGGGACTACCTCGCCGTGAAAGGCGACTACCCTGAAAGACGCCTTGACTGGTGAGCAATTTGGAACGGTCTGTGCAGGAGTCCTTCAGAGGATAAAAAAGAGTTAGGGCTGACAAATCACAGAAGACATAACAACTACTCTACCTCAACAACAATAATTTTGTTAAATATGGAATCGTTTGCAGCAAAATGTAATGTCCGATGCCGGACGTAGATAAAGGAAAAAGTGAAATATTATCAGAGCGTGATGTATCAGTCATTGTAGTAGAGTGCGAATACTTCGGTGTTAAAAATTTAACGGAGTGCGGGTTTAGTCCTCGACCGTAAGGGGATCTAAAGGGGAGAACTCGGACGGAGTCGGTCTTCGTTAGGAACTGTGGAAAGAAACTCGACTAAGGAGAGGGTAGTGAACACAATGGCTCATTCGGCGATCCGTTGAAAGGGGAGGGGGGGGTCTCATCTTGCATGACTAGCACTAAAAACAACGAAATACCAAATGGGCAGTGGGCTTGGGGACCGCGCGAGAGGTGGTGTCACGAGGGGTATCGAATTGCCGCCTTCGAGGACTAATCATCGTGTGAGGCGGATGTCTGGCTGATGGAAGGGGGAAAGGGTCCACGCGGGGAAGAGGCGAGTCATTGGGGCTGAAAGCCCTGTGTTTCAGCATCTAAATGCCGGGCAATGACCTGCCGAAAAGCTCTAGTGCGCTCAAACCTTCAAGGAGGAATCCCCAGACTGGAATCGACCGGAACATTAGCCAAATTGAGACCAACTCCGCGGTCTGCGCGACAAGAGAGACCAAAAAAAGAAATTAAGCCCTCCGCCGGCGCCGCCGCCTCATTGGAAAAGAACGGAAAGCGAGTGATCACTTGGATATGCCCTGGTCTAAAGAATATACGGGTCAGAAAACCCTCTTCTTCCTGGGCGTAGCGCCATGGTCGGGCAGGTAAGGGAGCACTTACGGAAGCCTTACACAGACTTCTTTAACGCCCCTGCTGAAAGTCTTCTGAATGGTCTCCCTCTGTAACTGAAGAGGCTTGGGAATGGCCTGGAGGAACTTAGTCTAGGCGCCTCTCTCAACACATACCGAGAGAAAAAGTTACAACCGGTCCGGGAGGAACAAAAGGAAGACACTGACCCAAAAAACAATCAAAGCAAATGCAGTTGCACTCGGGTAAGGAGCTCAAGAGTCACCCCACGACGAGTACTAATTGTGTTCCTGGGAAAAAATACCCCTAATGTACCGAGTCAAGAATCAGGTCATATTGACGACCGAGTACAGGGAGCTCACCTGCAATCCCGCCAAAGCCTATAAATTGGGGATCCGCTATGACCGGGGGTCCGCCCCTGCACTGCTGGGGGGGCATCTCCGGCGGGTCCTCTAGAAGGCCTTTACCCAGCTACTTTTTCGGGTTGGCACTCCCGGATGTATTGTCGTGGTGAGGAAGTACCACTGGAAAGAACTCCTTTTGCCTGGTCTGAGACGAGCCGTGAGAAAGATGGAGACGAAGCGCCTTGCACAATTGACCGTGGGGCCACTTGATGTCAAGTCCGAGGAGCTTTCTATCAAACCATAAAGTTAGGGTGGGGTACAGCCAGTTCTTCTAAAGGGGATACCCATGGGACAAGAGCTTTATAGAGGGTCGGCTGAGAAAAACGAAACACGGTCACGAGTGGCTGAGTCCTGTCCGGGTAGTAAGTCAATCCATGAAGTGAGTCATCATATGGTATCTGTCACCTGGAAAGTCAGTTGGTCTTAAGTGAATCTTGAAGGGGGGGGGGGCCAGTCCCTTTTAAGCTGCTAGTGCGGGACCCAGAATAGTTGGTATCCGTGAGTCTATAGAGAACAGGGGCGTGATCTTAAGTTTGGAGCCAGGACGAACTTGGGCACATTGAAGAGGGCTTGGCTTGCTCGGGGTGGACAGAAAGGTGTTGGACCACCCACCAATAACCCGAGAGACGGAAGAATAGAGTGAAGGACCCGCGCTAGGTCTAAGGGGGCCTAGGGGGGGAAATCGGGCGTATCGAAGATATCAGGTGGTGTGGTGGGGTGGAATGGGGGCAAATTCCAGTGGGATTTGAGAAATCAGTGCGGTTCCGGACAAACCGCCCCGGGAAGGGAAAATGGTGAACTCACGCCGTGGTCTGGGGAAGGAAAGGGGGGGGGCATGGAAGGCAGAGGGATTTCCTCCATCGCGATTTCGAAAGAATCCAAAAAATGGGTTCGCCATCTCAGCAAAGGGCGCGTCGGGGAACAGTCAGGCGCCTCCTCACCGCATGAGGAGGGCATCTAAAGGCCATCTGAAGGACCCTTTCAGCATACAGGGGGGCCTGTTAAAAGGCAGGGCTCTGGCTGACGCCTCCGTGGACGGTTGAAGGAAACCGTCGGGGAAACTCGGAACGTCAAGGGGAGAGAAACTGGGGGGATCTTCATGCAATGGGAAAAGAAACAAAACCACCGGAGGATGTTAAAAAGGAGGTTGGTTACGGGAAACGTTCGATCACGTCCCGACGTGGAAGGGAGGCCCATCGACCACAGGTCCGTTAACCGAGCTCTGAAACCGCGGCTCGAAGGACTCAAGACCGATGCAGAGAGGGGAAGAACTTTCAATCAGACGAGCCCTACCAAGCCGGGGATTGTCTTCTGCGCCTTAGTGACCAAGTCTGCAACCACTGAAAAATTGGAGAAGATTTGAAAACAGAGGGGATGGAGGAGGGCTAAGGGGCCTATGATACATATCGACGGCCAGAACACTCGATCAAGAAAAACGGGCGTAGAGTAAAAATTGACCATGGTAAAGTGGCGGGGGTTAGGGCCTTGATAAGCACGATGTGGGAAAAAATGAGAAAACATGGGCTAGAACCGCTCCTGCTAGTGTCGGGGGAGACAATAGGGGGGTCCTACTCCTCTACTACGGGGGGAGGGGGACTCCACGGGGGGTGGAGCAAACCCAAGGAATTCAAGAGCCAATACCTGACTACAGTTTACATGGCAAAAGGGTCAAGAACGGGCCGTCAGAGTAATCATTCAAGTAGGGAGACTCAACCCGACCACGATGAGCTTTGGGGGGGAACGAAAATAGCCTAAGCAGGGAACGGGTCAAGATAAAACCCTATCATCCCGAACAAATGAAATTCACGTGGGTGCCAAGAAGATGATAACTTCTTACCGGCCGCTTAGTGCTAAAAGGTAGAATTACGCCGAAGGCTAACGGCCCCCTTGAGGAACGTGGTCGTAGAAGGCACCTTATGAGAGAAATACTGGTGGTCTACACGAAACGAACCGTTCGAAAAAGGAGAGATAGAAGGTTACTGGCGGGTGTGTACGAAACTCGGGGTCAAGAAACTTTTTCAACCGGCAAAAGAACCGTGTGCGATTATATCTCGCCGGCGAGGGTACAAAAGGAAAGTTGAGGGGGAGTCAGGTTTTCCTTGACCAATCAAAGAAATACATCATCGTCCCCGCAAAGTAGGGGGGGGCAGAAAGGCCAGGTCGCTAGAAGAAGGGTAAGACCTGGTCGGGGGCAAAGTTGAGAGGAGAAACTAGTAAAGGATGGGGCGGGGAGGTACGCTTGGCCTCACTTCACAGAGAGGGCGACATCTACGCGACTGGAACCGACGAATGTAGACTCTCGGTAAATTAAGCACGACGGGGAGCAGTCGGAGGGGGGTAGTTGACTTTATGCGAGCGTATAGGGCAGATGGGTGGGAGGATTGGGTGTGGCATGGGGGCTTCTTGTGTACTCGGGTAACGGGAATAGCAGGAGGGTCGGTTTTCCTGAGGCGCCGGACTTTCCTTGGGTAGATTTGCGGCCATTACCATTGGTATTACTATGAACAAGTTCCCGCCGCAGGGCGAGGAGTCCGGTAACGGACTTCGCGGCCTTCAGATGCGCCAACCAAACTGCATGAGACTCCCGGCGCAACGACAGGCCAGAATAAAAAGGAAGTCCGGTATAACACCGGGTGTTTGTGGGAATAACGCGTAAGGCGGCTTGGAAGTGCGGCCGTCGGATCTCTTAGGTTACTTTCCGATTCAGTGGTCAGGATCGGCCTGTGGGGAGCACTACTTTGGGGCTGACAGATTTCGACTCTCAGGGTTCTGTCGGGAGCTAGGTCTTCGCAGACGCTACGGTGGGAGGAGATCATGAAAAAGGGTTTCCTGAAGTAAGTTACCAAGGCCGCAGGCGAAAAAAACGTTTCTACACCTCTCACGTTCGCCGGGAAAGATGCACGGAAGCCCCAGTAGTGAGACGACCGGGGGCCATCCTCGCCGCACTGATCTTCGCGACTCTTCTCAACTGTAGAGGAGGAAAGAATGCTTCTAAGCCCGTTACGACGTTCAGGTAAGAAAAAGAGGCAGACCTCAGAAGTCTGGTCGTTATAAGAAAATTGAACCATTATAGAAGACACTGGCACAGTAAAGAGAGCTGGGGGGGGGAACGGAGACTTTTCCAGACTTCGCTTGACTGATAATTCTCTCACCTGTTTGAAACGGAAGCAAAATCTTCTGAGTCACTCTCTTTCAAGAGGTAAGGGTGTAGCGGGGGTAAATCCTACAGATTTTACAAAAAAACTGAGAGTTCAGGCTACTAATGAAATCCTGTTCGTGTCGCGGGGGGCACGGGAGTGCACTTAGACTTCCGGCCTATGCACGGAAGGGATTAGCTATCTCCATCTCAAAAAAAAACACAGAGAAGGAAAAATTCTCTCTGGGAACCGACTGTTATCTGGGCCAAGTCCGAAGGAGCCTAAAACCTTCCCGTGAGCCAGCGTGAGATTACGGACAGTTATCGAGTAACGCGTTCGTGTAGTCACGGACGGCTGCTGCGAGATAACCGGTACTATTGATGCTCGGCTGAAGAGGACGACGCTAGAGGGAGGTATTAAATTAACCAACAACCGTAAAGAAGTCATTCTTTAGGCTCCCCGTAGCCTGAGCAGAGAAAACTGGGGCATGTACCCGGGGGCCTACTGATGAGGGCGCTGACCTCATCCCTCTGCCGAAAGAAAATTGGGAGTTCACTTTTTGGAAATCTGCGGGCTCTTTGCAACTTACGACGATGGACCTCGAGAAGTGGGAGAAGGGACTCGGAAGCAATAAAGTGGGGGTGCATGCGCAGTGATTTCTTGGCCAGGGAGTGGAGGACTGTGGCCACGATTAAGGGGTGAACCCGGGGTCCGTTTTTAGAATTTTTGAATCTTCTCATTACTTTAAATTCGGGGCATCCTTTTGCGCTGCGTCATTCTGGGTCGGGGTACGAACAGAGAGGGGCCTCTCCGAAGGGTTACTTGGAGAAAAAGTCTCAAGAAACTCAATTGATTCAGAACCCTTCTGCAGACCGAGAAAACGAAGCCTCTATCCTGCCGGCAGGGCCCCTCCTGAAGTAACGCTGGGACTAGAGAGATCCGGCACAGGAAAGGTGTGGGACGAAGGGCTCCTTTGCGCACCCTGGCTTCCCTGTCTGAGGGCCCGAGTCGGGCCATGAGCCCGGATAAGCCCTGTCACGGCAGGGGAACTAGTCCGTGGCTGCCGCCTGGAGAAGCTGCCTAAGTCATCTTGCATCCACCTCTGGTCCGGAGAGGACCCGGTAAACAAGCCGGATCCAGAGGTCAAAGAGGAACAAGACAACAAGAGACCCACAGAAAGAAAAGCGGGCAGACTTCGAACCGCAGAAAGCCCGAAGCAACCACGACAGGTAAGGACCGTAGTGTGTTCAAAGACAAAAAAATGTTACATAGTCGTGGGTTCTGGGAGCCGAGCGGTCCTGGAGCATGATGACACGAGGGGAAAGCACCCAACAAAGAAAAAGCAGGAGGAAGGGAAGCCCGGGTCAAAACAACCATGGACAGGGGGGGGCGGCGGCCAGCCAGCTGGCGCGGCGGACCGTTAAAGAAAGGGGAGGTGGGAGTCAAATGCTTTAGGCATTAATCCACTAGAACTCTAATTGGACTGGGATGGAGACCGAGCCGGCATGAGAAAGGAACGAACTTCGTAAATTTGAAGCGGGTGGTGTTGGGGTGGCCACCGGGGGAGGGGGGCGAACTGTCAGCGATACGATCACCCAAAAGCAAAAGCGGCTAAAGGACGAACCGGGCGTCATCGGGTTCGACCAAACCACTGGATCTTCTTTGGGAAGGGGAGGAACCAAATCCGCATGTGGCGTTGTAGAAGGGGGTCTGAGGCGCGTCGAAAACATCAAACCGTATGCCTCATCATAATTAGAGTCTCAAAGGGAAAAAGAGTGTTCGGGGCGAGGGAAGCTGAAAGTTGTCGAACGGTGAACGGGGAGAGGATTACCAACTAGGGAGGGGATTAGACCACATGCCTATTAGATTCATGTGCGGGATACTCGGGAGAGGTGGCCATCAAGGGGTTAGGTCGTGAAATGTGAAGTCCTTGGGTGAGAGAAAAAAAAGAAACCCACAGTAGTCGAGAGAAGGAGTAAATGAATCGAAAAGAGGGGTCGAATAGACCGCCTATAGTCATGAGCGGATCGCCAGGATGAGAATGGGAATGGTCGGCACCTCAGGTGAATCCGGGGCTTACACGGATCACCGCAAAGAGCATGTTACACAGGGGCAGGATTTAATCTCACGGACGGTTATCGATGAAGGCAGCGAGAGGGTAGCCCTCGGAGGGGGGTCGCCTAACAAGAAGCAATCGTGGGGGTTCGCCAGATCCCTTGAGTCCCGCTGGAGCGCAGAGAAAAGATGACCTGAGAAATAGGGGGAGTGGTCCGCGGGACGGGGGGGGGGAGCCGCTCGTCCCGCCTTGTTTCGGAAGGCAACGCAGCCCGCTGTGGGCTCTCAGTACCAGGGTGTGTTGGGGACGAGGTGGGCGGGCGACTGTAAAGGCGCACATCGAGAAAGGGGGTCAACCCACGAAAAGCAGACTCACAAACAACAACATAGGGGGGGAAGAAATATGATTGGGCTTAAGGGAACCAGGGAGAAAAAGAAAAGACGCCGGGGGGTCAATCCGGGGGGTCGGCTCAAGGGCGGCAGCGTGCTCCACTGGACGGCGCGAACGGCTCCGGGGAAGGAAAGCCCGATGCTGACGTGAAGCGCTACGAGTAAGGCAAAAAACCACTCTATGCAGAAGGTTATAGTACGGCTACAAAAAACAATTCGGGTAGCACCCCATGAAATGTGCTGACAACAGGTTTATTATGCTAAGAAACATAGAAGAAGGGCCATGAACGTCCTGGCAAGGACCTCGAATTCAAATAGGATGGCAAATTCCAGATTTGACAAGACGGGAGGGGATACGTGCTAGTCACGATGCTGGAGGAAATACTTGGGGAAAGAATCATGACTATGCGATACCGCGAAAAAGTTAAGTCGGATCTATAGCGAGGTTCAAATTAAAAGGAGAGAAGGGAGCTTGGGGAGAACGGGGGGTGCTGGGGATCCACAAAAACTTAAAAAAATCTGCAAAAGCACCTAACTCTGACAGTGGACCGAATCAGCCCAGGGGATACAGCAACGTTCAGGGAAGGCATCGCCGTCACGAAAGCAACACCGGTGGCGACCACGAAGAGCTGAATAAAAAAAACAAGCCTCAGATACCCTGGAAAGAAGTTGCCCACAAACTCAACCTCAAGAGGGACGTCCATGGGACCAGGCGTCTGGCAGGATGCCCGGCCATACAATATTTCGAATCTATACGCAACCCAAGCTCATAAAAACCGAGGGCGGAACGGGTGTTCGTCGGCCCGAAAAGA
>Ga0179593_1326083_pt1 | contig 12283 bp, 13 predicted proteins | sample CZODoug2_1_08_16_FD_185931 | JGI IMG/M metagenome (GOLD analysis project Ga0179593, IMG submission 185931) | Vadose zone soil fungal communities from Angelo Coast Range Reserve, California, USA - CZODoug2_1_08_16fungal (PacBio error correction) | ecosystem: Environmental > Terrestrial > Soil >...
GGAGACAATGGGCCGTGACCCAACCGGCGGGATGGGTTCAGAAACAGAGGAGGAAAACGAAAAGCGAGGGACCCAGATGTTGCGATCGCAACGATCAAATGTCCCAAAACTGGCGGCTCCGCGGGCAAAAAAAAAAAAAACGAAAAAAGGGGAAAAAGAAGATCCAGTTTCGGACGACAAACATGACCTGGGGGGCAAAAGATGGGGTTTCAAACGCTGGAGGACCCGCCACTGACTAAGCGACACAAGTCAAGAAAAGAAAATTTAACCAAAGGTTTCGCAAAAAGGAGTCCAGGGTTTACTTCCGCGAAAAAAGGAAAAAGGAAAAATGGGGCCCCTCCGGGGCGACATTGGTCCAAAATCGGTAAAAGACAAAGCGAGTCCCCCGATCTGAGGGACCGCGAAACTGGAAAAAAAGCGCAAAAGCGAAATGTCAAAAGGCCTCTAAAATCCAGCACCCCCAGGAAGAGAGAACCACCAACAACAAAGAAAGAGAAAGGGCAAAGAGAAGCTACGCCCGGTTGGCAGGCGGGTTAGGGGTACTGGGAGGAAGATCGTTCGCAATCGACGGCATGAGCAGAAGGGACTTCGAATCGTTCGGAATCAAACCGTTGGTTGCTAAAAGTTTAACCTATTTCGAAGGATAAAAAAAAAACGTGGAACTCCGTGTCACCCGCGAAAACGGAAACAAGGACGCCTGTCGGGTGGGGAAGGAAAAAATGTTGCGGTAATGACGCTAAAGGTGGATCATGCAAACTACCTTGTTAGACCCAAATCGCTGTGTAAAGTGGGGAAAAAAAAAAAAGGCTGGAAAAAAGACCGGCCAAAAATGCAAAACCCCAAAAGGTTTTAGAACGGGAGGGAAAAGGGGATCTCGGTCAGGGGGGGGGATTTCGAGTTGTAGACAAATGGAAACACCCGGGCTAACAAACGAGTCCGAACGCGTATGAAATAAAAATAAGGGGGAGAAAGCCGGGGGGTCGTACAATAGGTCCAGACATGCTAGGAAAAGTCCGCACAGGGGGTGGGTGAACCGTGATATCGACCACGTTCCCACCACGTCCGTGGTACTGTTCAGACAAGCCATGCCTGGTGAGGCGGCCGACATAAAGGCGGGCAAAAAAGTAAACTCAACCACGGCCGGCCAGCTGGCTGGATCTTTTGAGCGCTGCATCCGGGAAAACGATGACCGATCAGAAGCACACAAAAGGGAAGAAACGGGGGCTGTTAACCAGCCCCTCCTTGGGTGGGGTCCTTTCCAACAACAGAGCGGCCGGAATAACGGCAGAAAAAGCCTGTCTTGAGACGAGGGTGAGAAAAAACAGTTAACCCAGAAAAAGAGGCGCGGAATTTGTTGAGGACCCCGAAAACCTAAAGAAAACGGTGTGGGGGGAGAACAAACCCGGAAGGTCCTGTGGCGAGCAAAGAGTGGGGTTTGGGGCTTGAGAGACCTGCAGGGGGTAAACTGGGTCGGCCGGAGGCTTTTTAGGTCGAAAAAAACTGAGTGGCTTCAGGATAAGGGGAGTAAATGGGGAATTGATAATCAACTTGCGGGGGAATGAAAGGAAAAACTTGGCTTGTCTCCGTGCCAAAAGAAGTGAGGGGAGTGGTGGGGGCCAGGGGTGAAGGGGGGTGGGCTTTGGAGGGAGCTACACCGGGGACAAAAATGGGGGGAAGGCAAACAGCACGATAGTGCTGGGGGGGGGCTGATGGGGATGAAAAAACCAAAGGAAAAAAAGCCCACGTAAGACTGCAATGGGCGCACCTGACAACAATTGGACTGGTGATTACACGTGGGAAAGGCCCAGAGGACGGACTAGAGGGGGAATGAATTAAATTGGGCCCGAACCAAAAAGCAAATTGTGGGTCGCACCCAAGGACTCAGGGGCTGAAGGGTGCAAACTTTTGGGCCTACGGGGGTGGGACTGGCGGTCGAGAAATTGAAAATCGACTCAACTACGAAAATGTTTCTTCCGACCAGGATGAGAGGGACGGGGGAAAGAAAAAAAAACACAAAAGAAATTTTTCCGACCAAGAATGGCTCGCCTGTAGTCCTTGTAAGAAAGGTGCCAAAGCGTGGCTCCAAATCGCGGGAAGGGGGGAGATCGTGACACCGCGGAAAAAAGTACTTGCCCTACGAATGACCAAAGGGGCAACGCAAAAAAAGTTCATTGATTGCCAGGAGCAGGGGGCCGAGAAAAAAGGGAAAGAAAAATGCAAGAAGGGGAGTATGGACAGAAGTTTGGCAAAAAAAGTACTTCGGGCCATTGGGCAAAATTGGTGGGAGTTTGGTGCGCCCGGGGGGGAGTAACGTGAAAAAAGGGACGTTCGGGACGTTGGGGGGGAGCTGTCTTGAGTTGAAGTGACAAGCCAGAGGCCGGGTGAATCTGCCCTAAAAAAAAAAAAGGTGCTGATAGTGGCTGGGCGACTTCCCCGTGACAGAAAAGAAAAAGACACGAGAGCCAGACCAGTTTATTTTTAAAAAAACATCAGCAGGGGAAAGGAGAGCATCGCGTGCAGCCTTGGTCAAATGCATACGCAAAAAGTATCTAAAGAAAACAGCATAGGGTGGTTTGAAAAAGGCAGGGTCTCCAAGACACCTTGGAGGGAATTGCAAAGCTTTGGGGTACAAGAAAAGCGCTGTGGTGTTCGAAGTACCCCCAATTTCAGGGGACCAAAACCGACGAGGCGCGACGGGCCTGTCTTGTAGTAATCGGGGCAACACACTTCTGAAAACGGCGACGGCGGGGAGAGAAGGGAAGCATTCAGAAATCCGGGTCGAGCAAGTCTCGGCACACCCACAAGAACTTAGCGTACACAAAAAAAAGGCGGGGGCCCGAAGAAAAGAAAGAAAAAAAAAATCACTCTGGTACTGGGCTGGATAAGTGCTACCAGGGGGTAGAGGGTGTCCGAAAGCATAATTTAACAGAGGCGGGGGGACCTTTCCGGGGAGAGACTTCAGGTGCCTTTTCCGCGAAATTGGGCTCCGGGGAAGTCGTGTCGCGGTGCCCTTAGACCTTTCAACCACCTTCAAAATGCCGAATCTTCCGACCTTTGCGCTTCCCGAACCATAAGGGGGCTCGGCTGGGTAACGTAGGATGAAAATTGGAACTAAGACAAAGGTGAGCACGAGCGGAGGCAAAACGTTGGTTGTAGCAGGGCAACTCTCGCTCCAGGGAAAACCGCCATCCAAAATAATAGGGGGCGAGTGGCAAACACAGGTAATGCTCAGCACGGTCGCAAAGTTGAGAAAAAAGCACCTGCGGGGGGGGGGGTCACAAAGGGAAAGGTAAAGCATGCTCAGGGGGAGCAATGCAAACTCCCGATCGGCTAACAATGAAAAGACATGAACAGTATGTTCTTCATAAGGGGGTCAAAAAAAAAAGCACCAAATGCAAAACTTGCCAAACCCTAGTACCTCCGGGCCACTGGAGCCGGGCATGACGTGCTGTGTAAGGGTGAAGAAAGGCAAGGCAGGGTTTGGCGGTAACTGGAAAAAAAAAAATTGGTGTTACGTCGGAACGAGTGACATCGCACTGGTGTGAAGGGGGGAATGAAAAAAAAAACAAACAGGGAGGATAAGCTTTCGAAGCTGAACCGAGGGAAAAACCGACATGGGGTGCCTGGGAAAGGGGAGGAGTTGGAAAGATGGAACGGGCCAAGAAAAAAAACCTCCAAGGAAAGCCTAAAAACAAGCAGAAAAAGCGAGTGGGGGACAAAACAAACCCAGGTCACCCTTTCCCGGAACCAGCATAAGAATGTTCAGAACTCACCCATTGTTGTAAAGGGGTCTTGTCGCACGAGGGGATAGGACTGTTACGCCTTCATGGCCGAGGCTGCCTAACGGGCTGGCCCGTGAACACATGGGAGGTGCACCCGTGCGCCCGGGGGGTTGGGCCGTGGTACGGCAGCCAACCTACCGCAATAGCTGTGCTGGGGGGGACGGGTTGCAGAGGGAAAAAAAAGAGAACCACAGGTGCAGTTACCACCTGGGGTTTAAAAAAATGCTGCAGTGACGATTCTCGACCTACTGCGAAAAACAATACGAACTCGCTGGTCGTCACAAAATGTAGAATGTTGTAAGGGGGGGAAGTGCTAGCGTCAAGGGGAAGATTGTCGGGATGAGGGAACGTGGGGGGAGGGTTGTGACCCCAGTGGAAGCCAACATGCCGAAAGTGAAAAATGTATTGTTGGCCGAACAGGGGTGGGCCGGGGGGCTGATTGGAGGGCTTTGGTGGGGTGCCGTGCACGTCCCAATGGTGTGACAAGAAATGGGGGGATTTGATTGAGGGTTTGTGTACACGGGGGGCAGTGTTCTGCTCGGGAAATGGGGGGGGAGGAATTTCAGTCTACCCAGCCCCGCGCCAGGCCCCGGGGGGGGTTTTTCCCAACTCCCTAACGACGAGATACCAAATGGTAAACCCTTCTGGTCCCCTAGTGGAGGGGTCGTATGCCATGTGTCTATGCAGTCGATCGCTTGGAGAAAGAAGGAGGCACAGCAAAAACAAATGTTGGCTGCACAAAGAGCAAAATTTCAGGAAAGGGCTCTTAGAGGATGGAAGCCCGGTTGGGAAGTTTTACCGAGAAACAAAAGCCCTGCAAGAGACCGCAGGTAAATCCAAAAAAAGGGTCCCGGGGAAAAATCCGAGAAGGAAAAAAAAACAAGGGGTGCCGGCATGCGTGCAGGCGATATAAACGGACTGACCATGCCCTAAGAAAGCTTCAAAGTGCGGCGGGGGACAAACACTAAGGGGTTGTCGAAGATAAAAGAAGCTTGGATGCGTGAAGAAGGGGCCCATGGAAACCCGGCGGTGCACGCAGGAGGGGTAATGGGGAGGGCCGATTGCTAAAGTCAGAGGGGAAAAAAAATAACACGACGTATTCAGCAAGCGTACGAGGGTGGAGAAATTGGGGCAATGGGGGTCCCGCCAACACAAGACGTGGCCGTGCGCGGGCCAGGAACAAAGCTAAGAGTCGCAACTGAGGCACGAACAGACGAAAACAGACGAGAGAAAGGCTTTCGCAGATGAACGAAAACCGGGCATCGGTGCCCACAAATGGGGACAAGAGGACCCACAGACCAGCCTGGTGGGGTCAAGAGAGTCGGGGGGACTTCGTAAAAGCAAGGCGACTGCCCATGAAGAAGGGCCCCGTGGGGAAAAATTGGCTTGTCGGCAAAGGGGAATGAAGCGCAGCCAGGGCGTCCTGCTGAAAACTGCCTCCCGAGGAGAGTCAGCAGGCAACGCTGGGACGGAGACAATCATAGCAAACGGAATGGAACGGTACGCTGTGTGGTGACACCTTCTTTACAAAGGGGTAGGGGGGACGACTGCAAAAAACGCTTGCGCCCAAATAATAGGCGTCACCCGAGGGGGCACCGGCCCATGAAAAAAAAAAGGGCGGACCCGACCTTTCATTCTTCCTGCAGAGGTGCAGAGACTCCACTGTGCGGGCAACACAATGAATACCCAGGAAGGTACAAAAACCAACCACCAAAAGTACGAAAAAACATGAAATTGCCCACCCTCACCAATAAAACGAAAGGCGAAAGACAGCTTTTACAGGACCTGTGGGGGCAGTAGAGACTAAAAAATTTGCTCAGCCAGGCGGTACTGGGTAGCCAGGGGTGGTCCGGTCGGGTGAGGGTACAACGTGGTGGTGTGCTTGGTGTCATGGGGGGCAGGAGTGGGCTGCACCTAAGAAGTGCGTACAAAAATAAAAAGATGTGGGGAGGCACCGACTTTGCGTATGGAAAATTGTGACGAAAACACGGGAAAGAAAGGGGGGGAAAAGTGGGAGTTGTTGGTCGTCGAAAGAGACGAGAGGTCAGGGTTAACAAAATGCAGTGTTGGTGGCAGATAGGCGTGGATGGTGGGGGGGGCTCAAAGAAAGGTTGGTGGGGCTAAGGAAAGGTTGCCCTGGGTCAGGAGGGGCGTGGCTAATGTCAAAAAATGCGTGGCGACGACCAGGCACGGTCGAGACTGGAGGGAAAAGAAAAATAGATCAGTAAAAAACTGCGGCGCAAAGTTCTAAAAAAGCAGCAAGGGAACACTCAATTAAACGGCAGATAACTGCAACAAGTCTGTTAACAACCTGTCACCGAATCCATATGACAAGTAAGAACAGGGGTCTGGAAAAAATGGTCTTCACCGCTAAAACGTTTGTTTGAATCGCGCGTCAGCGGAAGGGGCCAGCTTGGTTGACGGAGGGGAGGGAACCTTGCCTGAAATCCACAGAACCTCGAGGGTGGGGGGGGGAGGGGGGTGGGACCAAGAAGCCTCATCAAGGAGACCGGGGTAGATACTTCTCAAGAAAAAAACCACGATTCACAAAAATGGGGGACGTCGGCGCCCGCTTAAGGTGTACAATGCGGACCAGCCTAAGAGACCAAAACCAGCAACCGTCAATATTGCAAGAGATCTAGGTGTTGCTAAGGAACGCTCATGAATGCCAATGAGAGTCCAACAGACAGACACACAAAAACAATCTGAGGAAAAGAGAGATGAGAATAAAGCTCTACTTTCAAAAAACAGTCAGCGTAGATGCATCTAACTCCGCGGGGGCTCCGGTGCGGCTCCACTCACTGACGGAGCAAGACGCTGTTTCGAAAGGAAGAATTGACGGCTGGAACTTTCCTCAAAGCAGTGACAACGACATCAATCAAACTGAGGGCGAGCGAGCAGATTTTGGAAAAAAAGCTTGGAGGAAATACAAAGAGCGAAACAATGACAACTAGAAAAGACGCTGTTAGGGTCACTCATCATGAAAGGAATCGTCAGACCACGTTGAGGAATACTTGGGGGGGGGCTAGGAACGTGCGTGGTGCGCAGCCGCGGGCCCGTGAAAAAACGAGCCGTTGCAACTGTGGGGTTTCACCTGCGTCAACCTAAAAAGAACAGGTTCCGGTGTAAAAAAGGGGGGCCACGAAATACAAGAGAAAATAAAGGGAGCCCACCCATGAGAGGCGGTGGGCAAGCAAGAAGAAGATGGCTAAAAAAAGGAGGGGGACAAAAGGAGAGAGTTTGCTGACAGGTGAAAAAAGAAAAAACTCCGCGCACAACCCGGACGAAAGGGCCAGACAATCGCGCACCTTTGTAATGCACCAAAATGGGCGGGGGGGAAAAAAAAACGAATGCTCAGGTGCCTAAAGGTCGGAAAAAAAAAAAATACTTCAACCTGGCACCAAAACGTCACCCAAACGTGAGTCAGCACGTGCCGAGTGAACGAGGACCCGTAAGTCGTGGTTCGCTTGGGGGTACAAATTGAGGGGGTTCGTCTGATGCAAGAAAAGGTCTGGGGGGGTCTCTTTGAAAAGGGGGGGGGGGGGGATAACCTCTGGGTGCAAGGGGGCTTGGGGGGCAAAAGCCGCTCACAGGAACTTTGGACGAATTAAGACTCTGGTGGAAAAGAAAGCTTCAGAAATGGAAGGGGAGTTGCAACGGAACAACGACGGCACTGGCGGAGGCGTTCACACAGCGGAGTCCCGTGACACTATTTACGTGCGACAGAGGTGCCCGGGCTGGTCGCCAGGTAAAAGAGAATAGGAAGGAATACCAAAAGGCAACGCGCACTTGCCGGGGGTGCTCAGGGACCAGGTTCCCGCCGAGAGTACCGCGAACTTTGGCAGGGGGGGACTTGGGTCTGGGGGGGAAGTGTGGACATCCCCTATCAGGGTGTAGGGAGGATTTGCGCAAAAGCCGCCCGCGAGACCCCAAAAAAAAAAGGGGCCGAGGCCGCCAAGCAGGGTCTACCTGTGAGGGGAAGTGGGCGAAAAAATGCTGCGGACTGTTCCTCTCAAGGGAAGAAAAAGAGGACGTCATGGGCCTGCGGAGGGAAACGTAAACATCGTGGGACGGGGGGAACGAATCCCAGCTTCACAAATAACCCGGGGCACCGGAAGAACTCGCGTAACATCATTGAGGGCTGCAAAAGGGGCCAAACTGCCGCCACCGAAAAACGATAATTGGGAATCAGTGTGCGCGGTGAGGTAGGGAAACTCGTTCGAATGACCGTTTGGCATTGGGGTGAGTCAATGACGATGACGGCGTCGGGTAAGTCCGGACCGGTACAAGGGGGGGGGAAAAAAAATTCTCTAGTCAAGATGCTAGCGTGGATAACTCCAAACTCGGGTCCACATCAAAGAAAAAGCGGCTGCAGCGCCGAACCTGCTCGGCAGAGGGGTGCTGCCGTGGGGGAAAGGAGTCGTGTCCTGCGCGGCACCGGCAGAGCAAACACTGCACCGCTGGGGGGCGCCAAACCCTGGGGGAACAAACCTGGAAACAAAGTGGGAAAGGCGATTGTTCAAGGCTGGGGGTCTAGAAAGCAAAACACCAAAAACAAAAACAACGACGGTAAAATGATGAGGAAAGCTAAAGGGCAAAAAAACGCCAAAGCGTATGTGAGGGGAATACCTTCAAAAAACGGCCGCAAAGGGGGAAACCCAACCAATCACAACGAAAGTCGTCACGGGGCTGGAAGAAGGCTTCCCTGGTGCAGATATACGGCAGACGCTGAAAGTCTCGTACAGAGGGTCCATACAATCGCAGCACACATTGGTAAAAACAAACGACAAAGTTCCCCGTCTAGTAAGGCGGGTGGAAAGTCGGGGTTGGGGAGAAGGGGGGCAAGAAAAAGTACGTACACCGAACCGGTCGCGGAGACAAGGCTTGAACGAAAAACCAAACCAGGGGACAGGGGCTAGGCAAAGGGGGAAATTAAAAGCCCACTGTCCCAAACGGGGGTGATCAACCGACCACAGGAGGGTGTGTGGTCGGGTGACCGGCAAAACAAAAGACACCGGGCACGCACGATCTGCGGGGGGGGAGGCGGAAAAAGGGGAAGGCAAGTAGGCTATCCTGCTTGGGGCGGAGGCCAAAATCGACGTCGGGGAGGCGTCAGGGGCCTAACGAAAAAACGCTGCATACTGAAACGAAAGGAAGCACGAGCACCAACAACAGGCCGCAAACGACATTGACCCTGACGGGGGGGATGGTCAATACAAAAAGAACTAAGGCAGGGTAGATCAACTGCTCGTTCACCAAACACGAAAATGCTGACAGCATAAAAATAGGTTGGACCAAAAAGGAGCAGCGTGGCGGCACTGCCGCAGTAAAAACCCCATCGCATACGCAAACGGGGTTGGACCTTCGAAAACTACCCAGGGACCTAAGGAGCAACCGCACAACTCCCGTGCGCAGGACAAAAGGAGATCCGAAACTCTTGCCGCAGAAAAAGGGGGTAAGAACCTTGATGGGCCTGGAACGCAAGTTTTGATCGGAAAGACTGTTAACACCTCCGTCCCGTCTCGGGGGGGGAGTGACGTTGGCTACGGAAGTCCAGCCGGGTGTCGTCTAGGGGACGGGGGGGGAATACGAAGCACATACAACGAAAAGTACCCGAGGAAAGGGAAAGGGGGGGACACGCGGAACCGCCACGGGTCAGTAGGCAAGGAAATTTCACACAAAAAAGATCAAAACATGCGGACACAGATGTGCAGAACCCCTCTGGCGAAAAAACCCCTAAGGAAATGAAAAGAAAAGAGGGGGGAGGGGGGGGGATCACGGGTGGGGACGGGACTTGATTTGAGTAAACAGGAGAATTTCAAAATAGACAGGGATGTCAAAGAAGGGGGAACACTTAGGGTTGCTCGCAGTATAACAGCCCGAGGTGATAGAAAAAAAGGGGGAGGGACATAAGGATAAAATACACGTCCGCTGGAATGTGACTGAGGGGCTAGTATAAACACAGAGAAAAGATCAAAAAACCACAGCGCAAACGAGCAGTTTAAGTGGCCCAGAAAGAAAGTTAAAATGGGGGGGTGATAAACACGGGCGTGCTGCTTGCAGCTCTGATATACGTTGGAGTCTACCGCAAAGGAGAAGTCCAAACTGGCGCTCAATCGAGGAAAAAAAAATACACAAAAAGAGGACGCGACAACGCTCACAAGACGTGACGACAAAGAAAGGGAAGCTATAGGCAAGCGACCCCTGGCGGGGGGCGAAAAGACCCATCCCAGTTGTTCCAATGAGCGAACCGCGGAAGGGGGGCCGGTCCACCAACATTCCGAAGGAAGAGACATGTTCGGCATGGAGCGTCAGGAAGAGTAAGGCTTCGGAGAAAGGCTGCAGTCTCTCAAAAGGGCTACTGTGCAATGCGCGAGCTGCCAGGAAGACGCCTACAATTTTCTCATCGAAAAAGGAAAGAGGACGTGGTTAAAAAAAAAAGTGCGAAGGGTGGGACAGGGTTGGGGGTAAATGTAGAAACTCTTCACATGGGAATAAAACACAGGACTTAGGCGGGTTGAACGGTCAAATAAACTGGGAAAAAAAACACAAAAAAGCCCAAGTGCCAAACACACGGAAAAAACACAAAGCGCCCGAAAATTCTAACAAAGGATTCAAAGAGACTGTGTCGAACCTACTTGTTGAGAAAAACGCTGGAAGATATAGGCTCGATGGCAGTCCGAAGATGGGAACTGGAATTTTGGGACATACGAAGGAAAACAAGGGAAGGGCCCCTAGAACGAAAGCAAGAAGGGAGACAAAGTCCTGGGTCGAGAGACATGTCAAGAAAATGGGGACAAAGTGTAAGCCACAGAAGTTAGAAAAAATACTAAAAACAGCAACTAAAGGAAAAGAAGCAACATTTGGAAGACCCGAAAAGATGAATGCCTCCCCAAAGAAAGAGAAGAGACTCGCAACAAAGATAACGGGGTTTCACACAAAGAGCCGAAAGCAAGGCCCTCTGGAAGGGAACAGGGAAGGTCAGAAAACGCACACCGCCCGAAGATGCGACAGGAGGGAAAAAAGGGGGAATCTCACTGTTGGTCCAACAGACTAAAAGGAGGCAAAATGGAGATGGCACACTTGAAAGGTGGGCGATAAAAACGGGCAGGCAACCAAAGAGGGGGGAGGAGGGGGGGAAAAAGCGCCCGCCTGAATGTCCCGGGGGGGGAGGGGGAAAGCCCCTTCTAGATGGTTTAAAAAAAAACAGAAATCATCGCGGGGCCACGCGAACCACTCTAAATATTTTAAAAAGGGGTGTAGAAAAACACAATCTCAGCATCATGAGCGTTATCTGTGGAAAGGGGGGAGTCAAGGAACAAAAAAAAAATCTACACTCGAAAAAAGAACAGAACTGGAGAAAAACGTCTGTTTACATCTTCGCACTCAAGAACCTGCTGGGGGGGGGGAAGTCCCAGTGAAAGCACACAAAGCGAAAGCCCTAAGACGACAAAAAAAAAACGAAGAGCTTAGCTAAAAGTTCGGTGCAAAAAGGGTCAGGGGCGAAGGGGGATGGACGGATAAATGTAGGACAGGAAAAAAAAAACGGGGGGACCATGTTGGGCAAAAATTAGAAGGGTCTGGTAAATGAAAAAAAAAGAAGAAAGTTACCCACGTCCGAAGAAAGGGACAAACCGCCGCAGACTCCCGACTAATTTTAACAAGAAAGATAGCAAACTACCAGCCACCGGCGTTAGGGAAAAGTCTCTAAAACAAGCAAAAAAAAAAGGAGGGGTGGAATGAAGGAGAACTGGGTCAAGTGGGGGAGAAAACTAATGAGGGGGGGAAAGGCCGGAAGGGGGTAACCGGAGGGTGAGAGCATGGAAGGCAAGACCTATGCAACAATATACAATTGCCTCGAGGAGAGGAGGTCTGTGTCATGCCAGAGGAAGGGTACGCCGGCAGGAGATCGTTTACCGTAAGCTCTTTTGGGAACTCCTGGGGGTAGGTAAAGCCTGTCCGGGGTGATTCCAGAAAGGGTGCCGGCAACGTGGAAGAATTTTTTTGAACCGGAGGAAAAGAAAGGACGTCAATAAACACCCTTGTGGGGGTCTAAAAATTTAACCTGGTAATAGGGTGATCTCGTTCAGCAGGATGGTAAAGAAAGAGGGGATGATAGGGGGAGTAACTCGGAGCCACAACAAGGAAAAAAGAGGGTTTGTCACGAAATGAAACGGGAAACGATGGGAGCGGCGTGGGTTCGTAGACGTATGAGGGGGAACAAAGAAACCGAGAATCCGGGACAAGGAAAAAAGGAAGTGAAAAATCCGCAGTAAGGTCCAAACTATCAAAAGTGGGGAAGCTAGATGATGGCAGAAAAATTTTTCCGCCGCGGAGGTGATGCACGAAAACCAAACGGCAACCGAATAATTCCCCACCAAAAGGCAAAGCTCCCCCGTCAGGGCAGGGCGAAGGTGGAAGAAAGCGTACATCCCACACAACAGGGTAAATGCTGAGGGGACCGACTAATTTAAAGAAAGGGGTGTTGACCGTTACCAGGC
>Ga0179593_1425051_pt1 | contig 12283 bp, 5 predicted proteins | sample CZODoug2_1_08_16_FD_185931 | JGI IMG/M metagenome (GOLD analysis project Ga0179593, IMG submission 185931) | Vadose zone soil fungal communities from Angelo Coast Range Reserve, California, USA - CZODoug2_1_08_16fungal (PacBio error correction) | ecosystem: Environmental > Terrestrial > Soil >...
TCTTCAACTCATACTTCATTGTAATAGTAAACAGACAGAGAAGTTCCGAATGGTGGGTGTCTGTACCCCCGTCCCAACCCTGGTTCTAAACTGCACGGGGGGTGGAAGTTGAGGGAAAAGGGCGCGATAAACTCTTAAACCCTGGGACCTACTTAATTTCTGCACATGTTTGAGACCATATCCTGGTATAATATCTGTCAGGAGTCCTGAAGAAAACCTGCAAGTCTTCTAAAAGTAAAACGATAACGCCGTGGTCAAAATCTTGGGTGACGGGCCGGGGGAAAGCTTAGAAATCCCATAGGTAAAACTATAGGGTGTTTTGGGGGGGGCACTCGGTGCGATTGAAATTAGGAGACCGCCGCCTTTACCCGCCAAAGGCTCTGCGGAGAAAAGTACAAGGAAACATTCAACTCTACCTAGTTCCGTTTCTGTAAACGAAAAGACAACCACCTCGCCCCACTAGGTATAAATATATCGATGGGCTTAGAAAAGACGTACTGGTGCCGGGAGGTAAATTGTCGTCCATACTACGCTTCTCGGTTAAGTGATTGGCAGGGGCGCGCAGACAAGACAGATTGCGGGACAACCACCGCATGTAACAAATATGCCGGTGGGAGCTGAAAGCCGCCACATGGGGACAAACGTACGAAGGGGGGACGGTCTCGATTACACTGGGTCGGAAGAGATTCGAGGATGGGTCGAGGGCTCGCTTGTAAAAAAAAACGGCAGTTCTTCGGGGCTGCTGCGACGGTAATTGGGTCACTACCGTGTAAAAAAGTACGGGGTGTAGCTACCGGGCCCTTAGGGGTAAATTCCCAATCAGGGGGGTCAGTTCAATTCAACGAGAGTTAAAGTGATTGAATACTCCGGGTGTAAGAAAGGACATGATGACGCCCAATAGGTAGATGGAATGTCTGTGAGAAACATCACCCGCCTAACTAAGCAGGACGGCACTAGTCGAACGAAAACCCAGGCAATTTCTTCGCATCAAAGTTGGTCCCGAGGAACGGTCTCCCTCCGACTCGACGGTTGGCCGCGTTGACGCTACTCTAGAAGGCATAGCTAGAGTCGTCTTCTCTACTGGTACGGAGTCATGGGCAACTCGGGCCGATAAGGGGGGTCCGAGTCCGTCAGAAAAAAGGTGGCGGGCGCAAGGATCAGTCGTATTCGGAGAAGGGGCTGCATATGTACGGAAGGGTCTGGGGTTAGAGGTCGTTGGCAATCACGCTAGTAGGACGGAAAGAAGGCACTCGACCAGTCGTTTCATTGTATGAAAACCTTTCAACGGTGGAGAAAGAGGTGACAAAAGAGTGGTAAACCAGGCCGGGAGACGGGCTGGCTGAATGCAACTGATGGTCATACTCGCCACTGTCCTGTCAACTGTCAAACGAACACACAAAAATGATGACAAAAAAGTGGTGTACCTATAGTCGTGCAAGGCTCTGGCCTTTTGTTAGCAACACGAGTAGATCGTCCCAGGTTGATTGTCTTTGAGGGCTGCTTCTATTGACGTCAGACTCAAAATATCTTTCAATTAATACGACTAATCAGGAGAGGGCACATAAATTTCTGACGAAGATCGTCAGTATCCTTTCGAAAGAGAACTTGGTCAGAACGCCAAGTACCGGGAAGTTCGGTCCCCGGCTTCAAGGGCGATGGGAAGAGCAGGGGTTGAACCCCAAAGAGAGAATTTCAAGGACAGAACCGCAATATATATCTTTCCTCAGAACCAGCAGCCATCGTTAAAAGTTACCTCTGATTCGAGGGGGCCTTTGGAGTCAATGACAGGGGCGTCAGAAGTGTCAGGTTCCACTAAGTAACTTGGTTTGGAATCTCGTTCAACAGTACTGGAAAGTCTTTATCTTTCCTCGGGAGACCAACGGCGAGAGTCTTGATGTACCTGGTTCATTTTTCCACATGTCGTTCTCTCGGGAGGCGAGATCCCAACGGACACACCCAGACCAGGATTCCGCAGCTGCCTGAAGCGACTCGAGCCGTACAATGCTCATCGGTTGGTTGGGTGGAAGGGGAAGGGAAAGGGCTGGAGTTTTGGTAGCCCGGCGAGGGGCATGAGGTTATTTGAAAATTCTCTCGGAACTGAATGATTTCATGAAGGAAAATGCCAAGAACCGGATTGAACGGCCGCGATACATCAAGGGGCCAAAAACTACCTTGAAACTTTTGGAGTGGTAGAGTAAGGAGTCAGATCTTTCATGAGGAGGAAAGATGTGTTGCCTGGTGGTGACTATGTCCATGTAGAAGTGAGGTTGACGTCGCAATTGGAACATGCGTAGAAGGAGTATCCAGTACAGAGGTTGGACTTACGGGAATCGCTAGCCTCTTCGAGCGGACGTCAGGCAACCTGAAGAGGGTCGACGAAAATAGAAGCCGCTTAGGGGGTTAACGAAGTTGAGGGAGGTAAGATAGAAGAGGGTTTGTGTAGCAGGGGTAGGTTATCACGAAGTGGTCAAGTCCCAGGCCTTTTTAGAGGGGATAAAATCTCTTTGGCGGTCAGTCGACTCGTCGCGTCGGCGAAAAAAACGATATACCCGCGGCCGGACCGATAGCGCCAGCGGAACTCAAAGAGCACTCATCCTCTCGAGGGCAGCCGTGAGCGAAAGTGGACGCCTGGAAAAAATAGAGAGAAAAAACGTCAAACGTTCGCTTGACAAGGGATATATTGCGAAACGTGCGCCGCGACTAAAGTCGGCCCTCTAGTTCTTTCGCGAGTTAAACAAAAGACTGGAGCCAGAGGCTATCTTCCGCTGGGCGCCTGGGTCTAAGGGCTCCTGGACGAGGGCGGGGGGCGAAACAACCTCCCCGCAGTTATCAACGGAGACAATAGGAGATCGACGCCAGAGCCTTGAGATACCAAAGGGGGAAAAACTCTTGCGAAGGTTTAAGAGAAAGACCTTGGGGGGGGGTGGAACTCTAAGGTGGCGCTGGGGGTGTGACATCAGTGGTGCAGGGCGCCGCGATAGCAGTATGATAGCCTTAGGGCACTGCCTTGTCGGCGACTAAAAGCCTGATTACCGGGGAATAAAGCTTTGTGAAGTCACCGCGCAGCCTGTTGAATCGATTCTCGACCTACTACTAAGACCCACCCGCTATCCGGCTTAAAACCGTATCATCTAGTAGTACTTTCTGGTGCTGTTCCAACTAAAGGGTTTTGGAAACTAAATCCTCTGGAAACAAATCTACGGCTTCTTTGGGTGTGAATGGGAAAACCCAAACAAGAAGGGAAACAGTCAAGCTGTGTATAGCCGAACTCCAATGATTAATAAATTGGAGAATCACCGCCCTATGCGAGTAATAACGTCCCCGTTACAAAACAGCAGAATTCATACTCTGAGCCGGAGGAGTGTCAAGTTCGCAAACGGGAGGGGGACCGGGAGGAAGACGTTTGTTGGCGCCGTTGGGGGGATCACTAGGCAGGAGCGGGGCAAAATGCCAAACCCGGAGTTATCATGGCGACTGCATCGGGGTCGACTTTTTACGGTATGACATACTATTAAAAAGCCTGGGAAGGTTCAATATCCTCCTTGGGAAGGAGCGTAAAAAATAGCCACCACCGGGAGGGACGTCTCTTACCGTACCAGGCTTGAACGGAGATGTAATAAAGTCTCGCTCGTCCACGATGTTACCAAGACTCTTCATATAAAAGGGATTTCGGAGTCGATCTTACTTAGAAATCTTTGGGTGGTCAAAGAACTTAGAAAGGGACTCTTTCTGTCAACCCCCGGTTAGTGGCAAAAAAGATAAAACGGACACTACAATGTACTTCTGATCAGACCTTCACGCTTGCCTCTGTCGTCATTTGGTGGCTGACGTGGGCGTGTGGAATTTCCGTTCCTTCATTGCTCCCTTACGACTTCGATGACCAATGCCGAGTGTTCAGGAGGGGGGATTCATAGTTGAAAAGGCCATGTTTTCAGGAGGGGGTCCCAGTGGGGAGCGCAAGGAAAGGCAAGGGACCCTCGGGCAAGGTCATTATGGGAAATGTCAACATAAAAGAAGAGCCCGCCTTGTCCAAAACAGCCGGGTGGCCGGGAAACAAAAAAAGTTCATTGCATTGGGCTCACTGCCCTTTTTATGCGAACGTCCGTTTAATCAAGGGCGGCAGGACCAACTCACATTTGGGGCGACTCAGTTGTTGGACAACAGGGGGCGACCGGCTCCAATGGCAAGTTTGCATCTATGGACTAGTAACACTGAGGGTCCGTCTAGGAAGCGCTGGGGCCCAAGTAAGGGGGGGGTGAGAATGTATGGAAAGTCTGAGAGTCTCGATTGAGGTAACATAGATGGCGACTTTAGAGGACTAACTCGAAGGCCGCGGGATATGGGTACGTTGCTCAAGGGGGTTCTTGTGTTTTCCAGAAAGCCGCCAGGGGCTTACGGATCAGGGTCGGGGGCGGTTAGGGCCAGCTCATCGTCGGTCATCTCCCCGAGGGGCGATCCCTGGGAATTCCGTTTGAATTCTAGCTTAGCGGCGTATTTCAAGTAGGGTGCTGCTAAGTAAGTGGAATATTAACTACCCATGAGTCCTCTGTTCAGGGCCTTGGGAAAAGCTAAGCTTAGCAGGCAGCCGTGAAAGGAGCACACCCTGCTTACGTGGGTGTACTGGTTGTGACAAATCCTCAGACCGCCTCGTTCCCCGTGGGGTCCCTAAGCCCTTGCCAAGCTTTTTTGATGCCAGCTGCCTCTCCTCTGAGATAAGAGGTTTTCCTGGCAAGAACGAGAATGGATCAGAAAAACACGAAGCTTAAGCTAGAGTCTGAGGCAGTATTGCAGTAAAGCAAACCAGCTCCCTTGAAAGATTTAAAGATTGGGATGGGGAGCACGGCCAAAGGCCCTGAAAAGAGAATAGGGGAGGGAGGGTTTGACGCATCCCGGACCACGACTTGCCGGAAGGGGAGGGCTCCCGGTTAATGCCAGGCCCTCAACACCCAAAAGAGGAAAAGAAGCTAATATAGTCGTGGACGAGACGGGATGGGGCGGAAAGTGCGCAAAGCGAGCGAAGGAGGGAAAAGGTTAGCTTGTGCACTTGTTTAGTCTGGGGTCCGTCATAAAAACTCTGGAGTAACAACCTTCAACCACCAGTCTTCCATGACGTGGATCATGCACTCATCCGGGGGACATATGGTCTAGTTTCGCCGGGTTTTCGATACAATTTCTTTTCTGGTCCAGGAAATTCAAGGCAGATGTTATGGTAGACAAACGATTTGGCGCAATGCTTCTGGGGCCAGTGGGGCTGAGTGTGGCGACGGGGGAAGTCCCATCGCCAGGTCCCAACCAAAATGGGATTTCTTATGGCTGGTATTGCCAATCGTCTCTGGTTACTGTGCCATCCTTCAACAGGCCTTATGAAATGAAAAGACCCGTCTCTCAGAGCGACTCCATAATGTCGGTCTAAAGATCTCAGAAACCTCTTCGTAGTCTGGTCTTTATCGTACGCTACTAGAGAACTTACCAAATTGGTTTCGCGAGTCTTGGATAGAACCCCACACAAACTTGCGTGAAGCCCGGGCCTGGCGAGACAAGTCATAGAACTTTTACTAGTCAAACTCCACAGTCATAACCAACGAACTGCGAGTATCTCGTCCCTACATCGACCTAGGGCCTACAGTTAATAAAAGGGCGATATAATCGGGAACCGCTGGAGGCGAGGCAACGAGTTTCACCAAAAGAGGTAGGTGCCAGACCTGGGCACCGTTGGCAACACTGAGTTAGTCCCAAGCAAAATAAAATAAAAGGTCACATTAGGTAATGAAAAAAGCAACAGAATTGAATTTTCATCAAGGGGTTCTCAGAAGGGGATCAACTCAAATATGGAAATTTTCAGGCCAAGTAAGGTCTGTTGCAAGGAGGTCTCCTGTGTAGCCTCTTGAAAATCACGCAGAAAAGTTAACGGTGTCGTGTTGGTATGACATGTGAAGACGGGCATAACAAGTCTGAAATCAAATATAGCAGAAGAAAAAGGAGCTCAAGTAATCGAGAGCGAAACTCCAAGAAATCAGGGAGACGTATGACACTGACAAGAAAGTCTCAACAAATTAAAAATTGGGGGCCGGTGGGAGCGGGGGCTGCAGGCCACCGGTAATGGTAGGGAGATTTACTATAAACGTTTGGGGGTTACGAACCCCAGCCGTGAAGTGGAATACTTTCCAAAAGAAAAGACTCATTCAGTCGGAAGGCCGACCCTCAGAATAGGGGGGTCTTCAAAACGGCTTGTATATTTTAACTGGCGTTGAAGGCAAGTGGGTCTTCCGTTACTGGTAGTAATACATCCGGAGAGGTGACTATCTACGTTCAGGTGTCAAAGTTTGATCGCAGAGGCACGAAATCTGAAGCACGGAGGGCTTCATACTCTTTTGCCTGATGCAAAAACCTTAGAGAAATTTCATAGACCTGGTCAAATTCATTTCCCTTCGGCCTCGAGGCTCGTTATGAGAGAAATTCCATTAAAAAAAAAGGGTCCAAGTGTAGATTAGAAAAAGCCTCCACTTCCGATAAAGAAGAAGAGTGGGGGTCTCAGCTTGGGTGACGGGCGCTTTGGGGTGAATACTCAGGTGGATTTGTGGGTCTAGACCGCTATTTCCAAGTCAATGGGGTACTGGCATAACTTCAGAGTCTTAAAAGAGGACAGGGGGGACGGCAGCCAGGAGGGGGTGGAGTATGCCGTCTGCGTAGTTGTCATGCTACGCCTTCCACACGCATCTACAAGACTCGATCTCGAGGCGTTGTCGCCTTCAATGTCAAACTGAGTAAGCTGTGAAGGAGGAAATTCCGTGTGTGGTTCGCCCGTCCCCGTTACCTTCTTATGAGGAGGTGGCATGGGGGGACAACGGGGATGAGGTACCATGGGTGCCGTTGAGTGTTCTTTGTTTTAAGAAAGGGTTCTGTTGAGTGCAGAGGAGAGAGGGGGGGGGTTCTCATCTGCCCTTTACCTCCTCAGTGCTGAATGGAGTGGCATTCGCGTGTCTTCGAGCGCAGTCGGCGTGCGTCTGGGTCGGCCTCTGGATGGAAAAAAAAGTGATAGGAATTTATCGTGGGGAAACGGGGAAGGTCCGAAGGGCGGTGGGACGTGGGGGGGAGGTCCTACTTAACCCGAACTGAGTTGGTCTCTTTAGGGGCTATGAAGGGATGGAAAAGAGAAGCCGTTCCAAATAGTCTATGTGTAAAAAACCACTTCTTTACGAAACTTATTATGCCAGAACGATCATGGTGATACTGTCGGTCCGAACTATGGCGAAAATTCTAATTTAAGGAATATATTTTTCTAGACTGGGGGTGGGGGGGAGGAACGAGAGGATCGCCCAAACTAGTAGGAAAGGGAGTCCCACTTCTAATACCAGAGTTCCTTAACCTGGCTAACTGCACTCCGGGGGGGACAAACTGGCAAGAGTCGGCACCAGACGTTGGGCGAAACGTGGAAGAATCGGTCCATAAGACTCACCACAAAGTAATATGGTTACAGAATCCACTGTTAACAGACCTGAAAGCTGATCGTTTAGGTGGAAAACTACTATTCATCTTTGTCTGGAAGAATCTGTAAGGAAAGTTATAGACGTGTTGAATAACCTAGGAAAGGGGGGGGGAACTCAATAAAACGACTAACAACGATGCTAACAATCTGCGGGCCCTACCTTTAGATCCGGAAGCCAGGGGGAAAGTATAACCAGCTCTAGTTTGTAAATGCATAAGAGTATGGGGTTTCATACGGAGAAGATGGTTGAGCGGCGATTTTAGAAAAGTAAATGGTCAGTCGCATAATCGGGAGAGGAAGTATGGAAGGAAGTAGAGAGAACGACGTATCCTAGGAAGACCTCTTTGAACGACACATCGGAGGACGAGCGGTTTGAAGACGAACTACCAGACAATAGGCAGGAACTAAAACTCGGCACAAAAAATCGGAAAAAAGTCCGGAAGAGCTGAAGAATACTGAAGTGACTTGTCTGGGAAAGCAACTCGTTTTGTAATAAAAGAAAGAGTCTCAAATAGGGGTAGCTGTTTCTTTATGAAAGGCTAAAACGAACTTCAGAGGAATTTACTTCTATAAAGCCGGCCGACGAACACCTGGACACGCGCAGCAGTTTCGGTTGAAACAAAAACACTCCAAAGTGCCAGAGAGACGCCTTCAACGTATGTCCCCCAGTGAGAATCTGCGCATGCCTTGCAAGTCGAACGCGGGGAAACGTGAGCTTAGAAGGACCACCGGGCTTCTTGACTGTTTGGGGTTAAAAAAAGGGTGTTATCGAAAAAGCACTTAGACCGAAGTTTAAGTGTGGAAAGCAACCACTAGTGGGAAGACATATTGATCTGTGGGTGGGGAACGGTCTTAAACCCCGCCGATGAATCCTTTTCGAATCCTTGGGGGACGGAGAGGTAACAGTCAAAAGTTAACGTATGAGCTGAAACCAATCATGGAATACGTCCTTAAGTAGCCTAGCGCCCGTCTTGAACAGAGACTACTAGTTGGGAAGCTGGTTGTCTGGTTATTTAGCTTGCGCGGATGAGGAATCTTTTTTTTGCCCACGTACCGTTAGTACTGGCTGATCTTTGTGTCTGTACCGAGCCACGGTATGTTACAATCGCAAAAAATTTAACCTTACACAAGGGGGGCTGAACGCACCAACGCACTGCTACAAGGGAGTTGGCAAAGGGCGGAACTGTCACAAAGTCTTCGGAGGGTCGCCAGGATGTACTGTGGGTCTTAGGCCAAAACTTGCATGGAACGCGTCATGATGTGGAGTTCGGGTCCTGAAGAGTGACTACGATCTTTGGAAGATTATATTAAGCTGAGGAAGGAAAAAAAAAAAGAAAACGTACGTACTCATCCAGAGGGGCTGCGGATGGTGCTGCGAGGACGGGGCCAAATAGGGAATAAAGGACAGGGGGCCACCTAAATGGGACTAGAAAAAATGGGCGTCTGGGGGGAGGAGGATTTTTCACTGGTCATAAAGTTCTGATGCAGCTCAATAAGCTGGTACATCATAGTCAATCAGTGGGTGATTACAGGAAAGGGGTTTTTGAAAGAACTTGTTACATCTTCTCCCAAGTTACAAAGGTGTGAACTAATAAATGGTTTTTTTTGTCCCTATTCCTTTTCAAGGTCGTGCATCCCAATCTCCCTCTTTGAGATCGGGGTATTTGCCGGGACTCCTTGGTGTCGTATTATAAGGATATGTGAAAGGCTGGAGAGGGAAAAAACCTAACCTCAGAGGGGATATAGTGTGTGATGGAGCTTTTAAAGGGAAATTTCTATTAATGAATGATAAGGGACATCTTGAAATTGTTCTGCAACGTCAAATTGGAGGGGGGTTTCGTTTCCCCTACTCTTCGAATGAAAACATGGCGGTAGTTCTCTAGTTTCTTTATTCTCCAGGACCCTCTCAGCTCGGACTTTGTCGAGAGCGTCGAACTTCGGGAAGAATATCCGAAGTTCGTGTTAGCTGAGGGCAGGCCGGTCATTGTTGAAAAAGGGACCGAAGGTTTGCCTTTACCACGACCTCCAGTCCTAAAAACGAAATATGTATGGTTGTTTGGGGATGGGGGGAAACAGTCAGGACGCCCTATCGAAGTTCGAACCCAAAGATTGCAACTGGACTAACGGCTGTCCCAAAGCTTTGTTTCAGAGACAAAACCAGGCCGTGAATGTAAGACAAAGTACCGAAATGGGGAGAGGCCACAAAATTCTAACTGAGGGGGGCTCTAATGTTTCTCAGTAGGATGAAAAAACCAATCGCCATGGGTGGGAAAGATAGCGATTGGGCCGAAAAAATCTTGGGGGATGGGGAATCGGCATGCAGAAAAACATCCCCCGGGGTAGACTAGAGGGGGGAACTTCTATCGTATTGGGTCCAAAGGCAACACGCCGAAGCCGGGGACGTTACACGCCGGACTCTAGAGCTCACTTAAGTGGAAAAGAGAGTAAACGGGCGTTCCTCCCCGGACTGTCTTAGTGGGAGATGGCTTCAGTTGGTACTCCTCTAATCGGCGATTGCATTACTGTGGGCTGAAAACGGCATATCATCTCCAAAGATGTTCCTGGCTCGACCTCCCCGAGGAGAGGTTGGAGGAGAGCAATAGATAAAGGAAGGAAAGGTGGGGGGGGGGAGGGGGGGGAACGTCGGAAGGAGGGGGGGAGTTAGAGGAAGGTGTAAAGGAGGCTAAAAAAGTGTTGGGGAAGAGGGAGTGGGCGGGAAAAAAATAGGGGAGGTGTGCTAGTGGATGTTACAAAATTTGCGTCTGGGGGGGTGGCTGCTCCGCAGCGTCGCAGTCTGGAAATCTCTGCTTGGCGGGTAGAGCAATGAGAGGGCAGTGCCATGAGAAGAAGTAGGGTTCTCTATACTGTGGATCAGTTTGGATCACGTGGGAGGTCCACATTGGAGGGTTAGTCGGCGAAACTGGGTATAATACCCGTTTCCACACAAACTCAGGGGTGTCGTGGTACGCGGGGATAACGAATTTCTATTTTCAAGCAGCCCGGAAAAATGCTACAAAGTGAACTACTCCGCGCTCTCCTGGCTCCCTTCACGGGGATAAAGAGACCCCCCTATCTAGAGCTCTGGCTCCTCACTCCAATAGTCAGAAAACTGAGGGGGCTGCTCGTAAGTCGGAAAAACCAACAACCCGACACTGATCCACGGTATAGTCGATAACTCCGGGTAATCTACTTTCATTGACACCAGATCCTCAGGGGCGTATAGGACCAGGGATCTCTAAAGGAAAGCCTCCTACAAAGAGAACTATGCGAGCCATATAATCAATATGGGGGGGAGGCTCACGAGAAAGGGGCCCACAATAGAAGATGAGTTTTTCCGGGGACGACGTTGGAGCAAGCCCACAGGTGAAACCAAGGCCGGCGTCAAATGCTGGTGGCAGGAGAACTACTGTGATTTGTCAATCCGCACTGGAATATCAAAACCAAGCAAACAAGGGCGCAAGAGCAATTTGCGACCGCAGCCCGACACCGAAAAGGCGAGGTGGCAAAAGGGTCCGCTTGCTCAGAAGGGGCAGGCGGAAAGTCAGCAAAATGTAGTCAAAGGTGAGGCAGTAATCACAGGGGAGCAGATAAAGAAGATGTGGGAAAACTAGGGTCCGCGAACAAATTGATCCGTAAGTATTAGACCTAAGAAGAGCAAGAGGGGGTACACTGCAAATCAGCGCTCTAAATGGGGCGGTTAGAGCGTGGTTGAGTAGTCGCCTTTAAAAGCTTCGGGCGTACACTCAAGTTTTTTACAGACGCCGCTATAAAGGGGACAATCAATAGGAATCACATCTAAAGAATCCACCCAAATCATCAGGCGCTTCCGAGCCTGGGGGGCTGCATGTAGGAGGACTAGTCTTAAAATTCTGATGCGATGGTCAAGTTTCGATGGTGGTGGTACAGAAGACCAGGGGGAAGAGGAACAAAGTTCTTAGCGAACGGGGGGAAAAGGAAAAAGGGATAATCGGATTACTCTCAAAAGGAGGGGATTGGCACAGGGGGGGAAAAAGCAGCTTCCAAGTTCTGATCAGATCCCACAGGCAAAAAACACCACATCTTCAAAAGCAGCGGTCATTACGAAGCGCTTAGGACTAATTAAGGATATAGGTAGGGGGTGTTATTGGCCGGGGGGGGCAAGAAACCGTTGTTTTTGTTCGGAAATACCTAGTGGCCTTTTTTCGTGGTCTTCTCTCGCTGTAAGCAAGTTGGGAGACATTCGCAAAACCCAGAGCTCGAGGAGCCGGACCGAGATGAGGGCACAATAAGTTAACTTAATGGGGACGCCGCGGTCATGCTGACTTCCTTTCATTAGAAGTCAGGGTTTTTGGTACGGTCATCTGGAGAGCATCCTAGGGAAATGGAGCGTAGCAAGCAGGAAAAGAAAGAGCGGCCGAGATTGTCTTGCAGTAGTTGGTCCCCTATAAGGCAGGGGGCATAAAAAAAAGGCTGAAATAGACTACGTCTCAAAGCGAAGGACTTAGGCCTGAATGAAAAAGAATAGGTCCACGGCTTAAAAAGTAGCCAATCGAAAATCGAGGGTCAAAAGAAACAAGGGTGCTTCTGAGAATAGAACCATTTTGGATCAGGGGTCAACTTTGTAGATCGAACAAAGAGACGGCGAGGGTTCATAGGTGGATTAAGTCGGGGCTTGGTTTGAGGGTTGTTCTAAAAAGGAAAGAAAGATCTCTAACCACGGGCAGAAACAACTCTGTCCTGCCGAGAGAGTTCTCAGGACTACTCTGGATCGGCGGGAACTCATCCGAAAAAATGTGGTATGAGCGTCTAATTATACGA
>Ga0179593_1433255_pt1 | contig 12283 bp, 15 predicted proteins | sample CZODoug2_1_08_16_FD_185931 | JGI IMG/M metagenome (GOLD analysis project Ga0179593, IMG submission 185931) | Vadose zone soil fungal communities from Angelo Coast Range Reserve, California, USA - CZODoug2_1_08_16fungal (PacBio error correction) | ecosystem: Environmental > Terrestrial > Soil >...
GGACCAGCTACTGCCCATAGAAAGCACCGCACCAGCATTGATGAGGGACGTTTCAGCAAGAAAAGGGGGGGGAAGCTAAAATGAAAAAGAACGAATAAGGCTGAAGCGGGGAAATCGGAGAGAGGGGAATTCGCTTCCCAGCATCTAATTAAATCGAACGTTATCAGGATCAGCAACCAGCAAAGGAAATCAAGCACATGAAACGGAGCGAGAAACAGGATGAATAAAAACGAAGAGATAACAGGAGACTCCGGAGTTACATCAGACTGCTAGTAGTGGGAAAATCTATCTCAGAGAAAAAAAATGGAGATCTCTGAACAGAATATCTAAGCAGAAAGAGTATTAGGAATGTAAGAAATCAATAGAAGCGGAAACGGACCAAAAGAAGCGACGCAGCTCACTAGTCATTCAAAACAACACTCCGTGAACGGGATGATCTCAAAACCCCAGTAAAAAGGGCGCTGGGAGGGGGAAAGACTTCGTGGAAAAAGAAGGTCAAGGAAGCTGGAAATGCAGGACCGGGCCGGGACAAGCCGGAGTCCGTACGCACAAGAAGCCGGGCGCGCAGGAACGCTACGATGATTGATGTGGAAGAAAAAACTCCCCATAGACTGATAAGCAAGGAAAGGGGGAGTAAGGGGGGACAGGGAAGGGGTTTCAGGCTCACGCGATATGCGCAAAAGTCAAGGCAATACAAAAGGGTGTATTAACAGCGGAAAAAAACATCGGTGATCAACGAGGAAAGAGCTCTTTTCGACGGCTCCGTTGGGCCAAAGAGGAACCAGCGCAGGTAAGAGGAGGCAGAGAGGACGCCTGCTTCTGTAACAGTAAAAGGCCATGATACGCCGAGGAAAAGGTAAGCCGCCGACTGACTTGCAAGGGGGAGAATCTCATCGCGGGGTTCAGGGAGGAAGGAAAGGGACTGGGGAAAATGCAAGACGCGATCAGCGCAAGGGTAAAACATTGTTGAAAATGAGAACCGAGCGCCCAGGTAGGGATTTGAACTTTGGGGGGAACCAGATGTAGTTGAGAAGCCAGAAAAAAAAACAAACTGTACATGAAAGGTCATTCTGAAAAGGACACTGCGAGAAGGCAGGCCAGCCAGGGGAATAGGGGAAGAGGCATACTTAAAAAAAAAGACGGCTGTGGAAGGGGGAAAAGACAGAGAGGGCAACTCGGAGGTGAGGGGAGGTAATGACAGCCGAACCTCTTTCATCTGCGATGGGAATATAGTCCCAATAGGAAAAAAAAGAGGGAGAGGACCGAGAGAGAGAGGCCGAAGAAAGAAGTCCGGAGGGCCCTCAACTCGAGAGGTAGGACTCCACGAAAACCAGGGAAAAAAATAAGCAGGATAGAGCAACTGAAAAGATCGGAAACAGGGGCAGGGAGGGGAGGTGCAAGGAGAAAAGAAAGGGGACAGGGGGCCGGGAAGGGGGAACTCGTCCGGCAGAATGTGACGACGGCGGGGAAATGGAAGATATGTCGAAGAGCAAGACCAGGGGCAAAACAAATGGGTTGGCAGGCGTGACAAAGGTAAATAGAAGAAAATCAAGAAAAAAATCGTGCCGGGCCGAGAACAAGCTGTCGATGCCCTCACGAGATGTCCCCTCGAAAGCGGGAGAAAGAGATGGGACACAAAATGATGCGAGGAAGTTCGGAAGTAGGGAGGCTAGAAGAAACGCAAGAAAGAGGACCGTGACTTCGAGTTCTGAGCGGATGCGCGTAATACCCTATTTCTGGGGAGAGAGGGCAAGGGGAAGCCTCAAATTACAGGAATCAGCCCGACATTTGAGAAGGAAAAAAGGCGGCGAAGGGGGATCGTGGAGGGAAGAAGGAGAGGCTCGACTCTCACCACAAGTCAAGTTGAACGTCGTCATTCCGGGGAGGCTCACGGAGACGGAACCACGACGGAAAGAGGAACCGAAGGAGGCAAGAAGGGGGAAGGAGGTCCTGAGCGAGGGAGAAGAAAAAAAGACGGACGCAAGAAAAGAACGATGCTTAGAAACTCCTTGGAGAAACCAGGGTCCACCTTTCTAAAAGAAAGAGAAGGGGGGAAAATCACCAAAGGTTCCACGGGGGGGGGGGAGGAAGGGGGCAAATAAAGAGCCGGCATGGCTCAAATAGGAAGAAAGGGGTCACGGGAAATATTATCAGACTCACCAGTCTTTCTAGGAAAGTACGGTTTTCTAAATCAAGGGTTCGAAATAGGGTAGTACCGACAAAAAGGACGAATCGCACATAGTTCAAGAGGAAAGGCCCTCCCATAGAGCACCTCTGAAATAATACGTCAAAGAGGAGCGCTAAAAAACAAAAAAAGGAAAGGTAGGAAGAGACATCTTTTAAGTACTTTAAGACCGTATAGGGGAAAAGACCAGGAGAGGACCGAAGCCGATAAAAAAGGGTTGGCGGGGAATAAACCAGTCCCACAGGGAAATAACTTCGGAACTAGAAGGGGAGGGGAAGCAACGGGCAAGGAGCCAGAGGGCACATGCTTTTATCAAAATGACGCGAGGGTGAAGGGGGCCACCGGCGCAAAAAGGAGATTGCTTTTGAGGGATGGAGGTAACTTGAAAGGCGCGGGGGTAGAAGGGGGGTCAGGAGCGACCAACGGGGGAGTCGAGCCTGAGGACTATTGAAGCGCAATCGCTGCCGAAAAAAGACAGGATAACTTGAGGGCAACTCTGCGAGTGGAAGGGTCCCCAGTACGGAAAAAGCTCAGTCAAGGAAGACAAAACAAACCTTGGAAAAAAAAGGAAGGGGGTTAGTCTCTGCTACGAAATGACTGAGAAGAACGAATGAGAAGAAGGTCTCTCATCACTCTCTGGGGGTCTCAGAATTAAGGCGGAGCACTTCTATCAACCACCCCCGCCCTCATATTACTGATAAAGAGAAGACCAACTCGAAGACCTGGTACCTATGAGGGGAGGGAGGATCGCCGAAACTCGAAAGACACGGAAGAAGTAAACTCAAAAACTTTGTCGCTCCCCGGCTCTGGAAAGGGCGGAGAGTGAACCTGAAAGAGGGCTTGTTGCTGGTTGACTCGTCTCTAAAGGGAGGGTAGAGGCAGTCAAAGATGGTGCCAGGAGTGTATTTCGATTTAGGGTGCTTCAAGTCTTTGGGGGTTTGTTGTCCAGGGGCACCGGAGACGAAAGATCGAGAAGCAATTTCCCGCATGGAAGGGCAAAAACAAGAATAGAGGGAGCCGAAGGGGGGAGGGGGCAAGAACACACGCCTCGCCCCGCACCCTCTAAGGGAATCCCCCAACAGTCAAGATAGTTCCGAGGAGAGGACAGCCGGATAGGTTTTGTGAGGTCGACAACTTCGGTTCAGGGAGGGGGAAGAACGAGGGGGAAAACAAAAGAAGGGGGAAGAAGGGAAGGCAAGTATTTCGAAAATTTTGGGATGGAGAGAGGAAGCAAAATGAAGTTGTCTTCTAGTCACATCGACTCAAAAGACATTCCTGGGAGCCATGAGACAAAGAAACAAACACCCTAAGAGGAATGACAAAGGAACGACAACGACAGCTTTGGAAGAGATGGCGAAAACGAAATAAAAATGACCCCGAAATACGTTCAAAGGAGATAAAGAACACTTGGGCCGGAAGCCGGAGGAGGGGTGCAACCACACCAAAGAGTAAAAAGGGCAGCAATGTCATCTAAGGGGGGGAGAGAAGGTAAACCCAGGGTACTCGCTAGCTGAGGGAGAAAAGATCTCCGTCTTCTCATAACAACAATGAACAGGGGAAGAATATACCTAAAAACGAAAAGGATCGGCCGCGCAAGAAGCGGATTGCCTGTAGGGAAAAGAGGGAGGATGATAAGTATCAGAAGAAGTAGTGGAAAGACATCTAGCGAAAATGTAGGCTATGATGGAGAAAGCTGGAACAAACAAAGTCTCGCTTGTCAAAGAGGAAAGCTCGAACGAGGGAAAAGGCGGGGGAAGGTGGGAAAGAATGTGATGTTGATTGTGTTTAGAACCATCTGCAGCAGAGAACGGCGGGAATTTGCAAGCAAAGCGGGGGAAAGAAACACGAGAAGAAGAACCGGCCCAACGGTCAATGCCCACGCTAAATCATAGGGCGGGGAAATGGAAAGAAACGGCCGAAGAGCGGGCAAATCGCGTATGCAAGGAGGGGAGATGTATTCTCAAGGCGGGGGGGAGGCGGCCGAAACCCGAGGAAAGGGCCGCCGGATGACTCGTTCGACAACTACTTCACGAGCAAAACAAACCACCCCACGCAAGGCAGGGTGGGGGCTGACAGCAACGAGTGACTGGGAATGGGAAATAAGAGGACCAAAAGAGAAGAGCGTCGCTTAGTTGGGGCGCTTTTTGGATGTCGAGTCGATAAAAACTAACTAATCCCCTTTGGCCTGGGCTATGAGGGGGGAACTCCGAGATCGAGGAATCCTAGGGTGAGAGGCTGACTTTGTTAGCGGAAAGACAAACAAGGAGTCAAATGGTGACGGCTTCGTACGCAAACGGGAATGAGGCAGCGTGGGGGGGGGAGGGAAATTTCTCCTGTCCGTCGGAAGTTTATTAGGGCCTTGGGAAGGACTGCAAATGGAAGGTTGAAGCCGTGAATTGTCCTTAGAAGGGAGAGCGAAGACGCTGATGGAATCGCGCTAGTGAGGACTTAGTCCAGAGTCCTGGAAAAAGGCTATGCTCGACAAACAGAGAAAGGACTCTCTGGGAGGGAGGTTGAGTGGGGGTATGGCTGGGAACCTGGCCGGACTATCTCAGTGGCGGGCCCTCATAAAAAAAAAAATAGGGGGAAAACGAAAAATGAAGGGAAAGGGGGACCAGCTCCAAAAAAAAAAAGACGTCACGAAAGAGGGAGAGATGCCTGGGAGAAAGGGGACCGATAGGATAAAGGGACAGGGAAATTCCCTATATAGGAGAGAGGCTCGGGGAGAGTCACGTCAATATCGCCCTACATGGCTAATGAAAGGAGGAAAAGATCAGTTAAAAAAAAGGCCCAAATCCCTGACAAAAAAAAGAGGACGGGAGGGGGGGAAAAGGAAAAGACGCTAATAGAAGGGAACTGAGCTCGAGAGGTCGGGGGCCTATTTGAGGGACAAACACTTAGGCTAGTGAGAACACTATTATCAAAGGAGTATGAACCGATCAGAAGAAAGGAAAGAAAAAGAGGGAAGGGGGAAGGTAAGAGAAATCGACTAGCCAATGGAAAAAAAAACATAAACTCGCAGATCGTTGTATTGGGAGAGTTCATTCACAAGAAAAAGCCAGGGGGGCAGGGGGACTAAGGATTGGTTTTCTAACCCAATCGACTGCGACTGGGGGGAGGGCGTAAGGTTTTTCCCACGGGCCCCTTTTCTTCCGGATTACCTCAAAAAGCCAGAAGCTAACTAATAACAAAAAGGGCTCGATGGCTCAAAGGAAAACGAAAGGATGAGTAAGGGAAAGAAAGAAAAAAAGAAGGAGGAAGGGGGTAAGCGCAGAAGGGGCGGAATTGACATTGCAAGGTCCGGGCAAATCTATGTCCCGCCAAAAGCCGGAAGAGGAAAAATCCATTGTCATAAAGCTTGTGCGAGCCATCATTGAGCAATAGTTATAAAGACAAAGAGAGGGGACCGTCAGGAAGAGGGAAAGGCGGGACCCATGCCTCCAGGGCTTCTATCTCTAGCCAAAGAGAGGAGGGGAGTGAAGCGAGACGCGAAGAAGGATGATCGCAGCGAAAAGGGTCCGCCGGAGACTACGGAGGGGCCGGAAGGAGCAGCGCAGGGGGGGGCGGAGAGGGCTTAATGCCAGGCTGGGGATGTAATAAATCGATCTCTCATATAAGGAGCGCCCAGAGCGGGGGACGAAGTTTAAAAGGCAAGGGCCTAGCGCAGAGCCAGGTTGCCACTTTGGGGGTGTAAAAAGAAGGGACAGCGGGGAAAAAAAAGGGCAGGGTAACAAGAAGTCAGATAGACCCTCTGACTTCTATCGAGGGGGAAGAGAGGCAAAAAAAATGGGAGTGAGGAGAAGGCGAGGTTCTTGAGGGGGGATTGAGGTATATGATCAGGGGGTAAGGAAAAAAAGTGGCTATGAAAAGAGGGCTGGTCAGGGAGGAGAAGGAGAGAAAAATAGGCAAAGTCTGTGTGCGAGCACAAATAGGTTCGCATCTTTTCCTCTCATTATTAAAATGAGTTTGACAAAGGGGATAAGGAATATCAAACAAGGCAAAGGAGAGGAAAAAAAAAAAAGCCGATTCCCGTAGAAAGGAGGGGAAAGGGGAAAGGAAGATCGCAAAAAGGGGCGAGGCAGGCCTCTCGCTTTTGTGAGGGCAGAGGGGGATGCCATCGAGGAATTCACGGAAAATTCTTTGAAAGCCAAAATGGAGGAAAGTGAAGACTAAAGAGGTGTCGAGACAGCAGCATAAACACGGCAAACCAGGAAGCTAACAACTTCATACGCTAACCCTCGCCTGCACCATAGGGCACAGCGACATGTCGCGATAGAAACCCTAAAAAAAGAAAGAGGGCAGGGTCAGGGGCGAAGCCCGAGAAGTCCGGCGTACCCACGACAGCTTCTCGTGAGTAACGTGTACGGGAAGTCGGATGCGAGACAACCAGTCCCGGAATCTGGAAGGTTAAGTCTATTTCATGGGGAGGGGAGGGGAGGACGAGAGTGAAATCGGATTCGAGTTTTCGGTATTCGCTATCCCTAGGTGGGGAGGAAAGAGAAAAGTTCTAGCCGATCTTGGGAGAGGCTTATTCAGAAATCTCAAAGGAAAAAAACCAACGCCGGCCTCTACCAGAGGACGGGAGGGCCTAGAGAGTAGTCAAGGGTAACAAACAAACAAGAAAAGGTCTGTAAAGAGACCTACACCGTTTCTAGGAGGACCTCTCTGATTGGGGAGGAAATCCCCGAGCAAAGGGAATAAAAAAATGGGAAAAGGAACCGAGGAGGATAAGAGGACGAGCCGGGCGTCTCCCTTTATCCCCAAGTAGGAACCCGCCTGGAAGAGACCCAAAAAGGGTTCCCAACCAATCGAAGGAGACTCTGGAAAAGTAACAGAGGGGAGGGGGGTCGGGGAACTAGCGGGGGGGCAAGAAATATTTACAGTCTAACGGGAAAAGCGATAGGGGAAGACTAGGGGGAAGAGAAGGAGGGGAATAATGGGGCTGGAAAAAGCCCTAAAAAAAGAGTCAGGTCAAATCTGGGCAAAGAGCGAGAAAGAAACTCAGAAAGAGAGAAAAGGTCAGAAGTCCAGATCGTCAAGGATGATCCTCTCTACAACAAAGGAGGAAGAATGGGGGTGGTCTCTTTGTACGATTTAATCCAAAACGGGCTAATGAGGAGGTCTTGAGAAGACCGAGAGGAAGAGGACAGGGTGTCCTTGGTTGTGGACTGTAGAAGAACGGCGCGGGAGAAGGAGAGGGAAAAGTAAGTAGAGGGGACAGCGGTCATAAGGGGAAATGTCGTGCGGAATGTCTACCGTCGTGGCCATTCCTGCTGTGAAAGGGGGGTGGGGAAAAAGAGCCTTAGGAAGGGGAAAAGGTGGGGGGGGGGAGGGTGAACTGCCCGGGGAGTTCAAACCGGGGGGGGAAAGCAGGGGGGAGCTCAAAAAGAAGAAGGAAAGACCGTATGCGTCTGTGAGGGCTGCTCTTTGAAGGGGAGCTCGAAAAAGGACGAACTAGAAATGGGGAAGAAAAATAGCCTATTGGAATGAAAGCAGACGCACTCGTTAACAAGACTACCATGAAGTCCAGAAGGAGGGGCGGAAGCAGGGGGTTCTGGTCGAGGGTTCTACTAAAAGGAGTCAAGAAAAAGAGAAAAGGAAGGAGGGACACAAGAACAGAGGACGAGCCTGGGTCAGGGGCGCGAATGAAAAGAAAAACGCCGTCACCAGGCTAAGGTATTTTTCGAGAACAGCTCGACCACGAAAAAGAGAAAAGGAAAAGGCCGGGAGTGCGGCGGGGGTGGTTGACGCTGCGTGGGAAAGGGAGGGCCGGGGGAAGGAAAGAACTTCAAAAGAAAAAAGGATCGATGGTCACTATAAGGAACAAGAGGAGGAACTTCCAGGCAGGTCTAAAGGAACCTGACCTGAGGTGTTTGGGAACATAAAAAAAAGAGCGAAAGCGGGGGAAAGCATGGGAGGGGCCAGGGAGGGGACGAAAGAAAAGAAGAATAGTGTAAAGAGAAAAGTTGTGGGTGACGGGGGCGTGCTTCCTCGAAAAGAAGCATACTTTCCCTTTCAGAAAAACAGAGGAGGGGAAGACCAATGCAGGGGGGGAACCCAGAACAAAGCGCAAGCGCAAAAAGAATCGTCGCCGAGGCCGCAGACAAAAAAAGAAGGGGGAAGGTCTTGGGCCAAGGGAAGAAGGAGCGAAGCCGCTTGGAGGTAGACCGCTGTTCGGGCCTATTCCTCTACCTATTGGCCACGATGCATCAAAAGGGGGGAGATGAAAAAGAGTCAGAGGGAACGCGAAAGATAAAGAAACTGAAGAAGGGGGCGTCCTATCGGTCTAGAAAGCAAATCAAGAGACATAAGAAGGGAAGTAAAGGATCAAAAATAGCCGCACCCACAACGACGGAAGGGGGGTCAGAAGAGGAAAAAGAGATCAAAGGGGAAAAAAACTATAAAGAAACTAATCTCTCGCGAATGGAAACGGGTCCAGGGGGGGCGGGGAAGAGAGAAGTTGGGTGCACAGAAACTAAGGGGACTTCGGCGAGTTTTCACCAGTCTTTGAGAGATGAGAAGAGTAAGAGAAGGAGGGGTAAGAAAGAATCAGAAAAATGGGGGACATTCCGATATAAGAAAACAGAAGTAGAAACGTGAAAGGGGGGAGTCGGATTGCCAGGGCGGAAAAAAAAGTAGAGAAGGAGAGGACCGCCCTTCGGTCATGTCTTATCCGAACTGAGGAGGAGGAGAATTATTAGGAGGAGACTTGGGAAAAAAGAAGAGGGGAAAGAAAGGCCTCTTCAGGGAAAAGAACAAGAGGGGAAAACGCCTTCCATGAGGGATAAAGGTGGTGGGGATAAAGGATGGGTGTACTAAAAAAACTGGGGGGACATTACACGTTGAAGTTCAGGCGGTAGGAGGGGGGCATATCGTCTGATGAAAGAAACGAACGGTCAATTTCTCTTAAACATTAAGAGAAACAGGTCGTTTGGGAGAATATAAGCAACGCGGCGGAAAAGCCTCGGATAAAATTGACCGGGGAGGAGAAGGGCTCAAGCTGGGGTTGGATAGGGCACGCCTGGCACCGGGTCGGGAACGCGGAAGGGGGAAAACGGAACTTGACCCCATCAAGGGGTGTTTAGAACCTCAACCTGGAAGTTGGGAGGAAAAAGAGGAAAGACCCACAGACCCGAGAGGAGGGGGGATTTAAAAGGGGGCTGGGGAAGGTGAAAGTCTATGGATATTTCTAACTTCCTAAAAAAAAGAATGTAGGAAAGCGAGGGACTCAGGGGGAAGAAAGGGGAAGCCTCGGTCGGCGCGGAGGAAGGAAGACACCTGAATGTCCGTCCTGCCGAGGCAGGGACGAAAAGGGGGGCACCTTAGGATGAGGGAGGGAAATGGGGAGAGTCGGAGCTTTTGGTCAAGGGATCGGAAGATGAGGGGGGGCACGTGGGGGTGAGTCTCTGCCTTAAGGAAGTAAGAACGGGAAGGAGCCTGGTCGGGCCGAACTGATCTGAAAGCCGATAAGCGGTCTATAAAATAGGAGAGGAAAAAAAGGAGAGTCGGAGCGAGGGAGAGGGCTAAACGCACCTTTCCATCGAGGGGTGCGCGTAGGGAGGAATTAGTCGTAAGACCGGGGGCCGTGCCTCTCAATGAATCAAGAAGGAGCTCGAGAAAACAACAAAAGGAGGGGGGGAGGAGAATATATGAAGAAAGGAGAAACTGGCAGTCCCCTTCTCTCCATATCATACCGCACCAAACTATTAGAGGGGGGAGTGGGGTTCAAGAACAAGGGAGACTGGGAAGAATGGAACTGAAGGAAGCGGAAAGGAACCTCGTGAGATCTGGAAGCAAGAGGATGCCGCAAAAAATTGCGAATAATTCACCTTGTCAAGTGGAAAGAAAGGAAAAGATTCGGGAACAAGCTTAAAAATGCGAGTATCAGGAAAGAAAAACGGAAAGAGGTGGAAAAAGAAGTTACGAGAAATAAATCCTGTTGGTATTTACAAACAAGGGGGGGAGATCGGCAGAAAAACACGTGATCCTTATTCAAAGGCACCGAGCCAGAAATCAGAAAAGAGGAAAGAACTTGTAGAAAGTATAATAAACCATAGAAATCGGAAAAAAAGAAACATAAAGAGACGCGAGGATTTTTTAAGGACGAGGGATTGAGAAAGAAAGGGACACTCAGGGGGGAGGGGCTTGAGTAAAACCGCCTCGCGGTCATTCAAAGGGGGAGAAGGGTGTTTCAGAAGAAGGATTTCACGGAAGAGGGTCTGCGATTAAAGACACGGAAGTCAAGAAGACCAGTCAAGAAGGGCCTCAGACGCGAGAGAGACGGCTGAGGAGTGTATTTGGGACTCCCCTAGAGAGGACTGGGGGGGAACCTCGAAGGAAGGGTGCTGAAAAATTGACAGTGAAGGGTTCGGGCTCAGCGAGCGGAGACCGCCGTGCCTCTTAAATTTCCAGGTAGAGAGGGGGGGGGATGGGACAAAGGGGGGGAAGAAAATAGGGGGGGGATCCCTACAGGGAAGGGGGATTTTACCGCGGGCGGAAAAAAGTGAACTGCGAAAGAGAGGGGGGCCACAAGCCATATCGAAAACTCTCGTATGATAGGGAAAGGGGGGATTCAGGCCGCGGGACGCACTACATGGGAAAAAAAGAAATCGAGGACCAGGCCGCTCCCTCTCAAAAACCAGTGGGTGAGAGGCATTGGGAAAAGGGGGGGGGAAGGGGTATAAGGAAAAAAAGGAGAAAAAATCCGCGCATACAGTCTGAAAAAAAATTTTGAAAATCAAAGAAAGGCCCTGCGCTGGGAAGGGGTGGTGGTAAAAAGATGATTGCTCGAAAAAAACCACCTGCCACGGGGACTAGGAAGGAGAGAAAGAAGGAATGGAGGAGAAAAAGATGGTCATAGAAAAGACCTTACGTCTGGGCATCATTCATTCAAAGGGGGTAAGGGGAGGTAGGACTAAAGGGGACGAAAGGAGAAATATTTGCAAGAGGAGGGGGGGGGCTTTTCAAGGAAAAGATAGGAGCAAAAGAGGAAGAAGATGAGGGAAGAAGTGAAAGAGGGGGGGAAAGGTTCATCCTGAGAGGAAAACTACTCTTTGGACAAGATATGAAATCTTCGAACCTAACCACATACCAAAAGAAAAGAAGGGGGACCGAAAGGGATGAAACGATCGGCAACGTAGAGGGATGGTCAGGGGAGAGCAAAGATGCTTTGCGACTATGGGGATGAAAAGAAAAGGCCACAGAATTGGGACGTAATTAGAGCTGCTCAAAAAAAATAAGTCGAGAAGGGGAAAAGGCAGGTGGACCAAGAAAATGGGAGGAATCGGGAACAACGAATAGGATCATAAACATCGTGAACCTCCCAGCTGAATCGGAGAGGAGGCACCAAAACAAAAGAGAGGGGTTCATCTGGGAAAGAGGCTGTAATCGCGTGGGAAATATAGACACATCGGAAGTCTGGGAGAGGTGAGTCCGTGGAGGGAAGAGGGAGGGGGAGGGATACAGCTCCGCAAAACTTTTACTTCGAGTTCTTGGGAGTCTTCTTCGCAACGGGGACAGAGGAAAAGTGGGAAACTGGAAGGGGGGGAAACGCCGCAAAGGGGAAAGGACATGCTCAGACGATCTGGGCGCCGCCCAAGGTCAGGAGGAAGGAGAGGTGCGGAAGCGAAGAAAGGAGAAAGGCGCCGAAATTCTCTACCAGGCTAAGCTTGAGGGGGATAAAGCTTGAGGATTCAGGGAAAAAATCCGGACGGGTGGAAAAGAGCTCAGGAACTAGCGGCAGGGAAGAAGAGGGCGGAAACACGAGAAGCCGGAAAGGGAAACTCGCAAAATCACGAAACTATCCCCCTTTATCCAAGAACAGAGGGAAGGAGAAGGGGAAAAGAAAGAAAAAAGAAAGTTTGAAAAAAAACGAACGCACGTTGCCATCACAAAGACAGATGGCTCCAAAGGAAGGGTCCAAAAAATGGGGACCGAAACTAAGGATCAAGGGAAAGGGGGAGGCGGACCCAGAGACGAAGTAGGTTCTCTCAGGAACGTCTTGCATAGGGAAAGAACCTAAAAAAAGGGAAGAAAAGAAACATAGGAAAACGGTTAAAAGAAGAAACAGCGAATAAACGCTTCCCATTAAGAGGAAAG
>Ga0179593_1510192_pt1 | contig 12283 bp, 11 predicted proteins | sample CZODoug2_1_08_16_FD_185931 | JGI IMG/M metagenome (GOLD analysis project Ga0179593, IMG submission 185931) | Vadose zone soil fungal communities from Angelo Coast Range Reserve, California, USA - CZODoug2_1_08_16fungal (PacBio error correction) | ecosystem: Environmental > Terrestrial > Soil >...
AAAAAAAAAGGTGCTCCGCAGATAGAAGGAAAAAAGATGCAATACGAAGTTGAAGGAACTGTCAGGGAGAGCGCCTCAGGAGAGGTATCTCTCTGTTTCAACTTCAAAAGAAAGCTTTCGACCAAAAAGAAGGGGACAATGGACGCGTAGGGGAAATGTATGAATTTTGGTACGCCAGGACCGATCCTCGTCGATGCCGAGGGAAAGGTACTACGCAACCGAACGGGGAGGGCTCGCCATCACAATCGCCGAACGAGATCTTAAAGAGGACAAAAACAAGGGGGGAGTGGGTACTGAAAAAATCACTCGAAGGGGTGCGTTGAGCAAGGCAACACAAAAAGCTCGGCGGTGAGAGGGGGGTCTTACAGCTGACTGGATCAGAACGGCGGCGTTGGGGGGCAAAAAGGACACGGTATTGTAGGAACACTTGGGTGAGTGCTGCGAAAAGAGAGAAAAAGAAAGTCTGCTACATCTCGCGCGGCAAAAAGCAAAACCGGGGAAGAACTTGAGAAACGAACGGATACTTCCGCGCGTCTCGCAAGAACTAAAGGAAAGGCGGGTAAGAGGGTGGAGGAGAAGCAGCTGAAGTGGCGGCGCTAATATCCCTTCAAATCTGGGCAATAGACATTCGCGTCCGTGCGGAGAAAAGGCTCTTAGCGGGCTAGGACCAAAGAGCCCCATGAAGCTACCCACTTAGACTGGACAATCAACGAAACGAAACCACGTACGGAGAAACATAGGAGCAAAAAGGGGACAGCGATAGTCTATCGTCGGAAGAGGGGAAGGGTCAGGGCGCAATCTCACCGAGAATTCGCGGATAACTCCGTCGACAGAGTGCGATAGGTGGTCATGAGGACCATCAAAAGCGGTTCGTGGGGGGCGGTGGGGTGGGGGGGGGTGGTGCAGGCCGCGAGAGCATGGGAACTCGGAGGTCAGTCTGGAAGAATAGCGAGGGAATGAATCATCGTCTTGACCAAGAGAGGAGGTTATCTTTGACTTTTTCTGGCGCTTATCAGCTTGGAGCAAGGGATCGAAGGGGGGAATGCACGACAAACCTTCGCCGGACGAAGCCATGATAGAAAAGAAATGGGGCTTGCGGGAGATGTTCGCTTGCCATAAGATCAGGAGCGCGAACCAGCGATTTGGAAAAGGGAAGAGGTCCCCTCTCCATGAAAGGGGTCGATCTCAAGATCAGGGAGCCCTCTATCGAACACGAGTGCAGAGGGGCTCTTCTTCCCGAGACTAGGAGGGCTTATCTCACAAATTTCTCCAGGGGAGAGGCTACTGACAATCGCCCCTTACGGTGAGACAGAATCTTCGTTCGTACAATTGGCTGGCTTTCCGCCAATCTCTGCGATTATAGATAGGGGGAGCGAAGAATAGCATTCCACTTTCGAGGAGACCTCTAGATACAATCAGACTGGGTCAGAGTCTAGTCGCGGGCAAACTTTAATTCATGGAAAAATGGGGAAAAAAGGCAGAAGAGGGGGCGGTTTGGTAAAAAAGTTGAAAGTCGTTCTCTCATAAAAAGGCCCGGCAATGACTTCGAGGACGGCGGATTCAAACCATGTATTAGGTAGGAAGAGTCCAACTAGGGGCAAGATCGACCCCCAAGAGGCTGATCTGTCGCTATACTTACCCCATTAGATTGGCTGGTCGTACGACTCACGAAGAAGTGGGAATGTCTTCGCGAATCTTTCCCGTAGGTAGGTTCAAAAATAAAAAAAAAACAACTGGTAACCGCTCATAAACCTTTCCGAAGATAGGAGACTGGGAATCAGTGTGAAAAAGAACCGATTTGTTCCAGGTTCGTTCTTCCTATGAATGAACTACATTCATTTGCGCGTACTCTTGGTTAGACTCGTCTTTTCGAATGTACAAGAGGAAAGGGGAAAATATATTTAGGGAAGCCCGGGGAGGAAACCGGTGGGGAAATTGGGAGTCAAGTTTCAGGCGATTTACTCAGAAAACCAGACCAGCAAAACAAACACCCGCGACCAAGTCTGCATCAAGAAAAGGGACACGGAACGCGCAAAACTTTGAGGGCGAAGAAGAAGCTGCCGTTCAATGCCGAGGACGAAAGGTACTTAAGAGAGGGAGAGATGCCAATCGACGAAGAAAAGGGAGGGAATCTCTTATAGCTCCAGGAGGACTAAAGCTTTCTCCATCCTGACACGTATAGAAAAAAACAACCTCAAATGGGGGAAAAGCAGGTAAGGAAATGGGGGGGAACCAAGGAATTATGCAACTATCAGAAAAAAGATCTAAACAAAGAGATCGGCGTGCGGAGGGGGAATCGACACCGGAAAAGAAGAGAAATAGAAGTCAAGGAACTCTTTCAGGGGGGGAGGATATCATTTAAAAAATCGAAGGTCCGGGTTTTCTGAGCCGGTTAATTTCATGAAGGAGAAGAAGCGCGCTGAGAGGGCACCCGATGGGGATGCGAGCTCAGAAAGCTAAATCCATGATCTCGAAACTTCTTTGAGTGGGGGTCGCGATACCGCTCACCGTTGAGGAAAGGATCGTGAATGGACTGGAAAAAAGGACATAAGAAGATCGAAAGTATGCCTCATAGGGGTCTAATCTAGGGGGTAGTTTGAAGGGAGGGTCAGCGGGAAACAAAGGGGGAAGCAGATAACCATACTAACTATCATAGGTGAAAACGGGAGGTAAAAATGAAAAAACATTGGCGCTGGAGGAGACAGGAAGATCGACCGGTATCCTACCCTGGGATTGAGAGAAACGAAAGGAACTGTTTTAAAAACAACCAATTAAGAATCCTTTGGACGCGGACCACTGCTGGGAAGGAGAAGAAAGAGTTGAAAGAAAAACGGAAGGAAGAGAGAGGGGAGCAAAGTATCAGTTACTGCGCAAACTCCGGGGGAAAAACTACGGAAAAGAGTAAAGAGATTAAGAGCAAACTGCGGGGGGGAGGAAAAACTATAAGAGGAAGGCTTTTAACCCGAACTCGTCCGCACTTCGGTGGCTTTAGACACTTAGAGAGGGTGAGCCCTCGAATCCCGAAAACCGAAGGGAAGGGGAGAGGCGCCGTGCAAGAGGAAAGAAAAAAAACTACTTTAAGGGAAACGACATGTGTTAAGCGCAATCCAGGTCTTAGGACAAAGGCAGTAGGAGGAAACGTCAAGAACTTGCAGTCGAGGGGAAGCTGCATCGTGTTGATGAGAGAAACGAATCTGAGCCTGCACCAGCAACAATCATTCCAATCTGTGGAAAAGAGGGGAGAAGATGAGACAACTCTAGATTCTTATAGGCTCGTAAGTGTTAATACGTAAGAAGAGCGGCGGAGGACGAGGGATCAAGGGGAAAGAACATCCCCGCCGCGGAGGAGAAAGAGAATTGAAAAAGGGGGGAGGAGGGAGAGATGCATTACCCAGTTTGCAGAGAGAGGGCGGTACGTCGGACGCCATTAACTAAGGGAGGGGGTCGCAGACAACGCGGAGAACGTCTACGGACCGGGTCGAAAAGAAGGACCGTTGCACGGGGGGGATACAGGATGCTCAAGGGGGCGAGTGGCAGGGAAATTAAAAAAGACGTAGGGTTTCACGACTGCTCGTTCGAAACGGATCACAAGGAAGGTAAGAGTCCACGAACCGAAGAAAAGGGGAGAGGGGGATCAGTGTCAGGCCTGCCGAAGAGTTATCTCGTCAATAGGCTTCGGAGCGCACAGGGATACGAGTATGGAAGATTGCGACAAAAAAGGGAAAGGAGGTTCGAAGAAAGCAAGAGGAGGGGACAGAGGTAGTCGCCGACCGGTTGTCTTGCGTCTTCGGGGAGAATTAGAGCTTCCAGTGGCGCGGGGAGGGGGTAGGGGAAACAGGAACGTGGAGTCAATCCGAAGAGGGAAGAGATACCGAAGGGGGGAAATGTGAAATCGGTACTTGGATGGAGACATTCCGAAAAAAGAATTGGGGTCGGATGGGTCGTACAACACTAAAAAGAGAAAATTTTAAGGAGGCTACGAGGGAGGTGAACTGGAATAGGGCAACCTTCAATCTTTGGAAGGTGAAGAGGGGGCAGAAAGCCACGATAAAACTATCGTTAATTTTCAACTAGCGGGGAAAGAAGATGCTGGGGAAAAACTAGTGAAAACTACAAGGGAGAGAGAGACGCGTTAGATCGGGTGGGAAGGGGGGGGTGAGATACGATTCCACTCTTCTTGGGAAATGGCAACTTCAATCTATAAAGTTTTTAAACTAAGCTCGTGCGAGGACGAGAAATAAGAGAGGAGTTGCAGACGCTAAAAAGGACTCATGCCTCCTGACTGGGAAAAAACTAAGTTGCCCGTCAACTGTGATGGCAAGGAGGTCCAGTTGAGACAAGGAAGGTCTGCTAAAGTTTCAACTATTTGTTTCGCCAGCGGAATGCGAAAGGTGGGCAGAGGAAGGCCCGAATACTTAAGAGGGATGTGTCAGCTATTTAAGACGGGGAATTGGGAGTGGAGAGATAGCTAAACAGAAGAAGAAGAGCTTGCTGGAAGAAACGCAAAGAAAGTTATCGAAAAGTCTTTTCGTGCGGACATAAAATCGGTAAAAGGCAGGGACTATTAAGAAGGGGAAACGTGGAGAGATCATAAGGGAGAGGAGTTATTTACTCTCGCGAGTCTGAGCTCGAGAATGATGTATCGAGCTCTCGAAGGATCTGGGCAAGATCCGAACAGAAAAAGGGGGAGGCGCGACTCGCGATCTATTTCCGATGAAAATAGGACAACATTAGAGAGTCTGGATGAGGGATAACTCAGGACGCGTCCCTGCGAATTTATTGCTAAGGAAAGGATCTCGGATCATTCGGTGCATGATAAAGAAGGGAATCGAGAATTCGCCATCACAGGAGCCTCCAAGGGGGTCCCTAAAGGAGAGCAGGTTGGGAGAGCTGACCCGTACAGAGGGAAATGCTTATCAGCGTGAAAGGAGGCAAAGCGGCTATTCGAGGAGTGTTGCAGGAAGCGTCAGCATCGTCGCGCAACAGGGAGGGAGAAAACTTGGCTAGCGACTCAGGAAAAGAGAGATACCGAGCTGCTTAAGAGGTAGAGGATGAACGACGGTCGTCGTTATTTTGACGTTTATGTGGGAGAGCCACAAGGGGTAAAGGCTAGGGGGGAAAGGAGTGGACGCAGAAACTGAGTGCAGGGAAATAAAGGCAGATTGCGCGGGATCAAACCGTGGGAGCGCGCCCGGGGAGTAGGAAACGGAGGCACCACGCATGTTGATTGAGAACAGTGAGGTGAAGCAAAGAGCGGATAGGGCGTTCAATGAAGGCAGAGTTAGTAAAAAAAAAGAAGAAGAGTGGAAGAAAAAAGGATCGCAACTCTTGCGTCATCAGGAGGATCCCCAATTTGAAGCTCAAACCATAAGATGGCGCCAAAAGAAAAAGAGACAGTCAAGGAAGGAAATCTACGAACGAAGAGGGGGGGGCATCTATCCCAAGAACGGAAGACAGTTCAGGTCAAAGCCTTCCAAAAATCTGGAGAGAAAATCAGACGATCTTAGGGCTGAGGGGGGGAGGGGAGTCTCTTTATGAGGAGGAAGTCCCTCTTTTAAAATCTTCATCTCGAACGGAAATAGTGATCGCTCTTGAGAAAAAATGAGACTACGCGAGTCTAGTCAGGGCAATCGGGGGGGGGAAGGGGAAAAAGACGGGACGTAGTTGTGGCTTGAAAGCAAGCTCGAGTCTACATGACTCACTTTCTATCGTTCGTACGTCGATTCCGTAAAACCTTCGGGAAAATGAGGGAGGAGGAAAGAGGCGCGCCACCGCTCGGAGAGAGAGAATCAAAACAAAATCACGGATGAGAGGAAAAGGAGGGATAAGACTTCTCACCAACTAAAAAACTGGCATCTAGCGACGACCTGCAATCGACATGTTTATCGAAATCGGAGAAGGAGGAAGATAGCCGAGAGCGAGGGCTGGTAGAAGAGGAGAGGGGGAAAGAAAACACCTTCCGAATGGATATAACGGTCCAACCAAAAATCAGGGGGACCGGGAGGGAGACTGTCTAGGAGAGTGTTCATAAGGTACAGGAAAGGATCACTTGGTGCCGGTAGATGACCGCTTAGGGAAAGGGAGAAGAGACATTCCTATAGACATCACACAATCCGACCTGCGATAGGATCTTATTTGCAAGTAGCCTGCGCCTGTGTATGTTCTTGACTCTAAGGGTAGAATCGGCTGAAAAACTCCCGTTAAATTACAAGTGGATTAAAAATTAGGGAACGGCGTGTCTACCTGAAGTTGGGGGGGGGGAGATGAACCTGTGCTGGGGTAAATGAAAATCACAAAGACGATGGACGAGTATTCTCCATCTAAAGTATGAAGAAAGGCTTAAGAATCTAATCTAATACGGCCGGCCAGAAAGGAACCTCGATGGCGTGGTGGTAAAGGACCGGGTTCAACCGCGAGAAGATCGGCAAGGAATTAGTCTAGAATAACGATGAGAAGAGGCGCCCGAAAAACAAAAATAGGAGGAAAGGGGACTCAAATCGAAAAGGAGTTCCCCGTATCAAAATATACCACTAAAGAACCCTCACAGTAAAACTCACTTAAAGTCCATGACGTCTGTAATAAGATCAGAACAGGAGGGCTTCTATGCTGTCTTCCAGCGTCAAGGTCGCGGCTTCCTAAAGGGAGATGAGGAGGCGGGAGGAGGCTGTGGGACTAGATTCGTAAGGTCACACTGCTGGGAAAATCCGGAAGGATGGAGGTAAAAGGGGGCATCAGGAGGAGGAAAAAGAGGAATCAAAAAGGGGGGAGGAAAAAACATATGCGACTGGCCATCCGCTTCAACGGTTGGCAGAAGGCGCGGATCAAGGGAAAAAAAAACAGGGAAAAAGGGAATCAGATCCTGCCGACACTCAAACCGTCACTCCTTACTTAGGTCAAAGATGGGTAGAGACATCGAAGGCGACGAGATACGCGATAGTAGGAGAGGAGAGAGGGAGAGGGGGAGAAATATGTCTTGCCATTTTTTAGGTATCGCTGAACATCAGGAGAGACTTGATCGCCAGTCCATCACCGCTTCAGGAAAGAGAGGAAGGCAGGACCGAAGGAAGAAGGGACGCGATCGAAAAATGCGCGTAAGTAAAAATCGGCTCTGGAAGGCCTGAAAAAAGGGCGTACTTCGTGAGGCGCAGACAAAGCTGATGGAGAACGGGATGGAGGGGTATACTAGAAGCTCGGCTTCTCGTATGCGGCTGGGAGAGGAAGGTGAGACCCAATAAACCGAAAATTAAAAGGAGAGTATCACAGATCTAAGAAAGAAGGCATCGTCACTATTCTAAGTCACTAAAACGGTTCGCAATGTCAGTTTTGCACAAAAGAAGGCCGCACGCTGGAAAAAGGGGGAAAAAAAACGATTCTTAGTCAGCTCGAAGTGTAAGCAATACTCACCGTCGTAGAGATCTCAGAAAATAGGGAGAAAGCGCATCATGAGCGAGGGAATCTCAACATCTTAGGTAAAACCGTTCTATCAGTTGAAGACGGAACCGAGAGGGGTTCAAAAGGGCATATGGTCACGCGGATGAAGGCAGGAATAGGGGTAAAGTTGTCCGAGTTCGTTCAAACAATGGGAATTAAAGAATAGGCTCAATATTCGCAGAAACGAACCATCGATTTTCTCGCTGGGGGGGACGCGCCATATCCAATGGTGGGAAAGGTGGAGTTCCGCAAAGAGGGGAACAAGGGGAAACAGTAGGGTAGGACGAGGGGGAAATAAAATCTCCGCTCTGGAGTATTCCGACCACGATTAGACATGAAGGACTGGGGAGACAAAAGGGAGGATCAGAATTTTTGATGTAAGGGGACTGGGGGCATTTCCTTATTTACGCTAAAAAAAACTTTCCGTGGGAAAGAACAACCTACCCAAAACCAACGGAAAGAAAGCAGGAAAAAAGCCTACGACGCAGCCAGATTGGAAAAGGGAAGGGAGCACGCTCTGCAAGGCGAGCGGGCCACTATAGCTTCGACCCGGGATTAACTAGGGCTGATCATAATTACCAGGGAAGAATCGACAGAGCACCAGGGGATTCCCCGTCAAAGTAGGATATGAAGAAAATAACTTGACGAGGCCTTGAACAATGCACAGCGAAACGCCTTAGAGAGGGGGGGGAGAACTGAAAGGGTTCCTAAAAGGAATTCATTCAACGAGTTGAAAAGGAGAGAAACGCTATAGGTGCAGTGTGTCATCGACCACCTTTATAAAGAACTCCTCTAAGAATCGATCATCCGCGGTTCAACTCGTGGAAGATAGTGGAGTAATGGGAGCGACGCGGAAAAGGTAAGGGTTTGTCGGACAATGGTTAGGTCATGCCGGGGAAAGAGACAGGGGAAGGGAGCGGACTTGAGTCTTGGGGAGGATTCGAGCCCAACTCGCCAATCAATTTAGAGCTCTTCAGACGCATGGGGGGGGAGGGTGTTACCGAAAAAGAAAAGCGTGCGATAAAAGGATAGGACGATTAACACTTTCCTTAAAAGCCCTCCTCTTATTAATAAGAGGTCAGACATACGTCGCGCGAGAACAGATCTTTAACTGTTAAGGGGAGGGTAGGCGGGCGGGCACGCTTGAGAGAGAAAAAGACAACCCAGATCGGAAAATCCCTTTACGAAAATCTCGTTACTGGTTAATCCAGGCGCAGAACAGGTACCTTTTGGGTTTTATGCGCCAGAACAAGGGGGAATTAAGAGTCCGTTATACATCTTCTAAGAGAGAGACCGCATTGCGAGAGCTCACTTGTCTTCTGGGAGAAAAAGAGCAATTAGAACAGCACCGACGTATGTCAGAACGGGAGCGTAGGGATATATAAACAACAACAGTCATTATTAACATAAGAGGATACATAGAGGGAACCAATAAAATGAAATGCTTCACTTCGGTTGTACATTCGCGGCGAAAGTGATGAGAGTTCGGCAACCTCAGAAAAAGGCCGAAGTTTACGGAGAGGCGCACTTCAGGGTCCGCAGTCGAAGGAATTGGTCAGCATTACCAAGAAAGAAGGAGAGGAAACGGGAGTGTAGAGACAATCCCAAGGTCATAAAGGCTCATCTGGAAGACATCTTCCAGGAAATCGGAAAGTTGCCCGATGAGAGTTTGAAATCGCGGGCCGACTCCCCCTCCGATCACTGGCACGCGATCATGGGAAGAAGGAGGGAAGGGGGGACGCGCTCCGACATAGGAGGAGCGAAATTCTTCAAACATGATCTTGAGATGCCTCGGTTAGCTGATTGAGGGAAAACTAACACACTCCCCTCCTTAGAGACAATGGAAGTGAATGGCAGCTGGCTCCGAATAAAACGAGGTGCATCGCAAGCGGTCGCTTGGGCGGAAAAATACTTAAATTCAGGAAAGCTTACTGTAGCCAATATCAAGAAAAAAGCTTCCAAGAGGGAATGCGGGAAGGAGTTCGACGGAGAAGGGGGGAGAAGGGAAGGACCTGACCAAGTGGTTTTTAGAGAGGGAAGAGAGTGTCCTAAAACAAAAATGCACCCTTCATGGAGTCAATCAAAAAAGCTTGATTTACCACAATCGGGGGGAAAAGGGGGACAGCATTGTCAATGAAATTCGCCACTGAATGAGGCTCGGGCATGGGGCATACTCACTTCGCCACAGTCTGAAAAAATAAAAGAATGCTCGTCCCTAGCGGCAAGGAAGAAGAAAGAAGAAAGATCCTGTTCGGTCCATCATTTCAGAAATCGGAAGGGGCAAAGAGTAGAAAATTCGGGCGGTCCGTAGAGGAAGGAGCAGAGAAACTCTAAGGGGTTGTCTTAAAAAAAAGCACTGAAGGAAGAAGGAAGGATCTGCCTACCTTGAACAGGGGCCAAATATTTAAAGCTAACTTCCTTTCAGAATGACGAAAAGGATTTTACAAGTATAAGAGTGGGGAGGAGCATCGAAGAGGGTTAATCAGGGGAAAGGAGAAAAGAATGGGAAGTGGGTTCAATTTCATATGTCAAAGGAAAAAAAACAAACTTTCCAATCGGATTGTTGAGATGAAGAAAGCGAGAGATCGGAAAGGGTCGGCAGGGGAGGAGAGGGAGGGAGGACCCCGGTAAAACAGACGGGGAAGTCGACTGGACCTGATACAGAAAGTCGTGGTTAGTCGGAAAGTACGCTCTGCAATGAAGCGACGGGGACGTAAACCTTCAAGCAGAGGACGCATAAAAGGGAATGGGAACTAGATCATACGAGGAGGTTAGGAATTCGATATGGCCGAAGAGGGTAAGAATCAAAAAGTGCACGGGAAAGCAAAAGGGGAAGGCGCGTTGTTCCGAAGGGATCGAAAGTGCGTAACAGGGTTGGGGATGGTGCACGAAATAAGGGGAAGGGGGAAGACGAAAGAGAAGGAAGATTCTTTCAGGAGAAGGGTTATACCTCTCAAAGTGCGGAGGGTGGGGAAGAACCGAGATCCTACAAAACATCAAAAGCTTAGAGAACCGCCAGCAACGTGATCAATAGAAGGGGGATGGAGAGACACCTAAGACGGGTCATATTAATCGGAATAATGACTGATTACTGGAGGAAGCTCCAGACTAAAAGAGGAGGGACTACAGAAGAGGGGCCTGTAGCTTTCAGAGGAGGGATGGAAAGACGGCGTAGGAAAGGGAAAAGACTAAAAAGAGGGTACGAAAACTGGAATTGCAGATTGTTCTGAGCTAAGACTAGCTTGTACCGACCATGGAACCTGAAACATAACCGAGGGGACGCGGACTAATTTACTAGGAAAGGTGATTAATCATTCTGAGCGGATTATCCTGGAGTGCTCTAATACGCTACTGAATACAAGGCACTCACTCCTCTTCTGGTAAGGTGGAGAAGAGGTGATTCGGCTGAAAGGCAAGGAAGGGGGGAAATTCTTATAAAAAAAAATTGACCCAGGTCGTACAAGCCCATCGTCTAAATTTTTAAGAAGGGAGCAGGAGCTGGAATACAGACGCGCTCTAGAACCCTGTAGTGAAACTACTAAGGCATCAGTCGAGCAGACGCAGAGGAGGGATCAAGAGGGAGGGAGATGGTCGACGACGTAGGGTTAGTTTTCTGTCCTTCGCGGGGAGGGGACGTCAGGGGGACTCGGACTTCTCTGAGCACCAAAGAGCTGTCATGGGATCAAAGAAAAGGTTCAAAGAGAGAGAACCCCTATCGAGAAAGTTTAGGGGAGAAGGAAGGGAACCCCGTTTCTTCAACTTCTGAAAAAAAGAGCGTTAAGTTCGAAGCGTTAGTTAGCGACAAGGAGGCAGACTTTTAGCAGTTACGGGAGTTGATAAGTGAAAAAACGTGCGAGAGCGAGGAGGGAGAAGAAAGAGCCGCTCTCAGTGTCTTAATGATAGAAAAACCGAGGGGTAAAGCACCAACCATCAAGGGTAACAACTCCGAAAGAAGTCAATCGAAGATAAATAAGAAGCTTTAACAAAAGAGAGGGGGGCAGCGATCCGTCTATTTAGAGGGGATTAGTCTTAGGAGCAATACCTTAAAACAGAGCGAAGGAAATCCGACTAATGATATAGGAAGAGGTGGTATGAGATCTTATACGAACGGGGGGAGGAGAACCAGGAAAAAGTCGGATCGTCATGCTCTAATTAACTAGAGAGGAGGCGGGGACTTTCGGACACACACCTACTGTCGAGAGAAGAAACTCGGGGAGTTGGTAGAAAGTATTAAATAATGGGTGGGAGGGAAAGAGAGATCTGAACAAAATAAGGAGGAGATGAAGTAAAACCTTCTAGAACATGTCTCTGAGGAAGATGAGCTCTCACCTTCTCGTGGGTCTAACACAAATTATGAAAGAATATAGAGCGACACTCTCAAAAGTACTCAGAGAAGGATAGAAGAAGACCTATTGAAGGGAGAAAAAAGTCCGTATTCACTAGGACGAAGGGAAATTAGATAAGATGTTAACTTTGACGCAACAAGGCCTAAAAGTACGAGACAAGTCCCCCAAAATTCAATATTGAAGAGACTCTTCAGTTATGGAGACGGACCCACAAGGGCTCGTTAGCTAGCGAGGAAAAGAATCGTGGGAGGACCTAATAGGAAGAGGGGAAGGTATTTTGCCTATCGACCAACAAGAAAAATCCTACTCCGTAAATAAGGGTACTGAGTTGCAGAGAAAGTTTCATGGGTTGGAAAACTCTGAACGAGAAAAGAAGAAAAAAGTGCGGGGGAAGAGGAAAACATCTCTCAGGGGGAAAAGAGTCGCTGGGGAACTTTACCGTTGGACGGCTTTGCGGAAAAGAAGTATGTGGTGAGGGGAACCAGTGGAAGTATGATGAAGAAAAA
>Ga0179593_1582571_pt1 | contig 12283 bp, 13 predicted proteins | sample CZODoug2_1_08_16_FD_185931 | JGI IMG/M metagenome (GOLD analysis project Ga0179593, IMG submission 185931) | Vadose zone soil fungal communities from Angelo Coast Range Reserve, California, USA - CZODoug2_1_08_16fungal (PacBio error correction) | ecosystem: Environmental > Terrestrial > Soil >...
TACGTACACTCCCGGGTGGTCGCTAGCGGGGGGGGGGGCTGCTACGGGGGGTCTTGAAGTGTTAAAGGAGAGGGCCAGAAAAGAAACGTCTCAAAGGTGTAAGATCGTTCGATCTTGCATCAGGTCTCGAGCGGGAGCGCCTCTCGAGGGGAAGAGGAAGGAAAGGACTACTTTCAGCAGAAAGAGGACAAGAAAATGAAGACTTGAGCGAGATACGCGGAGAGTCCGTGACCCCTTCGTTCGTCAGCACTTACCTCTGGGCTGAAGGGAGGGAGACCGGAGGTGCCGAGGAATGGGACGCGACGGAGGAGATCGATGACGGATGATCAAAAAACAGCCTCGCGGGTACGCATAGTCCTAATGCCCTTCTAGACTCGGTTGGTTTCATCTTGAGGGGGAGCCAAAGGAAGCACCAACGCTCAAGGCTACGGGAAGGGATCACGGAGAAGATGGTCAAAAAAAACCAGTCAAAACAGCAGGGTAGGCGGCGACGGTGGGCAAAGGCCAGAAAAAAAAAACCTGTTTCGGGGGCGTCTCTTCCGAAGTAAGAGTCATCAAAAAATCACCGGACGAGCGGCGACCTCTCCGAAGCCAAGGGCGAAAAACACCGGAAAGGGCCGGGGAAACTCTCCCCCCCAAGGCTGGAGAGGAGGGTCCACTTCCGAGAAGGGCACGGCCGACAAGGGTCAAGTCAAAGCGCTCCTGTCCAACGCCAGCGAGCCATCCAGTCACAACTAAAACTCCTGGGGGAGGAAGAGAGACTTCCGTCTCCACGGGAGGGGCCTGACAGTATTGCCTGCCCTATTTAGGGGAAGAGAGGAGCAACAACTTCAACGAAGTGACACCATCTCTTGCTATAAGTGTCTCTGAGACCCTGATGAGAAGGCTTGAACTGCAACGATCACCTCATTCATCCCCTTCATGGAGAATTAACCCCCACTGGAGAACTAAACTGTAAATATTAATACGGAGACCGTTTCTGGAAAAAAAGCGCACAGTTAACAAAGGGGGAGGGAAAGCAGTGACCGGGAAAAGCCGCTCAGCTCGATTCTGGGAAGGGGGGCGACCCGCGGCCCGAGAGGAGACTGGGGGGACCTTTTAAGGGGGGGAGGGAGGGGCCAAATGAGAGGGCGCGGAATCAAGGCGGTCGGTCATTACGCTTCAGACTTAGAGCTTCTTCAGGGGCAAACTTCGAACACTCCACGGACTAAAGGGCCGACCAAAGAGAACGTCTAAACTTATGTCGGCGAACCTTCCTTGGTTTTGACCGTTCAAGATCAGGGGAACAGCAAAGAGCGGGGCAAAAGGGGGAAAGAAAGTCATGGACCTCTCTTCTAAAAGATCCTGCGGGCTTTCAAATAATCGGTGACCCCGGCCGCAAAAAGAGGACCTTGCGGCGGGTATCGCATGGGTCGAGCACGCAAGGAAGGCACACGACCGCGTCAGCCGCCTCGAAAACGTGCGCCCAATCTGGGTGACGAAGATGCGGTAGGAAGATAGTTCGGGGTCGCCTCCAAACAACACCATGAGGAGGTAAGAGGTATAAGCGAGCCAACGCTCAGAGCGAACGAGAGAAAGGGACTGGACCCCGAGGGGGGGGGGGGCGTCAGTTTGTGTCACTGGAAATCTGCTCTTTGTCATACGTAAAATTCTATAACCTTATCCCCGAGCACAAGGGGGAGACTGGGGAAACAGGGGTGAACCGGAGTCAGGAGCAGAAGCTCCCTAGGGAAATTCTCAGATAGAAATGTAAGTACTAGGGAGCTGTCCTACCTTAAACGCCTGCAAAAAGGGGAAACAGTAAAATCGAGCTCCTGTAATTGGAGCCATCCGATAGTCTGTCTCGGGGGTGGGCGGGGCGAGCTGTGTCTCGCTACAAACAAGACTGCTCATGATGGGCGCGTGGGAGTGGTCGCGGAAAATGGGCGCTACTCGAGTCATGAAACCGCCTTAGAAAATCACCGAGCAGAATGCCACTACCACGACAGGTCATAGAACGACAGAAAGATCCTCGGTCCTGCAGTACAAAAGGAAGTCTTACTTTTACTTCTTGTTAACACTCTTGGGAGTGCATCGTGTACCTTAGGAGGGAAGAAGGATACGTCGGAGGTCGGTCGGGGGGTCAAAAAGCAAACGTGCGGTGGACTCTTATAACGACGGCTGAATTAGCTGTATAAGGCAAAGGCCGAAGAAAAGCCAGCGTTACACGAAACGGGCTCGCAGGGGGCGCGGGCGCGGAGAGAGGGAGAGGAGTGAAGGAGAAGGATAACGGGCGGTGACAAAAAACGGGAAGGTGGAAGCAGAAATTCGCGAGAGGCAGGGGGCGTGTGCGGGCGAGCCTCAGAGGGAGGGGTCAGATCGTGCGCGACTAAAGCGGCGGGAAAAAAGGAGGTGCGCACCTGACGCGGGGGACGACCATGGGAAAAAAAAAAAAAAAAGAAAGAAAGAAGGAATACCAAGATTCCCGGCGGAGGCGAAGGCGGGGAAAGTTTATCGTGGACTAGGATCGCTATTCCCGTGGGGAGGGGGATACGCGAAAGGGAAGGAAGAGCTCGGAGGGAAGGGGAATTGGATCGCCGGCACGACGGAGCCGCCACAGGGGGGAGGTGGTGACCATACGCCTAGCGATACGACCGTCGATAAGGAGAGAACGAGAGGGGAGGGGGAGGAATGGGATGCAACCCCCCACGAGTATCATCAAGAAGGTGAAGGGGGGATATCGACCCGTCAGAGGTTGCAGCAGCATCTCTCCAATAGGGCGTCGCCGGCGGCGTACTAGGAGGAGGAAAGACCCGTCCATGGAGTAGGACCATCTATGGGAGGGTTCACAAGGGTACCTAGGACTTCATAAATCATAAGAAAAGGAACTTTCAACAGGAAAGGGTGGGAGGAGGGGACCTGCAGTAAGTTCATTATATCACTCTGAAAGACGTTGCGAAAGAATCGCTATCTAAATAGGCCCCCCTCTTCTCAGCAAAAGAACAAGTATTTTTCAAGAGGGACACAGCGGGGATGGTCGGAGGCTTAATTCCACAACTACGAAGAGACAGCTTTAAGAAAGATATAGTTCACTGGGGGGACAGGATGGTGAGGAGCAGGAGTTCGAGAAAAGGGGGAATCGCGAACATGAAAAGGACGCAGGTCAGAAGGCACATTGAACAGCCACCCCCCCCCAAAACCCCGGCATTTCTTTTTAGATCTTAGAGGGGTGATGAAAAACATCAGCCACAGAAAGAGAAAAGAAAGGACGGCGATCAAGGTTTGCCGTACGACCAAGAGAACCCAGCCGATTCCTTCTATCACAAGCGCCAGGGACGACAAAAGCTACGAAAAAAATAACCAAATTCCGAACGCCGGTTCCAGATCAGTGTTATCCATCAAGATCCACCGTTTACATCTGTCGAGAGAAGACTCACCGAGATAACTGGAGCGAATGGGGAACGAGAAAGTCATCCCGAACGGGGGAGCGAGCAAGGGGAGGACAATAAGGAACCTTCGAACCACTACCACCTTTATCTTCAACTTTCGTCGAAAAACGGGAAAAGACGGGAAAATAAACAGCATCTGCCGAACAATAAACTCGTATGCCTTCAGAGGGTCTACGGTCTAGAGAATCCCTCGAGATTGACCTAAAGACATGGTTCAAATAATTGACCAGAGGTCATCGGGCACCGCAAATCAGCTGCGGAGAAGGGGAGGAATCGCCATAAACCCGGATTTTACTTTAACCCGATCTAAGACCCACCTCTCTGCCAAAGCCAGAGGAAGCAACGGGGTTTTTTGCGATCAGATCGAAAAGTTAGCGAGAGAGGGGCCAAAAGGGAGCGAAGCTCGTCGACCCTCATCACACTCGCTAAAGACTCCTACTCATCGCTGTAGGATCGAGGAACCCAGGTCAAGAGAGGAACAGTACCGGAAATGGAGATACTGCGAAAAGGATAGGGAAAGTTCGAGCGGCGAGACTGACCTCCTCCTGCTGACACTATAACTTGGGGGGGGACGGGACGAGAAACAAGAGGGGGGCGCATTGCCCAAGCCGAGCCGGGGCTTCGCGGCGAGGAGCTGATGATCATCAGGAAATATTACTGAGGAAAACCAAGAGGACCGTCGGGGACCGGGGAAAAGAGTACGAGGCCTAATTGGTCGAGAAGGACCGGGATAAAAGGGGAAAATCAGAGTGCCGATGAGATATGAATATCGTCAAGGGGAGGGACTCCGCGCGTCTGAGAGCGCTTGCTTGGCAGAACGCTCCAGCCGTTGCGACCAGAAAAAGAACTGTGGGGGATCGTGACAAGGACGGACGAAGGGGAAAGGTTAAAAGTGAGAAACGGAAAAAGAAAGAGATATAGGTGCGCAGGAACCCTCAAAAAGACATCCATCTTCGTCATTGGTCAAACAACCACACAAATATAAGAGAAGATAAGATTACTACTAGGGGGAGCAAAATTGGGTCGGCCTGGATCCTGCCATCCAAATCACGCAATAAGATTCCCAAGACGGAGAAAGGGGACGGTAACAGCTGAAAAGCTTGCCTTCCTGGGTGGGGGGCGATCAACAACAGGTCGAAAGCGGTACGTTCGCAATGAAGTTTAGGCTTCAGAATTCAAAAAAAAAAGTGACCGGAGGAAACAAAAACGAGAACAGAGCAAACGACATCGACATCTATAGACGTACTTGTCCTAACTACCCGGGCCTCGACGAGGATCACCGAGGGGAAAGAGATCAAGCACAGAAGAAGACTCTAAGCAGGACTGCTGGGAGAGGCGAAAAAAGTACCTCGTCTTCGAGCATAGAAGAAAGAAGAGAAAAAAGAAGGAGTGCTAAGCCGCGGGAGTCCTCAACACGACCTCTGGCGTTGCAGCACTACCTAGCTGGAACCCGCGAAGAGACGCTCTCAGGCAGAGAAAAGGAAGTTATATCGGAAGGGGGGACCAGGAATAATAACCTCTTCTAGGGGAAAAAAAAAACGCCGAAAGAAATCCGGCGGCGAAAGTTTTGCGGCGAATAAACCGTCTCTTCCTTTTGGTCAGCACTCTCTCGTGGTAAGGCGACTCGAAAGGGGAGAAGAAAAATGGCTCGTCGGGAAAAGCGGGGCGGGATTGCGGCGGATCAAAAAAATAACCTCTTTTGGTCTTCGCAGGACTGAAGTAGCGGAAGAGGTGGGATGGAGACTGAGGGAAAGAGATAACGGGGGGAATCGTAATGCAGTATCCTCTGCGATCTTCTTGATCGACCGAAAGGATTCCCAAATCGTGATCAGCATAACTGGCGTGTCTGCAGCAAGGGATGCAAAAAAGGGAAAGAACGGCGATCTGTTTTCTGCTCAAGGGGCTTCCACAAATCAGGGTTGACGGGAAAGAGAGGTGCTAGCTGGAGAGAGCAGGCAGCTGCTCAGTCTGCAAAAAAAGTCTCTCTCCATGTATTTTCTAGGATAGCGAGAGACTGTCAGACAAGGCTAAAATTGCTCGTGGAGAAAAATATAGGACGAGAGAGGGTCGGGGCGTTCGGTCAGGAGTTATCATCTTTAGTCCTCTTATGTGTCAACATTCCGTATCTCTCCTGGGAAAGAACCCTGATCGAAGGGGAACAACAAAGTACAAAAAAGACTGAGGCAGTCGCAACCACTCCTCCAAGACTCCCCTTACTAATGGCCACGGTCGCCTGGCCTTTGGGGGAAAGGACGACGACTGGGGTCTGCACGAAAAAATGACACAAAAGTTACTATCATTCTACTTTAAGACGTTTTCTGCGGAGCGGTAGGGGCAGTGCGGAAACGGAAAAAAAGACCGCTGCGAAGATGATCGTGCTCGACCTGGGGGGGGACCCCACAACCCCACACAACCGCGGGACAGAGTGGAAGAGGCGCTCGAGGGCGCAGAAGCGAGCGTGAAACTACCGGAGAACTTGAAATCGCAAAGGTCTCCCCTTTGAATAATGCTCTGTCGGGAATTCCGCTAGGTCCATGGGTCAGAAACGAGGAAGAATGAAGTGCAGACATTGAATCGCATGCTAGGGTAAATTCCTCCCCTTCTTCATGGTTCGCGGACTGGGTCACAATCGGGGAGAAGGGCAGGACTACGCGAACCCTCATCCTAAGGAAAAACCTCGGAATGTCAAAATGGTGGCATCTTGGAACCGGAAACGGGCAACTCTCAAGTCGCGCGAAGGGGGAATGAGGCTGCGGGGGGGTAAAAAAACCTACAAGAGTCGCTCTTGCCTCTGCACCCATTCACAGGTCAGCTAGCTACGGTCAGAATGTCGAGTCATCAAGATCACCGGCTACGCAGGGGCCAAATCCAAACTACAAAAAGCATTCATGGTGTCCTCTTGTCAGCTCTCGGCATAGGCGATTACGTAGACCGGGAAAGAAGGGGAATAAACGAGTACAGAAGCAGAAGCCAGCAACGAAAGAAGAGCAAAGCAAACGAAACTCCTATCTCGCGACGGGCCCTCTTACTTCACCGAAATTAGGGGAATAACGAGTGAGGGGAGAACCTCGTCAACCAAAGGCGCCGCTCTTCTGATAACTGAGAGTAAATGGAGGCGGGAGAAAGACTTTCACCGCAATGAAGCAAACGTGACGGGCAGTACACAATCCTTTATACGAACTAACTACAATCTGATTACGACTACAAGTTCTAAAGAGGTCAAAGAGAAGAAAGCCACGAAGGGGGGGAGCCCGGAGATCCGGTGATGTAGGGAAAGCGGCGCTTACGATCGCGAAATCGGTGAGGGGGAGGCTGGAGGGGGTAGGGATCGAGAAGAGACCTCGTCCGCGTCGACCCTCTGAACACTCACGGAAAGAAAAAAAAGTTTAGAGAAAACCGCAAAGAGCAAGCGGAGGGGACCGGACCCAGTCTCCTCTCAGACACCTATGGTGGCCGGCAAGAGAGGTCGAGACGACCGTAGGAGTAAAAAAAGGCGAGTCGAGAGAAGGGGAGCTTACAGGCGGTCCACCAATCGGTCCAACCGCCGACCGACCGGAGAAGGGGGGGGGGGGGGGAAAGAACTCAAGGAATGGCCTACGAAGAGGAACCCTCTTCAAAAGAAAACTTCTACACACCTGAGGAAAAAAACAGGAGGCGGGAAGGGAAGAGGTGCGTGAAAACATACTCCCCCCTTTGCTCAGCATCTCTAACAACACCACTGAAATAAGTAAAGAAAGGAAGGACGAGCAGCTTCAGGAGGCACAGTCGGAAAGAACGATGTGGTCTCACTTGTTGGGTAGGGGCAGCTAGAAGCGGTCTGGGGGGGACAGGCGGGAAAGAGAGAGGATAAAATACGCTCAATACATCTGGGGATAATGGGGTGACAGATTATGGCGGAAAAAAAAAACTCATTAGCGATCTATAAGAGATAAATCCCTAAGTTCGGAACTCTGGAGTGAGGAGAAGGAACGGACTCTAGAACCAAGACACAAAAACGGGAGGGAGATCGCGGAAAGGTTCCTGGTACTCAGCCGCAGTCTCGGTCGACGTCTACCTTGTCTTTGGGAAAGGGAGAAGGGTAAGGCTAAAGATAGCAGAGAGGAGGGGCGACCGAATGGAGCATAAAACTAAGATCCCTCCCTACCACGACAATGAGGCGAGAGAAGGGAAAAAAAGGCGCGGAGCCGGGAGTCACCGAACACAGGCAGATGAGAGGAGTCCCGCGGTAACCTGGCTTGTCGTAACGTGTGGGAGCAGTTCAGACGTCGGTCGGAAAAGGATGTGCAGTTATTCGTTCGTTCAAAGCGGGGTCAGGACCAAGAACGGCCCGGGGGGAAAAAGTTGGCTCTTATCGGCCTTCCCTAAAAACAACCCCGCGTCCTCCGACCCACGAGATCGAAAGCGGAGAAGGTGATAGGTGCTCTAGGACCACGCCGGACAGACCAGTTAAAGCGAAGGGAAAGACCAGGTCCCGCTTCTCATGGGCTTCTTTAAGTTCTTCGCTTACCGTCCAGTGGATACTAGAGAGAAGACTAGCTAATCGTTGGCTAATTTTATAGAAAGGAAGAAAGAGCTAGACAAAAATATCCCGAATATTGCCTCTCCCATCATTCCTTCAGATCCTTAGGAGGTAGATAGAATACAGGGAAAAAAAGGGGGGGAGGACTCAATGGACTAGACCTATGATAACGGAAAAGAGAATGAAAGAAAAGAAGAAGACCTTCTGGAGGTGTGTTACCCATCTCAACGATCGACTCCCTGGCCTCGATCCAGACTCCTACGTTAGTAAGCGGGGGAAGGAGGAAAAAAAGAAAAGGACTAGGATGTCAGCAAGGACATATGGGGCTCTGACCGGCAAACAACCGGTAAGAAAGCCAAAAAACATCTCTATAACGACTGTATTCAAACGCCGCGACGTCAGTCTTCACCTTAGACCCGGGGGAGAAAGGGGAAGGGAAAGAAAAAAAAGGGAAAAGGAAGTAGGACAGGAAGAGACGAAAGAGTCAAGGGAGTGTACTTCAGTAAGAAAGAAAGGAAGAGAACCGTCTCATACGTTCTCCCGCCCTAGCCAGGGCTGATCGAATATAGCCCCTCCACAAAAAACCCCCGGGGTAAGCACAACGGGGGTGAGGGGAGGACCCGCTCGAATGCACGACTTACCGATGCAGCAAAAAAACTCAAGCAGCGATAGCGCGGTTAAGAGGGAGAGCTTCAAACGTGGACAGAGAAGAAAAGGAAGGGAACAAAAGAAAGAGAAAGGTTCATGATCCGCTCTTCTCGTTGGTTTCTTCCCAACATGAAAAGTCGACGGAGAGAAAGGGGGAGGTGAAGGAAGGACAAAAACAAAAATAAAACCTCAAAGAAGAGAGAACCAAAGGAAGGGAGCACCCCCCCGCCACTAGCTAATCCTTAGACCTGATGAGAGAAAGTAAAGGGGAAAAAGAAGGACAGCCCACGGGGGGAAGGCATGAGAAGAACAAATCGGAGAGGGAAGAGACGAGAAAGAAATAATTACTTCTAGAAAATTCACTTTCTGCGACCAAGGGAAGGAAAGGCAACGGGAAAAGACAAAAATCCTGGGGAGACAGACTCAAAGGAGGGGAACGAACGCCACTAACACTAGAACCCTTTCTACTTGAGGTTACTCCTCTCGCAAAAAACGGGCAGAATGTTCAGTGAAGAGAAGGAAGCAATGGCAAGAGATCCAAGAAGGGGGAAGACGGGGGGAGACGCGATCACAACCTATCGTCTCACTCTCCGTCACACGATCACCGGGAGATTCAAAGGTACAGGGAGGGGGAGAAACCAGGGAAAAAAGGCGAAAGGAGAGCCGAATAAGCACGCAGAAGAAGCTATCTGGCTGTGATCGTATGCGATAGAGAGGGGCACGGAAAGAGAGACTACCACCGCCGGGAAGCGAAAGAGAGGAGAATGGAGGGGTACTTTCCGTTCTATTCTCTGCATACTTCCCGTGTTGGGGGAGGCACGGAGGGAGGGGGGAGGGAGAATCCTCCTGTTGCTTCTAAAGAAAGGGCGTCTAGACGAAGTGAGAAGATTCGGGGAAAGGGGGCGGCCAACAGGAATATTATCAAGCGCGGGGACGGATCTCTGGGTACATTGTACCGCTTGGGCAGGGAATTCCCTTAGGGGAAAAGGAAAAGGAAGGATAGCATAAGGATAGATGAAGCTCGGGTCAGGGGAAGCGGCAGGCGTGATCCTTAGGTCCCTCTGTTCAGGCATGCCCGTGGCTCGGGAAGGGGGGGGGGGGGGGGGGGGGGGGGGGGGGGGGGGGGGGGGGGGGGGGGGGGGGGGTTGGGGGGGGGGGGGGGGGGGGGGGGCAGGGGGGGGGGGGGGGGGGGGGGGTGTTGATCGTCAAAAAAACTCAATATTTATAACATTCAGGCGCGGGAACTAACGCCGAAGAGGAGAGCTTTACCAAAACCGCAAGGCGCCATCGTCTAAGACATCTCAAAAAAAAAAAAAATAAGGAAAAAAGAAAGGAGGGCCTGACGACGGAAAGACTCCATTGTTCTGCTGGCCTTCCTCATCCCGAACCCTTATGTAAAACGGGACGGGAATCGATAAAGCGTCAGGAATGCAAAAAGAGAAAAACCAGGGATCTAGGGAATGACCACAAAAGGCAGAAAAGAAACCCAAAAGGTCGTAAGCGAAGATCAATCCTCTTCCGAGTCAGTATACGATGATATGAGCCTATATCTCATAGGAGACTTCAGGGGAGAGGGGGGGCAGGAAAAGGAATTCCTTCCTCAGTAAAAGAGTCGAAAGAAAAAAGAAGGAGAGATGGAAGAAGACCGAGGAAGGCTGAGGAAGGGCAGACTTCCTCGTCAAGAATTCATCGCCGAATCTGAAGGCGAAGTCTATCAAGGAACGACGGTATGAAAAAAAAAAAAGGTCAACACCCCGGAGGGAGCGGGAGGGAAAGAGGCAAAGAAGAGCAGCGAGCTATCCATCCGTCGTATCAGTAGATACTTCTGTATGCCCTCCTCGGCAGAATCGAAACAAAAAAAAATTTGATCGCGAGTGGGAGGGCGGCGAAAAAGCGACGTCGCTTAACAACGGTGGGCACGATAGCCTTACGGGAGGGGAGGAATCACTAAGCGGCGAAGAAAGAGGGGCCCCAAGGAGAGGGGGAGAAAGATCGGGGAAGAAAAATTGTACCATGTGCTTTCTATGCTTACGGGGCCTGTCGGGCTCGGAAAATAAACATCTGGGAAGACCAAAAAATCCTGAGAGAAGAAAGAAAAAATCAAAAGTGGATCGTGGCGATAACTCTGGCGGAGGCCTTCAGTCTGACTGATTTAATTCAAAAATATGGGCGGCAAGGGGCAAACCAATTTTCACGACGCCTCTTGGACAGTGCTAACGCGAACTGCGGAAGAGAGGATGAAGGCGCAAACTAACAGGAAGGAGTGGGGAAGAACGCCACGCGAAAAAACTGTCACTTCTCAAGGACTTTCGCTGTATCACCGATGTGAGTGGCGTACTTCAAGGCGGGCGGCGGGTCTGAAGCTCGGGCTCGTTAAATCGGGAGGGGGAAAGCACGCAACTCGCGCGTGGCGGTGGGTGTTCCTTTCCTTCAACTCAGTGGGCGCGCCCGAGGTGAGAGAGTGAGGCTGCTAAAAGCTCCAACCCAAGGGGGAAGAATGTCCTGGCCTTCTGCCGCGCTTTAGAGGAGAGGAAAGGGATCGGGGGAAAGGAAGAGAAGGCACTGGCAACCTGACTAGAGAGACAGGCGAGCGTGGAGGCAGCTCGTCTTCTTTGGTAGCCTTTCCTCCCTAACCTCTGGCCTCTTCACAGATGAAAGGGGGGGAAGATGTTTTGCAGACTGGAAAAAAGCGAGATAGAATCGCACCAGGATTCGGAGGGGGATACTTCAGACCTTTAGCTACTTGCAGGACAATATCTCCCAAGAATGGTCGGCGTGTCATAAAGTCTAGTGACCGAAAGGAGGGGGAAATCCTGACCATCACGGTGAAGGTCAGACCGGGAGGCATGACGCTCAGTTATCTTCCAGAAAAAAGAAAAAAAGACATGGATTCTCACAAGAAGGAACGTGAGATAAGAGGGAAAGAAAGGTCACCGGGGCCCTACGACTACCTGGTGAAGTAGGGGAAGAGGAGATCCACTTCATAAACTGGGGGGCTCGGAAGATTCTGAAACTCCTGGCCCGGAGTCGCCTCGGGAGAATGGGACAGCCGAAAGAGGTTCACGGCGAGAAAGGCACGTCTCTGGCTCGCACCTTTTAACTGTGTAAAAGGTACAGAAAAAGGTATCTTAATAACCAAAATCCCTGTACGGAGAACGAAAAGAAAGAAAGGAGAAACCGAAGGCTCTGAGCGTTCATCTCTTCTTGCTTCCCTTCGTGCGAGGGTCCAGAATGACACTCGAACGACCAATGGAGAGAAGACTTCCTGCCTAGAACCCTCGACAGGAAGGGAGCGCGGCAAGAAAACAGTCAAAGAAGGGGAGATCGACGGGGCCCTGCTGCCACGATCCGGTGATACGGGCCTCTAGGTCCTAGCAATAGGTCCAAGCCAGGGTCGACCCACTACAGAAAGGGAAGGAGGCGGCAGGATAGGCCGTTGCCCCCCCCGCATCCAAGCCTCCCATTGTTTAGATGAGCGAAACCCTCACGGGGAAAAAAAAAGAGGAGGAACTAAGAGAAGGTTTCAAAAAATGAACGATCATAACAGGTTCACGAATCGGACCAACCTACTCAAGGACGGTGATGGAAAAAGCGTCGGGGGAAAAACGTCGCTAGATGGCCAAGGTCGGTAAGTGAGGGGCTGAACGGTCGGAGCGCATTCGTGCATGACGCACTCGCCGCGTAGCGA
>Ga0179593_1633596_pt1 | contig 12283 bp, 15 predicted proteins | sample CZODoug2_1_08_16_FD_185931 | JGI IMG/M metagenome (GOLD analysis project Ga0179593, IMG submission 185931) | Vadose zone soil fungal communities from Angelo Coast Range Reserve, California, USA - CZODoug2_1_08_16fungal (PacBio error correction) | ecosystem: Environmental > Terrestrial > Soil >...
GAGAAAGGGAAGAGAGGGCTGGCCGGTTGTAATCCGGGCCGAGCAAGTGCCCATAAAAAAAAAAAAAAAACTGCCGCCCGCGTCGAAAAAAAAAGGTGACAGGTTTTCCAAAACTGGGGTAGTTCAAAAAGGGAAGGAAAGGAAAAAATGTGGGTCCGACGATCATCTTCCGCTAGGCCGGGCTGAACGAGGGGGAAACTTTTTCCGAATTTCCAAAACATTCTTGGAAAAAAAAGGAAACGTTGGCGGCTTGTAAAAGAGAGAGCACGGAGAGGGAAAAAGAAAACCTCCGCCGTCCGAGGACCTAGAGGAAAAAAACCATTCCAGGAGTCGTCTTGCAAGGGAAAGGCCCACTCCTCCGGTCAGCAGAAGTGGGGGAAGAAGGAGGTAGAAGGGGAGTCAGAACCGGAAGAGACCAGGGTTGCGGAAAACCGCGAGCAGAGAAGAAAAAAAACAAAAAAACGGTACCCGAGAGGACCGAAACTGCAAAGAAAGAGAAAACGGGGAACGCTGCGCAATTGTAGACTCCCGGAATGGCATGGCAGACCCTCAAAGGAAAAAAAAAAGGCTCCTACGCCAGGCAACATCCGAAGGGAAAAGAAGAGGGCCGATTCACAACTGGGACATACCAAGAGGGGGCAAAGCCAGGAAAAAAGAAAAAGAAAGCGAACACTTCCAAACCCGGCAGAGCAGCCAAAGGGAAAAAGGGGAACTCTCTCCAGCACAAAAGTCACAAAGCTGTAAAGAAAAAAAAAAAGCGATTCTGGAACTTGAGCGCGAACGGAAGAGGGAAAGGAAAGGAGAAAGTGAAAGACCACGCTGCCTATTGTCAGGATCAGGAATTACCGATGTTGAAAAAGGGAAACCGCCTTGACGCCGATTCGTTTCGGTCTTGGAAGTAGCGTACTGGCACGCGCACGCTCTCAGTGTCGAGAAAAAGAAAGTACCAGCCGAGCGAGAAGGGGGAAGGAAAAGGACAAAATCTTTCCATTGCATCCAGAACTGGCTCTCGTCAAAGCGAAAAAACCACCACACACCCGAAAAAAAAAAAAAAAAAACACCTCCACACAAAAAAAAAAAAAAAAACCCCAAAAAAAGAAAAAAACCCAAAACCAAACACCACAAGGGTGTTCTTTCTAGTAGGGGAAGGGGATCTAACACAACAACTGATGAGGGTAATAAGATCGGTGAAATAGATGCATTACTCTAACTACCAACCAGGGATGAATTTTTGACTGAACCTTCTCTATTATAAATCAGAAGGTTCCCTGAACTCGACAACCCGAGACAGAGGGATTTTGCTACTCCTCACTTAACCAATACCTAACCGAAGAAAGTTGGGGACATCTAATTCCTTATCATCAGGCAGCGTTTGTATGGGAAGGAGAAAGGGCATACCATTTTCTATTTCTTTCGCTAACGCACCGGAGGGGGAGCTATTTATTCCATCGTACCGGGGGTGCTGTCGTATTCACTTGATCGGATAGAGGCGGGCTGAGAAAGGGGGTGAGCGATTCACGTTTTTTTCCGCGGGGGGAGGGGGAAAACAGGGGTAAGGGTCTTTCACCAAGGACCTCGGTATCTCTTTTTCTGGGCGATCAGGAAAGATTTGTTGCCGGGGAAAGGGGGAGAGTTGTTGACTCCTCAGGAGGGGTCTGAAGAAGGACATTTGCTCAGCGTCAAAGCCCGGGGAAAGGGTGCAGTTTTCGTTCACTGAGGTTACGGGAGGGGGGAGGAAGGATGCTCTGGCTCGCGGTTTTCAGCGCAGAAGAGGAAGGTCTCTGGAAGACAACAGAAAGCCTTCTCACGTCGGAGGGGAAAGGGAGGCGTGGAGGAGGTCAAGATCCTGCAAGACTCTCCTGAATTGCAGCGCGAAAAAAAAAAGTGACGGTCGGAGTGGGGACGATTCCTCTGTAATCTCAACTGGGAAAGAAACAACGGGGGGTTTTCCAAGAATGTTTTGGAAATGAGGGAGGAGTTGAGCCGATCCTGATGTTCCAATCAAAGAAGGGAAAAAAATGCGAACGTTTAGGCCAGAGGGGAGAAAGGAGAGACCTCAGTCTCGGAACCTAGGGGGGGGGTGTATTTGAGGGAATGAGCGCTTTTGTATCTTTGCTTTTGGAGGGGCAGGAGAGGAAGAAACCCGGCTTACAACCGGCCAGACAAGGAAAGGAAACTTCTCACCTGAAGGAAAACGGAAAGCAGCTAGACGCTGACGTCTGAAAAAGAGTGATGTTTCTCTCGAAATTGACCTACTAAAAGGGGGAAAGAAGTCTTACCACCCTCAGGAAAAAAAGGACTGTCTCAAGGGCATCGGCCCATCGGCGAAGGGGGAAACCCTTAGGAGAAGGAACTTTTTTCCTAAAAGGGAAGGAAAAACCATGCTCGAGGGGGAAGGAGGCACGTCGGGGGGGGAAAGGGGGGGGAGCTTTGCTATTTCCGTTTGTCGAGCAAAAAGACAGGGGCGTCTTCGGTAACGGAAGAGAAAATCGAACCTTTCTCTATGACTTGAAACTTATGAAAAAAACGGATGAGTAGTAAAATATATAATATAATTTAAAAAAAAGGTCGTCCAACAATTGGACCTAGGAAGGAAAAAGAGAAAAGAAGCAAGCTCATCCAAAGTAGAACACAAAGAACCCATCGCTCGCATTGGGGAAACGAGTTCGAAACCGCTATTAAATGGGTGGGAAAAGAGAAAAGGAAAAAAGAAGCCGGCGACACGTCCTCCACACGGTGAGGGGGAATCCTCGTTGACTGTGAGGAATTTCGGCGAATCCAAATGAAAAAGAAGGATTCGCGTCCTTGAGCTGCTGCAGCGCCAAGGAAGAAGGTGTTAAAAACTTTTCTGAAAACCCGACACCATACTCCTGAGCAAAAAAGGCAGGCCAGAAAAGAAAAAAAAAGGAAAGAAACTTCAGGGTTTCCTCTACTGATGGTAGTTGTGCCAACGGAAGAAGAAAAGGAACATTTTTTCCGACGTCACTTCAGGAGAAAGACTCCTCGCTTTTGGGAAAACCAGGGGGTCCGATGTAAAAAAAAAAAAAAGGAAGCTGACCTTGGCTTCTTGTCCCGTCGAGATCAGCGAATAAAAAAAATAAGAAGTCACTATGGGACCGTCAAGAGGTAAGGGAGCGTCCTTGCAGATCTGACGTAAAAAAAAATGCCCAATCATAAGAGAAAAAAAGAAGTTTCGTTCTCTCGCAGGATAATAGCTTTTTCTCAAACGAAAGAGACCAGGGTTGGGCAGGGGAAATGAGGGGGAGGAATTTCTACCCAAACGCCGACGGTACCCGCGATGGAAAAACTGAAAAAAGAGAAGTAAGTAAAGATGGAGCAATTTTAGACTACGGCATGGCAAAAAAAAAGAAAAAACGTCAACAACTCTCAACGCATGGCTCCGGAAAAAAAAAGCAGGGCCTCTCCGTACCATCACATAACGAAAAGACAACAGTGGGGGGAAGGGGGGAAAAAGTCCATTCATCCCCGTCAAGAGAAGAAGAGACACTGCAAACCCAGTCAAAATAATCGCGATCACCAGTGACCTCCGCCAACAAGAGCACAAAGCGGGAAGGGAAAAAAAAGCGATTTCGCGGTTCGTTCGCGAACGGGAAAAAGAAAAAAAGGAAAGAAAGCAAAGTGAAAGACCACGCCCCCTTTTGAAAAAACGAGGGGCCAACTGTTTGGTCAAAACTCAGGAACGAAAAGTGTACGGTCCGTGGGAAGGGGAGAAAGAGCGATCGCTCCTGGCTACTCTCACGCCGTCGCGGGTGTCGAAAAAAAAGAAGATACTCGAGTAATTTTTCGTCAAAAAAAAAGGAAGAGCGGTCACCGCCCGGTTTTGTCGTTGAACGATTAAAAAATGCGAGGTTGAACTCCCAGGGGGGAGGGAAAAAAAGGGGAAGAAAAATAGAGTATATAAACCTGTTTTCAACCTCGATGAATTTAACGCAAAAAAAAAAAAAGAACCGTTCTGTCTGCAATGGAAATATTTTGACGAAAAAAAGGAAAAGGAGGCTGGTACTTCCTGAAACCGCGACAAAAAGAAAAGGGGGAAAAGAGGACGATACGGCTGTGCGAACTCCTCCACGGAACCAGACGACACCAGAATAGGAAAGAGGGTGGTAACATCGATTCCTGATCCCTGACCATAGGGAAAGGCAGGGGGCACGCTTTCATACAGGGAAGTTCTCGAGAAAGAAAAAAACGCTGTTCTTAATGCTATTGAGGCAAAGGACAGCTTTGTGCTCTTTTTTGTGGGGGGAAAAAAGGGTGATCGCGCTGTCGGCTGGCTTCTCAAGACGGGGGGGGGGAGAAAAAAAAAGGGGGTGGCGTCTTGGCTGAGGGAAGCGAAGAAAAAAAAAAAGGGTGTCTGTCCCACGTTGTTGGGAAGAAAAGAAAAGGCTGTTTTCTGCAAGGATAAAAAAGCGATTGTTGCAGGGAGGAGGAGACGGGTGTGTTGACGCGCTCAGTAGGGTCGAAATGGACGAGAGTGGCTCCTCTTCAAGCCCGGTTGAACTGAGGGAAGGTGTGTCGTCTCTCGGGTAAGGAGGAGTTGGGAAAAAAAAAGGGTTCTCTGGCTCGCGGTTTTCCGCCGCAACCCTGGAAGAAAGGGAAAGGGAAAAGACGCCATTCCATGCGCGAAGGAAGAAGGAGTCGTTGGCGGGGCTAAAGATTATGAAGAAAGGAGGGGACGCTTCGCGACGGTCCAGAGGGAAAGGGGGGAAGGTCGCCCTATTCCGAGGGGAAGAAAAAGGGAAACAAACGTTCAGCTAGCATCGGGGAGGTTTTCAAATAAGGGGGAAGAAAAAAGCGCCGAGTTCCTTATGTTCCAGACCGCACTCGAGGAAAGAACTTTCGTATGCAGAAAGAAATAGTTCGCGGAAAAAAGAAAAAGTGGAAGGTGGGGGGGAGGAAAGGGCGCAGAAAAGAGGGGGGGGATTCTTAGTCTTGTGTGATGGGAAAAGAATCCGGCCCGGCTTACAAAAAAAAAAAGGGGGGGACCGAATCAGTGACTTCTCACCTGACGTGTCCCAATAGAAAAACATCTCAAGGACGCGACTAAAGGACCGCGCCCTTAATTGGGATGGGCGCTCGAAAAAGGGGGGGGGGGAAAAGTAAAGAAGAAAGGACACACGAGGCTTACCACCTAAAAAAGTGCTTTTATTAGGGGAAATAGGGCCATCGTCTTCCGTTTCAGGGAATTGACACCATGGGAAAGGTTTCTCCGTAACAGGGAGGGGGAAAAAAAGCTCGCTCTTTGGAAGGGGCGAAGTTTTGATTGAGTCTTGAAGATTTAGGTTGTTTTCAGGGGGAAAGGGTTGCCGTCGCGAGAAATCAACTTTGGACGACCGTGGAAAAAACTTACTCTCATCTCAGAAAACGAGTAGGAAGTGGGGGAAAGTTGTGTCAAGTGGGGGGAGGAGGAGAACTGTCCTTCCAAAAAAGGGGGAGCCTCAACAAAAAAATCAGCTCCGAAAGGGGAAAGAAAAAGACTCAATCACAAAGGAATCACCCCCCGGGAAAAAAAGGGAAAAAAGTCGCTCATGGTGAAAAGTTGTTCTTCAACGACAGAAGTCCAAAAGAGGTTCAACGCGAAGGAAAAAAAGGATGACTCGACAGTCCTCCCAGCACGGTGATGAGGGTGGGGAAGAGTGTACTTGCTTCGGTAGTAGGGAGAAACGACAATTCAGGCGCGGTGGGGAAGACATAGTCGGGGGACGGACTGCAGCGCTCCGGTACTTCATGTGAGTCCCGGCCCAAGGAGGGGAAAAAAAGGGTCTGGCTGGTTTTAATCCGTGCCCTAGCAAAAAATCACGAATCCAAAACGCTGAAAAAAAGATTCAAAAAGAAAAAAAAAAAAAGATAGGGGGATGGTTTTCAACTTTAGCCGGAATACGAAACGTGAAGGGGGGGGAAAGAAAATCACTTCCTCTAGTGCCGGGCTTGAAAGAAAGGTTGTAACTTTGGACGGGAAAAACAATTAAGGGGGAAAAAAAAAAAGAAAATTGCCCTTCGAGATCAGCTAATCGCGCGACAAATCACAAGAAGAAAAAGGGGGACTTCAGCGCCGCGCGCAATGAAGGGAAACCGGGTAAAACACTTACAGAAGGAAAGAGGAAAATCAGGCGCGCCTGATAATTTGCTTTGTCCTTCAAAAACCGGAAGAGACAGGTTGAAAAAGAGAGGGCTCCCAAAACTCCGTACTGTGACGCTATGAAAGGAAACAATTGCAACGAGGAGAAAGAAAAGGGAAGAAAAGTTGACGCTGCTCCAATTGTATACATACCGGAGGCCATTGAAAGAAAAAAAACTCATTTCTTCCTGACGCCATGCAACAATAAAAAAATAGAGATACCTCTTTCCAGCAAAAAACGGGGAAAGACCCAAGCAGAAGGGGAGAGGAAAAGAGAAGCGTGTGAGAAAAAAAAGGTAGCGCTAACACTTCAAACCCGGCCGAAGATCACCAGTTACTCCCCATCACAACAAAAAAACGGGAAAAAAAAAAAGCCTCAGCAACCGCGTATTTCGCCGGTGCGTTCGAGAAAAAAAGAAGTGACCCATCAGCAAAGTGAAAAGACCACGCTGCACGGGGAAGAAAAGAAAAAGGGGGGGGGTCACAAACCCGCCTTGAACGCATTGACGGGGGGACTTGGTTGCGCGGGGAGGGAAAGGAAGAGGGGGATCTGGCTACGCGCACTTCTTCGTACGGGTTGTGAGAGTGAAAAAAAAAAGGGAGATCTAAGTAATTTTCGTCAAAAATATTTCCATGGAAGAGGGGGGAGTTAGAGTAAATGGCATCGAGTTGAACGAACCGGTTGGGGGACTAGATAAACAACAAAGAGCAGGAAAAGGGGGAGGTCAACCTCGATGCCATTTACTCGAACGACCAAACCCGAAAAGTGTTCTTGCTGCAATTGAAATATTGAAGAAGATCGCTGTTACTTCAATGAAACGAACCCGGACTACGCCGGGAGAGAAAAAAAAAAAAAGAAATCACTCCACGGAAACCAAGAACCTGAAACCGAAGCGGGCGGGCCAGGCGGGGGGGGGAAACTGAACCATCTGTCAGCTTGTCTTTTTCCACTTGAAAGGGAGAAAGGCCGTTCCGCAAAGCACCGGCGAAAGCAGGGAGGGGACAAGCTTTGGGTGCTCCTTTTGGTGGAAAAAAGGGCGCGCTTATCGGGGAAAGACCGGGTTTGCAGTGTTCAGCGCGAAGGGGTGGAGAGGAGGAACACTTTGCTTTTTGTCTGTCACCAGGGGGGAAACCTCGGTATCGCTGTGAGGGGGGGGGGAGGGGAGCGACCATGCGTTTGCGCTGTGCGGAAAGAAGAGAGGTCTGAAAGTGAAAAAAAGGGAGGGGGAAAACACGGTTACTTTTTCGGCGAGCGGTGCAGTTGGAAAGGAAGTCGCTTTTTTTTCGCATGCTTTAGGGGAGCGCACCCTGGTCTCTCCTGTCTAGAACACCGGATCATACGCGCCAGGCGGAAAGGGAAGGAAAAAGGCTGTGCATTGATACCGTCAAGATCCGAAACCCGATAAAAAAAGCTGACGTTCCCCTCGTGACCGTCGAGGAAAAGGACGGCACATACTCCCACGTTCATGGCTGGGGGACCACAAGAATGTTTTGGAAAAAAGGGGAAAAAAGGAACGCGAAAAAGGAAAGGAAAAGGCCTCGCTGAGTGATCGTCTGAAAAAAAGGGACGGGCTACCTTTGGGGGAATCCAGAATCCTGGGAAAAGTAGTTGGAGTTTTCGACGCGGGCGAAGGGAGAGGAATCTGTTTGATGGTCACTTGCAAAGAGGTACAACCGTCCAGACATTGAATCAGTGGAAGGAAAAAAAAGGAAAGAGGGGAGCTCTGCGCCGCGCAATGACGCGACTACGTCTGACCCAAGGGAGAAAAGCGAATTTGACTACTACTCAAAAGGACCACCCTCATCACCGGAGTGGGGGGGGAAGGGGGAGGGGGGGAGAGAAAAGGGGATCCCGCGCCGTTTCGGCGCGTTGAACACCATGTACTGAACGGTTTCGAACGCGGGCGGGAGATCGACAAAAAGGGGGTTCGCGCCCTCTTGGTGGCTGGGGGAGAGTGAAAGAAAAGGGGGGTCAGGGAGGCCTTATCGTTTGCGTCGCGGGGGGAGGCACACGAACAGGATGAACTTGCAACTATCTCTCTCAAAAAGGAGATAACTTTGTTTGGCAAGTCATCAAGTCGTACAACCGGGGAAAGGGAAGGAGAAGAAAAACCTGATCAGGCCTCCTACCACTAATCAGCAAAGGAAGAAAGAAAAAAAAAAAGAAAGGGCCTCTAACCCCAGCTCGCGCATGGGAGAGGAGGAAAACCGCGGAGTACATTGGTTTGTCAAAAAAAAGAAAACGGCGCAGATGGAAAAAGAAAAAAAGAAAGGTGATGATTTTGGTCATCCTCTTGGACGGCTTCGAGGGGGGAAAGAAACCTCCACCATTCATCCTTGGAAGCGTCCTTGAGCGCTGAGCAGGAGGGAAGTACATGTGAGAAAAGAGGCCGTTTGTCACAGGCACCGGAAGAAGAAAAGCTTCTCTAATCAAAAGCGAAAGAGTCGAAAAACGCCAACAATGCAGGTTTAAAGAAAAAGGGCAAACTGTAATCCCGGCATAAAACTTCGCATTGGGGGTAAAAGAAGGTCCGCTATTCCGGTCTGGAACTCGGCAAGAAAAAATGGTTCCGAATTTCCAAAAATCTTGACACACGAAAGAACGTTGGGGGGGGGGAAAGAAAAAGGAAGAAAAAGAAGAAGCGATCGGCGCGACGCAGACACAAAAGAAAAAGGAAGTCATCTCCTCGCTCATTCCAGGAGAGAATAAAACAATCCTCTTTCATCTTCCGATGAGAACATGAAATGGAGGGGGAAAGGAATGCGCGAAACCTCTATCCATAGAAAGCATGGCGACAAAAAGCCAAGAAGAAGAAAGAACTCGCTAATTCACGTGCTTTGACTCTGCGAGAGAAAAGACAGAGTCGCGTCAACAACTAAAACCAAACGATGGCTCGACAAGAAAGGAAAAGGAAAAAGAAGAGATACGAGGTCCTGATCAACCTGGTGACAGACAAAAGCAAGGGGCAAAAAGTAAATCAAAAAAAAATAACGTCTATCACTTCCCAACCAGGCAAAAAAAAAGTGAATCAGCCATCACAAAAAATACAACAAAGCGGAAAGAGTGAAGTCCATAGGGGGAAGGATAAAAAGAAGTGTTTTTCCGCCTTGCTTTCGCGAACGGAATACGGGGAATGGGGTGGGAAAAAAAAGGGAGACCACTCTTCTATGGTCAGGATCAGGAATTCATGTTGAAAAGAGATGAGGGTTCGTCTTTTTCCGGGTTCGGGGAAAAGATCCCGTATCAGGGGGGGGGGAAAAAAAAAAAAAGGTCCGGGTTGTCGAGTTCAGGACCGTACAAGCCTAGAGCCTTGGGAGGAGAATATTTCCATTGCAGCAGAACTGTGCTCGAAAAGGAGAGTAATGCATCGATGTGAACTCCCCAGGTGAAAGAGAGATAAACAACAACAAAGGGAAAAAGGGAGTTCAACCTCGCTGGCCATTTACCTCGAACAGAACAAGGAAAAGAGGGGGGAGGGGAAATATTTGCCGAAAACCTTCCTTCGAAGTAAAAAGAGACCCTGAAACTCTTAACCACGCTGGGGGAGGAGACAGGAGAGCGAGAAAGGGAAAACCGAAAACCGAATCGCGTTCCCAGTCGGTTTTGCCAACAGTTGGGAAAATCGAATGAAGGAAAAAGGGGGGGGAGTTTTTCACTTTGCTGCTTGTCACAAAATTCGCGAAGCCGAGAGTGGGATGAAGGAGATATGGGGGATAAGGGAAAAGAAAGGGGTGATCCGCGCTGATCGGCGAAAAGGGACAGTGTGCGTCGATTCCGGGTTTGAGTGAGGGGAAAAAGAAAAGGGCTTTTGGTCTGTCCCGTTGGAAAAAAAAAGGAATATCTCTTGGTGCTGGTCGGAGCAAAAAGAAAAAAAGGGCGTCGATCCCTGCTTTGGGTGGGGGGGAGGTTGGAAGAAGAATTGCCATTCCGGTAGTTACATTGCTCAGCGTCAAAGAAAGGGGAAAAGAGAAGTTGTCAGTTGTCCGCATCGCGGGTAAAAAAAAGAAAATGCTTTCTCTGTCTCTTCGGAGGAGGAAAACCGGGTAGAGGGAGAAAAGAGCAGGCGCGCCGGCGCCACTTCTCTATGACCGAGGCGTGGGAGGGAAGAAGATCACTGCAAGGACGCTCCTTTAAAATTGCGCGCGGCGAGGAAGGGGGGGTGAGGGTCGCTCCTATTGCGACTCTCGAAAGAACAGACGCAAGGGGAAAGGGGGGAATGGTGAAAGAATGTTTTTTAATTCTGAACAATTAAAATAGGCCGAGAGGGACAATCCCGGACTCGCGGAAGAAAAGGGCGTATGCCTTGCTTAAAGGGGGAACAACAAGTCGCGAAAAAAGGGGGGGAGGGACGGCTTTCTTGCAGCCTTGTTGATCGGAGGGGTGGGGGGAAATTCTCGGCCCGGTTAAGAAAGGAACAAATCATTGACTTTAACCTGAGAAAAAGGGAGCGCGGAAGAAGAAAAAAACGCGCATATGTTTCTTTTTCGCGGAGAATGAAAACGAAAAAAAAGAAAAAAAAGGAGAAAAACCCTCATCACCGTGCTGGAGGGGGTGTACCCCCCCCCCGGCCGTCATCAATTCCCGTGGTGGAGGAGAGGGGGAAGCCGCGGTTTCTCTGAACGCGGGGGAGGGAGAAGCGGGGAAGAAGGAGGTTCGGCTGCCTTCTTTGGTGGGGAAAAAAGGATGGATTTCGTTTTTCTATACTGAGATTGACCAGGAAAAAAAAAAGAACGGTTGGACGATCCGGGTCGATGAACTGGGAAAACTTAAGAAAAAGAAAAAAAGAAAAAAAGAGGGGGATGTAAAAGAGAGAGATAAGTTTGGGAGGAAAACACGTGGATTGGAAGTACCGCAACTCCAAAACGTCAAAAGAAAAAGAATCAATCACAAATGAGAACCACCGAAGGGCACGACGAAAAAAGAGAAGAGAGAAAAGAAAGAGTTCGTAACTCTTTATTACCTGGTGTTCAAAGGAAAGGAAGGCCGGCGACAAGTCCCTCCATCACGGTGATAGGGGTGGGAAAAAAAGAGAAATTTACCGCGAAACCTCCACATTCAGGAGAGGTAAGAAGAGTAGAAAAGAGGAGAAATTCATCGCTCCAGGGTACGTCAGGAGGAAATGTCTGGACTGTTGAAGTCGCTGACGAAATGGAAAGAAAACAGAAGGAGAAAAAAAAAAACCGCTCTAAAACTCCAACCTACCTTCCACTTCAGGTGGCAGGAGAAAAGGAAAAGGGCCCCGCATCAAACGTTCGTCATTTTTTCCGAACAAGCCGGCCCTCTTCGATTGAACTTGTCCGAAAAAGAAAAAAAAAATTCACGGGAAAAAAAAAAAAAAGTTGTGCCCTTCGAGATCAGCGGAATCGGCACGGCGACAGACAACAAAAAGAGAAAAAAGGGGGGGGAAGCCCGCTTCTAATTCAGGAGCGTCTGGCAGGAAGCGGGAGAACGAAGGGGGGACGCGCGCATGATAATGTGGCGTTGGACTTGAAAGGGGGAAGAGCCAGGTGGGGGAAAGAAAAGAGGGAGACAAAACGCCACGGTACCCGCTATGCCGACCAACGGCAAGATAGACGAGAAAAAAGGAAAATTTAGACTACCGTAATGGCCTTTCAGGGAGAAAGGAGAAGGAAGGCCAGGCAACATCCGCTGCCTCTCTCTGGAAAAGGACAGAACAAATGCAGAAAAAGGGAAATCAGCCCCTCTCCAACACTTTAATCCGAACAATGAAAAAAAAAAAAAAAAAACCTCCTATCATCTGCGATCCCAGTGAACTCCGCAATAAATCGCCTTCAGCACCGTGGGCGATTTTGCGGCGCGAAAGGAAAAGAAAAAGTGACAAAGACAGGGGGGGGGGGGGGCGTCTTTCCTGATTTTCGTATCAGGATTCAGATGGGGGAAGACGACAGAGTCGTTTCTGTCTTGGTGACTTTAAGAAAAAAGCCGTATCGATCGCTCTGTCTACGCGCCGCGTCGGGGACCGGGGGAAATAAAAGAAAGGAAGTATCACCAATCTAAGGATGTGGTCGGGCAAAAAGATTAAAAAAAGCCCGGGTTGTCGTTCTCGTAAATTCCTCGATTTAAAAAAAAAGTTGGTATCTATCTCAGAAAAAAGGGAATAAAAAACCTGGAGTCAACCTCGATCC
>Ga0179593_1723267_pt1 | contig 12283 bp, 6 predicted proteins | sample CZODoug2_1_08_16_FD_185931 | JGI IMG/M metagenome (GOLD analysis project Ga0179593, IMG submission 185931) | Vadose zone soil fungal communities from Angelo Coast Range Reserve, California, USA - CZODoug2_1_08_16fungal (PacBio error correction) | ecosystem: Environmental > Terrestrial > Soil >...
TTCTTCCCTGGAAGGAAAATACAGAAGGAACGCCAACTTCCTCAAACCCTCACGGACTATTCCCGGGCGAAAAGGAAGGGGGAAACGACTCCAGTTCTTTCCTCGTTGTGCAAAATTGGGGGGCCGTATAAGGGAAAAGAGGGGGAACCTAGAAGGGCGCGTGGTTGAATTTTATGAAGGAGCAGGAATCCCATTTTATTCAGATTAAAAGAGCGGTGAACTAACCGCGCGGATGTGCGGACTGTGACGTCCGCAGGCGGCAAGAAGGGTCCAAAACGGGGAAAACGAACCCCACTCCGGGAAAAGGACCGTAAAACTAAAGGTCACCGATGAGTATCGCGCGGCCGAAGCATCGTGAAGGGTGACTTCACAAGCCAACATCCTCGGGCGAGGGGAGGTGCTAGGTCATGAAGATTAGAGAAGGGTCAGGCGCGATACAACCAAAGAATAGTGAGGTCTAGGAAGTGGAAACCGAGTCGGAAAGTAGAGCGCACCATGAAAAGATGGGTTCTAGATTCCCCCAGCGCGAATCTGCACGAGGTCATCTACGGGGCGAAGAAGAGATCGTCAGGAAAAACTAAAAAATCATCGTGCGTGGTGCAGTCCTAAAAAGAGGGAGCGACCAGAAAGGGAAATCAACAGGAAGAGGCGCCGAGTAGAAAAGGAATTGCCGATCTGACGGAAAAAGCAATTTCCATCGCGGGCCCTAAAAGAAATTAGGGAGAGCGTAGATGAGACAAAGACTTGGCGGGAGATTATAGATTCGGGAGCAAAGCCCGCGAGAAGACCTCCAAGAGACCATGAAAATAGACCGGGCATTCGGGGGGGTGATCAGACATCCCGGCCAAAAGCAACTGAAGAAATGGCAGGGGTCAGTCAACCATATAGTGAAGAGATCACCGGAGTGAAGGCCAATCTAAAGAGTACATTCATAACAATCGTTGGAATGGGGGGATTCATGCCGGCGTCATAAGTAGGGGGAGGGAGTGGAGGTTCTTATTCGCAGAAAGGCTTCGGCCTCGGACTCACGAAAAAGTACCAATCCAAGGGAAATCTTAAAAATGCTGAAGGGCTGTGAATAAAGGAAAAAGTTATTGAAAATCAGGAAAAAAGGGCGGATGCCACGGAAACCTCAAAGACAGCTTTTCCCCGAAGCTGATGGGAAGGAAGCAAAACGGCAGGAAAGAAACGGTAGAGGGGAAGGGGAAATTCGAGAAGGGAGCTTTTGAGGTCAATATTCTAGCGGGGATAGGAGACCCTGAATGGCCCGGGCCAAGGGTGTTATCGTTAAAACGTTTAGGGGAGGAGTTTCTAAAAAGGAGGAAGGGACCCTCAAAAAGAAATGCGTCCAGAGAGAAAATTGAGGGTAGGGCGCGAGGGGGCTGGCGCTTCCGCAACAAATCCGCGAGCCCCATAAGAGGCGGGCCCAAAGACCGAACATGGTGGAAGGGGTTTAACGGAGGGATGGACGGGGGGGGGGGGGTCTAAAAGGAAAACCAAAAAAAAAAACAAAAAAAAAAAAAAAAAAACACCGCAAGGGATAAAAGTGGCTTGCTGAGGAAGGCTATGTTAGGGGCACGGCTCCCCAGAAGAATTAGGGGGAAGAAACCCCCTCGAATTGACCTGCAAATAGCCAGAAAAAGCTGGGGGGATCTGCGAGCAGCCTGGCCCGAATTCACAGAAGGAGGAACCTTGGATCCTTTTGAGAGGCAGAAGGAGGCAACTCTCGTAGGGGGAGGGGGGAAGCCGGGAAACGACCTTCTAAATGGGAAAGCCTCTTCCATTCCGAGTGTTCAAAAAAAAGGTAAAGGGTAGTGACCGACAATCTTTTAAGAAAACCGGGGAAATTCTAGTTTCGAGGTTCGGATTAGGGCCAAATTCCGCCAAGAAAAATGAAAGAGAAAGAAGAAGGACCGCGGGGGACAGTCTCAAGGGTCGGCAGTTTTTAAAAAAACCAACGCGCGTCCCAGGATCACCAAATATGGGAGTGAGCGGCCTAGCGACAAAGCGTTCGTCCATTGACCTGGTCACGTAAAGCCCGCGCCCTCAGCAAAAAACGATTATGCCGAAGTATAAAGAGGGAAAAGGAACCACCCGAAACAAGGGGAAAAAAAAGTGAAAAAAGGCCACGCCAAAACTAAAAGGATCGTATCAAAAAAGATCCAGTGCGGTTTTAAAATGTAGACCTCCGACAGACGCCGAGCAATAGGGAAACCTTGGGAGGGAGGCCAATCCTCTTCCCTGGTGAAAGGTCGATCAACGCCGTGCCGTCGATCCTCATATAAAAGGGAGGGAAAAGCTGTCCGGCCCGGACCACAGGGGGGAAACTGAAGACAGCGATGTTCCAGTGGGATTTCGGGGATAAATTCCTTATTCAAGGGCAGACGGGTCTGGACAGGACTGCCTGTTTGGAGGAGAGCGTTTAAAATCAGGGGAGAAGAAAGAAAGATCTTGAGGAGCCTTTAAAAGGTTCAAGAAGAGTATAAAGAATATTAGAAGTCGTTCAAAAAACCTGCTCCCGAAATAGAAAGACTGGTCCTCTCGGTGGGGGTTTTTTGCCAATCTCAAGAAGGCGAAATCTTCCAGGAGGGTTCCTAAACAGCCCCCCCTTAATAGATATGAAAGGGTCATCTTGGATCCTCAAGAGCTCCCATGGGGAGATCGGATCGCGGCCTCCTCTCGGGAAAACAACTTATCTTCAGGTCCTCAAGGAAAAAGGGGCGACGCCTAAAATGGCGGGCATCTTGAGGATGCCACAAATACGTTGTAAGTTTGCCTAGTGGTTTCTAAGTACAGGAACAAAGTTAATAGACAAAGGACATTGGTATGTTGCAAGAAAGTAACATCTCGATTCGGAAAATTCAACGATCTTTAAATTATAAACCCAAGAGGCTTCGCTTTCCCTCATAAAAGAAGGGGATGAAACGCCCCGCTGACGAAGATCGATCTCCTGATCGCTCCCACATAAGGAGGCAGTGAAGCCTTAGTCCAACAGGAGGGACAGACTGCGGTCTGAATGTAGGAAACCGGGAGGAAAAGGAAGTGGATACGAGCCGAGGAGGCGAAGTGTAATAAGATCACCAAAAAAAGGCGCGATGCTGGCCTCTAAAGGGGGAGGGGGGGGGGGGCTGCCAAGAGATTAGCAGTCCCTTGATGGCCGATCTGAAAAACGCAGTACGTGAGCTAAGAAGAGATTTATCTGGGGGCTTCGCAAACAGAATGGGAAAAAAAGAGGTGGGGGGAAACCAATGTTCTTTACGAAAAACCACAAGATTAAGGGGGGAAAACCGATATCTTTGCAAGGGAAATCTATTGACCCCCTCAAATGAAGTCGCAAAATATCGGCGCTGCTCCCCCGACCGGATCCTACGGGCCTTTCGAAGGGGCAACGCGCCGACGCTACAAGAATGACAATCGGCGCATTAAAGACAATGGGTGGGGATTGCGGGGGGGGGTGACCTCACCCCTTTGAAGGGTCAACGTTACTTATTAGATAATGGGAAAAAAAACGAATAACAGCACATTTGGGACGAGGATAGGGGGCAGGGACAGGGATACGACGTGAAAGAATATTATCATTGAAAACCTGGTTATATTAAAGTCCTAGAAAGAAAGAAAGGGCGATAAAAAAAAATTGTATACTTCTAATCGCGCGCGAGCCAGGGGCAAGTCCTGGCGACAGGGTACGATACCGGGATGAGGCCCCCTGAGAAGGCATCTTCGTAAGGTCACTCGACACGAGAGAAAAGACGGCCGCTAGAAAGATGGTCTGTCAGCAGGAAAAAGGGGGAAGCGGTTCCGTAAAGTTAATGACGGCACCGGGAATAGTTACTTCATCGGGAAGGAAAAAACTCATCAGCGGCGGACTCTGCAAGAGAGAAATAGCGTCCTGCTTAGAGCCGATCTGGCATAAGATTTCGAGGGAAACTTGTTCATGAGATGTAGACGGAAAAAGGAGTTTGAAAAACGGAAAAAAAACGAGTTGGGGGGTCAATCTGGCGGTGGGGGGACTTACCTCCCGGGAAGAAGCGACTAAGAATCCTCAGAAGGGTATTGGTCTCTTTGAGGGGAAAACGCCGAACGGCTGACGCATTTACAAGAAAAGGGGCGTTTCGGTTCTGCCGGATCAGGGGGGACCCTAAAAGTCCTCAGAATACGCCCTGGATCAGAGGTACATCCTCGACTCAGGGGGGAGGGTCGAAGGAAGCCTTTATCTATATCTACAAAGGAGGTCAGGGAGTCGGATCATCTTCAACTTCTGGCGTAAAGGGGAGGATATCCCTCATCTCTCAGAATCTGAAAGTTTGTCGCGGCCGGCTATTCACAAGGGGGTCGGCCCCGGACTTCAAGGGAAAGATCACGGCAAGTGTATTTTTGAGGGAGGGACCTAAGTAAAACAAAGGAAAAGCATGGCTTTCCAAGAAGGGGGGGAGGAGTCCCCGGACCGCGCGTGAAGAATGTGAAGAGTGACGGTCTGAAAAACGAACCAGTTTGACTGGGGAACCAGGGAAATACTAGCCTTGCTCGTCATATCCGAAAATCAAGATGGGGGACATTAATGGCTCGGGTCGGCGGAGCGGTGCGATTATAAAAAAACAGATAAAGCCTCGCAGGAGAGCAGAGACCGGTATTTCCTGGCAAATTGGGGAAGGAGAAGGAGAGGAGGAGGGGGTAGCAGACTAACCGGGGCAAGTAAATTCTGTCGACGAAAAGACGCGGGGTTTCTAGAGGGGGGGGAGAACCAGACCGCGCTTCTCCCAAAAAAAGGAAGGTAAGCAGAGACAGGGCAGGGCCTCTGACATAGGCGCCCGAGGAGGGACCACCCGATAACGGTTCACGACACGCTCTGGTGCGCGGCCAAAGGCAGGAGAGAAAGAAGGCCAACTGATGAAAAAAGAAGGGGGGGGGCAATCCATTCCGGGGCGAAGGCCTTTCCGAAATAAATACAAGGTCTTGGAAAGCAGTTTTGCCGTAGTTGGGAAAAACCGAAAGAAGAGTGGTCTGAACGGAACCTGAGCCGGAGTTTGAAGGAGGAGGATAAACGTTGCAATACCCCGGGCTTTCAGATGGGAAAAGGAATTCCGGTGAAGGGCTACATGTGCGAGGGGCCAGGGCCGCAAGACGCAACGCCGCAGATCAAAGCCGCACGCACAGAAATCCCCAAAGGGGAGGAAAGTGACCAACGCCCCACCGAGGTTTATCAGAGGGAGGAAAGAGAAGAGTGCGAGCGGGCCAGGAAGGGAAAAAGGAGAATCCTCGGAAAAGTACTCTCGGAGGGGGAGGAGTGGAAGGGGGAGATAAGAAGGAGCTCTACACAAAGATAAGGGAATTTGAAGGATTGGGTCGGGAAGTCGGTATTCTGAAGGGGGAGGCTGCGCGGGAACTGGATATCAACTTCCCGCAGATCTAAACGCGGGGGGGGGGAAGAGAGGAGCCCTTGTAAGAGGGGAGGGGAGGATAACTGACCGCCAACAGCATCGTTGGCTGGGAAGACCGGGGAAGAAAGAGAATACTGAGAAAGCTCAAGCACCAAACAATAGGAAAAAAGGGGGGGGGAAAGGCTAAAAGTGACCGGAGCGTATCGCATCACGAACGTTGGCGGTCAGCGTCATCACGAAAAATCAAAAGATATAGTCGGATGCCGTCGATGCCAGAAAAGGGAGTAAAAAAACATTTTTTAGAGTATCGAAAAGGGCGCGAATCGCCGAAACAGTCGTAGCTAAAGTGAAGGGAAAAACGCTAGGGGAAAGCGTCCTTAGGAAAAAGCTCAGAAAAAAACCGAACGATCCCGACCCCTCAAGGGGGGAAGGAAGGAAACTTGGCTGAAAAAGGTCAACGGGGGGAATGCCGGCTAGACTTTCCAAACTGGAACAGGGAGGGGGCAGGCCTTCGCAAGAATTATTATGGCGTTGCGGCGCTGGAGGGGAACTATGGGGAACCGGGATTAGGCTGAAAAAAAAGCCATCATCACAGCGCTTATCGTAAAAAGGCGTCAGAGATAAAAGAGGAATAACCCTTTTGAAAAGAATGGCCGCAGAAGATTCTGACAAATCAAAAAAAGGCTAATATTGGGCAACATCGTTGGCCAAAATATAGATGTGTTATTCGAGGGTACCCACTATGAAGGCAAAGTGGAGGGAAAGACTAAGGGACGCACGGAGAATTGGTTGGGTGAAACGGGAATTAAATTTGCTGGGCAGCCTGTCTCCCCGGGAAGGGAGAAATTAAAACCGGGCCCGCGAACACGAAAGCGTTTATAGTAAAAAAGCGCTCTGCGATCCCGAGGGGTCGAACCCGGATCCGAGGAAAAGAAAAGTACCCTTCGGACAAAAGCATAGGATTGAATCCTGAGCTTGGGGCGCCGCCAAAGATCGATCTTTCGTCCGACATCCCTATATTGCGGGACCGTTCTGAGGCGACATCCGGATATGCAAAAGGAAGGAACACCTTTGCCTTATTTTCTGGCTGATGGAAAGTCTATCGGAGGATAGTGCTTGAGAAGCGGAAAGAGCGGGGGGGTGGAAGACGTCAAGCGAGCTCCTGCACGAAATCCCGCTGGGTAGAAGAAAAAACCTGGGCCATTATGTAAAGGGGGGGGGGGACAATCGAGGGGGTGGGGCAAGTTTTGCTCCCTCAGAAAGGGCGATATTTCAACACGAAGCGGCTGCGGGATCGCCCCAAATTTCTCGACTAGCCCTGCGCAAGGTGCACCAAAAGCCGGAAAGAAAGAACAATCCTAAAAGGGAAGATACTTAAAGCCGGCGCCTGTGACGGGAAAGGGCTAGAAGAGGGGGAAAAAAAAAGTCGGAGCGGGGATAATAATCCAAAACTTCGCAAACCGGAAACCGGAGAAAAAAATCAACCGGCCGGACACGTGGGGGGCAAGTCTCTCAAAAAGGGCTCAGAGCCATCGAGATAATTAACCGCTACTAAGCACTCCGAGGGAAGATTTCTGGAAAAAGAGCTCGGCGAAAAAAGAAAAGAAAGGACGGTCCATTTAACCGTTCGTAACCAAAAACAAAGGAAACGACAGTCTCTGGCAAGGCGGGGAGACCCAGGGATAGAAACGGGGAAGGGAAAACCCAAGATGGAATCTTCCAGACCTTCTACTAAAGAGAAAACGGGAGATATACCGTAATTCGCCTTGGAAAAACGGGAAGAAAGAACTCCTCGAAGAAAGAATAAAGACGGGAATAATTCGCCGATTATTCGTCTGGGCGGACATGAGGTTACCAGAACCTGAGAAATCTAGTCGAATGACCTTAAATAATGCTGATAAGGAAGCGTGTCAAAAAGAAAGCAAATCAGCTGAATGATGGGTTGACGTACCTAAAAAGGGGGAAGAGAATGAGCATCAAGAAGGCTTTCCGACTACTAATTGGTTGGAAGATCAAAGGGAAAGCATTGTCAACCATGCAAGATCAGGGGGGGAATTCCCTTCCCTTGGTAGGGAGAAATGGAAGGATAAAAAGTAGGTATATAGAAAGTGTCTCTTCCCTTTAAAAAAAATCCCGACAAGTGCGGGAGCTGTTTGGTGCCGCTGGTTGGCCAAGAAGAGAACAGTGAGTGTCAAGACAAGGGTAGGGAACTAGAAGACAATCGAAGGAGCGAGGTTGTAGCATCGGGACGCAAGGAACGACAACTGCAGAACGGGAGGGGATAAGCATAAAATGACGGACGGCAGAAGGTACTGAGCCGACAGAAGGAGCGGGGCTAAGAAAGCCCATGGGCCGCTTGAGGATAGCCATCGCATGAATTGGAAATAGGTGTGTGACTGGCGAACAAGGGGTGCAATAGCCGGGGACGCAGATGGTTTAAGTTCGGCAAAGAGGATATGAGGGGGGCTGGGCAAACTTCTCATGGAGAAAAAGGGGCATCTTGGCTTTCAATCAAACAGGGAAGAAATGACCCTCAGCAAGAAAAGATCTCCTATAAGCGCGGAGTCGATGGTCCATAGCGGTGCAGATGAAAAACACTGGCCTTGGACTAAGTCTGGAAAAGGTAAAACAACGAGGAGGAACAGGAGAATCAGAAGGGAGAAAAAAAAACCACAACTTTGAAATAAGGCTGGCAAACTCAGGCGAAGAAGAGATGCTTGGGCCGAGGGAAAGAGAGTCGCGATATACCACGTCATACTTTGGAAAAACGCGTGGCGAAGTCCGAGATGTCAACTGAAGATAGAGTCGACGGTGAAAACGAGCTCTGTATCGTCCTTCTGCGATCAGAGGTCAAAGAATCATTGAACCGTTGCTTCGGCAAACCCAAAAAGGGCATAAATCTTGGGCTCAAGATGCTCTCGAAGGCTTAGAGAGCAAGAGAGGGAGAGGCGAAAGGGTCAGAAAACTTCCTTCGAAACGACAGGCTGCATGCCCACTCGGGTCAAAGAGAAAAGGGGCTTAATCGAGCGCAATTCCAAACTAGAGAAGGGGTGGGATTGGTCGGAGGGGGCTCAAGCCATAAAAGGGCTCCTTACTTAGAAGGAACAAGAAAATAGGCCAGTTCTAGAAGAGGATCAACCGGGAAGGAGAGGGACAGAAGGTAAGGATCTTCCTGGTAAGGGAAAACTGTCAGAAGAAAAGGGCATCACGCATGAGGGATTGATTCGGCGCGCGAGAGGGGAAAAAAAAAAACCATTCAGTAAATAGATAGACCCGAGGCCCGCTAATAATAAGGGACATCTTCGCAGAGGAGACGCTGCACAGTCGGAGGGAGAGGAAGGCGTCCTTTTAAAGGGTGGGAAAGTGAACGGCAAAAAAGCCATAGGCTCAATCGCGGGGTCAGGATTAAGAAGGTAGAGGTTATCGCCGGTGTAGAAAAGAGGGCCCCCGACCTGCAAAGAAAGAGAAGGGCCGGAAACGTCGATACTGAAAAACTGACGCGGAGGAGCCTGGACAAAGGGATCCTCCTGTAGGATCTGCTTATATCCTCTCGACGGCACCATGATGGGGAGAAGCAGGGGTTTTACCGTCAATGGGGGGGGACAACGCTCAAACATGTGCAGCTCGTCGCCATAATAGTGTGTATGGCGCGGGTGGGAGGGGGGGAAGGGACCTGACGTCTACCATGGAAAGGGGCAAGTTGTCAACGGGAATACAAAAAAGATCGAAATAAATTCCGAAGAAGGATAAGCGACAAAGGCGAGGCATCCGAAGAATGGCATTGCGACCCCCTGAACCGGGATCCGTATCAATCTACCAACTCAAGGTCCGGAGCGGCTCGCGTGCAGAGGTCGCGTGTTAAGCCGTTGGGATAATCTATCACCAAACGGGGAGAACCTCCCATCAAAGAAGAAAAGGACTATGCTTCACAGCGGCGGCAAGAACGGATATGTCCGGGGGATTTGCAGTTCGGACCGGGAAAAATCAACAGGATAGCAAGTGCTTTATCGTTCCGGTTATAAGGGGGGGGAAAATAAAGCAGCCTGAAGACAGACATGAATTCTATCAAGGCGCCCACCGCTGCAAACGTGTCAAGGGCCGGCCGTGCGAGGGACGAAGAGAAGGCTCAAGAGTGCAGGAAATGTCTAGATCGGCAAGGAACGTCTCTTGAGCTTCTGAACCCGAACAGGAATCCTCCAGCAGCCAAAGGATTGCCGGCAGTCAAGCGCGCCAGATCGCGGGAATATGCCCTCCGACAAGGGGGGGGGGCCGGTAGGGGAGTTACGACGTAAATAAGCTCTTGAGAGAGTTGCTAACAGAAGGATCCGATTAAAAAAGATGAGAACACCAGAGTTTCCTTGCAGCTGGAAGGGGTCACCCTCGATCGCAGACCTAGTAACGGGTAAAAAGGGGCAACTGCCCGGGCGCGAAAGGGAAGAATTCGCCCGTTTCCATAAAACCTATCAGCTGGGAAGCCGTTCCTAAAATGGGGCTACAGGTTTTCTTGGGAAGTCAGGTGTACCGATAACATTAGGAGTGCGATTTAGGAAACCATATCGGGGGACAAGGTGAGGGGACTTACGGGGGGGAAAAAGAACAACTGGGAAGTTCGAATCAAAAGCGGCCTCTTTTCTAAAGTTCTGACTGTGCATGTTTGAATCGCAGAAGAAAGGGGGAATGAAGACAGCCGCCTCAAAGTAAAGAAGAAGCCAATACGGGCATCCTTAGGGTGAAAAACCCACAAAAGGGAGTGGTCAGAACGCTCCTCTTCCTCTCCTCTAGAGGCAGGAGAAAATTTTGAGACAACGGCTTACATCAAACGGCTAGAAGAGAGGGACGTTCTGGGGAAGGGTCTTAGACTAAATTTAAGACATCTAATGCCGCGATGGGGCTTTTCTGGAAAGAAAAACTGCTGGATTTGGTGTCTGCAGACTGAGGCGCTCAAATGAAAAGATATATCCCACGCCACCAGCGAATCATGAAAAAGGCGGGGGGACGTCGTAATATAAGGGCGGAATACGATGAAGGAAACATCGAGGGTCGCCGATCTCTCCAATCAGGACCCACCCTCGTCGCGAATACTCGAAGGGAAAAGAGGAAAAGAAGATAGATGGCGCGAGCAGAAAAGGAGAGGATAGGGGGGAACAACGCACTACTTCTGGGCGGTCAGGCGTTAAATACCTCCGAAAAGTGAGAGAACCAAAAGCTTGATAGATAAATCGAGAGGGAAAGAGGAACAATTCATTGGCGAGAAGTGAGAAAAGGGAAGGGGACCCGACTTTCCACCATAGAAGCCATAAGCCGGCATTCAGGTGGTGTAAAGGAAGGAAGACAATCAGAGGCCACAACGCAAGAAAGTCAATTCCTCGGATGAAAGAGCAGGCCCCTTGTCGCAAGAGAGACCTATAGGTGATCGAGTACGTTGAAGTCGGTGACCGGCTGTCAATGAGGAAGAGTAGCGGCTGGCGGTGGCTGGTGCGGGCCAGATCCGGCCGGGGGAAGAAAACCACAGTCCAAAGAAAAGATCGTGTGAAAAAGGTAGAGGTCGGGACTGAGAAAAAAGCAGGAAGAAACCTGTATTGAAGCCAAGAAAGGGAAAAATATGGCGGAACTAGGTTGCATAAATGGGGGGAAGAGGAGGGTTAATACCAACTATAAAAACGCACAACAGGAAAGGGGGGGCAAGCTTCACTTCGACGGCATTGTGACAGTGCCATCTGTGGGGGAAAGAGGGGGGACAAGGGCCTCCGTTGGAGACAAAAAAAAGGGGAGAAAGGTAAAGATCTTGAGAGAGGGTTTGGGAAGAAACTAAAGTCACGAGGACCACGATTTTAATAGACGAACTTCAAACGGGAGGAGAGGTCGAGTCTGGGAGGGCAACGAGAGCATAGCGATTCGGGGAGGTCTGCCCAGACCAGATACTTGCCCCAGAGTTTTCGGTAGGACGCGGACAAAACCGGGGGGCCGCAAACCAGGGGGGGGAAAAAAGCGGCTTTAGCGTTCGGCTACAAAAAAAAAAGAAAGTATCCATCGAAGTTTCCTAAGAGCGGCGCCGGAGAGCGAGCAAGGGCCTTGGCAAGGTAGTACACGGGCCCATTCTAAAAGGGGGGCGCGCGACTAAGAAAATCTGGGGAAGGGAAGAGAGGCGGCGGGAAGAGGGGCCCAGGCGGGAAAAAAAAAGTAAAAAGAGCAATCCATTCATTTGAAACCTGGGGGGACCCGGAAATGCCAAGACAGACTATCCTTTTATCAGGGCGGAGTACCGCAGGCCGGCCACAAGAAAGTGCGCTGTGTCTAGCAGGGAGGGTATCGGAAAAGTCCGCCACGCAAACCGGGGAAGGGGGAAGCACATCTGCCACCGCGGTGGTCGCAGGAGCACCTCTACAGGGCGTCAGGGGGAAGGTTTCGCAAAATGCTGGGGGATTGACGATCAGGGCTCTCCGAGGGGGGAGGAGAGTATGAAGGGGCAGAAACTAAAAAAAAAAGGGAAACTTTCCTTCTTTCGCGTCGTTCGGCGCCCAGAACAACCAACCAGTCCAGGAAGAGGCGATCCGGAGCCCAGGGGGAAGTCAGGAAAAATAGAATTGACGACTCGGAACCCGGGGGAAAGGACAAAACGTGGGCAGGAGGGGGAACGAATCGGCAGGATTCAACTTCAGCCTTTGAACTGTCGCAGTCTCCTCCAAGCGAGGTATCTGGAGAAAGATGGGTGACTAAGAGGACGAAGAAATATCCTTCCTGACCGATCGGGCGTTGGGACGGAGGAACTCAAAGAAAAGGAACGATTGGCCGGAATGGCTCTCAAAAAAAAAAAGAGTGCACCGGCGAAAAGAGCGCGGCGGGGGAAAAAAGAATAGGTCCAGGGACTGCGATGCCGGATTCATTAGAAGGGAAATCATGGGTCG
>Ga0179593_1814551_pt1 | contig 12283 bp, 13 predicted proteins | sample CZODoug2_1_08_16_FD_185931 | JGI IMG/M metagenome (GOLD analysis project Ga0179593, IMG submission 185931) | Vadose zone soil fungal communities from Angelo Coast Range Reserve, California, USA - CZODoug2_1_08_16fungal (PacBio error correction) | ecosystem: Environmental > Terrestrial > Soil >...
AGTGAACGGCAACGACTCGTAGAGGTCACAGTGGTCCTTGTCCAAAGGGTCTACTTAAAACGCGATCAATCAACCAAACCGCGCAAAGGGGAATCCGCTTCGGAAAACGCAAAGGAGTGAGACATTACTTCGGGACGGTGAGTTCGCCGAGATACACAAATTGTCGATGGGAGGGGGAAAGAATGGACTACCTGAAAGACCCTTGAAAAATCCGAATAAACAGGGTATGAAAGTCGGGAGTCCATCACCGAAATGAAGGGGCCGGAGCAAGCTCAGGGTGGAGGAAGATTCTTTTCGGGCGAATACAAGGGGGGGAAAACAAGGCCAAGCAACAAGGTCCAAAGAAAAACGAAGAGGGCAGGTCTGGGTTGTGCTTCAAGGTAAGAGGGGAGGTTGATCTCGGACGGTGCCCCAAGGAAAGAAATTGTCCCCACTTAAAGGGGGAAAGCGACCTGCGGCAAAACACCCCCAATAGGACATATATTCCCTGAGTGTAGGCAAATAAAAGGTTGGAACGGACGGGGGACCGCAGGCCCTATCCCTCAAACTTTCGAGCAACTACGCTGTGACGATCCAACGGTTTTGAAGGTCATCTGTGGCATTGGGAAAAGGTTCAAAATCAATGGAGGGGGAAAAAAAAAGGAACTGAGAGATAATCAAGTAGAAAGGGGGGTGTCCACAACGGAAAGCAAAGGGCGAAACCCCGGGGAATCCACTTTTCAAAGCCTGGAAACGGGCGGGACGTGGGCATGATGTCGGCAAGGAAAATCAGAAAATGCACCCAAGAGAGAATTAAAAAAAAAAACCCGAGTATCCTGAGAAAAAACCAAGGGTTGCCTTCGGAAAGATTAGAGGTCCAGAGTATCCCGAGTGGACGCGACAAAGCCGGGCACTTCCAATCGAGAAGAAAAGGACGTCTGTTCAGAAAAAATGCCGGAAGAGAGTGGGGCGGCCTCGCTCTTAGGAGATTAAAGAGATCCTCTTACAAGGGAAGCAGTGTACGCTGATCAGAGTCCAAAAAGGCGTAGTCGGACTACAAAATAATCGCCGTCTCTTGGGCTACTGCTTGGAAAGGTATGTCATTTGCGTTCCGTTGTAAGCGGAAAAGGTAACCCTATGGGTTACTATCACCTGGGAAAAAAACGCTGAAAAAGAAGCGTGGGGGAAAGCAGTAAACTGCCTCACACCTAGTGAAAAAAACGTTAAGGTCTCAAATTTTAGGATCAGAAAAAAAAAAGGGATGGCCCCGCGGTCCAGGCAAAAATCTAAGCGTATCCCCGTACATCTGCCGGAGGTATGGGAGAGCGTGACGAATATTCATCCTCTCCCAGCGAAAGTCCCAAGAAAGTCAGAGGAGGGTTCTAATTATTAACAAACACAATGCCGGGATAATAAACATGAGGTTCGTCGCTCAATCAGGGGCGGGAAAATGGCGTTCAACTAAACTCAATACGGCAAGCAAACCGGGGGGGGGATCGGAGGGAGGGGAAGGGCAAGTCGCGTGCAAAAAGGCATCTTACACAAAAACTCTTATTAGGAGAAAAAATACAGGAAAAAAAGGGGAGAAAAATGGTGCCGTACTAGGGAACTCTGAAATCTAATATTAAACGTGTGAAGAAGGGAACGAGTCTCCTTTTGAATGTCAAGAAAGGACCTTCTAAAGGTCGGGGAGATTTAGGGAGTCAAAGGGGAGGGGAAAGTAAATCGCACCGGTGGTTTAAGGTTCGAGCACTAAAATGAGGGGCGAGAATCGAAATACGAGAAAAACGGTTCAAGAGCCGGGGATCGATTAGGGAAGCCGGGAATGAAAAAGCTCCGAGGCGACCTTGAGTGAACCAGGAAGAAACCCTGAAAGGGGAAAGTGGGTGACGGGCAATGGGGCAGTCAAGGATTTAAGTTGGGTTTTCCAATCAAATCAAGAGTGTGTGTGAAACGGAAGACCCCTCCACGGGGGGTTCAACACTAAATGAATCCACGGTCCGGCACAAACAAACATCTCCAGACACGGACAAGGAAGGGAAAAAACAGGTTCGGCGCTAAATACAGTTGGGGGGGGGGGATAAAAGAACCTGCGAACCAAGCATCGGACGCGGAAGAGGGCGAAAAATAAAGAAAGAAGCCATGCTGCCCAAAATATGGGAATCAAAAAGAAATCGGGCCTATGATGACTCACATCGGAACGAAAAGAAAGAAACACACAAAAAAGAGAGAGGATGATGAGTGATCAGGAGGAGCATAAACTCGTGCAGATCATTAAAAAAAAAGGCGAAAAAAGGTTGGCGAGGGGGAAAGCATCCAGATCCGAGTCCGAGGTACGCGGGCGGAATCTTATCAACACGGTATTTGGAGCGCAAAATGATTCTCGGTCCTTCGCGCGGGAGTGAAAGTTGGGGACTTTGGGAAAAAGAAAAGTCGTAACACGTGGACGGGGTCGTTGGTCAAAAAGCAAGTCGCGAGGGAAGAAACTAAACCGTCGAATGCTAAAAGTGTCCCTGAAAGAGCAGTGCAGGCGACACCGTCCAGAAAAAAAATAAATTCTCCATGAGGGGTGATTCACTGCCGGCCAGGCATGCAAAATCCACTCGCAGAAAAAGAAAACGGAACGGGGACCTGGTCCGGTATGAGGGATCGTGGAGAGGATCCCTACTTCAACACCGGAGAGCAAAAAACCCCTCAAAACGCGGCTCGGGAGAGAAAAAGAAGTTAGGAAACGAGACAATGCTAAACCCTGACGAAATGGCGAGAACCGTCTATTTCTTTAAAGGACGCGCGTCACGAAAAGAAAACGCGCCAATAATTTTACCGCGTGACCGGGCAGAAAAAAAAAATCTGTTTGATCGATCTGTAAAACGGTGAAAACATCGGGGAAAGAGGGGAAAACGAAAGAAGGGGAGCCAAGGGACGGTGAGGAAAAAAAAAAACTGAGCGACGAATCAAACTCAGGTGTTCAAAAATCTAGCCATCAACGAGCCAAAGGTGCGGCATTCGACGCAGCGGTGGGAAGAAAGGGAGTGTTCCAGAAAAGGTCACCACCCTGCCGGGGTCGTCGGAGCAAATAACTCCGTTCGATGGGCGCAGGCGGGGACTGAAATGTCATCTGGCGGCGGAAAAGGGGGGACATCAACGATGCAGGAGGGCAAATCGAGAAAATAAGGCGGGGCCTTGACTAAATGGAGACAAATCAGAATCGACGTTCACTATCAAGCCGCGTAGCGAGGAGGAGGGCCGGCGGTCTGCTGCGTCTACGAGAGCTCCTTGAGAGGACAAGCGTGTCAAGACGGAGAAAAATCAAAATACTCCTAGCGGAATTTTTCCAGGAAAAAATCAGGGGCGTTTCTCCAGGAGTGGATATGGACGCGTGGTGGGAGAGACTGCGTAGCTCTTGGGGGCCGTAGGACAGACGCCGGCAAAAGAAGAGAGGTTAAAGATATTCACTTCGGGCTTGAAATTCACATAATGTCCCCAATTGCACACGGACCTCACGAGACGGTATGAAAGTGATGCAACTGGCTCGTCGAAAAAAGAATTATTACGAGAAGGAGAATCGGAAAGTAAGCAACTGAGACAAATCTTTGATCCACAGCATGAAAGGGCTCGAAAAAGAGTAAGAGGGGGAATTTCAACTCGGCGCGATCTGGGGTTGTAACGGAGAAAAGGAAAAGTAATTCTGGAGGGGGAAAAAGGGGGCTGCAAAAAGGATCCTCACTTACGCCCATGCCGGAGGTGTAGGGTCAAGAGAGGGAAATGGCCAATCTGAAAATGTGCCCATCCAAGAAAAAGCATTGAAGACCACATAAAGAACCTCGGCGGGGGCTCCACGTTACAAATAGAAGAGGAGGCGGAGGGGTGAACAGAAACCCGAGCGGCGGAGTTGAAACAGGTGTGTGAAAAACAAAATCCGTTACTTCTATTTCCAGCCGTGGGGGAGTGCACACAAGCAGTCATAAAAAAGAGAAAAAATCAACTTACTACGAAAGTGGGAGAGAAAGCACAATGCAGCTGTAATAGCAACGGGGCGCCAGTCGGGGGGGGCGAAGGGATCACCCGGCCCTACGGTGCGAGCACTAAAGGAGTTGGGAAGACTTCGTCACGTTGTATCATCCAGCTGTAGGATATGGAAAAGAAAGAGAATGGTAATATTGAACGGCAACCGGGCACTAGGATCAAAACAAGGAATTGCACACCCGGGGCCGGATGGGGCGAGGGAGAAAAAATCAAACCGAACAACGGTGGGGTCAGAGGGGAAAGGGATGAAAAAGAGCGAAGAGAGACTTACTTTTCGGTAGGGATGTGCCAAACGCCTTCAACAAGAATTACTGCTGGGAAGCCGAAAACCTTCCTTAACGGGCTACCTTGGGGAAGATCAAAAGATAAAAGGGATGAGAATTCCGCTCGACACCAGCACGAGTAAAAAAAACTCTCGGTTTGGGGGGTTTTTGGGGTGGAAGGGGGAAGAGATTAAAAATTCGAAGCATCTAGGGTGACCGGGGACCGAAAAACCATCACTGGAGAAAAGGTCTGGGGTCTTAGTAAGGAGAAAAGGGACTGGATGACTTCCAAAACACCTTTCGGAAGATGCCACGGCTAAGCGAAAGGCAAGTGGCAATTGTGCCTGAGGCAAAGGGGGGATTTGGAAAAAAAAATTAATCAGGCAATGTGGAACGGGGACTGGGAGAGACCTCGGCAATCATTAAAGAAAAAAAACTTCGCGCCGCTTGGAAAGAACCAAATAAAAAATCCCCTCGGGTTGAATCGGTCAAACGCATGCTGTGGTAAAAAATGTGCACAGGCGGTCCAACGGACCGTATAGATAACTAAGAATGACCTGCACGGTTCAAAGGAGTAAGCGAAATCCCGTGAAAGGGGGGAAGACACCGAGGCGTGAGGGGGGGGGCTTGGCTTGTTGAGGAAATGAAAAAAAAAGGGCATGCAGCCCGAGTCTAGGAGAAGGAAAAAATGCGAGAGAAACATGAAAAAAAAAAAAAAGGCAGGGAGTTGCCCGCCGACACAGGGACTGAGACCGCAAGGCGCGAAAAATCCCGCCAAACCCACTGACCATCGAAAAAAAACTGGACACTCTCCTCGCGAACCAAGGCCTTCTCGGCAGAAAGAAGCGAAGAGAACTAGATGGATCAGGACCACCGAGCGAGCGCCTCGTGAAGGAATCATCCTCGGCCGGAAAGGAGTTCAGAACGGAGCTTGACTCCGATGTTTCAGGTTGCGAAGTCAACAGGAATCGTCGGGGCAGCCAATGGGGGGGGGGACAGGTCAGAGAAGGAAAGTCTGGAGGCAAGTAAATGGAGCCGTTAGAAGGAGAATTCAGTTTTCGTCCTCTCGAACCGCCGATTACCGACTGGGGAAAGGGGCTTAACACATGCCGCCGCCGAGCTGGTGAAACAAAGTAATTCATCCAACCCTAAAGAGGCGAGGATCAGAAAAACGCACCTAGGGAGCTCCGGATTTCAAACCAGAGAAGAAAACTTGAGTACTGAAAGAGGGAGCTGGAAAAGGTCGGGGGGAATCAACCTCAATACAAAAAGGCCAGTCAAGAACCGCGGGGAGGGCCCCTAAAGCGGGGGCAGAGAAAAGCTCGAGCAACCGGAGTCGGAATACGTCACCAACGAAGGAGCCTGAAGGGGGGGCCGCAAAGGAAAACGGGAAAAAAGAATAGACTAGAAAGGGGGACCTGATATTAAAGTGGACCACTTTTTTATCTCTTAAAAAAAAAAGAAATGACCTTCAAAGTGTAAACGGGTCCGGCTAGAGTGATTTTATGCCGTAGAACTACTTTCTTTGGGAAGGGGGGGGTGGGGGTACTCCCATCCGATCAGTAAGATGAAAAAGAGTGCGGGGGTGCCTCTTGACGATAATACGAAATAATTTTGCTGACAACTACTGGTCCTCCTGACAAGGACCGGAAGGTGTCTCGTGTCGCCGTGAAAGGCGTAAGTTTTAACAGAACTGGATTGAGATTTCTAGCTGGACGGGGGGGGGGGTTAAATAGCAGGCAGAACGCTGTTTTTTACCAGTAGTCCACGTTTGTGATCCCCATTACAGGACCGGGACTCAACCGGGAAAAAAAAGAGAACATAGCCACGAGAGAAAATCGAATTCAATTTAATGAGCTACTTCAATGTAAGATGAGGGAGGAAAAAAAAAAGTGACTCCGGAGTCGTCCAGGGAAGGTCTGGAAGGGAAGAGCGGAGGGACCAGCATCTTCTGTAAAGGAATACGGGAAGGGAAAAAACGCAAAGCAGAAAACTCATCATCGAAAATCGTCTATCAAACCACAAAAACAACTGAAGTATTAACAGAGGATGAGGAGGGGAAAGTTTCATCTATGACCGCATGTGCAAAAGCGATTCAGTCGCAAACACTGCTGAGAGGAAGTAGGTATTTCAGCTTGCCAAACGATGGGGTGAACTCGGAAGAGGATGGAATGAAATCCAACTGGTAGGGTGAGACTCCGCGAAACTGAATTGACTTCGCGGTCAGTCGCGCTGGTGGGCAGGGTCTTTGCTACCAGGGAGAGGGGGAACTTTTACGGGGGCGTGTAAAAGAAACCAAAGCGGGTCGATGGGAAACCCACTTCATTAGCTCAAAAAAGCGGAAGGGCAATCAGAACGTTGCAGAGACACCGAGGGTCAACAAGGCTCCATTCTAACTGAAAAGGGGACGGAAAACGAATTTTAGGAAGTCGACCGCGCTTCTCGAACGACGGTACCTGTCAAGGATCCGGATGAAGCACCCCTGAGGAAACACCGGTGCAGAAATGACTAGTTGGGAGAAAAACACTCAAATGCTCACTCGCTGCCCTAGCAAAAAAGGGGGAGACATCATTCCCGGTGAAGAAATTCGAACCAATTCGACCCTAGAGGATCTGGACGTACTATGGACACTAAGAAAAACGCCACGCGGGACTCACCGCGCCGAACTTGCGTGGGACAAAAAAAGTAAAATAACGTACTCCGTGCATGGTAAGCGAGAGAGTTTGCCCTTCTCCTCTTGGAGGAAGGCACGGTCAAGGAATTGGAATATTACGGGAGGGGGGGGAGGGGTTTAAAAAAAAAAACCAGCGATTAAAAAAAGAGGAGGGTGGGTCTGATCGGCATTGAAGACCTGACGGTGAGGTAATGCGTCTATTAAATAGGAAAGTCATCCCTGCTATAAAGCGGGAAGGGGCATGTACGGGGAAACGAAGTCCCGGAAGAGAATCGCCGAAAAAAAAGGGTCAGTACTCCGGAGCAGCCGTACATGAACGACGCGCGCCGCGAAAAAAAAGTCAAGTGCCGTTCGAGCGGGTGGACACAGAAACGAAAGATCTTGCACCATACAAAGTTTCGAAGACGGCTAGGGTCTGAGAGGAGGAGGGGTGGATTTGGGAAGAGGGACGGAGCTAGCTGATTTTCATGGACCCGAGGGGAGGGATCCACCTTTATCGCAACGCGTTTAAAAGAGGTATGGGCAGATAGTGGAGCGCCGAGAAAGGAAAGACCCGTCATGTGTCGACGCGGCAAATCATGAGGGGTGGGGGGGATCGAGAATCCTCCGATGACTCGAGGGGCTTGTTGGATTGATGAAACATCCCTTAGGGCAAACACAGATGGAACAGGGAGGGAAAAGCTGAAAAAGGGGACTAGGAACAGTTTTTCGAGAATGATGTCTAATCTTCCCTTGTTGGACCGCCTGAACGGACAAAGGACAAAGACACCGAGTGATCGTACAAAGGAAAAGGAAGGGGAAGGGGGAAACGATTGAAGAGGGGGGTGAGGAAGGGTTCCTCAGATTTAACTGGCTGCCTAAAAAATTAAAGAGAAAAAGAAATCCAGGACGGCGGTGCAGTCTCATGAGCGAGATGGGAAGGATTCCTACATCTTACCGGTCCGAGAACAAGAAAGGATGCCTTAAGAAAAAGGCCTCGCGGAGAAGAAAAACGTACCAATCTAGATTATTCGAAGCCGGAAAGTAGAAAAAAAAACACAAAAAGCAGGATTTTTCCGCTCGGGTGGGAAAATCGCTTGACTCATCCTTGCTTCGGATTAAAAAACGAGGGACAATTCGGAGTGCAACCAAAGAAGCCGAAAGCGGCGAAATCAACCGTAAAAAAGAAGTAATTGTAAAAGCAAAAACGTGAACTGGAAACAGCGAGTCAAGAAGGAGGGTGGATGTCCTCGCTAGGAAGCCCGGAGAGGGACGCTAACGAGGCGGTGCCGTCAGTAGAAGCCCGTGCAATCGGAAAAACAACAAAAAAAACGTAGTGAGTAGGAAAAGAGGAAGCAACGTGCTGAATTGTACGGGACAAGAGGGGGATCAGAACTAGGTTGCAAACCGCTATGGTGGGGAAAAGTCAAGGCGGATCAACAAACCGATCGTCGCCCCCGTGGTGGCGGGGGCCGCTGGGGTACAGAAAGCCCCGCCGAAACTTGCCAGGGAGTATGTTTCTCCTCTTCACGGGGGCTGAAGAGTTCACGGGGAGGGTCCAAAAATTGGAAGGAGGAAAGGGAAAAAAAAAGGTCGAGAAAGTTCGATTCTGCCATGAACCGAGGAAATCCGTGCCGCTCGGGGGGGTCGCGAGGGGGGGGAGGATGATTCGATCATCTAGATGTCGGGCCGGCAAGCCAAACCTTAAGAAAGACGATAGGCCAGGGCGGTGGGGAGAAAAAGCAAGGGCTTGGTTCTTTGATAACAAGGGGAGACTGGGGCACGGGGAGTCGGAATAAGAAAGGAGGCGAAGAGACCAAAACAAAAGCAGAATGGGGCCCGTCCGAGCAATATAACGGGACACTAGGGAAGCCAGTTTCCCTCACAAAAGGGGTGGGACTTGTTATCGAGGTTCGCCCTGTCAATCACGTGAGGGGATAAAACTTGTAATAAAATTTTAAAGTCACAAAGACGGAGGTTAAGATCAAAAAGGTTTTTTAATCGGGGCGGCCTGTGGTATCAAGTTTGTCAAAATCGGGACCCACCGTTTAACAGGGGGTAGGAGGGCGACGAATATTGTTCCAACCAAAGGGGAAAACGGGGGAGACGCCGAAAAGAAAGGGTGGCCCTCCAATGTAAGGAAAAACCCGAGAGGGAGTCAAGGGGAAAAAAATGGGGTTGTCAAAGGAAAAGGTCAAAAGAGGGGCAATGACAGGCCGATCCAGGAAGCTCCCGGGCAAAAAACTCATTTTGGATTTCCAGGTCGACAAATTGATGAGAATCAAACCGTCTTCTAGGACGAGAACTCCGCGGGAAATCAAGGGATGGGACATCACTCGAAGCGGAGAAAGGGGGTGAAGGAAAGAACATGTCGGGGACGGTGGAAATCGAAAACCCATCAGGGCCGATGCACCAAAAGTCCCTGAATCGAGAAGTCCTAAAACTAAAGTGCCTCTTCCGCAAAAAATGAAGTTTCTGGAAATGGGCTGATATGTCAAAACACTATTTCGTTCAACGGATGCGTAGGCAGGGCCCTCTGCTGAGGACCTGCAATCGCGAAAAGGGGATGGTAGGAATCACTTTGGGGGTCAAAGATGAATGCTTAAGGTCGGGGAAAAGAGAGGCTTACAGGCAATATTGCTCCCGAAATACACAATAACTTCCCTCCCAGTAAACAGACGTCAGGGTGTAGAAGAAAACGGACAAAGAAGATATCATCAATCCGATGCTCGTCGGAAGGTACTGGAGGCAAAAGATTCATGCCGACCGAAAAAAGGCCTTGAAGGAGGGGGGGGAAATAACAGAAGGACAAATCTCCCGCGGACAGGCAAAAGACGTCCTTTCGATGCCCCGTAAGATGCCCAAGGGCGGATCTAGAAATTACAAGGAAGAAACGTTCAAAGACGCGTCAAAATGAGCCTTTAGATTGGAGAGGGGGAGGAGAGGGGAATACGAAATCATAAGGCCAGAAAGAACGTTTCCGGGAATGGAAAAAGCATGGGTTCTGATGGGGCCTGTTCACCCAAAATTAAAAGAGCCACAACGAAGCGGTAGGGATGATTCGGATACCGGTGCTTCGCAATGGAGGGGGGGGGGGGGGGGATAACCCGACTTCATGAAGAAGAGGAGACCTTCCCCTTCGTTCTGGCGAGGTTAGCTGAGATGAAATCCAGGAGGTGTTGTTCAGAGCGTTCCGGTTATTCGGAGAAAGAACGGAGGTGGAAACAACGCCTGCAACGTCAGGCGGGAAGCTTCAAGATGGCTCGACGCTACAGGATACATGGGTTTCCAATCGGGAGGGGGGGGAAAGGAACCCACGTGGTCACAAGGTAAAACATTAATCACGTTCAACAATAAACAGGCGGGAACAGGGTACAGATTCATGTCAAGGTGTAAACTCGGAGGTAGGCACCGAGTGGGTATTTAGACAACTCGAATCCAGCGGAAAAGGAAGTCTGCGAGGCATGCTGGTGAAGGAAAGACCCATCGTAATTTCCAGCAGATCCAAGAAAAAAGAAGCTAGTTCCTCGAGACCCAGCAGGAGAATCGTATAACAGGAAGGAGATCTCTCAACATGGAGGGGATGGAAAGATCGAGATGAATAAGTGGAGGGCTGAAGAGAGGACAGAAAGTTCAATCGAATTCTAAAAAAAAAAAAAGCTTGATTTAACTTGCAGCAATGAAAGAAGAAGAGGGGGGGACGAGTTACTCTTGAAAGCGAGCGGTCGGAAGAAGGTATGGAAACTCAGGACGAGCGGACATGCAATGAAGAAAAAAAACGCGGGGGTGTTGCGCCGGGTAAGGGACCGGGGAGATGTCCGTCCGAGTTGACCACTGGGTAGGTGGAGGACCCCACCGCGCTCTAGTTTGAACCAGAACACGTCGGAATCTACTCGACGGAAAACGAGGCATGGCGAAAAGAAAAGGGTCCAAGAAGAAAAGAAGCCGGCAAACGCATTGGCGCATTCGCTCAGGCATTATCAAAAGCGAGGACCTGGTCTCGGAAGGAATCAAAAGAACAACACCGTGCAAGAGTACAATAAGACACTACAGACTGAGAAAGGATCAGGGGGAAGGTCAAGTTGAGAAAGACCCGGGAAAAACCGGCGAACAGAAGGGCAAAGGGGGAGTCTGTCGTACTATTTGAGCTTACGAGAAAGGAATACCAGTCTGGGGAATGAGAAGGAGACCGGTGCATTTGAGGCGTGAGTCATCAGAAATTGCAAGCGCTCTGGGAAATCTGAAAAAAAAAAGACCGGGCATTGCACTGCAGGGGGAAAGATCAGGAGGACAGGCGACGAACCTCATTGGTCGGGCTCGGCTTGGAGCAGCAAGTTTTTTTTTGAGGAAGCAGTCTGAGAGGCTTTTCGTCTTCCTCAACGGGTAAAACGCCGAGCGGCGAGGAATTAACGGAAAGCCGGGGCGTAGGCGGGAAAGAATTCCGCGGTCACAGGAATAAGCTTCATCCAAATTGCGGCAAGAAAAAAAGATTGCCGTTCGAAGGAAAAAAAAGAAAAAAAACGGCAAGAAAGCGGAGGCAAAAATGCAAGTCGACTTAAAAAAAGAGCGAGGCTTCGAGGCGCTCGCTCAGGACTGGGGGACAGAGCTTTCCCTTCTGAACGTGCGGGGAAAGACAGACCGATTGAGAAAACGTGAAAGCGGTGCGATACGTGAGAAGCTGTCTATACGCGAGCGCTGGGCCGTCAAGAGACGCGGCAAATCAAGTTTCAAAAAAAGTCTGAGGATGCGGGCTGGCAGAAACAAAAGGTGCAAAAAACGGATCCATGGTTAAAGAAAGGCATCAAAAAGGAAAAGTGAAAACAGTGAGGCACTGCGGGAGCTTAAGACAAAACAATTTATTCTAGCCGGGAGTATCAAAAGGGACGGAAGCCAAAAGGGAAATCGGGAGCCACACATGGACAAGAATGAGGTTAAGACACGCGTGATTTCACTCGGGCAGTGTTGAGAAAGGGGATGGCTTGCCAGGGCTAAACTCAAAGAAGAAAATGGGCTGCCTAAAGTAAAGGATAGATCTTACGACCAGGAGAGAGAGCAGCAGGTGGGGGGGAAAGCTTAGAAATAGGTAACCGGCCGAGATAAAAAGCATCCAAAATGCGCTTCCTTAATCAAAAACAGAAGAAGAAGTCCAGGAGATGGCTGTGAAGGGGAGAGACCACGCGAATAGGGGAAATAATATCCACACCAAGAAAAGGGGAAGACTCGGTGGGGAGGAAAAAAAGATACGGATGTTCTTCAAAGGGCGCCTGTGCATCTCATCGGTGCAAAAAGGAATCAGAAACAAAATTGAAGCGTCGAAGCACCGTAGGTGTCTGCCCACGAACACCCGTGGGGGGAGTGTTCG
>Ga0179593_1473958_pt1 | contig 12282 bp, 13 predicted proteins | sample CZODoug2_1_08_16_FD_185931 | JGI IMG/M metagenome (GOLD analysis project Ga0179593, IMG submission 185931) | Vadose zone soil fungal communities from Angelo Coast Range Reserve, California, USA - CZODoug2_1_08_16fungal (PacBio error correction) | ecosystem: Environmental > Terrestrial > Soil >...
AAGGCGTCAATGTCATGTCTGGGCCACCCGAAATGGGTGGAGAAGGTATGTCGCCCATTGGGGTGCTGCATCGTCAACCCTGGATGGACTGAGTGCTAAAATGGATGGTAAACGAAAGGCTTTACACTCGATACCCGCGAATGAGACGTAAGGTTTTTTTATAAAGGTTGACGGAGAACATGGGGTGCTTGGGGGAGAGGGTCTCTGGCTGATCTTGCAATACTGGGAAGTATTGGCGGTGGCAGGAGGTTTGAATAGGGCCGGGCGGGTCACATTGTTTCCTCAGCGAAAAGGGCGGAAACCTCCTGGGCTGTGTATAGAGACTAAAGAAACATTAGTTTCTATTTACTATGTTCAATCAAACTGCGGTCACCGAAGTAAATTTGTGCATGTAATTCGAAAGGGAATTAAAGGACTTATCCTTCGGTTTCCGCTTTGTGGGAACCTCGCCATTAAGGGGACGGTTGTAGCTCGGCCAGATAACGGCTCTTACGCCTATCGCTCTGTTTGCTAGAGAAGACGAGAGACCCCAGGATACACCTCAAACGGAAAGAAAAGAAAGCTAGTAAGTTGGCTTCTGAGGGTGCCTCCAGCAGGTTTGTTGCTCTTTATGCCCTTTCGTAGCGATTGGGACTAATAAACTGATGACAGGTGAGGACATACACGTGCAATGTCGTCAAGGGGGCAGTACGCAATTTCTGGTGAAAGGAATAATTGCAAAGAACCCACCTCCTCTTACAAAGGGAGTGGTCATCCAGCGCGTCACATGGTTGAGATGAACGGATGAGGAGGGGTGGTCTCGTGTTTTAAGGAGAAGACAAAAGTTATGAGCCTTATACAAATTGGGGGACAGGGGGAGAAATGGCCATTTCGTGGTTTTTGGGTTTAAAGTGCCCGGAAGTGGGAGTATCGCTGTTCTTTTGTGTGGAGGTTGGTTTCAAACACCAGTTTCGCCCGAGGCGTTGGTTGATGGGTTCCTGTGAGGTGAGCTGGTGCAATTACCCTCAGGTTAAAGATTCCTCGTCTAAATCATATGGGGGTAACCCCTGTGTGTTGGGGCGATAGATGAAGGAGGGACTGAACCTGTTCGCCGGGGAGGTGCCCTTTGGCGTGGCTTTCATAGGCAAAACCTGAATTTCGCGGGCCCTGCGTTGTCTCTAATCGGCGTGGGGGGAACGGGGGTTCGTCCCTGAGGGAAGCGACGAAGGTGAGACCTAGAAACTAGGGAACTCTATGAAGACGGTCGTGGAGCCTGTCCTACTTAGAAGCCCGAGATACAATCCGTTGTGCTCAATTAGACGAGTTCTTGGTTAAAATCTGGCGGCTGTCTTCTTCCTCTGTGAGGTTGCGAAGGAAAAAACGTGTAGGATGGAAGTGGGCTGCTACTCCTTTCAATATTTCCATTTGGCCGGTGTAGGGCTCCGCGGGATGGGACTTTCAGTTACAGGTTCCTGATCGATGGTCTAAGGGGGGTGCTATACCAGTCCGGGAAAATCTGCAAGGGAGAGGAAGGCCAGGGGTGCCCTCCCTGGGGAGGGAACGACGGGCTTGAAAAAATAAGGTAACGTATCACGCCTAGATTTACGCTTCAGAAGAGTTCGACGATGTCGGTAGAAGGCACTTTCCTGGTCGGGGGGGTGGTTCTGTCCAAGACGTATAGGAACCTGAAGGTCCATGAGAAAATAGCTGTTGGTATATCTCCTTGTCTCGGAGATAAGGGGGCTTCGCGTTTGTTTCCGGTTCTTCCGTTGCTTGCTATCTTAGTGCCAGGGAGATACAGTGCGAACGGGGGGTCCTAAAGTACGGGGGACTGCGACCCTGCCGTGATGGATGTGGATGCTAGCTTGTTGGGTTTCTACCGTTTAGCTCCTGTAGCAGTATGTCTCTGAGACTAGTTGGGGATTAGTGCATACCGAGCTGAAGGAAAAAAAATGAGTCGGAGCGGGAGGCTCTTGGAATATCCCCTTGATGATTCTTTTCGTATTTGAATCCTCGGTGTCGGAAGATTATGTTAATCATTTTGTAGAGAGGCTCGACCAGTCATGTCATGTTGTTAAGGCGATATCTTTGTACGGGTCATAAAAAAAAGAAACGTGCTTCTTGCATTCGATATCGCCCCGGGTACTTTCATGATGGAGGGTTGGTGTAAAAGAAGATGAAGTAGTTTGCGTGAGCTAACAATAGACTTTGGGAGAATTTCATGTCACAGGCGGCTACGCTAAACTCATTCCTGCGGAAAGTTGCTTCTGGTGCTCTTCCTATATCGTATGTTTTCTCTGAAATAGAAAGATATGAGTTAATTTTCTCTAATAGTTAAATCGTCGATAGCGGTATTTTGTTAGAGCCGTTGGTGTTCTTTATAAAAAAAATATGACCCGTGCGTTGAATCAATTCGGGTAGTTAACGCGCCGGCATTTCGTCAATCTGCTCTTACTCTTGGGAAGGAGTAGGACTTGACCATGTCCCCGTGAGGCGGCCACCTTATAAAGTAACGGGGTTGCAAGTATGAACTGGTTGGGATAATCGAGAGGCGGTCGTAATTTTTAGTAACAGTATTAGTTCTTTAAGAAAGCGGGCAAAGGTACGGTGTTGCCATTGTGGGGGGCGATTAAAATAAAGGGCATTCGGATTTGTACCGGCATCCGGCGGGGAAATTTCTCTGCCACACGGGCGACCTTAGCAGTCCGGTGGCAGGACTAAGTAGGCCTTACTGCGGTAGCCTTTCTCCTTTACACCTTTGTGTTCGGGGGCTGGGTAACAGCGTGTGTTACATGGGTATTCTTGATCAAGACAAAACCAGAGCGAAAGGCATAGTTTAAATTGGGTAGGGCTGCTCTGTTCTGAGGGAAGGGTAAAAACTACGGCAGAAAAGCCCGGAGGAAACTGGGCGCCCCGCGTATCCAGGTCTTTCATAGTTTATCCTTTGTGACTTCATAGCATGGGGCCCAAGCACGACCTGCGTGGGCGGGAGAACCTCCCTCACTGCGGTGATCTTGAAACACGCATTTGCTGGCTCCGTCCGCACCACATTGGTTAAGAAAAAAAAAGTCATATCGATCGCAAAAAGAGCCTGCACTCAAACCTGCAAAACCTTCGCACTTATGCCGGCGGGCTTTCGAGCAGGGGAGGGGAGCTTCCTGAGGGGGGGTCTGATGGTCAAGACGTGTGACATGGTGTCGGTTCGCGTGTAGGACCCATGAAGGGGGGCACGTATCGGGTTAAATAAGACATGTTTCGTCCCTGGTAAAATTTCGTTGTTTGGCTCAGACTCTAAGGAATAGATCCCGGTCCTATTGTACGTCGACTCGCCAGGGATAGGGGAGAATTGAGTTGTCCGGCCTCTAGGGTCGGTAGATGGTGGCCGTCCGACTTGCTGTGGGGCTTGTACTGTGAGTGAGGAAGGATTCATTGTACTGGGGTCGAAATGTACAGATGCAAATGCTTCGCCAAGATATCTGGATTTCAGGAAGGAGTAAGGCTGGGGTAAGGAAAGAGGGCACTGCCCTCCTCACAAGTGGGGGAGCTCTTTCTGCTCTTCTATAGATGCCTTGTCAGCTGATGGAGAGAAGGGACAATATTGTGTTAGCGTGCTGGTGAAAATCGACTCTACATAACTGCAGACCGATCGGCGGGTCTGCTGCATTATGTGGCGGCGGTCGAAGCTTTATGAGATAGACTGAGTATGCAAGTTCGGGTGAGGGTCATGCCTGGTGTGTTTGTATGAAATGTATGCGTGACACCAGGGGACAAAGAAGGAGTTGTCAGAATAGGGGCTCCTTGATTGAGAAAGCTCGGACGGGTGGGATTATGGTCTATGGGGGCTGAGATCAGACTTCGTTCTAGAGTTGACTACTCCACCTTTGCGAGATACTGCGGACCGGCTCGTCGGCTCACTCGGGAAATAGTGTTCTCTTTTTTTATCATAGGAGAAATGTGTTTGTCCTGGCCGTGAAGAGGGGTATAGTGGATGGCTGGATAGTGCAGGGTCATTTTACTGAGTCTTATTTACTGGGGGTATGGGACGAAGGTTTTGGGGAACAAACCTCGCGCGTCTTGGCGGGGGACTTGTTGTCCGGATGACGCGGGGGGGCTCGGTCTGGATCTCAGTTCTAGTTTACTTTTGGTTGATGCTCTCGGCTGGTTATTTTTTTCATTAGGGGGCATGGCAGACACATCGGGGGGAAGGAGCGGTACGTAGGATAGGGGTTGGTGTCGAGGACGATTGTCACTTCGCGTTACCCTATGCGGGGGAAAATCCTTTTGTTGTGTGGTTAATGGTTCGTGGGTGAACTCATTTAAGAAGCGTTGCTGCGAAAAAAAAGCACTTTACGACAGCACGTAGAAGGTCATACAGGGGGGAGTAAAAACCGGCATTACCATTGTCAGGAAAGGAAGTAGAGTGATACATGGGGTGGCGTGTTTTCGATAGGAAAGAAAGGGGGAACGAAGACGACGTCAGAAAAAAAAAAAAACAAACGATCCGTGGAATAGGGCTCAGACATGCATGGATAATCGGCTCGAGCCATGCCAGCGTACTCTGTGGTGGCGCCTGGTAACGGCAGGAAGATTCGGCGGCATACTCAGATGCCCTCGGAGTGAAAGCGCATCATGAGGAGTTTCAGGAAGAACCCGTGGTGAGTCTAGCAGGAGGGACCGTCATTGAATTAAGGGTAAAACCGCTGATGGGGTGGTGCCAACGCAATTCTTTTAAAAAATAAAAAGGGGGTCCTCAGAATTATAAATGTCCAAGGGAGGGGGGGCTTTTTTTCACATCTGGGCGTTAAAAGGAGCTGTGAGTACGACGTGGTTTCCTAACTCGGGAACAGAAGGGATCAGGGAGACGAAGCCTCCGAGATTTTCTGCGCCTCGCACGAAACAAGAGGCATAGCAGAATTCAGTGATACTACATCTCAAGACATTTACAAAGAAGCTGCATACGAAAATTTATTGGGTATCCGAGATTCCCATAAGTGAAAAGATAGCGTTTGGAAGGGCCCGCGGGCGAGGGGGAGAGGTCTCTGAACTGATAAATCTTTTTTATAGGAGTATATGGCCACCATTTGGGGTGAGCTGCTGATTGCTCGGCAGCTTGAATGTCTCATAAACATTTCCATATGTTTTTTGTAGATTTATTGCGGTGCCGGAACGCAATGATAACAGCTCGTGCGGGAAGGGCAGAGTAAGAAAGTATGCTATTAGCCTCCTGGCTTATTTCTTACACCCCGGGATACTCGCTAGGACACAGTACCGTACCGAATTTTTTCCCTTAGCGAGCGATTACCTTGATTCTCTCAAGAAGCTGTTAGGAATGGAAGCGGCAAAAGAAGAATCTTGAGTTTTCTCCTCCCGCGGTGCACTGCGTGACTCTATCTCGCCTGTGTCCCCAGTTTGTTTCACTCCGTCCCGAGCCCCAATTCCTCTTGTTTGGTCGACGGTGGTGTTTACTGTCGGGTTTCTTGTGCAGCGAACCAATTCACCTATGTCGTCTAGAGGGTCAGAGGTTGGGGGTGATAGCCTAAAATGAGGATTTTATTCTGAGAACGATCCAGCAATTAAACCAAGCTACTTCCACAATCGGAGTGGCTCGATCCAGATCTTCTTTGGCCGTGCCCAGTAGAGGGAATATCTAAACTGACCTGTATTTTTTGTGCACTGTAAAAAGATGACTGCAGTTTAGCGCCGGTATTCAGGGGGATAAGTCGGTTTTTCTCCATTAAGGTGTCCTTATTTAGCGCTATGTGTTGAAACCTCTTCATCCGAAAGGTCAGTGGAATCAAGAATCAGCATAAATACAATTAGAACGCTTGCACATTGAAAAACTTACAAAAGGGTTCAATCAATACATGGGGAAGGAGTCTACTATATAACCAGACACTAGTTTGGTCCCCGAACAGATGTCCAAGTTGCGTTTTACACAATGCCGGAATGTATGTTGTGGGAACAATAAATGCAAACATTACAGGTTCTGCGGCAGTAAAGCTCTCAAATGGAAGCACACCCCATCTGTTCTGATGGTTGCAATCTCGAAGTCCGTAATATGGAGATAGGTTTTCAATGCCCGGGGGGAAGGTAATCTTTTGTTTGGTTGCACCAACTGTCCCAGAATCTCTCATTCAAAAGAGATTAACTTAAGGATTAGGGCACAATATATTTGGTTGAAACAGGTCATCGTCAGAAATGCCCTAGATCCCCAGCTTGGGTAAAGGCACAGGCAGGGGGACCGATAGAACGGATGGTTCTAAATGTACCCTCTGGACGGGATCACGATTTTTGTGGGCTGGCATGAGGAATTTAGGAATCTACCTGAACTCGCTTGTGTCTGTGAAGATAGCTTGACCGCGTCAGTTTTGCGTAAGGGGTAGGTGCGGGCTGGGTTGAGGGGGCGGTAAAATAGTCGAAGATGACGGTGTTTTGGCTGCAGGGGGTGGGCCTCCGGCCTACATGGCACACTAGTGGTTAATCCTTCTTTTGGCGGCGACAGGGAAGAGGCTTGCGTTGGAGGGGGGGAAGCTGCGGCATTGGATCTCAAGCCGTCCCGGAGGGTTCTCGCTTTTAAAGAAGGGAAGAGCTGGCGTCCCTTTTGGTTTAAGAATATAGATGGATGGTCAGAAGCTATTTATGGACTGGTTTTAGTACAAAAAGTATGAGCCTGAGTTAGTCGTGGACAATCGGCATTTGTATTTAGGTGGGTGCAAAGTGGAACATAGCCCTACAACAGCCTGGAAGCCGCGACCCAAGTCGGCCACCTACTCGTCTGGTACGGGCGGACGGAAGGGCGCTAATGCGATGGCATTGGAAAGGGGGATGATCAAGCGCGAGGATGTGCTTTGGGCAACCTGTTGCTTTGACCGAATCAAGTATGGACAGTGGGGAGAGCAACTCAGAAAAAGCGAGTTTAACCCCGAGCACTGAGCAGCAAGCAAAGGTTTTGTAACCGTTTCGGTGGTGTGATCTTATTTCCAGGTTAAACAGGGGGGGGGCGGATCGCTGTTTTCCGAAATCGCAATCAACAAAAAGCAAGAATCTATCGACATTTAGCAACAGCGTTTGCGATTCTTGTCTGGGAGTATCGGGCAGGAGCTAGCTTCAGCCGCCCCAGACAAAATACAAGTCCAGTTGTGCCGGTTCGATGGAATTTCTTTCTTGGAGGGGAGCGAGTACATTATGTAAGGTGCTGTGCCGCCTGGGTGTGCGGTATGGGGGGCTGTTGTTCTTGCACTTTCGTCCGCGGGGGTTTGGCTTGTGTTGGCTGTGGGAGAGATTCTTTGGATATGCGAGGTGCCGGCATGACGTCTGGAAGCGTCTTCGGATTTCTAGGGATATATGCTTCCGGGGGCTATTTTTCGTTGAGTTCGTAAGCCCAGTTGCGGTTATTCAGGTTATAACCGTCACCTCCTTGTATTCCTGGAATGGGTAGTTTTGTCTTTTTTCTGGCCTTTCACGGGTTAAGGGTGTGTGCGACAAAACCTGTACCTCCGCACCGAATAATAACATTAAAAAAGCTTATCTGGAGTACCGCCTACAATGACCAGGGACCGTCCATGAACGGAAAGTGACTTGAACTTTGGTCCCAAGCCTTGCAAATGAGAAAGTTACCAGTATACAATTTTCTTGAATGTTCCGGTTGAATTTATTGTGGTATCATCCATAAGGAACAGCTTCACGATTGGGGGGCTTAGCCGGCCAGTTTCATTCGTTTTAAAAATAGCGTGTATCCGGGCGTTAGTTACTCCTGAATTGGCCCCCTTGTGTTTTTTACTTCCTCCCGATCATGATAGGATGATTACAGACACATAGTTGGGACTGTATGATGGAGGGCTGGATATTGTTCATAGGCACGTCAATTTGTTTCTTCAACCTAAGAGAAGGCCTACATTCTTGGTCGCAGTGTTGGATCAAAAGAATGTTAAAAAAAATAAAAATTTATAGATTATCTCATATGAGTTTGGTTTCTTTACCAGTTCGACTTCGCTTGGGATATGCAACTCACAGGCTGGTAATTGCGCTGTCAAAAACCCGTTAACCTTAGCTACCATTTTTCTAAAACCTAAACCCATCACTAGCCCGTGTAATAGAGAACTTAGACCACACTGCCTTTTGGATTGTTCCATAAGATCCATTGCCTGCGTTTTGCTGTCTTCATGCATTCCAGAAAGACATCACATTCCTGATCATTTGGCCTGCCATAACTAAAGAGATGTTTACGCCCTGAATTAAAAATAGTTTTGGAGGTCAAGAAACAATTAGTTGCACGTTATCCCACGACGAGCTCGATGACACAAAGCCGGATCGCAATCAAATTGCAGAAGGAGGATTCACTACTCCCGAATAATATCATACAGAAGAGGAAGCATTGATGCAAACAAAGTTGGGTAAAAAGGATTCCTGCGAGGGTCACCATTATCATCAGGGCAGATAGAACGTGTCCACTGAGTGGGGAACGGTCCGGACGTAGTACAAATGTCCACAGTCTGGTCTAAGACACAATACCTGCCGATGAGAGCAACGTAGTTGAGTGCAAATGGGGGCGGCCCATCATCACCAAAAAGCTGTGGACACACGAAAAAGGTGTTCCCCGCTCCGTCATGAGGACAGAATTCGATGCATGCTTAGCAAGCCCTCCACTGAATCTACATTAAGTGGAGAGGTTAGGGAGAGGTAGGAAAGGCAACACAATCTTTTGGGAATCGGAACAGCGCCAAGGACTAGCATGCGGATGAGTCTTAATGCAATCAACCTCCCCTGTCTAGAGAAGGATGCTGGAAGGTCCGGTGAATGGGTGTTCTCTGATTCCCGAAAAGCCCTTCTCCTTAGAAGGGGGACAAAAAATGTGCACGAGGGTCAAAGAAGCTCAAAAATTTCGGAAATAGGGCAAAAAGCATCCTCCTCTTGCCTAAACATCTATATACATGAGGACCTTTTGGGCTTCCATAGTCCTCCAGAATAGTCGCCCTCTGTGGTTAAGTCGATGGGGGTCGATAGGGTCTCGTCCGTACGAAGGGTGAATAACACATTCATTTTGGGACAAGAGCCTCCAAGGAGGTCCCGAGCAGCTAAGCAAACTGCCGTGCCTCCCCCCCGAGATCCAGCATGTCACGGAGGAGTAGGAAGGACTCCTCCCTCCTAATGATAATGAGTGCAGGCTTGAGGGATGCAGAGGGTCAGAATGATTCTCGAACTGTGATGACTGGCGGGTTTCGGTCAAGTCAGTTGGAAGAAAGCTGCAATGCCCGTTCCGGTGGGGAAGGAAGCGCCTCATAAGAGCAGTGGACCTCCAGAATCCGGCAACGGCCTGGGGATCCTGTCGTCTAAAAACGTTCCACTTCAAGGTTTTGGTCGTTCGTCAAGGAAAAGTTAGCTGCGTGGGTCCTAGCAAACAGAAAAATCAAATAGTGGGGTCGCAGGTACTAGGTCGGGAGAGAGTGAAGAGACTTTCAGTAAACAGTGACGGTTGTTGAAAAAGGACGTAGGACATTTTGGTCGAAATATACTAGTTTGGTTCACGGGGTGCGAGAGTAAGAGGTCCGATTTTCGCAAGGGATTTGCCGATCTAATCGGGCTTGCTTGGCTGCTGGGGAGGGACCAAGGGCCTAAAGGGGAGGGACTTCACCGGTCCTTAACAGAAGCGCGAGGGTTCTTCAAGACCTTACGCGATCTTTTAATCAAAAATGGGGAGGGGCACACGGCTTGGGGGGGGGGGAGATAAGAAAAAGGGGTTTCAAAAACAATTCACTTATCCGCAGAGGACATCTGTCAGTCTAGGCAAGTGCAAGGTTCTTGGTGGAACACACGCACCGTGGCCTCTAAAGGGTCAGGGCAGACCAAGAGCATCGCAAAGGCAAGAAGGTCATTTCCACATCTGGCTGAGGTCTCTTACTACGAAAATAATGGGAATATCTGATGTGAAGTGAGAAGGTGGGCGCGAGTAACGTCAAGAAAAACAGTGCTGGTGGGGTGTGGATTAGTGTACTGGTACTTGATCGGCACTAAGGTAGGATCGGATTTTAGCAAATCGAAAACACTGTCCCCGGAGGAGATTGGCTTGACACTCTTTTATACATGGTGTAGGACTATAATTCTGCACTACCAATCAATCTAAGGGAGGAAAGCAAACCCTCTGTGAGATCGCAAGGTTAAAAAAAAGTCAAGTGCTACGGGTCCATTAGGGGGGGAGACGTAGTGGTCTCTCTTGAGGTTATAGGAGAATGGGCCTTGAGTTAATGTCATCGAGTTACTTTCATGATCTTTCGGTGGTGCGGTATGATCTGAAACGGGGCTGCCAGGGATTCCCAGGCGCACTGGAACATTGGAAAGCTCATTTAATAGTACAACCTAGAATAACGAGAAAGGGATGAGTTTTTTCCTCCTTTTCTTAACTATTCGAGAATGACAGGAAAATAGAATCCTGTCTCCTCGCGTGAGTCACACGGTGAGACGAATTAATTGTGTGAACGAAGTTGGTCTCGGGGACCGGCGGTTGAATCGTAAAATTGTCAGAACAAGGCACTGGAGCAAGGGCCTCTAATTCAATGGAATTGTCACAGTGGCACGGTACTTGGTTTTTTTCTAATGCTCTAATTTCTGGTGCCTTTTGCACAGATAATTAACTGCTAGCAACATTCAACCATCTCTTCTCTGTCCGTTCATGTGTACTACCAGTATATTTCCTTGCTTCTCAACTATTAACTTTCCGTAAACTCTCGCTCGGGTGGTACCAGTGACAAATTTTCGTCGTGAAGTGGTCCGTACCTTGGCTCCTAGACAATGGCCTCCAGTTTTTTGTACTTTCCTTGCCAGGTGTAGGAATTCTCTAATAGTGGCACTATAATCCTGTCCTGCCCCCTTTGGTGATCTTGCGATAAATATGGAGTCCAAACTGTTATAGGGCTTATGCGAAACTCGCGAAGAGAATGGTTCCTTCCGTGGTGCAAGATAATGTCGTCTATTTAATCCCAATTGAGAAGAACTCAATGTTGCGTGATAACTATCACACAGCATAGGACAGGATACGCATTTTAGTAGGGAGGGCCTGTTCTAAAAGACTGGGGGAAGGGTATGTTGAGGTAGTGGGTCTTAAACAGGATCGGATCAGGTCTCATTGCGTGCTACGCTGTGGGATGGGGCTCAATGGTGTTAGAGTCCTAGGTTACAGCGTACAGGAACCAGCGACAATTACGAGGGCTAAGTGGGGTGGAGAAGACAGAACTCCTCGGAAATGAAAACAGTTCCTATGCTTCCCTATCAAAGGTCGACAGAAATAATGCTGCTTGATATCTCTAAAAAGGTCGGCAAGGTAGTTGGCGCTGCAGATGAGGTCACCTTCCGGAAAATCGACATCAATGGAAACAGGACCAATTGGGAGTTAGGTTCAGTGTTTTTACATCAAAGGATAAAAGACCAGTTATCCGCTAATATTATTCGTAACTATATTAACAGTCCTCCCCAAAAAAAAAAAAGTTCCAGGCCTGAAGAAACATATAGGATAATCAAAAAGGTGGTTTCTTGAAAAAACAAGCGGGCCAGGACGCCTTCGAAAGTGAGAGGGGTGGAAAGCTGCTTGAAACCAAATTAAAGGGTGTGACGAGCTCTTGTTTCTTAGGGGTTCGGGCAGGTTGTCCGACCCTATTCAGGGTAAGGTTGCGAAAGAGGTGGCTTATAAAATATCAGGGGGCGAGTTGGGGGCGCTTCTACGGCTCTATTACAAAGTACTGCAAGGGGTGTTATAAGAAACCGGCTGTTTCCGTTTGGCCAGTGATCAATACGACTCTTAGCGCAGCCGGGTATAGAGGTGATGCCTAAGAAGTCAGAGGAGCTGTCCGTTCATCTCGAGGCGAAAAGAAAGGAGTTTTGAGGTGTTTTCGGTTATCTCAAACTGTGAGGTATGGAGACCCGGGGTAACTGACCCAAGGGCTTTTTACGCCGGGGGGGGGCACACAGAGGAGACACCTATAGGGGCGTCTGTGATGAGAGAAAAAGGGACTCGGTACTAGGCGACCGATAAGGGACCATGCAAAATGACTTCAACACGCATGAGTACTACAACAAAGGACTGGCAATCTCCGCCATAGGTAAAATCAGAGCTGCTAGACACCCTTCGCGCATCATACCCTAGTTCAGACAAAAAATAAGAACTCGCTCGCCGGGGTGTGAAGACGATGGGGGGGCCCGCTAGACAAAAGTGGAAAACCAGATGGCGTCCATTAAGTGACTGATGTTAAAGGGAAAAGCTCAAGAAGTGACAAAACCATTTGTCGGGTTTAACTCAAGGATATCGGGGGCAGT
>Ga0179593_1703486_pt1 | contig 12282 bp, 11 predicted proteins | sample CZODoug2_1_08_16_FD_185931 | JGI IMG/M metagenome (GOLD analysis project Ga0179593, IMG submission 185931) | Vadose zone soil fungal communities from Angelo Coast Range Reserve, California, USA - CZODoug2_1_08_16fungal (PacBio error correction) | ecosystem: Environmental > Terrestrial > Soil >...
TTCGTAGAATGCGGCTTCTATCAAGGGGACGAGAGTCCCAGGAATCTGATTCGGAAAAGCTCGGCTCCGTGTAGCTCCCGGATAGGGATGCCTCCCTGAGAGTGGCTAGATTAGCAAAAAGGCGGAACCATGATCTCCAGAATCTTGCGCGGTCCCGTGAGATTCACCGGAAGTGAGGGGAGCCGAAAAAGGGCCATTTCTTAAGTCCTAGCGATTAAAACTCTCCCCATCGTTTTCTTCGGGGCTACCTGGAGGGAGTGCGCGACGTTGGACTCGTAAATGTCCGGGTCTGGAGGGGTGGCAGCCAGCGGGGGGGCAGTGGTGAGTGGCCGATCTGGGGGATCGAGGTTTCCCGCGTCCACCATTGGGGAAAAGGTGATAACTGGAGGGGACTTCCGTCGGGGCGGCGGAAGCGCAAAACAAAAGCGCCTCGCGATGGGGTCTGTTCGGGGGTGGGGGAAAAGCGAAGAGGAGCCCCGGCGGATGGGGCTTTTGGCCAGGTATAAATTCCTCATGAAGTCTTAAGGGGGAGAAGGGATCGGTGTGCGGCAGGGGTAAAGGAGAAAAAGAATAAAGCTAACCGCTCCAGGTTGCAATCGAAAAGAGCGAATTGGGGCTCGGGAAGAAAAAAAATTCGGCGGCATGCACACGTTCAATCAAAAGACGGCTGCATAGTTACACCCAACGATCTGTAGAGAGGGGGGGAGGTTTCCACTGAAAAAAAAACAAGAGTTTCAAGGATTGATAGAGAGGAAAACCGGGCGAGAGCCTGGAGGCTCATCTGCTCACACCCTTACCTGGAGAAAATTATTCCGAGCGGCGCGCAACTTTCCAGGGAGCTGGAAAGAGAAGACAGAAGGAGAAAAGAGAGAGAGTTTTTGTAGGAAGAGACGGTTAAGTTGGAGACAAAAGATCTAGGAAATCGGTTTTCCGCCATCAAGTGAGCAGATGAGCAAAAAAATCAAAGGGGAAACTCGCCCGGGGTCGCCGCACCGGAAGGGGGAGACAAGGGACGTGGAAAAACGCCGAGATATAGAGTCTAGATCGATGTGTAAGGCTTCATCCGTCGGGGGGATCGCAAAACGTTTGGCATGCCAGCCGTCGAGGAAAGGAGGTCCGAGGTCAATTCGCTCTTTTACAGCAGCAGCACAAAGGAAAAAAAAAAGTCTGAGTGGATAGAGTGGAGCCACGCAAAATAGGAAAGGCGCGAGAAGCATGGGGGGCTCACTGGTCAACATAACATAAGAAAAGGTGCACGCCACGAAGGCTTAGCCGGGAAAAAAAAAGGTCTCGACGATGCTGGTGGTCGCGGGGGGCGGGCAGCAGCAGCCCAGAAGGAAAGCACCGGGAAAGGAAAAGACTAACTGCGCCTGATGGGGGAATCTCGCTGCCTTCCGAATAAAAAGAGAGGTCACCCATCTAGCGGCAAGGAGAAAAGGCAGACCACAACTAATAACAAGACGAGGACCGGCGTGTGGCGACCACCTGCGCGAAAAGGAAAAGACCGCATCACGCCCTCATCCCACGGATTGTGAGAGCAGACCAGCCGGGAAACGTACAAAAGAGCCATTTGATATACCGCAAAAAGCCACCCTTGACTGCGACTATATAACCGCGCGTCGATTACGAGGTATCGGGGGAGCTCGTTCAGGGTCTGCTAAAGAGGAAGACAACTCAGGGCTAGCCCGAGGGGAAGCTGAACACGGAGGCTTACAAGGTATCTTTGGAATCGGAATCATTTGGGAGCACGAGTCTATAAGGGGGGGGTGCTACGTAATTTCGAGTGGGAAATCCATGGAATGTCTAAGGGGTTCAACGAAAGACAACAGCTCCAGTCCCAAAAAGCCCATCTAGAAAGTATGGGGGGAGAAGGGGTGAGAAGTAGCCTAACTTTGGTTTTTATCTCAGAGAGCGAAAAAATTGCAAGAAGGACATTTCTTGGAAGGCTCTCATGGCCTTAAAAAAGAGGAGCTTCATCCGATGGCGAAAGGAGCAGGGGACTCTTCGAAGCGGCCTAGTAAATCTCCCGGTCGGAAGGAAGAAGACGCTTAAAAGGGAAAGGGGGGGAGGGTGGGGTGCCTTGTGATAATAAAAGTCACTTGCCCTCTCGAAGAGAAAGGGTGAAAGGGAGGAGGTGCCTATACGCAGGTTCCCCAACCCTGGAAGAACTCGACACCGCCGAATCATAGGAAGCCTGCCAAGCCAGTCTTAGACACGGCCCAGAGAACGATATCGGACGCACCTAAAGGGTGGGGAACGACCCCGAAATGCGAAGTTAAAAAAGAAGCGACGCCTGCTAAAAACCCGACCCAAGACACGCTAAACTCTTCCCGCGACCGAGAAGGAGACCACTTGATCGCCGACATTTCAACAGCAAAAATAGCCGGGGGAGGCCACATCCTGCAGGTGGAAGTAATTCGAGAAAACCAGGCAGGAGGGTGCACCGCATGGAGGGGGGGCTCTTTAAGAGAAGCGATCTACCTTTCTTCGAGCAGAAGACCTTCCCTCGCCAAATAGAAAATTGCGTTCTCGGAACCGGGGAGGGGAATAAAAAAGTGTTATCAAGCCGAAAAGCGTCCGGAACGGGAACATCTGGAAGGGGGGTTTAAGCGGTGAGGAAGAACGATAGGGGACAACGTGCTTCGTTCCGCAGAGAAAAACCCGGTTTGTTTGGGATCGAGTACACGAATCGAGCGCCATGGCCCGAAGGGAAAAGGCTAGCTCGGCAAAGACTCTTTCCGGGACGTGCCCGTCAAGCCAGCTTGAGTTCAGTGCTCGGGAAATAATCCAAGAGATTCCGCGGAAAAAAAGCTGGCAGGGCGACTTGTCCAACCCGAGTACGAACTCCGAAGCGGTCACTGACGGCCGAAAAACATACAAACGAGGGAGCCCTGTAAGTCGCCATGAATGGGAACGCTCATTTGAAGCATGTAGCCGCCCAAAAAATGAAAACGTCCGAACGGGGGAAAAATCGTTCATGAACTAACGTTCAACTTCCTCGCAACAATTAGATAGCGGCCGGTCTTAATTTCCAATCCCCGCGACCTAAAACGCGACGACCTGATATTCTTACGATAGCGAACTCCACGCGGAATACGCCTTCACTAGGAGCTGCGAATGGGAGCCGACTAAGAACACGATCCCGCGAAAAAAAAGAGCTAATATCAGGGTGGGGCGAGATCGAAAAGGGTATAAATAAAGCTCCGGCGAGAAATTGGAGGACTCGGGGATAAATAAAACATACAGGCATTAACGTCGAGGGCGGGGGGCGGGGCGACGGGTGCTCCAGGGGAGACTAAAGGGGATTTTCTAACCCCGGAGGGAGCCGAACACTCTAAGAAAATCTCCGCAGGAAAAAGACAGATGCTCTCATAGTTCTTGTCGGCTCACACACTATCACGGCACTTCGCAGTAAGTCTGCACTCCTAATTCTGCAACGGTGGGATCACCCCGCCTCGTCGAAAGCTTTGGGTGAGGGAAAGGCATCTCTCGCGCAAACAAAAAACTTTAGATGAAAAGAGAGACGGCTTTTAAGACACCGACGAGTACTTGTGGGGGGGACAATGACCGGGCCGTGCAGTGCGTGAGGACGGGAGCGATATTTCCTTCGCGCGCAAGCGTCAAGCGAAATCAAGAGGTGCTGATGAGTTCGGCGAGGCCTTGAAAGCAACAAGCGACGGGTTGACACCGGAAGGGTCGGTCGGAAAAAAATCGTTCGAACGTCAGACTATTCCACTGATGGAATGGAAGAGTTTAGGAACACGGCCCTTGCTATCGCTAGAGCATCTTCACGTGGCGGAAACGAAGGAAAAACACCGGACGAAAGCAGGCAAGTACGGGAGACGCAAATCACGGGGGGAAGAGGGCAGGGCGCTTGAATTAGAAGGCGCGGGAGTCGCAAGCAGAGGTAAAAAACCTTAGGGCGCGCAGGCGAGGGCTCCTGGCGTCATACGCCGCAAAGGGAACGAAGATTTTGAAGGGAGAACGGAAGGGAGGGGAAATACTAAGAATAAGATGGGACTGAGATTACGCAGGCTTCTGGGGAATCGAAGCCCAAATGAAGGGGAAACCCCCTGTATGGGACGAAAATTGCGCATTACTTGAGGTGGGGAGATCCGCTGTCCTTCAATCTCCTCGGCGGAGGAGGGGCCCTGTGCACAGTCCTCGTAAGGGAGAGAACGGTTCCTTACTGAGGGAAGCTTCGGCTAAATGCGCGAGGACCCAGGCTGCATCATGGGGACAGGATAAGGGGTCTTCTTGGTCCTGGAGGGCTTATGGTGCGATCTGGGTATAGGTAAAAGTGAGAAGTTTGGGTAGGGGAATGCAGAGGCCAGGCCTACCTCTCTCGAAATCAAAAAGGGAAGAAATCAACGCCTCTTCAAGATCGAAGTATGTAATGAATCCTCGGTGATGGGGGAGCATCTACGCCAAACTGGGAAATATGCTGGCTGTAGCGCCGCACTACATTTTGAGGGAGGAACTAAAAAAAGGTAAAAAAGAGGCGAGAGAGCAACTTCAAAACGTAACGGAAAGGAGGTTGTTGCCAGAGCATGGGAAGCAACATCGTCCGGGCGGCTTGAGGTAGGTGGGGAGCGATGAAGGTGGTTCTCTTTCGAGGGCGCAGTTCTTGCGGAAAGCAGGCGTCGAGTCGGAACTCAAGTAGTAAAAGGCGGAGACGTCCCACAGAAGGAGTGAGGGGAAGTCGAATCTCTGTTCTCGGAGACAGAAGGTCGGAACATGAAAGAGACGAAATGAAGCGTTGACGGATGGGACTAGGCAGGCAGTAACTGTAAAACTACCTCGAATCGCTCAACAAAAGGGACGAGAAGGTCCACTTGAAGTGAGCAGAAGGGGACAACACAGGCTCTCTGATCTTAGGAAAGAAAAAAGCGGAGAAATAATCTTCCTCAGGGCTCTAAGAAAGAGCTCCTCCGCGAGAAAGATCTGTCAAGAAGAAGAGTGGGGCGCACCAGAGCATCATTACACCTAGATACGGAGGAATTTCTCGGGCAACAAACGAGTCAAGGCCTAATCTTCGCAACAACTCAGTGATGGGTGGGCCATTAGGCTTTGGGCGAGTGAAACTCCTTGTTCAGGTCAGGGTCAGCCCAGGAAGAAAGAGACTCGTATCGAAACCACTACTCGATGACGGAAAACGGGCAGACAGGCAGGAGTCCTGTCAGCCGAAAGGCTCTCCTCTGCGAGAATGTCGATACGAAGATGCCAGCACCCAAATCAACAGCGCGGGCGACGGGGAGGGAAGTTGCGGGGTGGCTTCATATCAAATGAGTGAGGATCCGCGCGGGCTCCGAAAAGAGAGGGTGAGGAGGCGGCTACCGTAGCTCCAGGGGGGTTGGCCCGGAAGTGAGGAGGTGACTGTCGCAGAGCGGAGGGAAGCTAGGGCTTACCTGAACAGTGATTTGATAGGGAGTACAGACGGCAGAACCTCCACGAATCATAAGGTAGCTTCAGGAAGGTCTGAGGATGATGCTTCTAAGTAGAAAACGCACCACTGGGGTAGGCGAGCCCTTCGGCTCGGGCCACTTGGACGTATTTTAAGGGTTGCCAGGGGGAGGATAGAATCTCAAGGCGGAGGAGCGCGAAGGGGTAAGAGGGGGCAGGAGGGGTCGTCTGCCAGCAAAAAGCTATAAGAATGGAAAAGATTTGCTTGCGCTCGAACGGGACAGTCAAAAAAAAAACGGAAAACGTCGAGTCAAACGCGAGAGGAACCATCTGTCAAGAGCAGAGGGGAGTCTTTTTCCTTCGGACCGGGATGTTGTCCTGATGAAAGCGAACGGAGGGGGGGAGAGGAGACATAAAAAAGCGAACTTCTCGAAGACTACCGGGGATGGGGGAAAGGGATGAATCTAAGGGAAAGGAAAGGTCAAAAAAAGCAAAGAGGATCGAGGAAAGAATCCAACACCAACAACTGAGGTAAGAAAAATTCTTCATAGAATAGGGAGACAAAGATAATAATTGAAAGAATTAAGATATTAATTAGAGTAAGAAATATAAAGAATTTGGAAGAATCCTTTTAAATCCTGCCCAGGAGAACTACTTCCTAAGGCCTCGGCCAGGCCCCGTAAACGGGACTCCTCAGTGGTTCCCCTCCTCCAGAACTCAATCATACCGAATCGTGAACTGCCCTCCCGCTCGCCAGGGACCATCCTGACCGAAACCAAAAGCCTTCAAGGTTTAGGCCTCCGAAGAAGAAGATAAGGTCCTCCACCTGGAGGGCAATCCCAAGAACGAAGCGGGCTTCCTACCTCAATGGATTGGGAGGGAGATAACCACTCAGGAGGGGTTCCGTAAAGATAAGCCTAAGGAGAGGTAACGAAGAATTCCGAATCAATCACGAGCTTCCCCTATTTGAAGCAAGGCCCTCCCCTTTCCTATCACGCCTAAAAATGTACCTTTACCCTCTCTAGAAATCCTCCTATCCCTTTCCCATCCATCCTGAGGAAGAAAGCCTAGAAGACCTCCCCTAAAGCCGCCAGGCCGAGCCCCTCCTCCCTCCTACTCGAAGAAAGGAGCTTACTCCTTTCCCTAGAACCTCCCCATAACCCTACCCTCTACGGCAGAAAGAAACATTAAGTTCCTCCCTTAAGAAAGAGCCTACCCCTCTCCGAGTATACGTCCCTCACCCTCCAGAAATTAAAAACTGGAAGAATTGCATAGCCTCCTGCAAAAAAAGGAAGTACGCTCCTGCCTTCCTAGGAAGAGACATACCTCCCACTCTTCCACCCTGCAATAAAGCAGCAAACCTTCCTCCTCAGCCCAAGGAATAGGAGCGAGCCCCCCCCTCCTCCTAGGACCTCCCTGAGCCTCCTCCTCTCTCCATTAACTCCCGCCCCCTCCCTACCAGAAACGTTGTTCCGGGGGCGCAAAGGGGTCCGAAGGGCTACACAACCCTTCGCCCCTTGGAAGAGACTCCCCCCTCCGGACCCCCCCCATTAAAGAGTACTTACTCCATCCTCCTTCCGACCCAAAGAAGGAAGAATTGCCATAATGGGAGGGCCGCGCTAGAGTGAGCGAAGAAAACGGATCATCTCGGGGGGGAACCCAGGAGCGGGAGCAGGCGTCGATAAGGAGACCGGGAAAAAGGAAAAAGAGGGCCAACAGTCTTGGGGGAAGAAGAACGGGAAACACCGAGGAGGGAGAATACAACAGGGTGGACTTCTGGACAGCCGCGAGGAAGTGTGAACGATAAGCCGGCCCGCATGGAAAAAGGGGAAAGAGTCAATCTATCCTTTCGAAAGAAAGGGGAAGACTCCTGGGGCAGGGAATAAGATTGAAGGAACCACGCCGCCAAAGAGAAGCTGCCTTCCTGAGAAATATCAAAAACAAGGAGCCGCCCGTAAATAAAAGAAGCGGAAGGGGGACAGGCCATGAGCAGCTGTTCGCGGCGGAAAATCAGGGGAGGCGCAACCAACGACCGTAGAAAGAGTGGAGATTCCTGAAGGGGGAAGACAAATGAAAAATCGAAAATTCTTCGGGAAACTTGAGAAAATCGGCTTACAACGGCGGAGTAGTGACCCACAATGAAGAAATAATCACGGAGGCGCCCAACTCTAAGCACGAACTAGTTCCTTCAAGAAAGAGGGAGCGCCCTGGATCAAAAAAAGTGTTAGCACCATAGGACGTCTTGTAAATAAATTTTATCTTAAACACAAAAAAAACGGACTAGGAGACTTCTGAAGAAACCGCGCTCTTCTATTGAGAGTAGGGAAAGGGAAAGAGTGCAGCTTCTAGCGACAAAGAAAGAAGGGAGCCCTAGCCGGGCTCTTAAAAGAACATCAGCCCGCAGATACGCATCTGCAGGGCTCACTATGCCTATCAGGCTCGCCGTTAAGGGGTTACTACAAAGGAGGGAAACCGGAGACTGGGGGGCTCCCGCCCACAAGCTCCGAGTCCATCAGGAACGCGGAAAGGACACGTATCCTATACCTCATGTTGAATGAAGAGAATACCATCTGTCAATCAGGGGGGCTTTAGTGGACCCTCGAGGGTAAGTAACAGGGCTTCATAGTAGGGAATGAGGAATTCTCGGCTGCGAGAACTAGGATGGCCAGGATGAAATCCCGTGCTTTCGAAGCATCATGAAAAAGAGACGGCGAGCTGGGGGGTTGTTGCCTCAAGAGTGGCCTTCGGTAAAGGGTGTAGCGCGAGGCCGGGGGGGGACTCAAATGTTCACGGCACCTTCAGAGGAAAGACCAACCCCAGGGGCTGAGCGGGCCGGGGAAACCTGAAAGAGCCAAAGGAGAACAAGGAAGAAACTGTCTATTTTGGGAAGACGCTCATCCGCATGAATGAAAGGTGGAAAACAGGGACGCCTTCGGAAAAAAAAACTAAGGCAAAAAAAGAAAAGCTACTCTTAAAAACCGAACGCGAACTGAGCCAATTGAAAGCGCCGACAAGGCTTGAAAGCCGAGTAAACAATCATTTCCTAGAAAAAAAAACCGACCAGGGTTCACAGTAGGGGGGGACGTGACGGGAGGATTGATCTAAGCTAGGGGGGAAAAAACCGCTAGGGGGAGGAAAGAATCCAAGGAGTAAATTCTTAAGTAAAGAACCTGAAGAAGGAAGAAACGCTGGAAGGGGGGGGCGAATGGGAAGACCATAAAACCCCCGCTTCAGAAAGACCTGCAATCTATGGGGCATGGAGTTTTTAGGGGGGGGGGCCCGACCGACTTCTAGGCGGTCTTTTCATTCAACCGGAAAAAAACCGGTGATTAGTACTATCGTCGTGCACATAGCCCTCTTCAACTAAGAAGAAGTAGTGCCATTCAGAAAAGTGCAGAACAAAGTTGGCCACGGAACACCGCTAGTGATAAAACGAACCGTTTGAGGAGAGGACGCGGAGGCTGAAAAAACGAGGATCTGCAGAGAGCGCTGGAGACCCATTAGGGGCGCTACCCAGGAAACATGAGCCCTAGAGGGAGACAGTTGGGGGGGAAATCAGTGATTTGCTCTAATTTTGATCATGGGGACTAGAGACCCACTTAAAAAAGCTGTCACCGTTTAGGGCACTGCGAGAAGGGTTTCCGAGACCTGCCGGAGGGGCACTTCACTCTTGAAGGCTCTCTTCTGGGAGGGGGGGGGAAATTCCAGGGGTAGAAGAGAAAAATGCCGTCATGTTCAATCGCCCAGGCGACCTTTCTACAGGAGGTTTAGATGGAAACAACTTTATATCCTTCAATCTCTTAAGGGAAAAAGGATACTCCTCCTCAAGAGCGCCGACTTGTTTCGGTAGGCGGGGAAAGAGGAGAACTGCCGCCCGCCCCCACTTTATAAAAAGGGCCGGGGCTTCCATTCAGGAGACCTGGTTTTTGGTGGGGGGAAAAAAAAGAAGAATTACAAGAGTCAGGAGCAAGAGAGGTAGCTTACGGCGACCATGGTACTACAGACGGGGGGAACCCCTTCTCGTACACAAAAAAAAAAAAAAAAAAGAAAAAAAAAAAAAAAAAGGAAAAACCAAGAAAAAAAAAAAAAAAGACAAAACCCGCCAGAAGGACGTCTCCTCAGAACATGCCTTATACCCTACGCTTCCTCCTGCCCTTCCTGACCGGAATCCAACATAAGAAAAAAACGATCTCTTGCACGAAAGGAGGGGGAAAGCTCTCACTTTCGTAACGCGCGCACTCGGAAACGCGCCTGGTCAGTCTAAATTAGGCCTCTTCGGGGTTTAGGGAAAAGTCAAGAGATCAACAAAACAAAAAGGCAGGGGAGAAGACATTTTTGCGACAACAAACTAGAGTTGTTTCTCAAGGAAAAGGGGTTCCAATTTAGGAAGGAGAAAAGGGGGAGGAGAAAGAAAGTCGCTCGATTCAGAGCAGGCGATCGATTCGAGGTTGCGGGATTCGAGGGAAGTCGGCGTCGAAACGTGAATTGGTTCTTAGAGGGAGGGAACAGGAGAAGGGGACGACCGAGAGGACGAATGCCGGCATGTCCGGGTGATTCCCAGATAAAAGAACTCTCTCGACATCTCAAGGAGTCTGAAGAGTCAACGTATCTCTGAACAACCAGCGGGGGCAGGAGGCATGCGGATCGGGAAACGCCCCTGTGCAAGGAGAGGTCTGGGGAGAGGGGCAAAAAAGATACTCTTCTACCGCGAAGGTGCGGCGGGGAGGAGCGATATGCAATTTCTGAAAAAAACAGGATCGCCGCTCTCAGTGTAGGAAAGGCAAGATTCAGGGAGAGAGGAAAGAGGCCGGCGGAGAAGGCTTAGATTTCGCGAGGTCGCGACATTAAGCGCGTCACAAAAAAACTCAAGCCAGCAGAGGGGTAAGGGTTGGAGATCCGGGCGGAAAGCGGCGCGCGTGAAAACAGGACCGTGTCGACCACCCCAAGAAGGGTAGCAGAACAAACGTGTTCCGTTCGAGGCACTCGAAAGAAACATACCCAGAGAAGGCGACAAAGGAAACATAAGGCTTAATAGATGAGGAAGCCTGGAGCTGCGGGCCACTCGTGGAATCTCTTCAACATGTGTGGACTGGGAACTCTCCTTTCAGAACCTCTCAGGAAATAAGAAGGACAAAAAAAGAGGGGAAGGACGAGAAAATACATGGAGAGGCGCGGGTTTAACCTGGGATTAATCTACTCAAAAAACTTTTTCAGTCGAGGTACTTTAACAGGAAGGACATCATGTGTCGAGAGGAATTGCGGCTCGAAGCGGTGGACAACTCTTCTAAAGAACCACTTCAGCGAAAGGGGGAACTCTGGCTGGGGGGGAGAATGAAGGAACACAAACTCCTGCAGGGGGGGGCAAATGAGCGGGATTTGCTGGTTTTGAAGTATTTAAAAGGTGGGGGGGTTCTCTTTCAGAGTTCAGGGAGGGTCGTTTCTTGAGGTGAAGAGATCTATACTGTCTACAGGCGGTTACCTTCATCGGCGAGCGGCGACCAACGCAGTTGGCGGGACTGTTAAAAACCGGATTCTGTCTATCTTGCAAGGAAAAGAATGGAAAAGACGTCACGCCTAATGCGTGTAGAGGTATGTCAGGCAGCAGGGAAAATAGCCCTACTGCAGAGAGAAGTCAACACCCATTCTACTAAGGCCACTGAAGGGATGAGGCAAAAAAGCAACAGCGCACGAGGATCTCGGGGGCCGCAGATTGATCAAAAGGAAAGGAGGATTCACATAAGAGGGCAACAAACGCGTTGCGAAATATGACAGGCCTCAGGGCACGATCTACAAGCTAAAAGGAGGACATCTCATTATTCATTAGCTTTTAGAGAAGAAAGGGTACTCGAAAAAGAGGGGACTATTCGAAAAAGAGTTCGATCTGATGTGGGGGGGGGGGGGGGCCATGGCGCGGGGTGTGCAAAATTAAAAAGGACAAGGCATGTTTCAGGACCGGAAAACAATCTGGAAGGTAACGGAGAGACAACTAGCAATACGTATAGAGCCCCCCAAATGCGGACCTCTATGGTCCATTTTCAAGTAAAAAAGAACGGGGGAGAGACAAGGCTTTTCTATGGGGACCGAGGGGTCATGCACTCTAACCGAGCTCATATTCAGGACGAAAAGGGCCGTTATTAATCAGACAGGGAGGGGTCGGGGTCTTCACGATACTGGCAGGCTGTGGCGTCCTAAAGCCTCGAAAGGGGAAAGCGACCCAAGCTTTTTTCTGAGTAAAAATAAAATGCTTGGGAAGGGGCCTAGGGAGAGGAGGTGCCCTCTGTGGAAAAAACAATGGGCGTCCCGGTCGGTGTGGGCATCTCGAAGGGGCCTGGAAAAAGCGGGCTTATCTTGTCTGGAGGGAAAAAAAAGGGAGTTCCTGAAGGAGAGTGAGAAAGAGGGAGGGAAGGTATGATCATGAGGTGCAGGGCGACGGGGCTTCGCTCTCACGAAGCGAAAAAAGATGCGCGGGCTTCGTCCAAAGGCAGGGGACGAACCCCGGTCGATGTGCCGGGGGGGTGCAAAAAGGGGGAGGATATAAATTCCACATGTCGATCGCGAAGGTGTCATCGGTTCTAAGGCTGCCGAAAGCACTCTCTATAAACAAAATGAGACAGGGGGCTGACACGGGTTAAGATGAAAGCGAATTCACGGTCTCGACCTTGGAGGCGGGAAAAAAAAGGAAGCGCATATCTCGGCTGAAACCATAGAGAGGTATCTCAAGAGCCGTGTAACAGAGCGGGCTGCCAAATAACGGTGAGGACACGACCCCGGCGAAGTCGGGCATCCTAAAAAAAAAGTCTGGTCACGCTACCTTGTTATGAAACTGGGGGGCGAAAAGAACGGGCGCACTGAAAGAAGAGGAAAAAGCATGCAACCAGT
>Ga0179593_1377695_pt1 | contig 12281 bp, 17 predicted proteins | sample CZODoug2_1_08_16_FD_185931 | JGI IMG/M metagenome (GOLD analysis project Ga0179593, IMG submission 185931) | Vadose zone soil fungal communities from Angelo Coast Range Reserve, California, USA - CZODoug2_1_08_16fungal (PacBio error correction) | ecosystem: Environmental > Terrestrial > Soil >...
TGGGTTTGAAAAACTCAAAGCGAGAAAAAGGAATTTCGTTGGGGGAAATAGAAACGGGCCTAGGAAAATCAGGAAAAACCCAAATACAAAGTAACATCGGGGAAAAGTTCGAGCACAAGACAAGGGGGCAATCAGTCAAGTGGGCACCAAAGCCAAAGGGGACAGGGCCGAAGGAGAAGCGGGGCCAAAGGGCGTTTTGAATTAAACCGGTCCGGTCCGATGGGGGACAACTTGAAAAAGTAGGGTCGCAACAAAACTGAAACGGCAACATAAAAACCCCGTTAGAAGAATAAAATTGTAAACGGCAAAAAAGGGACACAAAAAAGGTTGAAAAATGATGGGAAAGAGGGATGTAGGGTTTGGAAGATACTAGGGCACAGAAACCTGAAAAAAGCACGCAAAACGGGTACCAGGTACAAAGGCTAGGTGAAATATTTACTCTCATGAACCAACGAAAAGGTGTGGAGAACGAAGTTGGAGGTCCGGAAGAAGGTTGAGCCTTTCCGAAAGTGGAAAAATTCATTGACCTCCACTGCAGGGGGAATAAAAACCCGCCAAAGATCAGTGACATCCTTAAGAGAGATCTTCGGTGAAAAATTCTGTTGTTTCGGCTGGTGGAAAAGGCCTGTGTGGGGGGGGTCGCAAGGAAAATTGAACAGTGTTGGGGCACAAAGAAAGCGGGCGCGGGGTTTCGGTTGAAAACTAAGGAAAAAAGGACAAAAAATCACGCAACCTGGAGATAATGACATAAGAAACCGTAAAAAGAAAAAAGAAAGGGCGAGTAGAGTCAAGGAAACATTGGTGTGGGCAGGGAAAGGGGCAAAAACGCCATGTCGACGGAAAGAGGAAGTTACGCGGAGAAACACGTCGCAGGGGGGGGAAGGGAAACAATGTTCGGGTGGGGGGGGGGGTGATGAGGGAAAACTCGATTGTTGTATAAAGGGGAAGCAAATAGTGTCACAAACAAAACCATAAATGACTTGGAGAGGGGCAACACGAATGGACCTCCGACAAAAAATAGCACAAAACGGTGTCGAGATCGGAAAAAAAGAGCCAAGCGGCATAGTAGGGGGCTGGGACCAAAAGAACAGGATGCAAGTCAAAAAAAGTTGGAAGTTGCCATGGGGGAAAAACAATCAAACCTTTGATTTGCGGGAACGAACTTGGAACGGGAAACAACTGGCACGTCCGGGTAGAATAATTGTTCCGGGAAACGAACCAAGAGGGTGTGGGCGATCGTCGAAAAAAAGCTGGTTTTAAAGGGAGAGGGGAAGGCCCGCAGACGAAAATGAACGAGATGGAAAAAACCGCCCCGAAAAAGATGGCAAACGTCAAGGCCGAAGACAAACCGCATCTAAAAATTGATGTGCGGTTAACAAATGGAACAAGGGGGCGGAGGGGCCAAAAGAAACCTTCCCACTCACAAAAAAAAAACCTGCAAAGGGGACGTTGCCTCACCATCGGAAAAAGAACGGAGAAAGATGGAGGGGGGAGGAAAAAAGAGGGGACAGGGTAAAGTAGAACGAGAATGAAAAGCAGGAAGCTGTGACCCATAAAATATCAGCTTAAGGGGGAAAGTGGCCCAACAGTTAAGTTGGAAACGGGGGATAGGAGAGAAAGACGTTTCAAGGTGGGAAAGCAGTCCAAGGGGACAAGGCTGTGGTGGAAACTGCAAAATTGCAGGTGAGACGGAAAAACAATGACGCGCTTGGGGGGATCACGCAGACAAAGGGGAGAAATTTAAGTGAGGGGGAGGGGAACTGGTGATACTCAAGTGGGTCTGCAAATGGTCACACCTCGAATTTCCAACAGCGGGGAGGGGGGGGGGAACGGAACCCAAAGGAAAAAAAAAAAGGGGACGTGTGGTGGGTGCCAGAAAGTGAAAAAAAAAACGAAGACAGTGTTGGGGCAAATTAAACGTACGTGATAGATCCTTTGTGCCCCGGAGGAGGTTCGAACTAGGACGTGGGATCAAAAAAAGTAACTGGAAATGGGGTTCGGAAAGGTCCAAAAGGGGAAAAAGTAGATTGAGACAGAAAGCATGCCGGCCGCGTGTTTTTTTACGGTCAGCGGGGTAGGGGACGGAGCGAGGGCTGGAACGGAAAGAATGTCGAGACCTGTGCCTATGAAGTGTCAAGGAAGATTTAACCAGGAAGAAAAAAAAACCGACTGAAAACTCAATCGGCGTCAGGTTTAAAATCCGAGGTGTACGCGAGAAAAAACAGAACACGGTTCTGTTGAGAAGGACGGGAACGAAAAGAAATTCGGGGCTAAAGGTAAAAACATCCAACGCCAACGAAAGGGTTCTGTCTGCAAAAGAAGGAGAGGACTATGGAAAAAAAAAAGGAAGGCCAAAGGCTAACGAAGGAAGGGGTGGGCTGGGCAAGGAACGAAAGGAGACAACTTGGGAACAAGGGGACTTAGCGGAAGGGAAAAAGGGCGGCATCCTCCGAGACCAGGTGGGCCTCTCTAGATACAAGGTCCAATGTTTCATGAGTCAACTTACGGACAATACCTCTTGACAACTGCCAGGGAAGGGCAAAGGAGGGGAAAGGTTTAGAAGGACTTAAAAGAACGCATCTCAAGGATCATGGGGACAAGATAAGAAAACTAGATCAGAACTCTACTCGGGAGGGGGGTTCTGGACTCGTGAAAGGAAAAGGTTTCATCCAAACACATATGGTCAAAAGGGTGGAACACGATGGATGCTTAAACCAAAGACTCTGGGGTCTGGGAAAAAACCCTGGCCAGCAGAAAAAAAAAGGGAAAAGATACAACTTCATGAGTAACTTTACCGTGGACCAGGGCTTGGACAGGACTGCTAGTTCGGAGGGAACAGTATCCGGAATCGGGTGAAAAAAAGAGGTCCCTTTGGGTATCTTCAACGCGGGCAAGAAACGAGGCCCGTGTATTTGCAACGAAAACCAGCTAAGGGCCGGGGGGGGGCCCACTTCTCAGCGGGACCCCCAGCACCACGGGCCACACACGAAGGGGAAACACTATGTTTCCCCCAGAACCTGTTCCAATGAAAATCAGAGCGAGGGTGGCGGGAGTGGCAAACGAGTCCGGAAGTTTAAACACAAACTTCATTTGGGGGGAAATGTCACATCATGTCCATGGGGAGCCGAAAAAACAACAGGGGAAAAGGGTAAAGGGGCGGCAACAGCCGAACAGACTTGTCAAAGCACTCACTACAAAACGGGGGGGGGGAGGGAGTCACTAACCAGACGGAAAAACCGGGGAGGGGATGGGGGACAGGTCATCAGCAGCAAAGGTGCTAAACGGGAGCGCCGAGAAAAACATCACAATTTTGCCCCGGACCTCTCAAGAAAGTGCCAAGGGGAGAAAACAAGGTCCGGGTGAAAGAAGACCCAGGATAGACAGACTCTCCCCAACCACAGGTCCGCGTCACCAGAGGGAGGAGGCCGCAAAAGAAAAAGCAACAACGGTACAGAGACCGGAATGGATAAAAAAGACCTGGGGGTGCGAAAAAACGAAGACTCCACAGGAAGGAAACCGCCCTCATTCACAGAAAAAGAACGTTCCTCCGCACAACCGGAGTTGCACGCGCCACAAACCTCCCAAAGGAGCTACACTAACAGAACAAAACCCATCAATCACCACCAAAGGGAGAACGGAAGGGGAATGTGGTAAAAGACCTGGGGTGTCATAAACATTCATGCTACCAAATAAAAACAGCCCAAAAACCTCTGACCTGGGGTTGAAAAATGGGTAAAAAGAAACAATTGCCGTGACACGGTCCTCTTGAGGGGGAAGACGGTCTCAGAGAAACTTAAGTTGTCATATTAAGAAAATGGGGGACATGCAGGGAACAAGGGATGAGGGCCATCAGGGAAAAAACTACGCTGCGGACTGGGGGGCGGGCATGTGTTGAATTTGGCCACTCAAGACGCGAAGGTAAGTGGAGAGGGTAAAACTTTAAAATTCGTGGGAAGGGGTCAAGAACAGGAGCATTCCCAGGTGGGTGACCACAGGATTGATAGGGGCTGAGATTCAATGAGAAATGATAGGTCCTAGGAAAACTCACCTCGAGAACGTGGACGTCGGAGGCGTGGGTCAACGGGATCAAAAAGAGGGGGGGACGCAGAAAAGGGATAGCCAGTGGTGATTGCGAGAGGGCAACACCAGCGCCGGCGGGGCAAATCACCGGTCCGGGGGACGGGGGCGGGACAGCTCCAAACAGAAAAAGGCCTGGGAGGGATGTCCGTGCTTGGTACTGAAAAAAATTGAATTCGTTGAAAGGAGTAGCCACAGGGGAAAACAGGGAAAGGAGGAAACGGGGGGAAACGGATAGGGAAAGGTTGCGCAAAAAAAAGGGAGCATCCGTCCGTTGTCCAAAAACGCTCGACAAAAAAAGAATAACGGCAAGGCAAGGTGAGGAGCACCGAAAGGGAGGATCAAAATTTTGCAGCCCAAAAGACAAAAGTAAAGTGAAAAGACCTTTCCTGGCGGGTAAGGCGGCGTGCGCGAACACAGGAAGGCCCACGACAGGCGCCGCCCCAACGAACTCTGCAGTCGAGGAGTCAGGTACGTTGACCGGGAACCATGGTCAAATCGGTGAAAACGGGACGAAAATCGAAGCACGAAACGTCCCAGGTCGGGGTAGAGAAAAAAAGAGGTCGAAGGTGAATTAACGGGGGGGGGGGAAAGGGTTCATCCGCCAAGGAAGGTGACGTCAACAGACCTGTCTTCTGGATGGGACGTTGGGAAAAATGAACCAAAGGTAGCCGCGGGAACACGAAAGGCAACGGACTCTCAAGAACAAAAAAACTGTAAAATAGAGATATCGACGCTTGGCCCGCTGGCAAAGGGCAAGGCAAACTACCTGAAGGCCGCCAGGGGGGTCAGGCCTTCACCTGTCCTCGGAGATAACGGGACCCGTCAGAAAAAAAAAACCGGACAGACGGTACTAAGCCCGACGACGGCGAGCCTCGAGTTACCTACAGCCAGGAACAACGTAGGAAGGTTCAAGTTCAAACGAGGAAACAGGGGGGATCGTAGAAGGAAAGAGTTGGATTTCGGGGGGTAAGAAGGCTTTTCCAAAACCGGGCAGCGAACACCGCCGTCACCGACAAAAAGCTCCTACGGGGCAAGGACCCAACGCGAGGAGGACAACCGGGGGAAAATCGGAGTAGAGAGCGGGGGGTTCAAAAGGACCACCCGGCTAAAAAAAATCTCACACCTGGCCGAAAAACGCTGACCCCGTGGTCGGAAGTCCACGTCCGGCAAAGAAAAAAAAAAGTCCCAAAAAAGTTTCACCCGCCTTCACAAGCAATACCCTGCAAATATCGACAGCAAAATTGAAAAAACTTGTTTAGAAAAAAAAGGTGAGAGTGGCCACGCAAAGGACATGGTGCCCTCAGAACGACAGCTCCAAAGGGCAACGCGGCAGTGTCGCACGATTGGGCGCTACAAAGAAGATCCACGAGTTTGCAAATCGTTATTCGAGAAGGGGCCCATCAACTAAACATCAGGGGCTGCATCGACCACCGCAGGAAGCAGGGCCTGACCAAAGCTGTTATGGGACGGACACCGACTTGGTTTCCGGTTCCCGCAAAGACGCAAGGAAAGCGCGCGGGGGTCAAATCCAACACCTGACCAAACGCCCCCTCACGCTAAAACGGGTAAAAAAAACATGCGGCCGAGAAGGCCCGAAAAAGGCCCCAGCTAACTCAGCAAAAAGGGAAAAAAAATGGAGAAAGACCTTAGCCAACAAACCGAAAGAACGGACGAACGTTCTCCTGCGCCCAGAGAATGTTTGGTAGTGAGAAAGTGCGGCCCACAAGGGGAGGGTGTGAACAACATGCCAAAAGGGAAATCAAGCTACCGTGGGGGGAGGGGAATGTGGGGCGCGGGGAGAGCGGTTGTATGGTGGGAACGGCAACTCGGTGGACTGCGTCAGGAGTTCGCGGTGAGCGGCGGGGGGGAGGACCGGTGTGGGTCTGAAGTGGAACAAAGGGGTTTTCGGCAAAAGGCCTGTCCGCGAACGGGTCGGGGCTTGCGGGTAAAAAAAAAAAAAAATCCCTTGGGATAGACTGGCCTGACGAAGGAGCGCACCTGCACGGGGGAGGGGGGACAGGGCACGGACGGCCGCTGGCTGAAGGGGGGGCCAAAAGCGGCCCCGCTCGTTCGCCAAACTGATGAGTGCAAGGACCGGACACCAAAGATCGGGAAAGACGGCTGGTGCTGAGAGGGTGGGGCTTGAACGATTGGGGAAGCTTGTGCCAAGCCCACGGGGAAAGTCAACCCGGTGTGGCACGCGGACCAAAACCAGAATACATCAAGCCCCGACTGCCTTGTGCAGTACTAGGGTGTGACAATGCGCCAGCTCGTCCGCGAAGCTTCGAAGGGGGCCAAAAAAAGGTTTCCACAACATCCTAACATACTTGGAGGCGGCAGACTAGGGAAACGGACAGCGCCCAACGGCTCGGTCAAAAAACCTAGGAAACATCCCCGAAAAAAGAAAGGAAAACCCCGGACAAAGCTGGGTTCCAACCAAGCAGAAACCGGGGGGAAAAAGGGGGTAACCCACGTCAGTCACTTCGACCGCTAAACAAAACCCTCAAAATAATCCGGGGTTGAAATGACACTGGCCGTCGCCCGCCGCGAACGGTGTTCACTGTGGGATGGAGGGCAAATTTTTGACCAGCAGCCCTGAGTGGACAGCGTACAAGCGGGGCCAGACCCGACTCGTGGGGGGGGCTTCAACCAAAAAGAACGTTCCACTTTGCCATCCGACGTAGGGCTTGAAGTCGGGGGGGGGATTCAAGGGTTAACATTCACAAAACGCCTTGAGGGGGCAACGACCGGTCCGGCGACCCAAAAACAAACCTCCTCAAAAAAACGAAAAGGAACCCTTGGTACAACTGGTTCCGAGAGCCGCCCTCCGACGGCTTAACAAAAACACCGGACCAAAAGTTGCCGTAGCACGCCCTTGGAAACCGGAGGGGATTGCCCCATGAACCGGAACAGGAAGACCCGCGGGCCCTCGGGTAAAAAAAATGTACTACTGCGGTCTTTAGAAACCACCACCCGAAGAAAAGAGTTCAAACAACTGCCCGGCAAACTTGTTTGATACAAGGGGGAGCGCCTGGAAAAGGGCAGAAATTCGGGGGAAAACTTGAGTTCAAACGTAAATGGCAGACACAACATCCGAAAAAATCGGTGGTCGGGAGGGACAAAAAAAATGATTGAAACGCGATGTGACCGGGCAGTTGGAATTCAAGAAATGTGAGGACGGGAACGATTACGCAGCCGAGCGGCCGACGAGCGCAACGAACCGGCGACAGGAAAAAAAAACTGCGGCCGAACCACCCAGTCCTGGTCATCTGAACGGAAAAAGGGAAGGTCCAAAAAAAAAATACAATTCTACCTCAGTCTCATCAATGGGGGGATTACCAGGCGCTCTCACCCGTACCAGTTCATGCCCCAAACTCACAATCAAAACTTTTTCCACGCTCCCTTCAAACAAAAAATGAAGGAAAGGGTTTCACCAGGGTCGAGCGTGAAAAGGGGATAGGAGACTGCCTGCGACAGTTTCAACAGAACCCAATACTGAAGAGGTATAGAAAAGGGTGGGGGTACTCGAAAAAAAAACGTAGAGATCAAGGAAGGGAAGTGGGGCGACCGGGTCCTTAAGACCAGCAAGGCGCAAAAAAAATCAAACATGTCAAGGGGGGATTCGCGGGACACACCTGAACGAGTGCAGCGCCTGGACGGGGCCAAAGTTTGCCGCCCAAAAAAAGGACTATTGACGCGAAAATGAAAGAGGAAAGGGAATCCCTGCGGGGGAAGGGGGGGGAAAAAAGCTGGAGGGCAACCAAGGGACTAAACTTATACGTGGAGACAAAACGGAAAAAGTGCAAAAGGGAGAGATGGGACAGGGTCGAACTAAAAACCATTTGTGCTCCATTGGAATCACATCAAAAAAAAACTGTCTGCCAAGGAGTACATTGTCGTAAAACCGCCGAAACAGACAGGCAAAAAAAATCTCGGTGCATGCGGCGGGACTGGACATCGGGAAAAAACTCATATAAACAGCTAAAAACTCAAGCCACAAAAACCCGCAGGTGTGAGGTGGGAAAGAGAAAGTACTTTACCTGAAAAAAAAAACAGCGTGGGGGGAAGAAAAAGTTTGGCGCGGCAAATGTTGCGGGCGCGAAAACGAAAAAGTTTGTTTACAAAAAATGGCCAACCGACAGGAACCGGAGAACGAAGTCCTGGGCCTAAACCTAACACCGGGCAGGGCCGCTTGGCTCCGCACCTCGGCCAGCGACACTAGTTGGTCTTGGTGGAGGAAAGGGACTGGGCCCCGTGATGAAGGGGGGTGGGCAACTATTGGGGGGGTAAACCCTATAAATAACCTACCGTGGCAAAAGCTTCAGATCACACGCGGGGGGACAAGGAAAGAACTGCCAAAGAAAGGGGACACGAAGGGAGAAATGAACGGGAACTAACAAAAAAAGGAAACAAAAGTTGACGGACGCTATCGCGAATGAGGGCGGACGGCAAAAACCTGGAAAAAGGGAACTGCCATCTTCTCCAAAAGGGACAAAACAATTCTTAATTTCGGGGTCCTAGAACAAAAAGGGAAAACAGAAGGAAACAAGGAAGACCACTTTTTGCCAAGCACTTTGCTCGGAACAGGCCCACAAAAGACGCAAAGAAGAACAAAAAAACCTCTTAAAACAGAAGATGTCAAAACTAGTTTTGACCTGGGGCCCTAAAGAGGGTAAAAAAAGGAAAGTCAAGAAAAAACTAAAACCAGGCTGAAACGGAAAATAACCAACGGTCGGTTCACGAAACCAAAGGGGGTACAAACAGCGTGGGGAAAAACGGCCGGCAAAAGGAAAAACAAAAAACGGTAAAAGAGGAGTCCCTTCAAAGACGTAGGGCGCAGAATCTGGGCCTCGCGGACAAACCGAGCACCTTCTTCCAGACAATTGGGGGGGGGAAAAACCTTCCCCAGGGTTGAGGGGGGTAAGGTGTTCGCCGTATCAAAAGAAAAAAAAATCCGCGCCGCACGGGGGGACAGGTGAAGAAGTGGGGGTGGAAGAAAGTCAAAAAAAAAACCCTACCAGTGTTCAAACTGACAGAGGGGGAAACAGAACGGAAATTGGAAAAAAGGGAAAGTTTCTCCGGGTGACTAAAAGGAAAAAGAACACAAACTGGGGAGCTTAGGGGGGGGACAAGGGCCGTTCGCAGGTTCCAAAGGGGAGAAAAAAAAAGTGACTGATTAAAAAACTTGGGGGGGGGTGGTTGGGCGAAAACGCTGAATGGGGGTCCTACCAAACACTCAAAACCCCCACCCCCCGCAAGCCCCGCCCCCCCCCCCCCCCCCCCCCCCCCAAACGTGGGTCAAAGTTATTCAACCAACGAAGGGGGGGGTTTGTTAGAGAGTTCCTGAAGAACAAAACATTTGTCAAAAGGGGATGAAAAAAAAAAAGCATAGGGGGTGTTCGCAGGGGGGGATTGGAAGGAAGGGGGAAAATGCTGAAGAAGAAAACGGGGAATCAGAAATAAAAAAAAAAAAAAATACTGCTATTGTCACAACACATCACAGAAAGGGAATGTAACCTCGACTCCACAGCAGCACGTGGGACACAACAACAAGGAAAAGGGGGGGGACAGGCGGAAAAGGGAAAAAGGGAAGAATCGAAGGGAGAAAGGGGGTTCATGGGTTGCTCATCCATTTTGGAAGGGGGGGAGAAGGTTTAAAAAAAAATTATCCTTACGAAACAAAAAAAAAAAAAAGGAAGAGAGATACTGATTGTTCGTGCAACGAACCAAGGAATAACGGCAAAATGAAGAGGAGAAAGAGAACAGACACAAGGGATCATAAAAATACTGGGGGAAGGGGTCGGCCTAGACCAGGAAAAAAAACAAGTGGACATGAACGCAAGGGCTGCAAAACGGGCTGCGGAAGTGAGGGAAGGGAAATCGGAAAAAGTGTGGGGGGGAAAATCATTAAAGGTCAAAAGATTGGGAAAAAAGGAAAGTGGGCGGGTAAATAAAAAGGATCACTCCTGCGAACAACAAACATCAAAAAAAGAGCCGAAATTTGGCAAAAAACAAGACTAATTTGGGGGTCAATCCAACATCGAGGAAAACAAACTACCTTGAGGGGGGGGTTGAAGCAGAAAAAAAGTAGACAAAACACAGGGGGGGACCAGCCCCAAAAGAAAAAAGGAAAATCAAACAAAGGGCACGTTCTGAAGAACATCAAGGGGGGAAGCCGCCCTGCAACCACCAATCGAACGTGAGAAAAACCGAGAGAACGGCCAAAAAAGGAGTGGCCAGGAGGACGTGTACGACTGTGAGACCTGGGGACAAAAATTTTAAAAATCTAAAGGGTGAAAGGGACAAAAAAACGTAAAGGAAGAAAACCAGTGTGCTGGAGGCTAAAGTGGATAAGGGGGACACGAAAAAAAAGCAAAAGAACCGGTGGTCAAAAAAGTCTGTGAAAGATGTGATCGGTTTGGAGGGACGGCGGGCAAGAAAGATCGCACAGAAACTGAAGGAAACGCAGAAAAGTTTTAAGTTGGAGATAGGTAGGAAACGCATTTGAAAAAAAAACAATTACCAAAAGGGTTGGAGAACTAAGGGGGAGTGTCGGCAGTAAGCAAACTGTCGATACCTTCAAAGGGGTCAAAAGGCAATTGGTGTGAGGTGCCATTCAAAAAGATAACGGGACAATAGGGAAGTTTGGAAGAAGGCGGGGGGTTGGTGACAAAGGATTGGGCCCGGGGTGTGGGGGGGGGGCACTGGACAAAACTAAAGGGAAGGCAAAGGGGGAAAGAGGAGGGGGACAAAGGGGGGGTCTGTGGCGTGAAACCCGAGTGTAAGGGGAACATCACGAAAAAAAATTGGGAAGAAGAATGCAGGAAGAGACACCGTAAGAAACCAAACAAACTAAAAACATACTAGTCAAAGCACTTTGTTCAAGGGGGGGGGTATTCGAAAAACGAAGACGCCCAAAAGAAAAGTGACGGGTAAGGGGGTAAGCTAAGGGAGAAAAAGGAGTGGATTGGAGAAGGGGGGGGGAAAAGAGATGGGGGATAAAAAAAAACTTGAAAATAGTGGAAAAGCAAAAAAAAAAAGAGGGGAATCGGGGTCCACCAAAGGGACGACCTCAAAAGAGAAAACACAAAAACCAGGAGGGGGGTCTATGGAATGATTAGCCCAAAACAAACGGGTGTATGGTGAAAAACAAAAAAACAGAAAATGAAGGGACGCAGTGGGGGAGTGGGGGGTGGGGGGGAAAGGTGAACAAGAGGTTAAAAACAAGGCGACTGATGGGGGGGCACGGTCGGAAAAAAAAACTGGTCTTCAAACACGAACTTGGGGGAAAGGGAAAGGAATTGTCGAGGGAAAGGACAACAAAACAAACGGGGGGTGTTGGAGATCTCGAACAAACTAAAATGGGTGGATGAATAAAAAAAAAAAAAAAAGGAGAATGGGGGGGGGGGGGGGGACCAAAGATGAAAAGAGCAATGACAAGAGAAGTCTAAGGAGGAAACACAAACCGAGAGAGGCGTTAGACGACAAAAAAACTCCTAATGGGCACGCAAAAAGGTCCCGGGTAGGTGGAGGGGAAGGGGAGCAAATAGAGGAAAACGCCAACGGGTCCCAGAAATTCAGCCATAAAGCCTTGCAAGGGGGGGGTAAAGAATTTACCTCACCCAAAAAGATGAAAGAAAACGAGAAAAAAGAAAAAGGGAGGGCGCCAAGAGGAAAGGAAGGGGACCAGGATTTCGACGCAATAGTGACCAGGAACGAAATCGTAGACAGGACTGGGCAATGAACAAAAAAAAAAACTTCGTTTGGCCCGTAATAGGGGGGGGGGCGAGAAAAAAGGGGAAGACATTTTGTGCTCATCCTGGCATTTTCTGGGGGGGGGGTGGTTGCGAGCGTGGGGTCCCTGGCGAAAATGCCCAAAAGTAAATCAGGACACTTGAAAAAAAGGAAAAAGAGCAGGAAGAACAACAAATGCTCCAGATTTAGATGTGCGGTGAAGTGTGAAACAGGGGACCCGCAACAAGACATCTTTTCACACAAAATGGACCACGCGGAAAAGGGGGAAACCCCCTGGGGGAAAAAAGGTCAGGTGGTTGGTGCCGAATAGAGGGGTTGGGAAAAAAAATCAACAGGAGGGGGGGCAACAAGGAACAGGAAAGGCGAGCGCTGGTCCCAGGTGAAAAGGAGGGCGAACTAGGGGGCTGGCGTTGAGAGGGGGGGTATTTGGGCGGGAAAAAGGTCAT
>Ga0179593_1493012_pt1 | contig 12281 bp, 9 predicted proteins | sample CZODoug2_1_08_16_FD_185931 | JGI IMG/M metagenome (GOLD analysis project Ga0179593, IMG submission 185931) | Vadose zone soil fungal communities from Angelo Coast Range Reserve, California, USA - CZODoug2_1_08_16fungal (PacBio error correction) | ecosystem: Environmental > Terrestrial > Soil >...
AAAGCGGATCTGGCGAGAGGTTGTCGAAAAAAGAACGCGTATGCCGCCGAAGGAGAAGAGGAAACATAACGCCTGCCAGCAAGCCAGAAATCGATCCTCTCACTTCGGTGGACGTCGTAAGCCTCACCTTCGCTTCCTCCAGAAGAAAAATGGGGGGGTGGGGTGCCAACACGGGAGAAAACCGAAGGGGGACGCGAAACCCCAGGGTTAACGGCCGATCCACCTCGCTCACATTATGGAAAGGATAGAAGACGTCTTGAAGCAGAAAAAATGGCCCTGAAATATGGAAAAGGGGAGGTCAGGGGGGAGTTGTTCTTAGACGATGAGGGCCCAACTAGTTTCGTATCGGCAGAGTTGTACTCCCAGAGATAGAAAAACGTCAAACAGGGATACCGCAAGTAGATCACGAGGAAAAAAAGGAACGGACGTAAACTCGCGCGAAGAGGTTGATCTCTTGGAAGGCCACGGGCGGCTCGATCCAGCCGCGGAAGACAAAAAAGGATCGTCGGTGGAAAAAAAGCATACCAGAAGGAAGAAATTAGACAATTGAGGGGCGATGAATGCGACTCAAGGACATCGGGAGGGAAATCAAGAGACCCTTATACAGACCAGGAAAAAAAAAAAGATCGGCGTTTTCGGGTGGGCATTAGCACCGGCAAAAGGCCGAGAGGAGTACCGGCATGATGACCCCTAGGGGGGAAGGACGCAATAGGTCACGAAAGGGACGGGTCGGAAATGTAATTGCACCGACGCGAATAGCCGAAAGAATAGCGCGTGCTGCCCGGCCGGGGAAAATGATGGAGTTCATCGGGAAGGGGAGTAGGTTGTTTTTCAGGGGGGACCAGGGTGATCTTCCCGATGCGAAGGACAAAGTCCCGAGTTCGTATGGGAATCGCGTGAAAGCGGGGGGATGGGGAGGACAGAGTTAATGTCGGAATCTAAGTCACCATGACTGAGCCGTCAAAATAAGAAAGGAAGGCTACGATCCAGAAATGGGAGAACAATAGGGAGTAAACTTTGAATGAAATCACGGGCTAGATTAACCTATGCCAATCTAGGGAAGGGGGCCCCGAGAGCTCGCGGGGGAGGGGAATAATTTCCGATAACGATATCACGGTCGGGACTGTTGTTGTATGGCGAATCGGCACCAGGGACATCTGCTCAAAAGGGGGGGGAGAGGTGAAGTTACCCAAAACACCGAAGAAACATTGCTACGATCATACTCCAACAGGTACCATTTGGCGACGAAGCATAAGCGAGAAAAATCGGTGGGCAAAAAGTGCAAAAAATTAAAAGGGAAAAAAGAGAAAGAGTGTTGAATTCGGGGAGGCCGTGAAGCGAAACGGCGCTAGACGCCGACAGAGAAGAGAAGGGGAGGTATATTAAACGGCTTTGAGAGGAGAGGGGTGCGTGTTTACCCCCTGTTCATTTGGGAAACAAGGAACCACCGACAAGTGAAAATTACCGGCGGGACGGACGAAAAGACCAATGTCTGGCGGCGGCGAAGGATGAAAGGCATATGAATGAGGACCGATACCAAAAAAAAATACTCGGATTGCTATCTCAAAGGGGGGGAGCGACCGCTAATGGTCGAGCAAAAAAAAAAAAAACGAAGGTTCCTTTCCCCAGGCTGCTTTGGCGCGCCGACGCTGCAATAAAGGGAAATGGGGCAGAATTTTGTGTGACCCGAAGAGAAGAACGCGGGGCGTATAAAAAAGAACTGCGGATCCCTCACAACAATAGGAGGATGTAGAAAGGTTACGGGGGGGCTCGTACTCAAAAATGCTCGGCAATTACAAAAATTAAAAAATCTCGAAAAAAACGTGAACTGTAAGACCGGCGGCGCTGTCACAACGGAAGAGCCAAGAAAAAGAGGATCCTCACTTTCTCGGTGACGACTTGAACTCAAAAGGGCCTGGGAGAACAAGTCCACCCCTTTGGGACCTCCAGGGGGCGCGGGATCGGTCAACTCGGGGGGGGGGAAGAAAACAGAGTCAGCGTAGGGGCATCACCGCAGACATTGTTAGGGTCTATCGCGTCCAAACGAAGAACTTCGGTGGGCATCAAAAAGTGGGAGGGGGGGGGGGTATTGCCAACAAATTCCTCCAGGGAAAGAAAAAAAAAAGATTGGTCCTCAAAGCCGGTTGCGAGAGCGCGCTTCCTCGTGCGTCTAACGGAAAAAGAAAGGGGTCGGGAGGAAATGAACCGGGGAAGATCATTAAAATTGTATTTTCCCTTGCAAAAATGGGGGGGAAAAGAAGGAAGATTGAGGCAAGGGGGCTTCGGTACCAAAATGTAAAAGGTGGGTTGGATGATCGTAGCAGGAATGGTCAGTGGTGTAACTGCATGGCGAAACTAGGGGGGAAAAAACAATTTTTTGACGACAGAAAGGGAAGCCGGTGCTCGGATTCGGGATGCAAGAGAACCCAAGCACGGCCTATCGGCGCGCTATGGAAGGGGGGATCACTGCTTCAAGGACTACTGCGAGCACGACACATGGGTCGGGCCAAAAAAATATACGCGAACCCAGCAGAAGTTTACCATACAGTTAATAACGAGCCTGATTGGAACCAAAAAAAAGCGAGAAGGCGTACCCTTCAAGAGGACGCCGGCTTCAATCCCTGTCTGTGGACCGACCAAAGCAAGATACCAGATTGTAACAGGGGTTAACCGGGGACATGGGGACGAAATGGAATGAACCTATCGACTAATACTCCCGAAAAGATTCAAACGTACACAACGCATAGAACATGGTCAGGGAGGAAACGGGAAAAATCCTAACGCCCAGATAGAGGGCCTCCAGAAGTCAAGCCGGCCGATCATCGCGTCGGGGCCTGGTTCATCGCAGTCAAAAGGGGAAATAATAGCGAGACCAACAACCGCGAGGGAAATGAAGGACCGAAAGCCTCGGCAAAACACTTACCTTTGCTGCTCGAGGCCGAAGAAAGCCGCCTTCTGGCACGGAAGGTAAGTAGGGGGATCGGAATAGAACCGAGCAGGAGCGTTCCGCAAAGTCCTCCAGTGGGGAAGGGGGCATTAAAGCAGGAGTGGAACGGACATGCTACGCTTGATCCTTCGAGGACTTTGAAGGCCGGATGGAAGGGAGGATCCACGAGGACAGGGTACGAAAACTAGGAAAGGCTGCGGCTGTATGGGGCGTGGAGAGGACGGGCGGGCATCAACTTGTAATAGACCGACCTGTAAAGGAGTACCTGGGAAGTAGCTCCTAAAAACAAAGGTTACGGGACCGATAGAAATAGGAACCATCAGAGATTCGCCGGTTAATAAAACTAATCCGGGGGGGGCGGGTTTGCAAGGGAGACAAAAAGAGAAGGATCCCTCCCTCTCAGGGTGGGAAGAGTGGAGAAAATCTTCTAATTATCGGAGTTGGGGGGGTCAAGAAAAAAAAACCTGCCGGGGAATCCCTGGAGAACGCGGCTTTGCGAGAAGAAAACGCGAAGGTTATATGACGCCGACTCAGGCCCAAGGGGGAGTGGTGCTACCAACACTGACGAAACATGTATCGGTTAGGCCTTTGCGGAGACGTCGCGCGATAACGCGGTCCTAAGATCCAAGCCTCGACAGGACCGAGGGAAGGAAGACTATCTCTTCAACAACAAAAGAGTAAGAGAGAGATCGGCCAGGGGAAGGAATTCGAGAGGGTTTTGATTACGCTCCTTCGCGCCGATCGAAAGTTCTAAAAGATAAACCGCAGCAGGGGTCAACGATGTGTGAAAAAAGAAAATTCCGGGGTTTGTCCTCGCCCTGTGGCGTAACACCGGAAGGGTAAACCCACTCTCAGGAAGAAAGGAAAAGGAAATGCTACTGACACCCAAATTGGAATCAAAGGCACGCCCTCGCTCAACATGAGAGGGTTTAAAAAGAAAGGAGGATAGAGCTTGGGAAGCCGACACAAGGCGACAATAAAATGTCGGTCACACCAGTTTGATGTAGCGGCCCAGGGAGCTAAGGGGCGATAGTCTCTAACAGCGGCCAGGAGAAAAAAAAAAGTCAGAGGGGTATCCGTCTATAAGGAGCCAGATACTAAAAGATCAGCCCCGCGCATCCCGAGGAGAGATCCAGGTTGGATCGAAGCCTGCCGGCGTATCCAAAGAGCAAAAAAAAGGAAAAGGAAAAGAGGTCAAATTGAAAAGGGGAGGCCCAAGAATACCAGGGGCGCGGCCAATTGATATAGCAGGTGAAGCCCCTCCTGCGAGGGACGTCGAGACCCGTATAGTTCCGCTCCACAAGAAAGGAAACCATAGCGCTTGTTCGTGAATGGCAGGGAAAAAGCAAGAGCAGGTATGGGCAGAGAACACGGTTACTCGGAGGTCTCGGGATCCATTCGGGCGGTGGACTGGCGTGTCCACCATGACAAAAAAACCGAATACCCCGCATACCGCGTGCAAAGTGAGGATACTTGCGAGGTCGGATAAATCGCAAAAAATTCAGGGGGTCAGTGTGTTACAAGGGGGAAGACTTCGGATATAGGGCTCAGGGTGATACTGCAAAGGGGGAAGACGTGAAAGCTGGGGGAAAAGAGTGTTCGGGTGCGAAAAAAAAAAAAAAAAAAAAAAAAGAAAACCTTCGCAGGGAGGTACGGAACAGACGGCGGAAGGCTCTATTAAAAAAGAAGGAGGTCTGGGCGAGGAAATTCACGAGTTTAGGTTCCCGAGAGCGCTCGACGTAGGGCAAGTTGACCAGGAAAGAAAGGAAAAAAAAGCCAAAGAAGAAGTCGGGTAAGACAGTGGTCGAACTAGGAGCTCGAAAGACTTCTAACAAAAGTGGTAAAGGACTAAGTACCCACCACCGGGACGATCCGGGGAGAAGTCTCAGGTAAAAAGTGTGGCGACGAAGCATCCAATGCAGAAGGAAGGAAAGGAAAAAAGGTGGCAGGACATTATTTAAAGAGCGGGAAAGAGGGCGGGAACCGTAAGCGCGAACCTGGAAAAAATAAGACCTCCGAGTAATCGAGCGGGAGTGTCCTATTCGCGTAGATTTGACTTTGCGGGTGCAGGCCCAAGGGTGGGGCTACCCTAGCTGCGAAAAAACCGCACAAGGGAGTGCCGCCTCGGACGAGAGATAGTGCTGGTACGTATTCCCTCGGTCGAAAAGTCACGCCTGCGCCACACATTTCTCGAACAAAAAAAACAAAGGGGGGTTGGAAAGGTCAGAAACCTGACTAGGCAACGGGTACAACACGAGAAGCGCCGGGGAGGGAAAAAAAAACGGCGTTCGGGAAAAGAAAAAACTCGAGCCCGCGGCGAGATTGCGATAATTGGGGTTAATTGAAAAAAAAAAAAAACCAAAGGGTATAAAACTCCCCGTACCTGCGGTCTCTCCCAAACACAAAGGGAGAGTCCGCTCTGAAGGAGCTAAGAGCAGGAAACATTACAAAGGAGAAATCTAGGAAGGGAGACTCACGGCGCGGTCACATGAAATAAGCCAGAGAAGGGGAGCGGGCTCGTGTTGATTCTCAGGGGACTCAGAAGGGGAACGCAATCGGGACCCAAGGACGAGAAGGGGTGCTCGGTAATCGGTCAGCTCTGAGAAACGGCATCCGTCGCAGCCACCGCCAAGGGGAAGATAGAGCGATCGCCTTCCTCCAAGGAGGAGGTGCATCATTGAAGGGGAGGAATTTGCCAACAAGTCCAGGGAATTCAGGATCTCAAATCCTTTTCAGAGGAAAATTAGAAGCAGGACTCTTCGGCGCTAAGCGCGAACCGCCGTTAAAGGTAAAAGGGGGAAAGATAAGTTGCACGAATAATATCCTGCTGAACACGGAGGTATTCAGAAAAAATGGTAGGGGGGGTAGGCGTAGAAAACTGAGTATGGCGAGGGTCTAGGGGTAAAGCACTATGTTTAAAAAGAAAACAAACTTGACTCCTGTGAAGTGCCAGCAAAGCATCACATACAATACACAACCGTTAAAATTACCCCTAACCGTGCATAAGTAGCTAGAAAACGTAACTTTGCCGACAGAAAGCGAGAATAACCTACAACTGGTCGGCATCAGAAGCAAAAAAAACAAAATGTTGTCGGGACATTACATTTAACGGGGGACGGTCTTGGGCAGCATGAGCGTACCTAGCTCTACGTCACATTTCCCTACCACAACACTCAAGTTTCATGACTTAAACAAAAAAGGCAAGCGGTAAAGGGGGCAGGATCCTATTACGAAGCGTAGCCCATCAGGAGCCGAAAGAATCGGGAAAAACCCAACAAATTGTCCACAAAAAAAGAGCATGTTCGAACGATACAACGCCAAGTCAAAGGGAAGCCGTCAGGAAAACTGGGGACGATCATTGAGTTCCTTGAAACCGAAGATCAGTCGCACGCCGACTGACAATTGAGAGAAAGGGGACCAGAGGGGATCGGACGGACAGATAAAAGGAGGAAGGGCTGCCGAACCCGAAAGCTTCTGGGTACACTTGGGAAGCCGTATCGGGAGGGAGGGAAACGCAGGGAGAGAGGCAGATGAACCTGGGGTGGTATATCCTCCATTGTCGAATTTGACGGGGATGTCTGGGAACGCTCCATTGTTTACTCTGAAGTCCTGAGGAGACACGCCGGCAGTGGCCTTCCAAGAAAAGAAAGAGTAAAAGGAAGACTAGGTCTTACACACAGTGCGAAGCGTGGACGATGGAGGTGATCTAACGGGCGGGGGAGAAGGCTACCATTTCCTGCGAGAGGCAGCGGGCCTATACGTCCACTAGTGAAAGGGGCTCTATAAGCACTACAGAACACCTTGCGAATCAGCCGAACATACAATTCGGGTGCGCCATCAAGAGAGCTCCGGGGACTTAAATCCTTCAGTCCGGTGAGAGTTAGTATCGGGCGGACAATTTTGGAAGAAAAAAATGCCGCAGGACTCATTGCCCGTGTCCAGGGGGGCGACTCCCGCGAATGAAAGATTACGCCGAAGGGAACGAAAATATGAAATCGTGACTGGCGGATTTAGGAGACTGTGCCCTTTGCGACTCCTTCTGAAAAAAAACGAGGGCCAAAAGCGACACTCTCGACATGTCCGCTGAGGAACCGCCGACGGCTCAACAACGAAGAAGAGAGATCGAGGTGATTCGGGTTTCGAGGACGCGGACAGTCTTAGGCAGAGAAATCTAGTGCGAACCGATAAAGCCGACGCCCGAACGAGGGGAAGAAGAAAAAAAAGGGAAAATTGTAAGAAATGGTCGGCGTAATCAACTTCGAGTCCAAAGCCATCCTAAGGCCGACAGGCAAGGAGGAAGAAAGCGAAAGGTGTACCGCCGGAGAGAAAAAGCTTCGCACACAAGAAAAAAAAAAGTAAGGTGCGTTCTCACACAGGAGCGGCTTGGGAAAAGGGGAGAAAAAGACCCACCTTACTAAGGTCAATTACAATTGTTCTTTAGGCCCGAGGGGATTGGCGGGAGTCCTCTACCGGAGAGAGTACGGAAGTCCAGAGCCGTCTATCCCAGTGAAAGTGGGAAAGAAAAGAAGCCAAGACGGATAATGCGTCGTATAGACGAAGATGAGAGTGAACTAAGTGAGACTGGCCGTGCTCGACCACCATCGAAGGAATCGCCAAAAAATTAACAGTCGCTAATTCCAGTAGCCAATGAGCCACGCGAGGTATAGCGCCTCCTCTCGGGGATAAAATTAAAAATACCGTATAGTGCCAGACCTCCGTGTCCGACTAGGGGTTGGGAAGGTTTGCAGGGCACGCGCAGGTTAGCGGTAATCCTGAGAAAGGGATCGCGTCCTCATAATTGTCCACGAGGGGGGGGGGAAGAAGTCAGGTCCAAACACAACGATAGTATCTCGGGGAGGGGGGACGGGACTGTCCGACCATACGGCGTAATGAGTCTGGGGGTTCAGAGGACTAGTGGGGTTATATGTGGGGGTGGTGGGAAATGGTGGGAATATGATCTCAAGGGAAAATCGGAAAACGCGTTCTTCCAGCTGGGGGAAACTTTGCGTGACAGCGTGGTGACTATTCATGACCTATTGAAAAGGGGGAAAGTCAACAGAACCCAGAACAGTCCTTATCGATCGCATAGCGAGAGCCGGGCGCCCAAGAGCTCGTGAGAGACATTTCTTCTGTGAGAGGTTAAAGGGCCACAGTTGTAGGTTCAACCAGGGGAACGACGTATGGCCAAGGAAGGACAGGGGAGTGAAGGCGCGCCAGTAGGCGGAATGGCGTGATGTGCTGCCTTAGCACCGTTCCAGTCTCGTAAACTTGGGGGTACATAGTGGGGAATGTCGGAACCCAAAACTAGATCACAGGAGAATATCAAATGCTCAAGACCCCTTGTAACCATGGTGAACCTCACATCGGAGAAGCCACTTTTGGAAAAAATTAAAAAGATCAAGGCGTTGTGTTCATCGGTGAGGGGAACAGGGGTTCAAATAAAAAGACTCGGGACAAGAAGCGAGCCAGAATAGAAACCGCTTTGAGAGATTTTGACTGTGGAAAATGTTATGATGGGGGGGGTGAAGAGATACACCTCACAAGTGATGCACACCGCGGACGAGAGAACGACCTAACTGGAAGACGGTACGGAACGGAGATATTCAATGACGATCAACTACGCGGAATCCAACAGGGGGTGGAAAGAGTTCTACCCAATGAAGAGGAAGCTGAAAAGAGAGACGCGATGGAAGGGGAAAAAAAATTAAGGAGTAGTCCCGACTGTACGGGGGGGAGCCGCGATAGCCAGACCAGTTCAGGAGATTGCAGAATTTTTGGGAATCGAAAAGAACTCGTGCGTCGTCTGGATCAACCCTTAAAGGAAAAAAAAAAAACAAACAGGATGAGGAAAAGATAGAGATCGCAGGAGGGAGAGAGAAGAAAGGCAAAAAGGCGGGCATTACAAAATAAGCAAATCAAGGACGGAAATCCCGGCGGCGATTCACAGGAGGAAGATCCTGGGGGGAACTGAAATCCGGCGGAGAGACTGTTGGAACTCTGATTCGGGGTCGCCTCTGGCAACGAGGGGGGGAGGACCGCAAGTTTGTGCGCGGGATCGCTCACTGAGAGTCCGGAGACAGACCCGCAGCCCCGCATACAGATGACCGGGAGAACCTCCTCCATCGGTGGGGACATCACTTGGAAGAGTTGGCCAACAAATCCTCCCATGGGCCCGAACGCAAAGGAAAAGGAGAGAGCCGGGAAGAAAAACTCTTATTCCCGAGCGCTTCCTCGGTCGGCGTCTAAGAGGAGCAAAAGCCGTTCGCCTTACGAGAGAAGAAACTCCTGGGATCTTTTACGGTTTTTAAGGAATTGCCACACGTGGAGAGCAGATGGGTAGAATTCCGCAAATGGTTCACGGGGGGATGGTATTATAAGAAGGGATAGCGAGCTAGGTGGGCATCGCCTATGTTTTGGGCCAAAGGGAGGTGGACGCCGGGTCCTAGCGAATTCTTAAAAAAAAAAAACGTCCATACCAACTATCGCGCGATAGAAGGAATAGGAGCCGACGTCCGCGCGGGGAACCTACAACTGTAGGCCAGCTATTAATCTCAGATGCGATCATTTACATTTTATAACGAGCACTCGGAAAAACTGCGTAAAGCTCTGAAAGAAGAAAAGTCCGGTCTGTGCGTCGACGGCGGAGAAGGTCAAGAGATAACTTCCCAGCTTGTCCACCGGTCAGGATCCAAAGCGAAAAAGAATCGACGAAGATCCTATTTCAAAAAATCCCACAAAAAGATCTAAGCGTGCGAAAGAGAAGAAAACCCCAGAAGCAGGACCAGGGACGCCTCACGCGAGATTAGGCGAGCGCGCGACGTTGGTCCAAACGGGGTGGTCAAACGCCGAGTGCCAATGTAGGGCTGAGAAGTTACCGGGGGGGATAATGGCCGGAAAGGGGAGGGAAAATGCTTCGTTATAATGCAATACCCTCCCGAACAACGCTCAAAAAGGGAGCTGGAACTATCGTGGTAGAGGAATGACGAAGGCCCGAGGAAAATCAAAAGCTTGTGTCATATCCTCCGGAGCAGTAGCCGAATTAGCTGGGTATGGCAGTGGGGAAAAAAAAGAACAATTGGGAACGTCTTGAGGCCTCGGAGGCGGAAAACGCCCCAAGATAACCAAGACTGGCTCAGAGGAGCCCCGACGGCGGCGGCTGAAAAGGGAGGCTATCATGGGTCGGTCTCACTGAGAGGGAAAGGGGGAACTGATCGTGATTGTAGAGGGAAAGCTACGCCACCTAGTAAAGATACGGGCAGATAAAAGAACACCGCAGATATCGAAGGGAAGAGGGACCGACGGAGTACCGGGGGCTGGCAGTCAGGATCCCGTTTGTAAAGACCTCGGAGCGAGGGTGCCACGAGTAGCGGTAAAAATTTTGGTCCTTCCACCATTGGTTGAAGACTCGGCCCGCGGAAGGTGCAGCTTGGCGGTGAAAGATTACACCCACTATCAGTACTCCGAAAAAAGTGGAGTACCTACCTAGGAAGAAATGCTCTTTATGAATAGTCGCCACTCTTTGAAGGGAGAAAAGGGACGAAGACAGTTCCGCGTACTAAAGAAGCGTCGAACTGTCGGAAGCACAACGTGGATGAAAAGAGAGAGTCAGGTTCGAACGGTCCTGGAGATTGTCGCTCGGACAGCGTCGCGCCGGGAAAAGGATGCGAACCGATAAGCCGGGACCTCAGAGGGGGTTTGCCAGCGCCACTTCCGGTCCACTTCGGCGTAATAAGCACAGAAGAAAAACAACAGCCGCAAAGGCCGAAAAACGGGAATGCTAAACAGCAGGTGGAACGCAAAAAAATTGGACTATAAGCCGGCAAACCTCAGCAGAGGGATGGGAAGTCTCAAACAGGATCGTTGAATGCCCTAAAAAAAGGAGAGACCGGGCAAGTAGCGAGAGCGAGAACGGGAGGCCCGATAGCGTCACTAGGTTGCGGATAAAGGCTTAACTCAAAGAGCAGTCCAGGGGACCCAGTAACTCACGTATAGATCACGCATAACCTCATCCGCATTGAAGGGGGCGGAGGGGGGCGGGGGGGGGGTGGGGGGAAGAAAAGAGGAGAACAATTCTTGGATAGATGGAAGGCCGCGACGAGCACGATCGAAGGCACAAAACTTCGTCCAAAAAGAAGGATGGGCGGAAGGCCACGCCAATGGGAAGAGACCACGAGAATGAACCCTCGAGCGAAAAATTCCCGTACACCTAGAGACATCCTCCGTGTCGAGCGGCTTGGTCGTGTTATGCCCTTAGGAAGACGCACCGAGCAGGTTCGGGGGGATCCGCCTCTGTGACCGGGTTGTCCAAAAGCGGCGTGGGAAGGAGGTCCACCAGGGGGGACCACCCGAGACTAAGTAGCTCGCCGCAAAGAAAGTGCGCCTGAGGACGCGTAAGGGAGCATGGGAGGTCGGATCTTCGCACGAAGGAGGAGTGGGGTGGGGAAAGACCATTGTGGGAAATGAAAGCTGATATGGGGCTCATTCCAGATATCAGGCCCTGTAACAGGGTACACTCGTGGTGGGAGAAATAGGTCGGCGGCGTCGACGCAAAGGAAACGTAAACAATTACTCATTTGAAGTCCGATGCGAACAATACGTGTAGAAACAGGAATGAATCGACAAAAGGCGATTCACATATGTCATCGTCCGACGGGGTTGGCCCGGAGCGCTCGACCGTACCAGTGACGCAGAAGGAAACGGAAAAGTCACGGTTCGGGTAATTGGGACGTGGTGGCAGAGAACGGCACCGGCGTAAAGGTGCTAAAAATGTAAACATAGTGCGACTGCAGGAAAACGAGCGACGACCATACTGCTACGTTAAACCATCCCCCTTGGAACGACAGCATCCCTGCCTCACATAAGCTCCTCGGGGAAAAGGGAAATGACAATTATTTAAAAGATCAAGGCGTGTGGGATGGGGGAAGGGCCTGCGCTAACGGCTTTGCGCTTAGACTACCAAGAGCGCTACTGGGCCGAGAGAAACCGGAGGTGATAGTAAGGGGTGCGAAAAAACGGTAGGATTGGGGTGGAGCGACCAGAGGAAGAAAGCACAAAGTCACCCCGACAGAGGGAAGAACGAGACCTCCCGAAGAGTCGGCTGCAACGGGAGCGGGAGACGGAAATTACTTCAGAGGGAAAAGGAAGCACAAGTCTCGCCTTGCGAGCGAAAAAGGGGGGGCAACTAAGGAGAAGCAACGGCGTCTCAACACTAAAGAAAAGGGGAAGGGGAACCAAGGATGGCTATTCCGACTGTGACGCGAAGGGAGTATCCAGTCAACGTTGCCGCGTTGCATGATTTTTTGAATGGCCCGACGACAGGCGACCCGTACAGCGG
>Ga0179593_1637202_pt1 | contig 12281 bp, 14 predicted proteins | sample CZODoug2_1_08_16_FD_185931 | JGI IMG/M metagenome (GOLD analysis project Ga0179593, IMG submission 185931) | Vadose zone soil fungal communities from Angelo Coast Range Reserve, California, USA - CZODoug2_1_08_16fungal (PacBio error correction) | ecosystem: Environmental > Terrestrial > Soil >...
GAAATGTCTCTGGGAGAAAAGCGACGCGCGTCATATCGGACCCTGCGGTTATCAGGGAAGAAAGGGGGGTCGATCGTGGAAGAAGGGGGAGAAAAAGTCGACATCGTCGTCTCACGACAGGTCCGCAGCAAGGGGGAGGGGGAGAGAGGAGGGGGGGGAATACCTTTTACTGCGGGGGAAGGGAAAAATGTCAAAATGTTCGACCTTGCGGAAAAAAGAAAAAAGAGGGAAAAAAACGCCTTTTTTTGGGGAAAAAAAAAAGAAAGTCTTCTCGGCGATGTGAACGTCGGTCGTTTCGCTCGGGGGGGAAGGGGGAAGGTTTCTTCAAAAATCTCAGTAAAGGAGGGAAGGGGGGGGAAATGGGCTTTACCGTCATTTAGAAGGAGGGAAAAAAGGGAGAGGAGAGGGAGCGTATTCCGTCCTACTTAGATCGAGGAAAAGGGTGAGGGGGAAAAAAAAAAAAAAAAAAAAAAAAAAACAAAAAAAAGAAAAAAAAGGCCCAAAGACGACGATAAAAAAAAAAAAGGGAAAAGACGCCATCGAAATGCGAGTCAAAAGGAAGGGAAAAGAAGATCATCACTCATTTCCGGATACAGGAGATAAAAAAAAGAAGACAGTGTTCGCGTTCATCTCAGGGCCTACATCATCATTTCCCTTCGTTCAGAGAGGGGGAAGGGAAGAGAAGGTACTTCAGAATCACCAACACCTAGGGGAGGGAAGATAATCTTTCGGGGAAAACGCTTAGCGGCCACCCAATTGCGAAAAAGAGGGAAAGACAACTTTTTTGCCAAAAAGAGGAGAGGGCTATAATGGAGTTCTGTATCCTCTCCGCTAAAAGAAAGGGGAAAGAGATCTCTTCAATCTTCTCGAGAAAAAAAGGGGGAGGAGATCTCCTCTTCGAAGAAGGAGGAAGGGTCCCCTCTTCATCCAGCGGGAAAAAGAAGGGGAAAATTCTTCCGGGGAAGAAGAAAAGGAGAGGAGGAAACCTTCCTCTACCATCCTCAAAAAATGACAAGGGAGGAGAGGAGCTCATTTCTAACTATATCGGGCTCTTTTTAAGGCTAAATTTCATGCAAAAGGGGGAGGGAAGGGATTCACTAATGTTCCTCCCTAAGTCATGAAAGGGGAGGGGGGATAGCGATTAATCCGGGTATCCGCAACCCGTCAGAAGAGAAAAAAAAGGGAGGTGAAGAGGAAAGGTTCTCTTCCTTCCCTTGACTGGAAACGAGGGGGCACGCCGGGGTTGAAATGCCGTTTGGCAAAACTTCAGAAAAGGAGGGAGGGAGATGTCTATATCTCTTTGGCCGGAAGGAAAGGGGGGAATGCCCGCGAGCTGTCCGCATTCCGGCAGGTGTGGGAAGAAAAAGAAGGTGCCTTTCTAAAGTGGGCCCAAAGGGAAAAAGAGAGAGGGCTCGACCCGGAAAACCGTTCTTAATCCTGCAGCAGAGAAAAGGTCGTTCAATTTGCGAAATCACGGGAAAGGGGAAAGGAAAAAAAGAAGCTCTGCCGGCGGGCCGGCGCGACCACGTCATCAGGGGAAAGAAAAAAAGGAGGAGACGAAGGCGCCTCGGAGGGAAAAGGAAGGAAAGACACTAAAGGGCGGACAACGTTCCCGTGGGTCGCTGGCAGTTTCTCAGAAAGGAAAAGAAAAAAGGAGGGGAGGATTCTTTATCTCCGTAACCGGGGGGATCTCTCAGAAAAACAACAACAACTTATTATTATTAAAATAGAGAAGAGGGAAAGGGGGGGGATAAAGGGGGTGTCCTTGCTCCCAACTCCTTCCCTAATTGCACCCAGGAGGGGGTAAAAGAGAACCCACGTACGTTAGACTACGTAGTCTAAACAGCTTCCACTCCCATTGCAAGGGGGGGGAAAAGGGGAGGAGCGCTTCTTCCTCCTAAGTATGGAAAGGGGGGGGGGGGGAGCAGGCCGGCATTACGGAAAGACAGTCGCCTTAGCTTCTCTGGACACTACAGAGGGGAAAAGGGGAAGACAAGTTCTTTTCTTGGAGAAAAGGGAATACACCGCCCTCTTGCGGCATTATACATAACGTGTGTCACCGGGTAGGGGAGAAAAAAGAAAAAAAGGGGAGAGAAGGTAGGCGGTGAAAAAGGAAACTGCACGATGACTGGTCGTCGAACCCCTTGCATTAATGCGTGACAAAGAAAAAAGAGAGGGGAGGGCAATCTTCCGGAAGGGGAGAGGAAGCCATAGACGACGCGGCCCCAAAAAAAAGAGGGGGTTTGCAACTGCTTGGACACAACACAGGGAAAGAAGGGGGAAAAAAGGCAGGGACGAAGAAACCTCTCGATAATACACGTCGACGAAGTTGATACCCGAAGAGGGAAAAAAAGGAAGGGAGGGCCCCCGTCTCACCCACGAAGAAATGGAAGGAAAAGGGGGAGGACCATATTCATCGCGGACTCTCTGCGGTGGTTGGGGGAGGAGGAGGGGGGGGGGCATCTATCATCTTTTCGGCAGAAGAAAAGAGCGTGCGCGAATGTTAAGTGTCAAGTTGTGGTATGATGTCGGCGGGGGAAGGGGGAAAAAGGGGGGGAGGGGATTACCTGCCGCGGACAGAGAAAAAAGAGGGTCCTCTGTCTGTAAGACGCTTGCCATGGGGGGGAAAAAAAAAAGTAGGGAGGGGAGAAGGGGGTCTCTAATCCTTTTCACGGGAGAGGGGAGGGGAGGAATGAAACCTCTACTGAATACAGGAAAGAAAGAAGAAAGCTATTAAAATATCATATGTTGGCAAAGGGGGGAACTTCGATGTCAACCATCTTGTGCCGCTACTCGGGGAAGAGGAAGAAACCACTTTCCCCTAACTCCTGGTGGTGGGGGGGGGGAGAGCAAAAAAAGAAAACTTTATAAATCTATCAGGTAAGGGCCTGTTCCATTGGGAGGGGGAGGAGGGGGGGAAGCGAACACGGATAAGAGGATTCCTTTCCCGGCAGCAATTATAAAAAAAAGGGGAGGGGCTCCTCTCTTTTCGAAAAAGAAGGGGGGGGAGAAGAAGAAAAAGGCCGAGATCTCAGACGGCCTACTATGCTATGAATATCGGGGGAAAAGAAGGAAGAAGGTTAGTAAACTCCCACTGAAATTTTCGGGAATGGCAGAGGAAAAAAGGCTATTTTTTTTTTTTGCCGAAACTGCTCACCGTCCAAGGGGAGAAAAGAACACGACCGAGCCGGAAACCAAAGAAGAAATCCTTCATATAGCTCATAACGAAAAAAGGGGGGGGGGGGGGGGGCCTCTCCTTTTTGTGGGGGGGCCACACAAAATGTCGACCCGTTAAAGCCGAGGTCTTCTATCCCCGTCGGAGAAAAAAAGAAAAAAACCCTTCTTCAAAGAAGGGGAGAGAATACCGTCCTCCTCCTCGGGAAGAGGAAAAAGAGGAAAAAGAAAGAGTCCTCTTTCTCCGTCGAAAAATGAAATCTAATCGATCCGAACTACATGCCCGGGAAGAAAGGAGATGCGCGTCTTCTGCGACGGGGGAGGGGGAGGGGGCCATTTTCAATGGTAGAAAGAGAAAAAAAAAGGGATTCTTCTTCACCTAGAGAAGGGGAAGGAGGCATGTCTAAGACCATCTTCGCGACGCCGCGCAGTCTGCCGGACGGAAAAAGAGGAAGTCATTTCTGTAAAGGGGGGGGGCATACTTGTGGGGCCCTCCATTACTGGGGAAAAACTTTCTCAACGGGAAAGGGAGGAAGCGGTACGTCAACGAATCGCTGCGGAGGGGTACTTCAGGGGCCCCGTACTCTAAAGGGGAGGGGAATTTTCTAGAACAGGAGGAAAAGCTTTTTGCCCACCTTCTAAAAAAAAAAATTTTCGTCGACAAAGCTGCATCGTCTGAAGGATCTTCTCGGAGGGGGGGGAAAGTCTTGGCAGGGCGTCTTTGGAAGGGATTCTTTAAAGGGGGAGGAAAAAACAGTCGTGGAAGAAGTTCCCCCGAAAAATTTTAAGGGAAACAAAAAAGGAGGCAAAACTTGATGGACCCGCTTCTCGATCGTAGCCTTCCGACTGAAAAGAGGAAGAAGGGGGAGGGTCAACGCATTGGAAGGGAGAAAGAGGGGAGAAAAGAAGTTGCCGGATCTGGGCTGCTGCAAGGCATCCCTAAAAAAAAGAACGGGGGGGGAATCATCATGGGTAACCTTCTTCATATCGATAGAAGGGGGGGGGGGGGGGGACTTTCATATCCACCAAAAAATAGGAGGAGAAAATATAAGAGGATTCGGTGCCCGCGTAGCGGACAAAGGAAGAGAAAGAGGGAAGTTTCCCCTCTTACAAGGGGGGGGAAAAGAAAGAGCGGCGTGCAGGGGGGATCTCGCCTATCTCTTGAGGTTCTGCCGCGATCAGAGAAAGAAAAAAAAAAAAAAAGGAAAAGGTTCCTCCCTCTTCATGGCAAGGAGGCTGGGAACAGAGGAAAAAAGCATCGCATCAAGCTTGACGCCTGCCGCGGCCTGTCCTCCTCCTTGGGGGAAAAAGAAAAAGTCCTCTACCATCCTCCACCAACTCAAGGAAACACCGAAAAAAAGAAATGAGAGCTGGCGCTTTGAAGGAAATGTCATTCCAACCCCCGCGAGAGTCGCCCGGTTTGGGGAAAGGGAGGGAAGGGGAGGGGAGGGACATCGTCCTTTTTTTATGCCGGGCCCAGGAAAGGGGATCCGCAAAAAGTTCATAGTGTCTCACCTTGTCGGGGAAGGGGGGGGGAGAGGGGGTGAGTCTTCCTTTCCCTTCCGGAAAGAGAAAGGTGTCCAAGCCGTTGGAAAAGTCAAGAACGTCAGCTTTGGTGAACCAGAAAAAGGGGCGCCCTACTCTACGGCCACGAGGGGGGGGTCCGCATTCCTGGTTTCTGACGACCAGTCAGAGGGAAGAAGAGAAAAAGGGGGAGACTATCTGCTACAATAGGTGATAGGGGAAAAAGGATCTATAGCAGCGGTGCGGTGTAGGCCGATTTTCACAGGGAAAGAAAAGAAAAAAGGTGATCGCCGCCGTGTGCCACCACACAAAGAGGATAGGACGGCTGCGACCATCCATCAATTATTCCTCCTAAGACTTCGGACGGGGAAAAAGAAAAGAGGAAGGAAGTGGCAGCTTTTTTCGACGAAAGGGGAGAAAAAGGAAAGGGCAGTGGATCACAGCGCGGAACGCCCTTGTGGCAATTCGTGAAGTCGTCTGGGGATGAGAAAGAAAAGAAAGAGGGGGGGAAAAAGAGAGCACCACAACAACGGAGGAGGCGAAGGAAAGGGGGGTCCACCCGGGGGCCGGGCTCCCAGACGCCCTTCCCGAATGGGGGGAAAAAAGAAAAAAAAAAAAAGGGGGAAAAAACACGAACGTGTCCCTCCCCGACGGAAGGAAAAAAAGGGAAAAATGCCCGCTGTGAACAAGAAAAGCTCGGCGACGAATCTTCGGAGGAATAATTGAGAAAGGGAAAAACGATGACTTTTTCACAGCTGGGAAGGGGGAGAAGAAGAAAGAGCACCTTAGCCAATGAAAATTCGCCCATTGAAACGAAATCTGGACAAGAAAAGCCCGCTGTGCATGATACAAGAAAGGGGAAAAGGGGGACGCTTTTAGCATATAGCGAAATGGTGTGAGGCCCCTTTAGAGGCAACGAGGGGGAAAAAAGGAAAAGGAAGGCTTACAATACCGGGAAGGAAGTAGCGTAGGAAGAAAATGCGATATCGCCATAGAACGAAGGGGGAGGGAAAAAAAAAGAATTTTTTGCCAACTGCGTGGAGAAGAAAAAGGCCTCGTAAAAAGCTGCTGGAAAAGGCAGGGACCGGAAGAGAACCTCTAACGGAAAAGAGAAAAAAATATGACGGTGTTTGTCGGATCAAAGGGATGGGGGGGGAAAAAACAACGATGTCTCTAAATCAGGACTTTCGGGAGTTGACCATATTCAATGAGGGGAAAGGGGGGGGGGAGGACATTTCTCCTTCAAAGAGGGAAAAAGGGGGAAGGAGCGCAGAGCGGCGCGAGGGGTTACTTGGCAGTTGGTGGAGGATGGGAAGAGAAGGGGGAAAGCAAGGCGTGGAGAAAAAGCGTCTCAAGCTTGATGCGGTCCGCTGGCTGACGAGCCGGGAAGGGGAAGGGCCTCTGCATTAATATTGCGGCCAGAGAAGAGGGGGGAATTTGCGAGATCGGAGGCATTAACCTCTAAGATATCGGAGAGAAAAAAGAGGAGAAGAAAAAAAAAAAAAATATTTTGTGCAAAAACAAGTTAAGGAGGGGAAAGTGGCGCCACTTTTTTTCCGCTTACAGGGAAAAAAGGAGAAAAGAGCCCACTTCCCCGAACGAGGGGGGGGGGGGAAAGCAAACGTGATAGATAGGGGGGGAAACTAGCCGGTGCCATGATGCTGGAAAAGGGAGCGGCACTTCTCCTCTTGCGAGGGGGGAGACAGGATCCGGAAAAGGGTCCGTGCTGATAGAGCGAAAGGGGAAGGGGTGATTTCCTTCCACTTGGGAAAGAAAAGAAAAAGGGGGAAGACGATCGAGAAGCGGACCATCAAGTGCGCGCCTAAAATTGATTTAACGCCCATGAAAGGGAGGAGGAAGGGGCTTTGATTTTTGGGGGAAAGGAGAAAGAAAACGTCAATGCATCTGAGAGCTGCACACCCTACCTACGTCGCCAGCCTGCGAGAAAAAGAGAAACCTCCCCGGACGAACCGCGTTGGGTGCCTGAGATTGGTGGGGGAAGATTTTTCCGCAAGTGCGAAAGGTCAAAGAAAAAGGAAGGGGCGTCAAGGGGGCCAGGGGCAGTACAACGGTCTCCCCGCAGAAAAAAAAGAAGCTTCCCCTCCCTCGGGCACGGAGGAAGAGGACGGTTCGACTTCTTGGATGGGAGAAAAAAAAGGGAAAAAAGAAAACACATTCCTATCCGGAAAGGGTGGAAAAAGGGAGCGACGCTGGCTTGCAATCCGTCCATTTCATATTGCGCGCAGAGAAAAAAAGGGGGGGGGAAAAGAGATATATGCCGAAAATAGAAAGGGAAGGGCGAGACTCCGCGCAGGAACTGAGCTTAACCTTCGGTCTCAATCATTTACCGGAGGGAAAAGGGGGGGGGTTCGAAACGTCTACAGTCTGAAAAAAAAGAGAGAAAAGGTTCCTCCTCCCTATTAAAGGGGGGAAGGTCGCTGCTTACTCCGTTTTCCTTCGAGGTGGGGGGAAGGAATTCGTAAGAAAGAAAACTTTTCGACATTGTCTTCCCCCGCGGGGGAAAGACCCTTCTCGTTCCCCACAAACCGGATTCGCTACACATTTCCGCGGAGAGGGAAAAGGAAGGATTTGCTCTCTCTGGCTTTCTTTTCTTTTTTTCAGCCAGGAAGGGCCTTGCTTCATGTGAATAATTTTTCCCGTTTTTCTTTCCCCCACCACTCGGCCAGAGAGAGGAGGGGTCTTTTTATTCTCCTTTCCCAGACCATATGGCACTGATTCCCTAAAAAGGAAATTGATGGACCCGGAAGAGGAGAAAAAAAAAAGGACCTGGAGATCTCGGCCTTTTAGGAAGAACAAGCGTCGAACTTTCTATTATATCAGAAGAGGGAAGAAGGGCATCCTCGACAGATCCGTTTTCTCCTTTCATATCGGGGGGGAGGGGGGGAAAAAAAAGGGGAACCGGGTGCGGCAAGATCTATAATCCACGGGGAGAGTGCCTATCCACGCAAAAAAAAAAGGTTTTCTTTGTTCCTTGGGAGGGGAAGATACTCTATTAGGGGCCACGCGGAGGGACCCAAGTGAGCCATCGCCAGGAAAAAGAAAAACTGGTTGCCACACACGACAATAGCTCTTGCTTTGCCTCTCGCCCCGGGAGAAGGGAAGGGGCCCGACGAAGAAGCGGCTCGCGACACCTTTCCCAGCTATCTCTTCCTCCCTGAAGGGGAAGGGGGCTGCTTTCGCGCCTCTGGGCTCTTCCTCCCTCGGACAAGCAGGGCAGTTCTCCTCTCGGCATGCAAGAGCCGCCTTTTTTCACTTAGCACCACCAACACCACAACCTGCAACTTCGCTGCTCCCGACCCAGACGAACAGAAAGGGAATCTCTCCTCTCTCTAGGCAGGACGGAAAGAGGGATGGCGCTTTGAAGGCACGAAGGCATTCCCACCACCTCTATATGGACAAAGGGTGAAGGGGGAGGAAAAAGACTTATTTCTATTACATCCTTACGTGGGTGGGGAAAGGCACGCAACCGGGTAGGTCTCAACTTCTTCCACTTTTAGGGGAAGGGGGGGAAAGAATCCGGGAGGTCCAGAGGTAAATCGCGAGAGGCCGCCGTTGTAGGAGAAAAGGGGGACAAAACGTCAGAACGTCAGCGTGGGGGTGAAGAGTGGCACGAGATCGGTTGGGCGCCTACGCTACGGCCCGCTTGAAAAAAGGAAAAAAAAAAAAGCGCATTCCTGGCAGGTGTTTCTTACGAAAACCAAAGCCACAGATGAGGATAGAACCGCTCGCTACTGAAAAGAGGTGCTCGAGCTCCGTCACCCGTTGGAAAAAAAGGGAAAAAGGAAAAGGGTTTAGCCAGATTTCACGTTCAAGGGAGGGGGAGGGGCGAACGGGTCCAGGACGCTAGTCTAATCTTTCACTTCATTAAGGGGGAAGAAAGGAGAAGAAGTCCCTCCTAATACTTCTCCCAGAAGCGATAGGAGGGAAAAGGGGGGCACTGTTTTCAACTCCAGGGCGGACCGTTCCGTGGGTCTCTTGCAGTGGGAAAAAAAAGGAAGGAGGAATGCTCTGGGAAAATCGAGTTGTCATCGCGAAGAACCACACAATCTTATTATTATTAATAGGAAAGAGAAAAAGAAAGGGGGGGCCTTTCTCCCATCACTCCTTAACGAAGTGCCACAAAGAGATGCCAGCGACCCCCAATGAACTTGTCCTCTCCCCCGAAGGGGGAAGGGGAAAGAAGAAAGGGGGCCTGCGGAAGGGTAGGAGGAATAATTGAGGACGGGGGGTCTCAATTCCTTCATGAAAAGGGGGAAAAGGAAAGGGAAAGGGGGAAGGACATATCACCTTTATTCCAAGTGAGGAATCGGACCCTACAAAAACCCTCCGCATGCTTCAATTATACGAACTTTTCAAAAGAAAAAAACTCTTGTGGAAAGTGAGCCCTTTAAGAAATAGCTGCCTGGTTTCGTCATAAAAAAAAAGAAAGGGGGGAAAGGAAAAGAAAAAAGGATTCAATCGTTTCCTTATTTAAGCCGCCAAAAAAGAGGAAGACGGTCACCCAAGGGACGTAAATTTTTTAATCCCTTGAGAAGACCCAGGTGGGGAAAAAAAAAGAAAAGAAAAGGAACCTGCTTCCTTTCGGCCGAGGAAAAGAGGGGGGGACAGGATAACCTCTTATATAAGAAGGGGAAAGAAATTTGATACCTAGCCGGGGGTGGAGGAGGAGGACAGCTCACACAAGACGATGTCCTCTAACCTCAGGCGGAGGGGGACCATATTCTTTAATACGGGCAGGGAACTCTAACGTTGGTTGTGCATGACCTTTTCCGAAGGGAAAAAAAAAAAAGTCATCGTGCGACTCTCGCAAGCGGGCGTCGGAATTTTTACTTGGACAAGGGGGTTAGATGGTGTGAAACAAATTCGGATTATTACCGTCCGCGGAGGTCCTCAAGCTTGGGAAAGTAGTTACGCGCTGACGAGACCTCTTCCTTTTAAGGCAAAAGGAAGAAAAAAGCATTGGTCACGGTTTCTCGAGCACGTTTGAGGGGGAAAGGAAAAAATCAGAGAGAATCAATAGATCTCCATCCCTCCTCTATTAATATCAGAAGGGGGGGGGGGAAACCATTTTTTACTATGTTCGGGAAGAGGGAAAGACGACGCGGGCACCGGATTTATGATTCTTCGCCCACTTCCCCAAAGAAAAAGTTGGTTATCTGCAGGTAAAAGAAAAAAAAAAGTGATGCGATCTGAACTCAGGGGGGGGGAAGGGGAGGGGAGGGTATTAACTTCTACAAGGATCAAGGGGATTGCCGGTGTCCAGCAGCAATTGATCCTTAACCTCTTTCTGATACGAAGAGGAAAAGGGGGGGGGGAGAAAAGGCCAACTTTACATTAAACTTCCGAGTCTCCAGTCAGGACAGGACCGGAGTAAATCCAAGTGCGGCGCCTAAAATTGTGATGTTAACTCCCATTAAATTTTGGGGGGAGAAGGAAGAAGCTCCTTGCTTCTATTTTTGCCGGACCGGGCATACTGACATTAAACACGACCTACTATCCATCGGGGGAGGAGAAATAGCCGCCCTTCTGGACAGAACAGAAAAGGGTTTGCACACACCAGCTTTTCCTCATTTCTACAAGGGGAAAAAGGAAGGGTCCGAGGTCAAAGGGGCCAGCAGCAACGGTCTTTTCCCGCAGAGGGAAAAAGGGGAGAAGCTTTCCCTTCAGGGGGAGGGGGAAAAGGGAAAAGGCGATGTTAGTCTGGATGAGCGGAACCAATTGCCCCAGAAAAAGAAAGAAAAAAAGAAAAACCATGCCTTATCCCGAAGGTGGGGTAAGGAGAAAGAAGACGACGCTGGTGGACACCGAACAAACCATTTCCATAAGGGAGGGAAAGGGAAGAAAAACAACTTATTCTTAATTACAAGGAGGAAGATTCCGGGGGGGGAGGGGGCGGCTGTCTAAGAAATCTTTCGACTCTCTCCTTCTGCGGGAGGGAAAGGGGGGGGTGAGGCGGTCTATCTATATTGGGGAGAAAGGAAGCGACCCTCGAGTCAGACGGTCCTCATCATCTATTATCCGGGAAGAAAGAGAAAGGAATACCGTGTACGGGAGAGGAGATAAACTCTTCTTAACTGTTCTACCTTTGAGGAAAAAAGAAAGAGAGATCTTCACCACCACGACGTTTAGGAGAAAAAGGGTCTTCTCGGGGTCTCTTCGTTCTTTTTCTCTCGTACATGAAAGGAAGGGAGGAGGAAAAAAATCGCAGCAAGGACGATTAGGGGGGGGGGAAAGTTTTTTTCGCTTTACCTCAATTTTCTGTCGTCTCACTTGAGGAACAGGGAGGGGAAGGAAGAAAGGGAGGGCCTCGGCCGTTTTCTTTCAACGCATGGCACCGGAAAGAGAAAGAAAAGAAGAAGAAGGTTCAGGGCAATTCCTTCTTCAATTCATACACATAGAAGGGGAGGGGGTAGCCGTTCATATCGAGGAGGGGAAGGGGGGAGTTCAGATCGAAACCGGTTATTATGGTTACGGTAAGGAAAAGGAGGGAAGGTGACGTTGCTAATACTATCATCTATGCGGTGAAAGACGGAGAGGGGGGGAGCACCACTCGCAAGTGAAACCGCATCTTACAACTGGTGGGAAAAAAAGAGAAAAGTGGACTGGATCTCTCCTACTCTTCGGGAAAAGCGATCATCGAAAAGCTCGCGAACGTTCCCATCTTCGGAGGGAGAAAGAAAAGGAAAAAAAAGGGGAACATGCATCTTTATACCCCCGGAAATAAGAGGCAAGTCAAGCCCTGTGACTCTTCCTCTTCCTTTCCTCCGAAGTGGGGGGGGCGAGGGAGAAGGGCTGCGAAAGGGAGAACAAGTAACTTCGCGCCTCTCTCTAGCATGCGGAGGGGAGGGGGGGGCTAAATTCTGCCAACCCAAGGAAAGTATTCAGATTTTCCTCCCTAAGACAGAAAGGGGTCTTCTTTGGTGGAAAAGAGGAGAAGGAAAGCAACCCCGTCATGGGAAGGGAAGGGGGGAAAAGGTTCTCTTCCGTGTCCCCCCCCCATGACCGAGAAAAGAGGAGACGAGGGCCCAAGGTAGTCCAAGCCGTTGTCAAAACTTCAAGAAAGGGAGGGAAGGGGGGGGGAGAGAAAGATGGCGATATCTCATTTTGTGGCCGCAGAAGAGAAAGGACGGCTTGTCCGCATTAAAAAGAACGGCCTGTTTTTTCTTTACTACGCAGTCCTCTAGGGTTGGACAGGGAGAAAAAGGGAGGGAAAAGAAGTGAAGGAGGAGGTGCTCGAGCTCCTACCCAGGTGAAAAGGGGGGCAGAACGGGGTAGGAAAAGAAATTGAGTCAATGGCGAAATCACTTGTCCCTAAATTTGATGAGGGGGGAAAAAAAGGGAAAGAGAAGTCTTGCGCTTCAATGGAAAACACACGGACAACAATATTCCCTCCTAATACTGACGGGGGGAGAAAAAGTCGCGTTCACCTCTTCAATGGGCGTGGGGGGGGGACGACGGACGTCGGGGCGGACACGTTTCCGTGGGGAGAAGGGGGAAGGGGGACCGCGCGGAACTCTTTTCATTCAGGGAGGGGGAGGAGGGGGGGGGACCAAATTCGAGTG
>Ga0179593_1300639_pt1 | contig 12280 bp, 24 predicted proteins | sample CZODoug2_1_08_16_FD_185931 | JGI IMG/M metagenome (GOLD analysis project Ga0179593, IMG submission 185931) | Vadose zone soil fungal communities from Angelo Coast Range Reserve, California, USA - CZODoug2_1_08_16fungal (PacBio error correction) | ecosystem: Environmental > Terrestrial > Soil >...
AGAAAAAAGGACTATACGTCCGTCGCAGCACGCGCTTGAGCCTAAATCGCAGCAGGTTGATGGGAAACAAGCTGGGTCAAGGAGCGAAGGTCAGGCCGCGAAAAAAAAAGGGGGCAAAGGAGAAAGGATACAAAAGAAAAAATCCTTAAAAAGGAGGTCTGCAAGAAAAAAAAACCGGACTTGAGCGGCCACAGGAGTCGGCCGTACGAGTGGGCCAGCTGGGTTCTTAGGATGGATCGGAGAGGGATCAAGCTTAAGGATCGGCCGGTCAGGAGAGGGGTGCAGGCTTTCGCGCAGAAGGGTCGGGGAAGACAGAACCTCCTGCGGTCTCCCCCACGATGCCGGGGGGGCTCTCCTCTATCCAGAACGGGGGAGGGGGGCCAGACGCAGATCGCAACCAGCGAACTTAGCATCTAGGAAAGCCGTAGTTCGGCCTTCATCAAGCGGCACGTCCCAAGGGGGGAAAAACTTACTAATATGTCTCTGTCCGAGCATGAAGACCCGACACCAATGCGGATGTCGGGCGAAACAGGAATTGTCCTTCAGCACCGGGCAAAAAAGCCGAGCACTTGGGGGGAAGAAGAGAAATGTGAACGCGGACTCAAGAGGATAAACGAGGGCCTGCTCTCGTACCAGAAACAGGTTGAAAGGAAACAAAAAAGTCTGCTGTGAAGACTACTAGGGAGGGGGGGAGGAAAAACGCAGCGGCCAAACGCCGCGCCGGCCATGAAAAGGGGAAAGAAGGAAGGAAGGGGGAGGGGAGGAAAGGGTTCCTTGCAGGGAAAGGAACGGAAGATCAATAAACAAGCCGCGAACTAGCTTGGCGGGAGCAAGTCTGTGGATAAGGAAAGGGGAGAACAGAAACCTGTTCATGTCAGCACGGAGGGGGGGAAGGGTCGGGAAAAAAAAAAAAAGCCAAAGTCCTCCGACTACCGCGGGGAAAAAAAAAGGGCCGTTGGAAAGAGGGCAAGGGAAAGTCTGGGAGGAGGTTAATGTTGCCCCCCGGGTCGGAATCAGGTGTGCTAAGCCGCTCTGGCGTACGGAGAAAGACAGGAAAAAAAAAGAGACAAAAGTAGGGGCAGTACACCGGGTCTCGTGCTATTAGGCGAAGCGGATGGAAGACCCAAGCCCAGACGGGCACGAGCTCGCTTTGGTCAGACCGGAAAAAGAGGGGGGGGACACCAAAGGGAGGGGGGGAACAATTGCCCTCACAAAGGAGACTATATTTATTTTGGGGGAGTACGCCCAAAGTGTGGCTATGCGGAAAAATCCGAAAAAAGCATGAATGGGGGGTACTCGGTGATTCCTTGGGGAAAAGAACAATCTCATTGGGGGGGCGAAACAGCAACTCAAAGGTTCCAGGGCCCGCCGATACGGCGTGTTCGGTGGAAAAATCATGCCGCTGGGGAAAAGGAATCGCTGGAATCATCAGTATACAGGCGATGGGGGTGCAATGGGGGTTGCGACTGTTCAAATCTATAGCGGGTCAGAAAGAAGAAGAGTCGTCATTGATATCAAAAGGTAGGCACAGAATCGGCATCAAGAAAGCCAAAACCCAGCTTCGATACAGCTAAAATTTAAATATACTCTTGAAGAAGAGAGAGGAGTTATAGCCCAAATCGCTGGGGGCGACAGATTAGAGAAAAGCTAATAAGGAAAGAGTACACACTTTATTATTGGTCCGTAACGTGGGGAGGAGTGATCGGCTGTCCTTAATGCTGGAAGAAAGGCACACCCCCCCAACGGGAGGAGTCAGTTGTTTTACCTAACAGGGAGGCAGGGGGGTTCTAGAGAATTTCCTTGGAAAAAGGACTGGTATGAAACCGGAATGCAAAATGGACCACTATCAGGTGGCAATTTCCAGTTAGAGGTAAAGAGAAATCCCAGTGGGGGAAGGGTTGTAAAAGGAAAAAGAAAGGTATTCATAATCGTCAGAGGAAAAGGCTTCACATTGACGATAGTCCAAATCTGACGAATAATCAAAGGGAAAACATTGGCGTAACTGAAATTGGGGGCCTTAACGACTGAGAATGACTGCTTTGGAGGGCGGATTGCCGGCACTCACCAGCAGCGGGACAGGGAGGAGGGGTAACTGGGGAAGAGTACGTACATGCAAAATTATATGGAAGCACAGCTGGATAGTCAGAATAATGGCTAAATTGAAGTCATGGTAGGTCAAACAAGAACAAGAGGCTTCCTTTTTCACCGGTGACGGAGGGGTGTGCGAAGGAGAATGACTGGTCGAAATGGAAGGGGGGAACGAGGCCTCACAGGAAGGGAACGGACCCCTCAAGGAGGATTCCTAATAGGGAGCGGGCATGGGACGGCGGAAGGGGCGGAATGGCGGAAGGAAGGGAGCTACTCTGAACAACAAACGCGGATGTGGGAGATTAATAACAGGCAAGGCAGTACCAGCAATTCCAATGAAAGATGGGGAAAGCGTGTGCCTAGACGGAGGGGTTGGTCACAGAGGTTGGAGGGGGGCATCTTGAGAAGAAGGGAAGGGGGGAAAAACATCACGACCACGTCAATGCCGCTCAATCAAACAAACAGACGTCCAAAAGCAAAATTGACGGCGGACATTTATCTATGTACCTACAATGAAGGCAAGTAGGGAGGGGGCAGAAAGAAGGGGGATCCTTTGGCCGGGCTCGGCATTTAGAAGGGTAAAGACGTGTCGTTGCAAAGAAGAGAGGGTCACTAATATTGGGGGGGAGGGGGGACCGTCAAAGAAACGTGGAAAGGAGAAAGTCGGTGGGAATTGGTCGCGCCATCCGGGTCTTGATTATTATAAAAGTTGTACGCATGAAAGCAGGGAAGGGGGCATGACCCTGTGATTAGACATCTCTAAGTGGAAATAAAGAACATTGATATTAGACGGGAAACGACCTTGAGCGGATTCCAGGTGTGCAGAAGGAAAAAAGAAGGGGGGAAACGGCCAGGCGAATCGACGCCTCAGGCAAGTCAAAGCCCGAAAAACGATTGCGACAGTGAGCCGAATAAGGGACAGCACGCGCAAAAGACAGCAAAAGGAGAAAGTTTGATGGGTGTAAAAAGGAGAAAGTTGTAAACAGATGGGTCAGTCATATCGAATGGCTCGTCAGCCGCCAGCGATTGGAAAGAAAAAGGGGGGGGAAACTTAGAGACTGAGGAAGAGGAAGGAAATAGGGCGCCAGAGAGAGAGAAAGCATTTTTGTAGTTGATGCCATGAAAAGATACAGGTAGAAAAAAAAGGCCGGAGTCTTGTCGTGGATGTGGCAAAAACGAGAGGGGGAGTTTCAGGGGGGGGACCCAAAACAAAAAATTTTCACTCCTAAATATCGATGCCTGCTGCGGGAGGGCGAAGATGCCGCGGGGCACTTCAGGCAATTAAAAACCAAGTCCTCGCAAAGGGGAGTACGGGAACATTTGAAAAAGGGAGGAAAGCGATGGACGAAAACCCAAAGACGAAAGAATACACAAAAAAGAAGGCAGACGGAGGAAAAAAAAGTCGCCGTCTCTGCCGATTTGGAATAAAAAAGGGTGGGGGAAACGGCAGAAAAAAAAACCGGCTTGATACGACGGAATTGGGGGGGGCTTTTAAGCGTAGTCCACCGAGGGTGGCGGGGGGAGACCACGAGACAGTCAGGGGGGAAAGGGAAACTTGCGAAGACTGTACCATAAGGGGAGAGGTGATATGCCAGGAGGGGGAAATGGAAAGCTCAAGGCATCTGGGGGATAGATGACTGTCAGAGCATCTACCGCAGAGAGCGGGGGATTCAAAAAAAAGGATAACCGCCGATCCTCAAAGGCCCGAGGAAAGAAAAAAAAAAGTCGAGTCGCAGGAGGGAAGAGCGAAAGACGGAAAAGAAAGGGACCGGTTCGGAAAACGAGACCTTTGACGACTCAAGAACTTGAGCAGCAAGCAAGTTCGGGAAGGAGAGGAGGAATATCGTTCCCTACTCCGAGGGAGGACATCACATCAATGAAAAAAGGAACGGTATTCGTCCGCTTGTCGGCGCTGCGGCCGCGTGCGAACAAAAGGCAGTCGAAAGAACCATCAGGGTGAGGTTGCTCCAGGGGGAAAGGCTGGAGAAGAGGGAAAAAATCCAGAGGGGGACGTAATCACGACGGCAGCTGGGATAAAAACGCCTGAGAAAAAGGGCGCTGTCCGTTCTTTGGCAGGAGAAAATGGGGGAGAATGTTGGAAAGAAGGGGGAAGACTCCCCACGTGATCAGCAAGTCGTACCGACCTCGTCATACGTTCAAGGCCAAGGGGTCCGATTCATTCCTACCCGGGGGAAGGGGAGGGAGATCCGTAAGGGGGGGGAGGGGGCTGGGTTTTTTCTTACTCCTATGGCGTCTCTGGGGGGGCTGAAAAAACAGCTGGAATGAAGCCGTATCGTTGGGCTCAGAGGGAGGAAGGGGCTCAAGGAAGGAGGGCGTTTACAAAAAGGGAGAAAGAAACGGGGGACTTGTTACCTAGGGGGAAGAGGTGAGAAGATAAACGCACCAGCGCCAGGTCCAATTCGACACCGAACTGCGGGTCCGGGGGGAGGGAAAGATTCGGAAGGGAAAAAAGCGAGAAGTTTTAGTCCTAAGAAGGCCTTTATCTTCTACTGCCCCGACTAGCGCGAGGACCCCAGCCACTTGCACAAAAAGAGGGCGCCAGGGGGGGATTCATGCTGCTTGATCGCGAAGAGAGGGGCGGGGGGACTTAGTAGGAGGAGAAAAACACAGGGGAGGACAAATAGCAAAGCATGAAGAGGGTTGTCTGCTGGGGGAAAATCCTCCGAAAGCGGTGAGGCAAGTGGGCGGAGGGGGTAGGAGGTCGTTGGGGGGGTGAGCGCTCGCATAGAAAACAGCTGAGAACCATCACTTCGGATCTGCGATAACCCGTAGGTGAGAAGGCTAAAAGGGGGGGAGGAAAAAAAAGAACGTCTTTCGTACGAGGGTCCCCAAAGGGGTGCGGATGGTGAGTTGAGAGGAGATCCGTCTAAAGTACCTATTCAACGGAAACGGTCGCTTTCTTTTGCGACGACGGGCGGTCGATCGAAAAGGACGACGGGACGCCCCACAGGTGCAGTTGCTCAGACGCGAGAAAAGAGGGGGGAGGGTTTAAGGCAGAAGAACCTCCGGAGTCATCCCTCCACAAAAAATCGTCATTGCAGGGAATACGCAGGTCGGTTCTGCCTCGGAATCGCGGCCCGTGTCAGACCGAAGATACTAGGTTAGGGGGAGACGCCACCACAAAGGCTCCTCAACCCGTGAGTGTCAAAAGTTACTAAACGAGTCAGCAAAGAGAAAAGGAAAGCTCCGGTCACGCGGGGGGGGGGGTATCAGGGGGGAGACGCGGAGTTAAATCGGGCCAGCTACAGTCGGTGTGGGAAAAAACGCGGACCCATGGGATGTCATTTTGCGCAAAGGAGGGGCAGTGAAAAGGAAAAGAGGAAACCGGTAAAAAAAGGGCGCGAAAAGCCAGTGGTTGCCTGTTTAAACTGAGAGAAGGGAAGAGAGAAAAGGAAGAAAAACAGCCCGGACGAACTAGCTTGGGAAAAACGATTGGTCTAAAGATGGAAGAAAAGAAATGGGGGGTAAGGGAGAGTCAAAAGAAAAAGGGGATATGTTTTCGCGTCTCCGTAGCCGACTCCTGAGGAGACCACCGGGAAGGGGCCGGTTTGGAAAATCGGCTGGAGAGTCTGGGCGGGAAGCGGGGGGGGGTCGGGCAGGGAGGATGAGAGCCCTATGGCAAGGCACGATCATTCCGCTATCAAAAAGATCAGGATGCCTTCAAGGCGGAAAAGGATACTACGGTAGGGGGAAGGTTGCAAGGACACGCTGAGGGACAGAAAAAGGGAAAAAAAAAAAATTCCTACGGAGAAAGGGGTACGGACACAGCAACATGGAAAAAAAACGACGTAATCCAAATTGCATTACGCCCAAAGAAGGAGGGGGAGGGGGAGTACGGGCGCCGAACCATTGGGGGGACGAGTCGCATAAGAATGTAGAAAGGGGGGGGGGGGTCGAATCGCTTGGGCCTTCAAACAGGCACATATTCATCATGGGGACGAAGGCTGTTACAAGAAAACAACAGACACGGCCGGGGGAGAAGAGGTTCTTTGAAGAGGAAAAGGTGCACGAGAAAGAAGGGAGCCAGTATACAAGAAGATAGTTCTGCTGTTGAGTGGGCAATCCCAAGTCCCCATTTACCATCATCAGGAGGAAGGGGACAGACCACTAAAAAGAAAGAGTTCATCGGAGGACCATTCTTCTATTAGAGAAACACAAGAGCAGCTCGGTCGGCAACTAGAATGGGACTGACATAGTGGAGCGCAAGGGGCAATTCTAGATCTCAGGGTCAGGAAAAAGAGGAAGGAAACGTAAAAGGGAGGGTCTATAAAAAAGGGAAAGCTTCCGTGAAAAAGGTTCTGAAGTTCCGTCCTTGAAGGTTGGAGGAGGAGAATGAAGGGCGAGGTCAGTGGGAACGGCACTGATGATGATCGGGTGGGGGGGGACAACTAAACAGGGGGAAAATGTTGATGGAAGGGACATGGCTGGTCAAAGGAAGGACTGCAAAGGTAAGAGAAAAGGGTAACATCTGGACAAGGGACAACGGATCGAGGAGACATTGTGTCTGGAAGGAAGACGAGGTTAGATCAGGGCCTGAAGCATTCAATCTGGGACGAAAAGGAACGGAAAAAAAGAATGCTAGGAGAAGGGAGGAAAAAAAAATTATGGGACGACCGTACAAAGGAAATGAGCTGGAAGGGATGTTCAGAGGCCTTGCAAATATAAAGCGTTTAGTGAACTGGAGGCGTCAGGAGAAAGGTTCCCTTAATCTCTCAGGGGGAGAGGCGTCCTCAGGCCGAAAAGGGTGAAACGAAGAAAAAGGGGTCTAATTGTTTGCGATTGGAGTGGAACCGGGGAGTTAATGTAAGGGATAAGTCAGAGAAGGGGGGGCTGTGTGACGGCGGTAGTATGGTTTGGACGGGTATGACTGGGTTCTGGAAAATGGCATAATGAACTGAATCACAAAGATAGCTTAGGGACAAAAAACCCGGACGCAAGTCCACCCCGGAGGCGTGGAACGCTCGGGAAAGGAGGAAGGTCGGGACAGGGGGGGGAGGAGAGGGAGGAGGGGAGTGCCGGTGGGGAAATCGTCGAAATAAAAAAAAACATAAAATGAATGAAAAAGGGGACGGAGAGGGAATAGCGCGCGGCATAGGAAGAAAAATAGAGAGGACAAGGCCGAAGGCAAACACGAGAGAACATTGGGAAAGGTTTTTGTAAAGGACTCGCTAGAGTCGGTCAGGGATTTCTCGACAACGCAAAAACAGACGCGTACAAAAACTCCTGAAGCGTCACAGCCAGCCGGAAAGGAAAAAAAACGGGTCCGACTCGTGGGGACCGATTACGGAAATAGAATTGAGGGAAAAAAAAGATGATCCTTGGACCTGTTGCGGCGGAAGAGGGCACTATTCCCGACCACGAGTCAAAAAAAGTATGGGGGGGAAAAAGACGCCGAGACATGTTGAGCAGTAAGGGGGGGCCAAAAAAGAACGGGGGGGGGGCCGCTGTGTTATTAGTCCGAAATCGGAGAGTGACACCCAAAAGGGAAAGGGGGAGGTCTAAGAATTAAAGCTGAGGCTCCAAAAGTCACAGCCATACGGTACTCTTTCCGGACCACTCAAAGGAGGGGGTCGGGGCAGGAAGATGACGACATGGCCGACCGGTGGGAAAGAAACGGATTAAAAAATGGGGGGCACTAACGCAACAACCGGAAAAGGAAAATTGCGAAAAAGAAACATAAGAACGGCCAAAACCAGGTGTTGTTTAACTTTTTTGGGGGACCCCCAGAGGTTTGAAACCATTAAACCGAAGGAAGAGAGTCGAAGGGAAAAAAAAAGCGGTGGGGAAAGAATTAAGGAATCCTCTACTCTTTATAATCAGGGGCAGAGGCGAAAGGGGAAAAAAAGAAACAGGCGCGCAGCGAGGTGTGGGAAAAAAGAGGATAGGGGAAAAGATTATATACGAGCGGGGACAATATAGCGGGTCTGGGAAGCTGGGGGATGGGGCCGATTCATTAGGTACTGACGTCGAGAGCAACTGGGCAGGGGAAGGGAAGGTGGGGGGCAAAAAAAAAAGGTGGGAATGGGAGGAACAATTTGCACTCTCAAGATCGAGGGCCTGCTTCCTTGGAGCGCAAGAGGGAGGGCCGATAGGGTAACGTCCGGCATGATGAACAGAAAAACAGACGTCGCGTACAGGCAGGGGGAGGGGGGTCAAGACGACAGAAAAGGAAAAGAACTCTTGTGCCTGCGCTCGCCACCAAAGGCAGCAACGTCTAAAGGTTGGGCGAGGACACCTGGTTATGTGCGGGGAAAGGAAAAGACAACTAAACGAGAATGGGAGGAGCTTGGGCAAAAGGGAACGACTTTATGGTTCGACATCGAGCGTCGGGAGTAAGACTGAGGGGAAATAAATAAGAAGGGGGCTTGTATGTCCATTCACGGTGGGAAAAGGGGGACCGCGCCAGCAGATCGGTTTGGGGATATAAGAGAGGGAAAAAAAAATCGCTACCTAAAAAGGGGCAGCTTAGCGAAAAAGACGAAGAAAAAATAACACAGAAAACGCAAAACAGACGTACAAGGGAAAGTCCCGATCCTCCAAAGACAAAAAGAACGGTGAGTCCCGAGGAGGTACGCCAGTAAAAAAAAACAGGGGGGGTAGACGGTTGGGACAAGCTCAAAGAAAAGGTCAATCGTGAAGAGGCCGTTAATGCTCCCGATTATACTCGGACGGCGAAAAAAAAATGGGAAAGGCGAGCGAAAGGGGAAGATTGTCCGTGAGCCTGGGGAAGTCCCAATAAAACGCATGTCTGATACAAAAGCCGTAAGGAAGTGAATAATGGAAAGGAAAAGGTTCTTACTTCTTTAAGCGCGGAAACTCGGACTGGCGGGACTATAGGGTGAGTTTACATACACGTTTGAAAAGGGTTAATATGGTATTCTGGGGGGCCATGCCAACTAAGGGTAAGAAAGTCAAAGAGGAAGGCGATTCAGGACTCAATAAGATGCGCGGGGGGGGCTGAAAGGAAAGGCGTCAGGTTTTCAAAAAACCCACGCATTTGGAACAGAGGGAAGGTTGATAGGATAATCGACCTACGGGAGATTAAAAGGACGCTTGTTACAAGCCTGAGGGGATCGCGTCGGGAACTGAGGGTGGGGGGACATGGCAAGATAAGTGGAGGGGGGGGGGGCATTAGAAAGAAACGATTAGTAGGGTTTAGGAGGACACACACATAAGGGTAAGGAAAACTGAAGCTTGGGGGTGAGAAAAAGACCTATATCTTAACGGGGAAAGTGTAGGAGGGGGGGTACCAATTACCAATGAATTTTGAAATTGTTCCTTTCCTCCTTCGTCGGGCGGAATAAGTCCGTAAGGCCATCAAAAAAAGGGACACTATCGACCATGTAAAGCTAGGGTGGGATGTTCTGGTAAAACCTCTGGAGGCAAAAAAAGCGCATCACCTCTTTCTAGGGATGGAGGCACCGGGCGGACACCGGCTGAGACAAGAGAGGTGGCGGAAAAAAAACAAGATTCTCTGATGGTTACCCGAGCCAAGGGGAAACCTGACTCTTGCTTGCGAGATTGTCGGGTGGCGAAAAAGCTGAAAAGCTTTCTTTATTAGATCTAAAAAAAAAAAAAAACTTGAGTGGGAAGAGATTACATACGGAGATAGGTGGCGTAGAGAAACGGGTGCTTGGAGCACGCAGACAAGCAGACGGGGAGGCAAGGGCGCTTGTGATAGCACGTTGGGGGTCAAGGGGGGGGGGTCGAAGACAGATCAATGAGAGAAGACCAGGGTCAAGAGGTCAACAAGAGGGAGCTATAATACCTGCTGTTCAGGGCAAACGACTCGTGGTTATGGAGGGGGGGGAAGATCTGGGGGGCAATTATGGATCGGGATCAAGAGGAACTGGACCGGTGAGCGAAATGAAAAAAGGGGAATCCTAAAGGCATCCTTTGGCGAAGAGCAAGGGGCGGGAGGGGCTGAAAATCTCCTTCAGGCGGGCGCCCCAAAGATTAGTGTAAGAAAAGCCATTCAACTAGGGTGCGTTGGTTACAGCCAGCTTAAAACGGCAATTTCTTAAAAGCAAAACCAGAACGTCCTCTACACAAGGTCTGATGCCCTCCTTAGCATTACAGGAGCGGAGTCCAGGCGGCAATGGGACTGTAAGATAGGAAAAAAATTGTTCGAATGTGGGGGCCAGACAAAAGAGGCCGGAAGGCAAAGAAAAAAAAGGGGGGGAGGAAGGGGCTCTAAAGGGACATCCCTTTTGGCCAAAAACCTGAGGAATAGATACGATGGATCTGGAGGCATACGATGCATGACCGTGAAAAAATGCATTCCATAAAGGAGCGAGAAACCGGTGGGAGGGGATGGAAAAAACAGAACCATACAGGTTAGTCATGTTCATGCGATGAGAGAATAGGAGCACAACGCCGCAGCGAAAAAGAACGAAGATTATTCCCGCCGTCAAGTGGGGGGGGAACCATGTGGGGGGGGCACGCTGAGAATTATAGGGAAAACTATCATCCGAAGGGCCCTCAGGGGGAAATAGAAGAATTTGGGGGGGGCGCTGTCGAGTCGTTCCTGAAAAAAAGGAGCAGATGTTCAAACCCATGTAATCAAAACTAGTATATTTTTGTACGTCTACCACAAGAGCATCGAACAAATTCAAACATCGACTAAATTGGTGGGGGCTGTGGGCGAATAGCATTTACTGTATGGGGCGCGGGTTTTCAACTGTAGGTAAAGGAGCAAGATGTTGAATTCCGCGGAAAGAGAAGGGATGGAGGGGACGCATTCCAACTATCAAAATGTAAGGGGAAAGAAAAAGAGAGAAAAAAGTAAAGTATTGGAACATTACGGGGGTCTATCCGCACGCAGGTCACCCGAAGGTCAGCGGGATTGTAGGGAGGGGTACCAGAAGAAGTCGGTGGGGACCAAAAGAAGGGAAGAAATGGGTTTGCGAAAAAAGTGACTCCGACTCGGGAGGGGGTGAGTGAGGGCCGCAAAATACCAGTGGGGGGGGGGGAAAAGCGGCGGAATTGTAAGTTGGAGCAGGGAGAATGCCTGTGGTGGCACCGGAACAATCTCAACTTCATTGGGGGGAAGGGGGGCCACGGACAAGAAAGTCCGTATGAAAAGGAACACTCGCACATCCCACAATCCTTTTCCTTATATGAAACTAAATGACAAGACGGAAAAAGATCGTAACTAGAACAAAAACATAACAATAAAATACATAAACAACACTACAAAAAGAGAAACAAACTCTCACATATCACTAATGGGGGAATAATGCGGCAAAAAACAAAAAAAAAAAATAACAACACAAATAAAGGAAACAAAGAATAATAAAACGGCTGACACGAGAGTGCAGAAGGAGGGAAGCGCCTCGAGAGGCCACAACATAAGACACAGATGGGAGCGCGAAGTGGCCGCAACGGGGGGGTAGAGCCTTGGGTCAAACGATCAAATCCATGGGGGGGAGTGAACAAATTCTTTCAAGGGAACGGATAGGATAACGGAAGAAAATCAAGAAGGGGTAAAACGAAACGGGGAAAGGGATCATACTTCTACTCTTTGCGAGGATGGGACAGACGCGATTTGTAGGAAGGGAGGGACAAGGATGAAGGATGAGGGGGGTATACCTACGACAAAGTGGACGGGGGGGGATGAGCGGGTGAATGGACAAGTGTACGTCACAAGACCAGAGAAGGTCAAACAGCCCGCAGGGCGCGGCAAGGGACTGAAAGGGAGCCCCAAGGCGCATGTGGGGGGAATGCCAAAGGCGATAATAAAAAATAGGAGTTCGAAAATTCGTGACAATGAGTCCAACGTCGGAGGAGAAGAAACAGAGGAGGGTGGACCAAATTGGACCGGCCGGAGATTGATAAGTGAAAATTACTGTTTAACGAGCGGGGGAAGCAGCACGCAAGAAAATTTGAAAGATCTTCGGAAGGACTGAAAGGGAAGATACAGGGGGGAGACGTCCGCCAAGGCACATGAAAATGGAAAGGCGGGTGAATCTTTGATTGGAAACCCCGTGACGATTCAGCCCGTAAAGGTTGAAAGCGGAGGGGGGACGCTTAGGTTTTGCGATGGTAATCGGGAAAAAAAGGGGAAAATTTAAAGAGACACGAGGGAAGGACACCTCTCTGACAACAACTCGTCGAGCCGGAACTGGAACAGTACGGAAGTGGAGGGGTGTTGGGCTTGCAGTGCGAGAAG
>Ga0179593_1344531_pt1 | contig 12280 bp, 13 predicted proteins | sample CZODoug2_1_08_16_FD_185931 | JGI IMG/M metagenome (GOLD analysis project Ga0179593, IMG submission 185931) | Vadose zone soil fungal communities from Angelo Coast Range Reserve, California, USA - CZODoug2_1_08_16fungal (PacBio error correction) | ecosystem: Environmental > Terrestrial > Soil >...
TGGGAAGACCTCGTCCAATTTTGAGCAACACGATAGAATCAACGAAATGGGGAGGGAGGGACGGACAACGCCTATCCCAAGTGAGTTGGAGGTTCAAATCCAGGCAGGGTCTTCGGGGCGTGTGGGAAGGGGGGAAGGGAAGGTTCATTCCGTGGTGGGACGCACTAAGACAGGCAGAACGGCCTGACGAAAAAGCGAGGCTCAACGTTCATAAAAAAAAAAAAAAGGACGAATCAAAAAACTAAGATTGGAACCAAGGGGAAAAGCGGGTGCCAAAAAAAAAGGTGGGGGGCGGAAAACAGTTGGTCTCACAGGAGCCATGTGACATTGCCAAAATGATCTGGTCCGGGGAATGGGACAGGGGGTAACTAAGCCTTAGAGGAAAAAACTAAAAAGGTTGGGGACAGAAAAAAAAGACAGCGACTCGTCCCGGGGAAAACGGGACCCAAAAAGAAGGGGGTAAACAAGCGCGGCGACTCAAGTTCAAAAAAAGGGAAGCATGATTGATCCTCCATCCCTAATAAAACCAAACAAGGAAACCAAAGGGGAGTAAGGGGGGGTTCAGGGTTGGGGTTTGGGTTATTAATCCCCAACAAACACGGAATGCCCATGGGGCCAACCTCTGGGGGAAGGGCGAGGCCCTGAAAAGGGCAGTCCAAATCGGCGGGCTATAACCTCAAACTAGGAGCTAAAAGACTGGACCAAAAACAGAGAAGGAGGACTGGGGTTGAATCACGGTGACAGCAGACCCCAACGGAGTGCCAGTGGTGAAAAAAGAAAAGAAGGAAGCAAAACCGTCAAAAAAAAATTCAAGAGGAAAAACCAAACGCCCAGCACTAGATAGAGCGACGGGTAGAATCAAAAACGGTAGTCCCACCTGAAATTAAAATCAAGAACCCCGAAAGCGCCACAAAACTTTACTGTCCGGGAGTCCTCTTGGAGACCAGCTCACGGGCCCAACGGACGAAAAAAAAAAAACAGAGGACAAGAGGTGACGCTTGGAGGACGACAATAAACCGATGACTGATCTACCACGCACAACGGCCAGAGTGATTTCCGGATGGCGCAAAACAAAGAGTCACGACTGGTAAAAAGTTCCAGAAGGGAAACAGGGCAGGTAACAGTCCAGAATGACACTCCTCCAGCGCCTTAAAAAAAGAAAAAAAGACACTTTGGGGGGGGGAGTCCGGAGGAAAAAAATAGCAGGCCGGCGCCAGCCCCAGGATTTACGAAGGGCACGAAAAACCAGCTAAACGAAGAATGGAAACCACCGGCAGTGAAAAAAACCAGCGAAGAAAGAGGGAAAAACAACAAAATAAATGGTGTAAATAGCAAGACACGGGAGACCGTCTCCGCCAGGGCGAATGGTACAAGAGAAGGGGGGCGGCAGAGCCCGGTGAAAATCCAAAGGGGGCAAAACCACATAGAAAGTGTTCTAAAAAAAAATGTGTACTGAGATGAAAAGGGAAGTCAGATTCAATATCAAGTCTCATAACCGGCAGACGGAAGGAAAAAAAATTCTCTTCGCAATACCGTAAAGATGAAAACCCACAAAACGAATTCCTAGCCGCAAAAAAAATAAAAAAAAAAAGGGGGGAATGGAAACGGTTGCCAAATAAAGAGGAGGCAGATCATGTGCCGAAAAAACACAAAAGGCCGAGGGTAGAAGGGAAAAATCCTGGTCAGACGAAAGGAAAAGTGACATAGAGGCCATGAAGGGGCCCGTGACAAAAAGCAGAGGGGGGGAAAGGCAAAGTATCGATCGAGTTCCAAGGGGGCTTTGAGGATGGACCAGACCAACATGGGGGCGGAAAGTGGTCAAAGGGCTTCCCATTCTGTCCAAGGGGGGGGAAAGCGTGCAAAAGGGGGGGAAGAGCATAGGGGGTTGCGAAATATTAGGGGGCTAAAACTTTCCGTGACCGGGCAAAAAAAAAAAACGCCGGGGCTAATATCCTTTAAGAAGGAAAAAAAAAAAAGGAAAAAACTTTTCAATCAGTTTCTTGCCCACTCAAAACTGTTGGAACGCGACCCAAATTCACAAAATCCGACGAAAAAGCGGGCGCAGGGAAAGGTCAAGAGAAGCATGTTTTGGAAAGTCGCGGTGGGTGAAACGGGGCCGCGAACCGACAAAAAACCGAGGGCACGGATTGGGGAGGTGGAGTTAAGGAGTATCCCACGAAAAAGAAAAAAAAAAGTTCAATACCGCCAAGTGAACCGGCCGAACATCGTAAGGTGGCAATATCGCCTGGAAGCGCCGTGGGGAAGGAAAACAGAATGGTAGTGTACGCCGCGAAAAGGAAAGTTGTCGTAAATCCCTGAACACTCTAACGAAAAAAAACACGCAGCACCGAGCCCGCGCGAAGAAAACCAACAAGACCAACATCAAAGCCGGTCGAAAAAAGGGGGGGGGGAAAATGAACAAGCCTTCCGGAAAGCAACCAGCTTGAAAGTCCGGCACACACTCAGTTAAAAAAGCAAAGCCCCCGAGCAAGTCCGAGTCACAAGGAAAGAAAAAAAAAAGAAAAGGCTTCGGCCGGGCCAAACGGATGGTCCACGGGAAAAGGAACTCGAGTCTTTGGCGAGCACAGCATTGCTGCAAAAGATTAACGGCGGCCTTCGACAGGAAAAAAAAAAAAAATCGCAACCACCAGATTCAAAAACGCGAAAAAGATACAACAGAACCGAAACAAGCGAGTCCGGGCAGGGAAGGGGAGGCGTGGGGCCGTTCTTAGAGGGCCACCCAGAACCATCGTGTTCAAAGAAAAAAGGGGGAAAGGGGACAAGGCTAGAGAGGGCAAATGTAAAAACGGAGGAAGAATTCTTGAGACATTCCCTAGGGGGCAATCCCACGAAATTGGGTCCCGATGCAAGGGATTGAAAAGGAAAGCAGGAAAAAAGATCCCTGCGTCAGGGGGAACTTCGGAAAAGATCGAAAACAGCCAGCTTGATCAGAAAAGACTTTAAAACAGTGTGGGTATTCGCAAAAGCCAAAGAAACAAAAGGGTAAAAAAAAAAAAAAATGAAGGAAATGAAAAAATCCAAGTGACCGCGCCGGGAATGACCCGAAGCCCAGTTTGAACCAAATTGGTGGATTGGCTTGTTAGCACAAACCGGAACTCGGAAAGAATGGGGGACCAAGCCAACTCTTATACCAGGTCTCCGATCGGGGACCCTTTTAAAAACAGAGTCACGAAAATCGACGAAAGGAAAAAAAAGCCACGGACGGAATCCACCAACAATCTCTCGTAACCGGACAGATTTGAGTTGAAGAAAAAAAGTGGGAGGTGGAAAAAAGTAGACGTGAGAGACCAAAGGGGACCCAGCTCAAAACTGCAAAAGCAAGCCGGGAGCCCTGGCACCCAATCCCATTAAAATCCATCCGCGCGAATTCGCGAGTCATAATGCAGAAAAAAAAAAAAAGAAGGGGGGGGGGGGCAATTCGCCGGAATCGCGGACGGGAGGTCTCTGTTCAGCTAGGTACCCGGCCGACCTCGCGAGGCCAAAAAATGTCGCGAAGGGAAGGGAAAAAGGTGGTGAAGAGGGGAGGCTTCAACTAAACCCAAATTTGTCCCAAACAAGGCCGAGGGACGATGGGGGGGTGGTGTGGGAAGCCCGCTTTCCAGGGGGTGCCGCTGGGGGGGGGGTCGCGCTTCCTAACTCCCAATGGACCTGAAAAAAAAAAAAGCTTAGAGTTTCAATTCCAGCAATTGGGGGAAAAAAGTTCACGCCACGATTGACGGTGGTGTGGAAACAAACGCAGCACCAAATCTACCGGGGAATAAGTTTCGGGTTTTGGTTGTTGTGGGTTTGGGGGTTGGGTTGGGGTCCGACGGCGGAAAGCAAACCAAGAACGGTTCAACAACCAGCAATTGCGATCAACCGTGCCTGAAAAAAAGGTCGAGCGGGGGGTAGGAGGGGAAAGAACAAAGACCTGCATCAAGGGGGAAATGTGTAGAGCACACAATCCCCGATGCATGTCCGCTTTGAAGGCGGCTCTCCTTGCAAACAGAGGGGGAAAAAAGGGGGGGAGGGGCGCAGAGGGCGCAACGGTCCGACAAAGGAAGCGGCATGAAGGGGAAGGGGAAAAAATCTTTAATGGGGATGCCCTGATGGTTTGAAAAAAAAACACTCGCGGCAACTCGGCCGGGGATGGGGGGGGGGACGTCGCAGGTAGTAGAATCGAACGCCGCATGGGGGGGGGGTGCTGCAGAATAGAGATGGAACAAACTCCCACCAGCTGTAGAGATAGAAAACAACAACGGAAGGTAAAATATAAATCGAAACTATGGTTGGGAGTGGGAACTCAAAAAAGTCTACTTCCGGCAAAAGAAAAAAAAGGCGATTTACGCAAGAAATAATATGGGGCTGGGAAAAAAAAAGCAATAAATCGCTGTCGGCGAAGGTGTGGAAACATCAAGGGCAGGAAACATGGGAGAGGGGGTGTACTGAAAGGGATTCAACCAACCTGAAGGGCGAAGGGGCGACAATCTGCGACTTCCCCGTGGGCGAAGACAGAATTGACTGGATCGCGACAAAAAGAGGAGGGGGATTCAGAGGGGGGGGGGACACGCCAAAATCAACCAATGGAAAAGATACCCATTAAAATGAAACCTCGATCACACTCTTCACGACGAACCCTGGGAAGCAAACTCGATAAAGAAGGGCGTTTACTGCGCCGCGGTGAAAGTTCTGACGGGAAAAAAGGCCTCCGATGCCAGGAAAAACCAAACGGGGGAAACGATCAAAAGGGGGGAGATTACAATACAAAGGGAAACAACTCTGGGCGGAAGGGGGCCACCAACAAGTGAAGGACATGGTGAATTGAATCGCGGGGGCGCCAATTCGCTCGGAAAAGGACACGGCCGGAAAAGGGGAAAGAAGCAGAAAAAGAGCACGAACAGCGATGGAGAACATCCATCTTTGAACAAAAAAGGCTGCGCAAGTCAAGATTTTGCGCGGCTTCAAAAAAAAAGTAGAAGCCTTCGATCAAAACGGGAGGAAAAAAGAGAAAGAGAAAGAAAAAAAGCAAACAGGCTCCCGGCCCGAAGGGGATCAAGCGGAATTGTTGTGCGGGCCGAAAAGTTGCGGGGGGGAGGGAGCATCGGGAACGGTGCAGGGAAACAAATAACGGAAGGAGCGGGGGAATCAAAAGCCGATAACAATCCAAAAAATGAATGAGAGGGGTGGGGCGCGACAACCCCCTTGGCAAGGGGGGGCAGGGAAGGTCGATCAGGGAAAAAAAAATTGACTAGAAACAAGCCTGGGGGAGAGACGGGGAAAAGGGATCGGGCGCTGCGGCAGCGGTGTGAGAGGTCACGTTAGGTTCCAAAACGCGGAAATCACCCAGGGGGAGCTGGGGGCCACTTGGAGGCAGCGGGAAAACCGAAACTGCGACCCACTAAAACCCGCGAGAAGAAAAAAGGAAAGGGAGGGAAGAAAGGGAGGGCGTATCTTTAAGGTGGGGTAAAGCCCAAAAAATGGGGGGACTCGGCTGGGAAAATGAAGACGGGAAAACAGGGGGGGTGAAAAAAACCAGAAAAAAGGGAAAGGAAAGAGCGTGGAAAGAATTCCAAGCGGACAAGCAAACAACAACGAAAATGCACGCACCCGGTCGCAACGGAAAAAAAAAGGGAAAGTGGAAAAAAAAACTACGACGCCCGGTAAGAAGTCAGGCGTCCGACGTTAAAACGACTTTGTCAGAAGGGGGTTTTGAGAGCAGGGGAAACGTGATGGTGGACGCCCAAAAAGTTACCCAGAAAACTTCACCTAAAGCGGGACGGCAACAGAGTTGCATCGATGGAGCAGGACCCTTCCAAAAGCCTGGAAAAAGACCGAAGAATCCTTTATAGGCTGATGGAATATCCGGGGGCAATCGGAGGGGGGCACTAAGGGGGTGGGGGGTTCCGACCTGGGCAAGCGGTTTGTTGGCAAAAAAGATCAGATTGACAAAGGGATAGAGGGGAGTTAGAGGGGTTGTACCAGCTATAGGTCTGGTTGGGTCTAGATGGGAGTGGGTGGCTGACGTCTTTCTCCGGATTGGGGGTTTCACATTGGAACGATTCAGAAAAAGAAAAGTTACAGGAGTTGCGTCACGAGGACGTGGTCAAAAAAAAAAAGTAGGAAAAAAAACCGATGTGGAATCCGGAAAGGCAAAAAAAAGATGCCCAAAGCGGCGGAGGACAGCCAGCGAAAGAAGGAAAAGCGATCTGTGCCTGAACGGCCCAGGGCAAACACTAAATTGGAACAGAAAAAGCTGAAGGACAGGCCATCCCGAGGAAACGATCGGAATTGTGGAAGGGAGGTAAGAGAAAAAGGAAAATGGGAAAACTACCCGGAGATATAGGCGAATGCCAGAAAATGGGAGAATCAATTAAAGCTTGAGAAGTCCTTTGAAAAAATAAGGGGCAAAAAAAACGTGGACACGCAGATCGAAGAGAGGAAAGGAAACGTGGGGAAAAGCAAAAGGGGCGAAAATCCAAATGTGGAACAGCCGAGAGATCAGATACTGTGCGTGCCGGACTCAAAAGCAATGGCCAGGAAGTCTGAACTTTCCTGCAAGGCAAAAAAAATCTTTGGGTTCGCCATAAAAAAAACAGCAAATGTTGTCGGAGCGGAAGGCGCAGGTCCAAGGTTTTCGTAAGAACCCTAAGGAGCAGGCATCGGACGGAGGTGCCCGATGAAACGTGTCGGAAGCGAATAACGGAAAGGGAACAACGGGGGGGAAAAGCGCTCGTATAAAAAAGCACCTGAAAAGTAATCGGTCCCCCAGGAGGGGAAGGAAAGAAGTTGGAAAACACGCGCCGCGAAAGAAAAAGGGAGGAATTGCGCAAGGTAGAAGGGTGCGACGGGGAAAACAAAAATCGGGTTGTCAATTGGGAAATTTTCGTGTGCACGGGGGGGAAGACGTTTCGGAGGTTTCGGGAGAGGATCCGAAAGAATGGCTTGTCTGAAAAAAAATCCACCAGGGGAAATCTAGGGCCCGTAGGGCGGGGGAGCACAGAATGACTGGTTTACACCAAAAGTGCCCAATCATTTTACCCAGATTGGGAAGTCTTACAGGAAGAACCCAATCTTGGGGGGGCCGGAGACCCGATCGGTATGTCCAAGCAAAAAAGCGGGAAAAAAACGAAGGAAAAAAAACGGGTTTGGCACTCCTCACCGGGGGCGCCGAAAAGAAAAGAAGCACAGAACGTTTGGAACGGAAGGGAGGGGAGGAGGAAGGTGGCCTAAAGATGCGACCAACGCTCGATATCAAAGATGGGTGGGGAAAAGGGTGGGGCCACGGAAGACTTGGAGGAATAGACAAAGAATGGCAACCCATCCTTAAGTCTCGGGCGGCAGATTATCGCAACCAAGACGAAAAGGTAGGGTTGACCAGATTTCGGAGAACCGGAGCGGCACGGGGCATAACAAAAAAAAAAGGAGCCTTACCCGTCAGGGCCCTGGGCGTGCGGGGTCAAAACCGACCACAAGAGGCCAGCATTCCGGGTGTGGTTTGGGGAAAAAGGAACCGCACAAGGAAAAGGGGCAAACAGGGGGAATTCGGGAAGTTGAGGCAAATTTAAGAGTCAACGCCACAGGAAACCGTACATAGGGGGAGTCGGGAAGGGGGAAAAGCTCTGATTACAAATGTCTGGCAGGAAAAAACGAGGTCCGCAAGCTGCAGGGGAGGGCTCTCGGGCGTCTTACCAAAAGGGGAAGGGGGAAAACAAGGAACTTCAAAGGGGGGGGGAAGTCACACCATCGAATAGAGGTGAGAAAATTGAATGCCCAAAAAACCGGCGCAAAAAGTGGGGGAAAAAAAAAATTGTTTCACACCAAGGCGCGAATCGTCACGATAAATAAGGCGGACGGTAAAAACCTCGCCCGCACGTGGCACATGGTTCGGGGAATTCTGGCCCGAAACCCCAAAAAAAAAGAAGTGAAAAGAAAAAAAAAAGAACGAGCCGCCTTGGGACCGAACCAAACCTTACCTGCGAGAAGGGTGTTTCGGCAGCAAATCGAGGGATCGGGAATCCGGAAAAGGTGCCTAAAAAAAGGGACGAGCACGAAAAATCTCAAAAAAACAAAAAACGGAGAGGGAAAAAACCGAAGAGAACTAACTTGTGCGGGGCCAATTGAAATACGAATCGGGGGAAAAATGTGACTCAAGGTGCCCTGACGAACTAGAACGAACCGAGTGGATGTTTCACCCCGGGAGCCCCAAAGACTTGAACCAGGGAAGTGGTGTGAACATGTTCCTTCCCGGAGGCGACCTAGCAACCAAGGACCCAAAAAAAATAGCCGGGGCTGGGGCCTAGCACGCGGTGAAGAATGCATCAAAAAAAAAAGCCGCATGCAAAAGCCAAGGGAAGGGATGCAAAATAGACAGAGGGTGGGCGGCAAAAAAACGTTCCTCATCAAAATTCGAGAAGGAAAAAAAAAAAAAGGGGGGAAGGGGGAAAAAGCTGAGGGGGGGGCGTTTTCAAACGGTCCATTATCTAACGGGGGTTATTGCAAAACCGGAAGACGCTCGGGACAACAAGCTTTTCTCGCCCAAGACATGGGGAAAAGCACAGCCGGGAGCACTCGATGTCACGCCAGGGGGGGCAGCAAGGGGTAGGGGGGGGGATGAACTGGAGCAAAAAAATTTACGAAGACCCAAATGACACGTGGCAAAAATTCCAGTTGTGGGGGAGACCAAAAAAAAACACCGAATGTTTGGTAAAAAAAAAAATTTGGGGCCCAACCGAATGCCGCCAAGGCCCTTTGTGACGGAAGGCTTCTCGGGGGAGGAGAGAAGACGAATCAGAACCTAGGAGTGGGGGTACGCCGAAAATCCGGCACCTACAGCATACGGGCTTCGCGTGGGGAGGAGAACATCGCCCAAAGAAGGAAGGGGGGGCAAGGGGAAAAAAAAAGCACCATAAACGCTAACTCATCAAAAGGCCCAACCCGCAACAACAAAAAAAAATAGAAAGTTCGGGGGTCGAAAAAAAAAGACGCCCAACAGAGCGGACCTCAGCCCGCTCGTGGGAAAAAAGGGAAAAAAAACTAATGTGAGGACGGGATTTGTATGGGATCGACGCCAATTGTCCCAAGAGCGCATACAAAAAAACGAGTGTACAGGGTGGCACGACTGGGGGCTGGGAGGGGGAAAACGATCCAGATAAAACGCAACCAATTGGCGGGACCATGTCACCGAAAACAGAAATCACGAAGGGGGGAAATTCACCAGGAGTGCCCTGGGTGGCCGAGGGAAAGACAAGGAAATTCAAACAAGTCCCGGGAAAAAAACCCCAGAAAACTATCCGTAAGAAGAACGGGGGGGGAGGAAAAAGGGGGGGAAGGAAGTCGGATTCTAGGAGTACTTTGTTTTGGGAGCCTGCCAAGGGTCTTCGACAAAAAAAAACGCGAACGAAAATGGGGAAAACGAGGGGGAAAAAAGGGGGGGGGGGGGGGGGAGGGGAAAAAACTAATGGAGAAAAAAAAAAGTGTTGTCCGCGGAACCAAACACACGAGACCAAGAAACGCCGGGGAAAGAAGCACGGGTGGGACGGCACGGGTGGCGTACCAATAGGGCATTCACGGTGTGGGGCAAATGGGACGATGAGTTGACGGTGGAGGAAATCGGCACGCGCAAGGGCGGACTCCCGCAAACGGGCCGGACTGACAACTTTTTGGGCAGGAATCAAAAAAAGGGTCATCGCACACAACTTCCGTCTCCCCCAGGAAAAGAAGTAAGGGGAAAAGTGGGGACCAACGGTGAACAGCAGGTCGGGAAGGAATGCCAGCAAAAGATGGGCTGTCGGAGAAAGGGCGAAAAACGCCTTTTCAGAGCGTCCGAAGACCGGAGTGACAATACACAAGGCAGAAGCGTGGAAACAGCAAGGGGCCGTTGAGCAGCTTTAAAAACGCAAGTGTCTCGTCGACTGGCACGGATGGTGAAAAGGATGAACGAACCACAAGGTTTGGCCAGAATTGGAAAACGGCGTGAAAAAAGATGAAGGCACTCGCGGTGGTGCGTGGTCACAACCGGGTGGTGGTGGGAAATAGGGAGAAAGGAAAGGGGAAAAAAGGGGACGCTCCGGCTGGAAAAGGAACGATTCTTGGGTAAAGGCGACACGCAACCGTGTTTACCGCTTTCGAAACAAAGCAAACAAAATCAACAAATCAGGAAAAGGGACCCCGCACAAAGGATGTCCAGACAAATTTTTGGGGAAATGCGAGGGGGCGAAACCGGTGGGCAAAAGGGAACGGCAAATAACCTATACCAAGCTGGGGATTTTCGGGAAAGATGGAGGGGAGGAGACCGAGAAAGGCTGGGGCCCTTTTCCACTTGAAACAGGAAGCGGGTGCAAGCAAAATTTAGAGAGGGGGGAAAACAGAAACGGCGTTTAAGGGTGAACAATCGGAGAAGTAGGTCTCTAGCTTGGATAAGCCCCTTCCCAAAAAAAGGAAGTACCCCTCACGAAAGAGAGAATCCCGCGATGAGAGTACAAACTAAAAACTCCCTCGTGATTTATATAAATAAGAATGCATCGGAGGAGGCCCGGAAAAAAGCTTGCCAGAGTAACCCAAAGCGTTGCAAAAAGTACAAAAAACGGTTGCCCACCGGAGGATAGCGCCTTACAAGATAAAGCTGTGACAGACGGGAAGGGAGGGTCCTGTAAATAATGAACAGATGAAGATGTGCGTGAAGAAAAGGCTTGCAGATATAGGACATGGGCAGGGGGCCAGCCATAATCACGAGACCCCCAATAAGAAAAAACCATCAGACGGCTAGTGGGGTCCCTCCGGTCAAACACGCCGCTTCACCTTAAAAACGGGTTGAGAGGGAAAAACAGGTCAATGTCGGGGTTTAGGGTGCTCAATCGGGTCGGAGGACTAAAACCGCTGTGAAAATCTTCCTGTCAACAATTTGGCGTGTCTCAAATTCACCGCGGTGAGACAAAGGGTAATGTGTTAAAATGGGGGTTAAAAAAAAAAAAAAAAAAAAAAAAAAAACAAACAAAAAAAAAAGAAAAAAAAAAAAAAAAGAAAAAAGAAAAACAAGCCAGGAACTTAGTATCAGGTTAATATCGGCCCAAAAGGTCAAAAAGCTGGCCAGGGGTTGAAAATGCGGGAAAGATGCGTCGCAAAGGCGGGAATCCAGTGATCCAAGGGGGGAAAGGCAGCAAAGGGAGGGAACGACTGAAACCAAGGAATGTCGGTAACAAAAAAACGCAGCTTTAAAACCCGAAAGCAGGTTGGGGAAAAAGTAAAAAAATAACCAAGGACGAATCAAGGGGGACATAATTCAAAAGATCCGGAAGAAAATGAAAACTCCAAACGGGGGATAAGGCCAAGGATCAATCTGAAAGGAAAGCCAAAAGTTGGAAGTTATCGAGGGTTATTAACACAAAGGACGAAGGTATTTTGTAGCCTACAGAAAACCGGAAAAGCGCGCCACGGAAAACAAAAAAAGCCCCCTTCATCCAAGGGGACAACCGAGAGGACAGAGCACATAGATAAATGCCGCGAAAAGGGGGGGTTGCTCCAGAGAGTGGGTCTTCGACTTGGGGGGGGAGAAGAAAGCTGTTGGAAAAAAAACCGGCCAATGGTCCGTCACATAAATAAAGGGGAAAAAATGGTAAGATGGAGTGAGTCCGCTCAAAAAAACAGATGTTTCCCGTCCACCGGCTTCCAGTGGCTTGGGGGAGACTCAAGACCTTACCCAGGGTTTGGGACAAAGATCAATCAAATGGGTTAAATCCAATTGTACAAACTGCCTAACCACGCAGCTTTTAGGAAACAAAACCCTGCCTTGGGTGAAAAAATTAAAAAGCCACTAGGGGGGATCGAATCCCGCCCCAGACGCGAACAAGGTTCGAGGAGGAAGAGGTGTGGGGGTTTGTTTTTTTTTTCAATGGTAAAGCTCGGCCAAAAAGGCCTCGACAAAAAATCCAGACTTTGACACAAAAGCGACGTAACGGATTCTCAGAAACGCCGTGGCATGGCAAGAAGAAAAAGAAAGTTAAATCGAGCGGCATCAAACAAAGGTGGCGGAGGGGGATTAAACGAAATCTCACCGCAGGGTAGGACACCGCCAGCGGAATCAGAAGTCGCCAACGGTTCTTGTCAGCAGAAAGGGGGAGCAACGGCCGGCCAATGAAGGGGGGGGAGCGGCAGAGGATAAAATTCTTGATGGAAGGGAAGGCAGAGGGGGGGGGCAAAGGCACGGCATCAAGGGGACTCGCTGGGGGGGGACAGGAAAAAAGATGATTCATTAAGTATTTAAAGAGAAAATCCCCGCGCCAAT
>Ga0179593_1358999_pt1 | contig 12280 bp, 28 predicted proteins | sample CZODoug2_1_08_16_FD_185931 | JGI IMG/M metagenome (GOLD analysis project Ga0179593, IMG submission 185931) | Vadose zone soil fungal communities from Angelo Coast Range Reserve, California, USA - CZODoug2_1_08_16fungal (PacBio error correction) | ecosystem: Environmental > Terrestrial > Soil >...
GCAGGAATCGGAGAAGCCGCCAGGGGAAAAGGGACAAAAAGACAGGGGGGAAAAAACTGATTAAGTTGTGACATCACCCATAGGGGAAAAACGTTCCAAGGGACTGGAAAAAAACTGGAAGAAAGCTACAACACAAAAAAAAAAAGATTGGGGCAAAAAAGGGAGGAGGGACAGATTATTCAATTGGTCCAAGGCCACCAAAAGGAAAGGGAAGAACCAGGATAGGACTAAAAGAAGCGGGAGGGAAAAGAAAGTCAGAACAAAAAGGGAGAGTAAATTTGAAGAAGAAGGGAGGGGTATTATAATTGGGGGACCTTGGGGGGGTGAAAGAAATGGGGAAAGGGCTTGTCAGTGTTGAAGTGAAGTGTGGATCAAAGGGGAAGAGGAAAGCCTTTTAATAACGAACCTGAACAAAGTTGTTTACGGAAGTCCACGAAAAAAAAAAAGTAGGGGGTGAGGGGGGACAGGGGGGGGATACAATGAATGGGGGGGAATATCAAGTAAAGGGGGGGAAACCCAAAATCAAAAAAAAGAAGACAAGGTAAAACAGGGAAATGGGGGGGGGCAGGAGGTGGGAAAGGAACTGGGGAAAAAGAGAAACTAGGTGGGGAAAAGGGAAGGTTCTAAAAATACATGGTTTTATCTTAAAGGGGTGTGGTGCAAAAAAAGGAAAAAGGCGGGAGATTGAAAAAGGACCTAATGGTTTACAGAACGAAAGGAAACGTCGATTTGGAAGAGAACTGGGAGAATCAAAGAAAAAAGGAAAAGAAGATTCCGGGAAAGGGGAGTCCAAGGGAGAGGCAAAAGAAGTTGAAAAAGGAGGGGAAAAAAAAAAAAGGAGGGGGTGGAAGAGGGAGGACCAGTGAAGACGATATGCGGTGGTAGGTTTGGCCACTCCGGGTAACCTTTTGGACCCGAATCAAAACTAACATCAGCAAAAGGGAAACCACCGTTGAAGTGGGCAAGGGGGGGGCGTGACAAACCGTAACACCAGGGGTCCTGGACGCGCTCCGCGGGAGTGGAAGACGGGGACATCCGAATCGGACAGGAGAATAGAAATAAATCAGACAGAAGGGGGGGAAAAAAAGGCTGATACAAGCCGGTTCGCCATACGGGGATAGAAACAAGGAGGGGGCGGACTGGTAGATCAGAACCAACACAGAGGAAAGTGGAAGTGTTGCCAGACCCACAAGGGCACGCAACCCACCTGGGGGGGAGGTGCAAAAAGTCCCTGCGGGGGGACGGGGGGGAAACCACAAAAAGCGACATCACACTACAACAAACACAAGGGGAAGTTGAGGGTGGGAGGACACTTGGGAGGGGGGAGGGGAGCTGAACGAGGGCAGTATATCTTAGGGTTTCTCTGGGGGAAAAATTTTCGAGGGAAGGGGAAAAAGAGAAAGAAAACCCCCAAAAGGAGACAAAGTTGGCAGGGAAAGGTGGAAGGAGAGGGGTTTTGGTGGGACAACCCAAAAAAGTTTAACCAAAAGAGGGGGAAGGGAGAATTGGAAAAAAGTGGGCTTACCATCGGAAAAAAAGGTGAATTGGAAAAAATGAGAGGGGGAAAAAAGTGGAAAAACGAAAGCTAAATTCGGGTGAGGGGAAGCAAGGAAGGTTTTCAAGGGTAGCGGGGGAAAAAAGAGGGGGGGGAAAATTACGAAAAAAAACAGGAAGGTTGAAGGTTGTACGTGAAAAAAGGGCGACAAAGAAAAAGAAAAAACCGAGGGGTAAGGGGTGTAGAGAGGGGAGTAATGGGAAAGAAAGAATATGGGGGAAGGGGGGCCTGGTGAGGGGAAGGAAAAGAGAAAAAGGGGGGGGGGTGATTCTTAGTTTTGGGGGGAAGAGGGTGGTGTTGGGGTGGGGTTTGGAGGGGGGGGGGGGGGGAAGCAAAGGGGAAAACCAGGCGCAAATAGAAATAATTACATTAACAATCTGGCAAAAAAGGGTGAAAGTCAAGTTCCGAAACTTGGGAACATTTGGGATGGGGGGGTGGGCAAGCCCGCCGCTCACCCCCCCCCCAGAGGAGGAGGAAAAGAATCCCACAAAAACATCAAAAGGAACTTAAGGAGGGGAACCAAGTGTCCCAAACGACTGGTTTAAGTAGTTGTTATGGGAGTAGGTATCTCTTGGGGAAGAAAGGGCCCCCTGATGAAAAAACTCCAAAATCCTCAAAAAAAGAGAAAGAAAAAAAAATGGGGATTGTGGGAAGTACAATAAAAAACATGAAAGGCAGTCTTAGGGATTCAGGGATAGCCCTCGCAATATTCAAAAGATGGACCTAGGGTCTTCACAGAAGGGGCAGGGAACTGGAAGTCACAACTGAAATAATGTGGGGTGGTAGGATGTCTTACCGGAGAAGGGGGGGTCAATAACTCGATCCCCTCCTTGGAAGAAGTGCATTGAGGGGACCAAGAGTCCAGCTAGGGGGGGAACTTGGGGTAATGGATGTAGCACAAGGGGAGGGAAAACATGAAAGCCATGTACAAAAAGTACGTTTGAGGGGAACCGGCAAAAAAGGGACGAGAATTAGCGGGGAAATCAATAAGGGGATTTGGAGGCAACGAAATGAGGGGGGGGATAGGAATGGGAGAAGGTTCAGGAGCAAAACAACCAGCAAAGGGGGAAGGAAAAAAAGCCCTTACCCCTGGGGGGGTATTTGGGAGTAGATGGGTTAAAAAAAGGCACGCATTACGGGGGGGCACAGAAAGGTGGGGGGGGGGGAGGGGAAAGGTGTTGTGCCTGCAGAACAGGGGAAGAGGGGTTGGGAAGGAGAAGGACGGCTCAAGTTAAGTTACGTAACGTTGGAAGGAAGGAGCACTCAAAGGTCAGAGGGAGAGGGCGGGTGTCCCAGAAAGAATAAGCAAAAGAGTAGGAGGCATGAGGAAACGAAAACAGAGTGAAAGGGACCACCGGGGTTGCCCCGCTGAAAGTAAAATTGGTGGTTTCGTTAGAAGGTTTATGAGATGGTTTGAGGACGGGGGGGTCCAATGGTTAACAGAGGGACAGGACAGAATCTCAAGAGAAAGGTACTCCCCAAAACTTAACCATCAGCAAAATCAATGGGAAACTGGGAAAAAAAGGGGAACATGAAGAAAGGGAAAAAAGAAGTAAAAAAAGAGGGAATATCGGCCTTGGAAGGGAAAGGGGAAGCCAAATATCTCTGTAACATAAGCCAGTCGGTACAAGAAAAGAAAGAACAGTTTCCTGGTCTGGGGGGAAGGACACGGGGAAGCAGGAGAGAAACCCACGTTTGTAGGGAGAAAGAATGCACCGTGCTAGGGGGTTTAAAGGGATTGAAAAAGGCCCAAAGGGACAAACAGGGAAAGGGGGGAAACAGGGCAGTTAGGGGGAACTCTGGGGGTGGGGGGGGACTGTGAGCTTCCAGGGGGAAGAAGGGAAAACAATTGAGGGGAGAAAAAAAAAAGTCAGAAAGGAAAAAAGGGGGTGGGGGTGAGGTGGGAAAGGTCAATACCGGAACGAAGGGGTCAGAAAAAAGGGGAATATATACATATTGGAAACGGATTCAAAGAACTAATGAACGGCACCCCAGTTTAGGGAAAAAACACAAAATGGTAGGCAAAAAGGGAGAAGACCCATACAAAGGGATTAAAGTCACCGAGAAAGTCGAGGAAACGGTTCAAGAAAAGACTTTGAAGGGGTACTTCACTTTTAGGGGGTTGAAAGATTTGGGGGAAGTGGAACAAAGGAGGCGAAAAGCCATGTGGGTACCGGAAAAAGGGGGAGGAAAGTAATGGGGGGGAATCAGGGAACTCGTTCAAGATGGTCAAATTTGTGGAATAAAAGTAGTCAGTGGGGGGGGGGGGGGCACATTACTTTTTGGGGCAAAGGGTCATGCCAAATGGAAGGTCATCACAAGAAAAAAAAAAAACGTAGGATGAGGAAAAAAAGGAAAAAAGAGATCAGGAAATGCAATAAGGACAAGTGGAACAAGGGAAAAAAAAAGTCATGGACAAAAACGGAGAAAAAGGGTTTGATGACCTCACAAATTGACATCTTTTCCTCAGTGACAGGGAAGCACAAATAGGGAAAGCAATGAGTTGGGGGTCTGAATGCAACAAGGCAACGTCATAGGGGAACGACAATGTGTGGTACACAAACTGGTTCCAATGGACTGTGCAAATTCATACCAAGGAAAAATAGAACAAAAAGGGGGCTGGGCGAATGAGAACCCAGGGGAATGTTGGAGAGGAAATTTGTCACAAATACTGGGTATGGGATTATGTGGTTGCACTGGCCTAATTGGGGGGTGGTTGAAAAAATAAAGTTGCAGTTTCTTTCAGGTGGAAAAAGTTTCGGGGGGAAAGCGTTCAAAAATAGGAGAATTGGATAACCTACTGGAAAAGTTTTTTTACTCGGTAAAAGAGTTGACCGTTAATAGAAAAAAAAAGGGCGTGGGGGAAAGTGCAGGTTACGGTTTGGGTGGGTCACAATAAGGGAGGTGACATAATCTGCACTTCACAAAAAAAAAAAAAAAAACCCCCCCAGGAACAAACAGCAAGCAAAAAAAAGAATACATAAAAGGACATGGAAAACGAGGGACTGGTGGGCAAGGGGGGGAAGGATTTTTTTCACGATAACTTTTCAAATAAGAAAAAAACGAAGAAAAGAGACGGGGTGGGGACTGTTGTGCTACAAGAAAGGTTTGAGGATCAACTTTCAATGGGGGGGAAGGTCAACAGAAAGTCAACGGAGGGGATCAGGTGAAATGCGAAACAGGAAGGAAAGTGACGACTAATGTTGAAGAAAATCATTGTGGAGTTAAAACAATGAACCCCAGACAGGAGATGAAAGGCACTTTCAAAGGATCTCCGACCAGGGCAGAAGGGAAACTACAATCAGGGACCAAAAAGGAGGGGATGGGGATGTGGGAAAGGGAGGGGGGGAAGAAGTGAGGGTAAACACATTGTATCTATCTTACCTGTCCTTTTCCCCTCTGAAATTTTAAAAACAGTTTACAAGGAAAGCAAAAAAGCGAAAAACTAGAAAAGGGAACCAAGGGGGGATGGGGGTAAATGGGGCAGGGGGGAAACCTAACCCCGGGGGGGGAAAAGGGGAATCGCGGTAGTCACACCATTAGGAATTAGGATAAACGAGAATGGGAAATTTTTTCGTGAAAAGGGGCTACATTCCCCCACCAAAAATGTGTGAAGAGAAGGACAAAGGAGGAGGATATCTCAAAAAAATATGAACTGTTACTTGGCAGACAACAAAAGTCAAGGGGGGAAAAAAACACTTTTTGGGGACAATGGGCACAAGGGAACTGCACGTTGAACCTTTTGTGGGTTGAACCGCCAAAAAGCTACTCAACATCCAACAACATGGTATTGGATTTGTTGGGTAGTGGGCGCAGAAGGAAAAAAGGGCCCGGGAGAAACTAATTTCCGGTGGGAGGAAAGGTTCAAAAAGGGGGGGGGGAAGGGGGGAGGCCTCTCACACTGAACATAGTAAATTTTTTGGAAGGAGGATGTGGTGTTGCCACCAAAAAAGACCCCTTTTGAACCAACGACGTTTGAAAGGAGCATTGGGTGTCAGAATTGGCCATGTGCCATAAACCAGACATAAACAAAGGGGGAAAAAAAAAAAGAACGACTGGGAATCGTGGGGGCCTAAAAAGGGGGAACGTAAGGGGGGGAAACAGTATTTTTCAAGAGAATGTGGAGGGCAAAAAGGACCAGATGGGGGTGAAAACTACATAGAAAAAACAGTTAAGTTCGTGTGAAACTTCAAGGTTACCATGAAAAAAATTTGATTACCCAGAATAGGACCTATGTTAATATTTGGGGGAATATATGAGATTGATAGCAGGGGTACTAAGTGAAATGTAATTGGTTGGGTTGGATGGTACGTTTAAAGAAAGCAAATTTTTTGGTTGGGATTTAGTTGTGGGGAAAAAGGAATTGGGGTGAAGTGTTGGGGGGGGGAAAACTGGGGGAAACCATTCTGGGATAAAAAAACGGGAAGAAGCATAATACATGAAAACAGTTCGGGGTTGAAGAGGTCGAAGTGGAAAAAAAGTTTGGAAACGATTTTGTGGGGGTGGGTGTCACTCGTCTGGAAAAAAACAAAAGGAGGGAATAAAAGGGAGATAAAAGGGAAAAAAAAGACAAAAGGTGTTCACAAAGGAACGTAGGGGGGGGGTTCCAGACCACAAATTTAATCTTGGGAATGGAGTTATGGAGAAATTAGGTTTGAAAAATGTCACAAGGAATCACCAAAAAACGCAAAAAGCTTAGTCCATACCCTCAAAACAAGTGTCTTTAGGGGAAACATCAAAACAAGGCCAAGGGAAGAGGTAGGGGTTCAAAAAATGAAATAGCAAAAGGGGAACATCTAGGAAGTCAACATATTCCAAAGCTCTTGGGGGGAAAACACAAAAAAAAAAAAAGGGAAAGTTCATTTACTTGAAGTCACACTGAAATACTTTTGTGTAGAGGGGAAGGAAAGAGAAAAAGTGGGAAAAAGTAAAGACGAAGTTCTGAAATAAATTGAAACTGGCAAAAATAGAAAGTTCAAAGTAGTTTCCAAAAGAAAAAATTGCGGGAAGGGGGGTAGATGGTAAGCATGATGGGTAAACAATGATAAGGAAACTGAGGGGGGACTGTGTGTGGCAAAAAAATCAGGGAAAAATGACAAAAAGGGGGGGGGACCCAGAAGGTTATCTAGCAGAGAAAAAAAATGATTTCAAAAGAAATAAGGAAAGAAAAAGGGGAAACCGGTTGGAAAGGGGGGAGCAAACCAACATAGGGAAAGGAACAAATCAAGGGGGACCATTGTGGTGTGGGGTATGTTGAATTAAGAAGGGGTGGGGGGGGAAAAAAAAAAAAAGTCACAGAGGGGAGGTGGGCACAGTTGTTGAGTGAAGGGGTTTTGTGCCAAGGAAACAGTGTGAATAGGGTGGTTTTTAGAGAGAGGACGAGCATGGGGGATGTACTTAAAAAGGTAGGAGAAGGAGAAGGAAAAGAATTTCCGAGGATTTTCTGTTGAAGAAATAAGAAAAGGTGCGAATTAGGAAAAGAACGGAGGAAACCCTCAGAGAGTCAATTCCATGTTTTAGGGGTGGCCCTCCAAAAATTGAAAAAAAAGTACTGTGGGTTAAATCTGGAAGTGAGGAGGGATGGGGGGAAGTGGAAATGGGGGAAAAATGTTGAGAGGGTAAAAAAGGAGTTCTCAAATGGTCAATCAGACAAAAACAGCTTCAATGGGTGGGAAAAGGGAAAAAAAAAAAAGGAGGGCCGAAAAATGGGAAAAAAAAGGGGCAAAGGGGACTTGGGGACAAGATTATTACTTTGGGGGGAAAAAAAAGGGAATCATATCTAGTCACATAGAAGGTCAAAGTCGGGGAAAGAGACATCAACAGAATCAGAGGACTGGGATGTTGACTACAGGTGACAGAGGAAATCGAAAACAATGTAGGGGGGAAGAACCGAAAAAGTTCTACCATGTTGGGTGGTTGGTATTTAAGTCATGACAACTTGAAAGCACAAAATTGGGGAAAAAAATAGGGGGTCGAAAAAAACTAGGGTTAAGGGGAATCTTGGTGTTGGAGGGAAAACTTGTGTGGGGCGCTTGGGGGCCCAGGGGTGGGAGCATGGAGAGAAACGGTGATGGGTAAGAACACAAAAAAGTCAAAAAGAAGGAAGCAACGCAAAAGTGGGTGGGGGGTTGGTTCTTTACCAGGCAAAAGAGGTAACTTGTCAGGGGAGAGTTATTAAAGAGCAAAGAGGGTGAACTGAAAAACAAGAAAAAAAAAGAAAAAGAAAAACAATGAATGGTTCAAACACCAATTTTAGGCAAACAAATGAAGCAAGAAAAAATAGGAGTACCTTATTTCCTATAGGGGGGGAGGACTATTCCGCCAAGGGTTGAAGGCGAGGCACTGGGGATACGGGGAAAACGGGGGGTGTGAAGGGGAAAAAAGTTGGAAGGAATACAAGGCGAAAAATGCAGGGGGGGGACCCAAGATTGAGGATTTGGGGGGGGAAAGTAGGACTTTTCCAGATGTAAAGGGTGAAGGTCCAAAATTATTCGTGGTTGCACAAAAGGGAAAAAATTGGTTCACCAGGGGTCAAAAAGGGCGGGGGTCAGATTGCCTTAACGACTGAAAAAACAAAGGGAGGAGGGAGGAAAAAAAAAAAGAGAGAAAAGAAAAGGGGGAATCCTTGAGAATACTCAAGTACCTGCAAAAAATTCATGGCAAACCAAGGAAGATTTTGACCAGAACAAATTGGGCAAAAGGAGGGTAAAATCAGTTATGAACTGGAAAAAGGAGTTCCTCAAGATGGTAAAAAAAAAAAAAAAGGGGAAAGTGGTCCGTCTTTCCAGAGTACCAAAATTGTTCCCTTTTTCAAAACAAACACGGTTCGGTCACAAACGTTAATCCAAATGAAGAGAGAAAAAAAAAATCAGGGGGGCAGAATGAGAAGAAAGTTAGAGAAAGTTAAAGAAAAGAGGGGGGGAAGAAAAAAAAAAAGAATGGGGGGTGTTTGCACCCTAAGTTGGGTTGGGAAAGAATGGTGGTAAAGGGGGCCAAAAAAAGGGGACCGGTGGGAGTGGAAGTGTCATTTTTGAAAGATTAAAATAGGGTAAGACTCGCAATAATATGAAAAAGATTGACTGAAAAGAACAAACAACAAAAAGGGGGGAGTAATTGAAAAGGGGGATTGGTGGGTGGGTTCACAATAAAAAGAAAGTGGGGGGTTTGGGGGCAAAGATACAGGAAAAAAAAAACTCCTGGCATCAGAACTCACAATCCAAAAGAAAGTCACAGAAAGAGCACTACCTCCAGGGGGGGGAAAAATGGGGGGGGCAGGGGGAAGGGGGTCAAGGGGAACTTTAGAGGAACAAAACAATTAAGGAGGTTACGTTCTTGTTCATAACAATACTTGGGGGGACCGTCAAGCTGGCAACATTGTAAGGGGGAAATAGTCAACGCGGGGGGGGGGTTGCTGGTTTTGCTCATGAACACCGGACTGAGGGAGTAGGGGAAAAGTAGTCGGGTTTTTTGAGGGACATGTAATAAAGGAGCAAGATGAAAGGGATCGAATGGTCTCAAAAAAGGGGGGGCAACGTCAATCAAAGGTGGTTCAAACCGGGGATTGGAAGTGGGGTTGGAAAGGATGAGAAAAATTGATCTGAAAAAGAGGCCCATCACGGGTTTTAGACCGCTGGAAAAGGGAAACAGATAAAAAAAACATAGGAGATAAAAAAAAGAAAGAGAAGAAAATAACCGTTGGAGGACAGTTTGTTTGTGCGGAAAAAACAAGAAAAAAAAATGTGGGGAAGGGGGACATCTACGGGGGGGCTCCTGCAAAACCTAAGAACATTAGGAAAAGAGAATCCACTCGAGGGAAAGTTCGAGTTGCCAGGCCGTCATGCACCAATACTTGGAAAGAAAGAAACCAGGGGAAAGAGGACTGAGACTAAACAAAAAATTTGAGGTGGAGGGGGGCAGAAAAGTCACCTGTCAACCAAAAACCAACTTTTATGTGGAAACAAGGGAACTGACTTGGGGGGACCAAAAAAGAACTAACAGAATACCAAAAACAAAAACAAAAAACAAATGGTAATGGATTGGGGGGGTGGGTCTACCGGATGGTTGCTTGCCTGGAAAAACGAGGCCACCTATGGCGGGGGAAAAAAAATCAAATTGTTTTTCGATTAAAAAAATGAAGGGAAACCGGAGAACAATTTGTTCTGAATTGTGAGCGATGGGGTTTTTGGAAACAACACAGTGACCAAAACAAGTGGAAATATGTTTTACAACAGAGTTGAAAAGACTTGACCGGGGAAAAAAAATAAAACAAATTTAGGATTGTGGAAAACTAAAATTGAAAAAAGGTCTAGGGGGAACAAAAAGTCATTTTTTCACAAGGGGGAGGAGTTCATAAACGGGCTGGGATGTGGGTTAACGAAAGAAGACAAAACAAAAGGAAAAGGGAAAGGGTGAAGTAAACAAGTTAAAAAAAGGTCTGAAGAGACCCTATTTGGGGGAGGGAAAATAAGAAGAAAAGGGTGATAGAAGGGTGTAGAACAAGGAATAATTGGCCTGTCAAATGGGGGGGGGGGGAAAATGGCCTTCAACCCTAAGAGGTGTGTATGTAGTGTTGTAAAAGTGGGGGAAGGGTGGGGGTATCCATTACATTGAGCAAAACACTGAAGAGAACAGGAAGAATGATGAACACGGTTTGGGAGTACAAGAATTTGGGAAAAAAAGGTTTGGGGGGGGGGGAAAGACAAGGGGGGGATGGTTTTTGGGTCATCCCATCACTCAAAAGAAAACAAACAAAAAGGGATGAGGAAAGCAAAAAGATACAAAAAAAAAAAAAATCAAAAAAAAGGGTTTCAGGGAAAAAAGGAGTAACTCACAAAAGGGTTTGATCTTGGTGAAAATGTATTATGGGAGAGAAAGGGTTGATAATTTTCCCATTGTACCCAAAAAGAAATCAAACTACCAAAGAAAAGAAAAAATGGAAAAAAAACTGTTGAAGAGGGAGTGCCCCTCAACAAGGACAGGCATAGGGGTGTCACCAATGGTAAAACCTAGCAATATCGGAAATAGGGGTCCAAGGCCCCACTGAAGGGCAATGTAAAGTGGGATGTGTAAAAAAGGAACAAAACCTGAGGAATGGGGTGGTTCTATGTAGTTTGGGGGGGGGTACAAAATAGGTTGAAAAAGGAAGGTGGAAAATGAATGGACTGGGAAAAGTTCATTGGTTTTAGGAAACAGATGGGCCCAGAAGCAATTTGGTGGGGGAAAAGGGGGGTAATGGATTTTTAGGGCCATGAAACAATGAGAATTAAACGGTGTCTGGGGGGGGGAATGGTGTTGGGGGGAAAAATCCGCTTTAAAAACAGGACTAAATTGTCTAAGTTGATCCTTGGGGGGGCAAGAGGTCGAAAGTGATTTTCCGTCAACTAATAAGAGTAGAAAGGGGAACCTAGGGGGTTGAGGAAAAAAAAATAAAAAAGGGAAGAAACAAAAAAGAAAAAAGACCAGTGGGGGGGGTGGGGGGGGTGATGGGGTTGGGAGGTAGATTTTTTGTGGGTCACAAAAAACAAAAAAAAAAAGCAAGAACGTTACTGTGGTGAAACAGAAAAGTTGTTTGTAGGAAATTGTTGTGTCTGCAAAAAGTGATTATGTGTTGGGGTATATGGTCAAGAGGGGTCCTTGGGTAAAACTGTGATCAAAGTATGGGGTAGAAAGGGAAAGGGGGACAAAAGGACGCCACTTTAATTGTGATGTCATTTTCGTAGTCCTAATGCCGGTCAGAAGGACTGGAGACCCATAAGAAAAAAGTCATTGAAAAAGTGGGGAGGGGGGGGGGTGCAAAAAACCCCTGCCAAAAATTAAAGTTGAAACGGGGTGGTTCATGAAAAGGAAATGTTTATCCGCTGTGAAAAATTCTGTAAAAAATGGGAGGAAAATAAAAAAAGGTCACGAATCATGGGTTAAACGCAAAATGAAGGCAAAAACAAAAAAAAAAGTGGAACGGGGGGTTCCATATAACTGAAACAATTGAAATCTTGAAATGCGAGGTTTATGATGGGAACAAGAGATAGGAAAAAGAAAGACCGGGAAAAGGAGAAAAGAGTAATAACCAAAAGGGGGGAAATTACTTTGGGGGGGGGGGGGGATGGGCAATTCAAAAAAAAGAACATGGGTGGTATAGTCAACGCTAGTTTTGTATTATTGAAAGGGTGAAACAGTCACTGCAAAAAACGGGGCAAAAAAGAGTGTGGAACATGCTAGGGTGGGGAGAGCTTGGGGGGGTTGTATTTCGTGGAGTCGCTGCCCAGGGCAGCGGAGAGAAAAAATGTAGGGTGAAAAAAACAGGAACCTGAAGAACTCAAGAAGTGTTGTTGAAGTGGAAAGGGACCAAGGAGAGTTGGGGGGTGTCAGGATAGGTGGGGGGAAAGAAGAGTGAAGGGATGCCAAAGAAACTCAAAGAAGAAACGTCAACCCGTGGTATTGTCCAAACAAATTTAGGAAAAGATCCAGCCCAACAAGGGATGAAAGTTGAAATCGGGAGGGGGTCAGCTGGGGTCCTCCAAGGGGTGAAAGACTATTCACTTGGGGTGAGAGTGTGTTTGTGGTTGGAAACTTTTAAGTGTCAAGGGAGGTAAAAAAGGGGGACACCAAAGGAGGGGGGGGAAATAGGGGAAGGAACAAAGAAAAAGTTGAAGATTAAAGGGGGGGCAAAAATTTACCATTGGTTGCCAACATGGCTTTTTGCAGGTGGTCAAGGGGCGGACTGGCCTG
>Ga0179593_1363643_pt1 | contig 12280 bp, 12 predicted proteins | sample CZODoug2_1_08_16_FD_185931 | JGI IMG/M metagenome (GOLD analysis project Ga0179593, IMG submission 185931) | Vadose zone soil fungal communities from Angelo Coast Range Reserve, California, USA - CZODoug2_1_08_16fungal (PacBio error correction) | ecosystem: Environmental > Terrestrial > Soil >...
GGGACGCCTTCGGAGGGGAGGCACACACACCTTGAATCAGCGGAGATGGGAACGGCGGTCTTGAAGGGGCAGGAGGGGTCGGCAGCAGATACGGAGGATACAGCTTCAATCGGAGTCAAGGGACCTACCTGCGACTGTAGGAGCAGGGGCTTCTCATTCTCGAGGGAGCAGCGGCGGGGAGCTCAGAAGGCGGGACAGGGAAGGAAGGAAAAAAAACGGCGAGTTAGACCATTTAGAAATCGAGGACTCTACACAACGAAAGAAAGCATCATTGAGAAGAGCAGACAGAGAAAGGTCTTGACATAAAAAAGAGCGAAAGCTATAACCAAGAGCGAGCAAAGAAGCTATTCGGTGACCGGAAATACTGCTGGGAAGGATCAACTTCGGGAACCGCGAAAGAGAAAGTCGAAAAAAAGGAAAACAAACACCCTATGCGGGATGCAGAGAGGGATGGACCGACCTGAGGGGGGATGACCTAAACGGGGGACTACGCAGGGAGAAGCAGTAACGCATCTTCCAAGAACATCATTCTGCATGGGGGCCAAAGAAGGGGCGACCCCTCCTAGAAAAAAGGAGAAATGAAGGAAAACGTCGGCATGGACGAAATAACCGCGCCTAGGGAGAACCCTTTACTGCGAACGCACAGCTAGGCGGACTTCTATGGAACTAACTACTTGGAGAAAAGTAGAAAAGCAACAGGAAAAAAAGGAGACGGCCGAAACTGTGAGCACAACTACCCCCGACAGCGAACAGTCGCCTTTAGAGTTCTGGGCGGCAAAAGTTTTTCTGCTTCTTACTGTCAAAAGGAAGGGGGACCAACCAGGAGCCGAAAAGCAAAACCCTGACTAAGTGAAGAGCTTAGAAGACGTCGGAGCCAGGAGATCGACCTTCTCTCAAATTCACGAAAAGGAAAAGAGTGACTAGGACTTAAATAAACGACTAGGAAGAAAAAGGAAGGGCCGGCAGTGCTACAACGGGGAGGAGGAAAACTCCTACGCGAGCTGGAAGAGACGAAGGAGAGAGAGCGCTCAGCCGGTATCGCCAGAGTGGCGTCAGAAATCTTCCACAGAAGAGAAGAGAAGTGTAAAGGGGAAAAAAAGAGGGCACATCAAAGACTGAAAAAAAGGGAGTAGGGGGGGGGGGGGCCTTCCAACCATGTTGTCAAAATTCGCTCGCCGGCGAAAGACGGGTCCTCGCAGTCTTCGATCCCGAGCACACTAATCTGGGGGGACTAATTCCGATATTCTGGATGACGGGAGGAGAGGGAATCTGGCGGTCAAGGGAGAGCCACTCGGGCCCTCCGCCAACCCTCTTAGTCGGGAAAGAGCTCGCCGACAAATGAGAGGTGGGGTCGCTGTGAAAGGGGAAAGGCGCGAAGGGGGGTCTTCGGGTGGGCCGACGAGAGGAACGCCATCGGCAGAGACGAAAAGGTAAGTGGGTTCGGAAAGAGAAGGGGTAGGCTCACAAAGAAAAAAAAGCGGACGTTTTGAAAACTCTATATCTAAGGAAGAGCAGGAAAAATTTCCCTGGCCGCCGGCTGGGTACAACCAACTCGAAGTTTCGGTGCGACTGCTGGAGCCAAAGGGAGACTATTTAGTCAAAGAAGGGGTAACTCGGGACCAAAAGCCGCTCTCATTAAGAGGAAATAACGAGAGAAGAAGATCTGAAAGATAGGACCTCAGAGCACGGGAGGGTTTAGAGATCAGACTCTCACTTCAGGGACGTCTCCGCGGATAGACAAAAAAAACCAAAAAAAAAACCCAACACAAAAACAAAAAAAAAAAAAAAAAAAAAAAAAAAAAAAAAAAAAAAAAAAGGGCGCGGTGCAAACCCTTGTCGGAAGGGGGGACTTACCGCGCCGATAGATGGACCGGAAGGTGGGGCTTAGATGAGATTTCACCACAGAACGTAGAGAAGTAAAGAAAAGGGATCCCTAGAGTATGAGGAGAAAATTCGGGTGAGAAAGACCCAGAGAAGAGGGGTTTTGGGGGGAATCAAGGGGGGGGCATCCTCGTACAACCATAAGCGGCGGAGTCTATTGGCGTGCTCAAGAGAGGGAAGACCGCGGAGTAGACTCGAAATGAAGGAGGCGGTATAAAGCCTCCGGCTCGCAACCTGGCGCGAAGGAGAGGGCACACGACGCGTGGGATTACCATCTCGCTTCAATTGCCAGTACCAGGAAAGTGAGGGGGAGACCGCGGTATATGTATCACACCTTCTAAGACGCGTCAGGAAGGGGGAAGGGGACGGTCTTACGAGTTTACTACGAAACGAAAGAAAGGGGAGGGGGGGGAAGGAAAAAAACCAGGGGGGCAAGTAGAACGGTAGAGGGAGCTTAGGAGTCGTGCGAGACCGTACCGATCGGCCAAGAAGACCGGGGGAAAAAATGATTAAGAAGGATCGCGAGAAGGGGAAGAAGGCCCCGAGAAAAAAGGAGAAAGGGAGGTGCCGATGAAAGAAAGTTAAAGGGGTAGCCATCGCAATCAACAGACGAAACAGTTGAACCGGACCTCATGAAGCTAGAGGTTGCAGAACTGCTGAGAAACGTCAAGAGAGTCAGGGAGAGCAAGAGAGAGAACAAAAGCCAAGGAGGAAAGAGTCGACCACTCGGACCTAAGACGGGGAAACTCGAATAGTCAGCCTTGCCATTTACGTGGCGTGGGTCGAGGGCGCGGAGCGCAGTCTCCACTTAAAGAATAAGTGTAGGTAAGAGGATCGAATCGATGACCAATATATCTTGAAACGGAGCGGGGTGTAGATGCGCCGGGGGGGCCGCAGCAAATCGATCGCCCTACTTCACCTCCGGAAAAAAAACCACATTCTCGAGAGAAGTAGAGAAAAAGGGAAAAGAGAGGAGGATACCGTGAATCATTGTCGTGGTGGCGGGTGGGGCAATCGGCGCCGCGGGAAAGAAACTTAAAAAAAAACGATCCCCATGCGATGAAGTACGAAACACCTACCAGTAGGGAGAAAAAGGGTGGAAGGGGGAAGCTTGGAGGGGGATGGGGGGGAGGGCGTTCGATGGGGTACAATAATCACCGTTCCCGGAGAAAAAAGGGCGGAAGGCAGTTGGGAAGCCAAGGCTTCTAGGGTTCGCAAGGGGGGGAAGGTCGACGGCGGGATGTATAGACGGTCGATGACGGCTAGACTTTTGGGAACTATTTTGTTCTAAAAACAAGGGATTAACGGAGACAGGGAATCTCTGGTAAATTGCAGGGGAAGGGTATTAGGTACGCAGGAAGGAGAATGCACTTGCCCGCGTGCCTAATCAGTGCGGACGGCGACGGGTCAGTTATCTCGACAAAAAGTGGGGGGGGGGTCTTCTCACACTGACAGACCATGTAAGAGGGGAAAGGGGAAGGAAGTTAGATCGCGGGACCACAGGGGTGCATACAGGGGAGCATGCGAAGTCATCCTCACAAGAGGTCGTAAAATAGAATCATATGCCGGAGAGCAGATCAGAAAGAAGGCCCGAAAAACTTCGGAACGGAGACGAAAAGAGCGGGTGGCAATAATGGAGTTCTAAGGGGGGGAAAAAGAAGAAAAAAAAAAACTACCAGGGGCGAGACCCGGGACCAAAGTCCGCTCAGTCTCACTAACTTTTGAGAGAAACGGCAGGTCAAGCGTACACGAAACCCGAACCCCCGCAGGGAGAGAAACAGAGGGGTCACTTACTCGGTGAACATAAAAGAAAAAAAAGAAACCCCTCTGATACCCAAAGAGCGAGAGAAGCAGTCGAGTAGAAGACCCCGCATGAAAGCTCTCTGTCGAAAACCGAGAGTAACTATAAATTATCACCGGGGGGCCAAAGGAAAAAAGACCCGAGTAAGGAAGGGAGAAAGTGTACTCAGACCAAAAAAGGGATCCAACTCACAAGAAAAAGAACAAGGGGGGAGGTCGCGATAAGGCTCTGGGAGGAAGGGATGACAGCTTCAGTAGGGTGTGGAAGGGGGGAAAAGGCGGGGAAAGAAATCGCAACGAAAAGGCGGATACATCCTCGGGTGGGAATGTGGTCGAGAATGATATGGGCACGAGGCCGAATAAGACCCTAAGAGCTTGAAAGCGGAGAGAGGGTTGAGAAGGAAAGAAGAATCAAAAGATCGGATAGACCAGAGTAAGGACTGGAAAATACGACCACTACCCTACCCTCGTCGATAGTGAAAAAAAACATTCATCTCCGACTGAAAGGAGAAAACAGTGCCAGGCAAGGAAGGGGCTTCCTCATAAAAGACTTTGAGACCCCGCTTAGAGGACCGCTTCGAGAAAATAGCTTCCTATGGGAGACGACGAGAGAGGTTCAGATGATCCTTAAAAAAGGGGGGCACAATGACCCTTCTCAATCGGCTAGCACGAGCTCCTTAACACTCTCAAATGGACAACGGAAACTTCGGGTCTACAAATGACTAAAGGCAAGGAAGCCGGGATCTGGAACTTCTGACGTTCGGGCAGGATCACACGTATCGGGGAGCAAGCAGAGGGGACGAGGAATGGGAGAGAATAAAAGGGGGCTAGTTCTTACACCCCATGAAAGAAAAAATGGAAAAAATCAAAAGTACAAAGGTTTCTACCTCTCGCGGTGCGGGGGAGAAGATACAAAAGAGCACAAATCACGGACTTACTCGAAATGGACATAGAATTCTCCAGACGAAGGGACGGGAGGGGAAAGGAAACGCTTTAGGGGAGCACACGACGACTTGGGGGGTTAGAAGGGGAACGTCACATTGTCTTAACGGAAGGGGGGAGCCTTGGAAGACGCTTGCGACTCAGGTCGCAAAAGAAATTCTCTTCGAAAGATAGGAACACAGAGACTCACGGAACCAAACTTTGGTAAGGGAAAGATTGCACTCATCAAAGTGCCTGGGAACTGGGGAGGGAGAACAAAGAAAGGGGGAAGAACTCTCGGGCGAGGAGAAAAAGATCAGAAGATAATGTCGTTGGGGGGGACCGCGCCGCCACCTCCAATAACCTAAAAGGCTACTGTCCATTACAAAGAGCCAAGACAGGGGGAAGAGGGAGCGCTAAAAGAAAGAGAGGAATGTAAAAGGAAGGGGAGAAGAGAAAAGAAAGGGAAAACGGGGCGAGCTCTCATATCCGGAGGCAATCTTGCTAGTGTTGCAGTGGCAGCTAAGAGGCATGTAACAGAGGGGAGCCATACTTATCGATAAACCAAATAGGGAGGTAGGACCTATTTGTCTAGGCGGTAAAGAAGAAAACAACGAGGGTTTTTGAAGAAGACGCGGAGAAAGGAAGGTCACAAAAGAGCGCAGGGGGGAACGGGCCGCGTCGACCCGAGAGCTCGAGGTTATCGAGAAGATGAAGAAAGAACAACAACTAGGAGGGCGGAGGAATAGAGGAAAAAAAGAAGACACCCGAATCACAACGAAAAAAAACGTGAAAGGCACCGCCTATCAAACGCGGTCTGAGAGATCGTGGGTTAGTTTTCGAGGGGGGGGAAAGATAGGGACTAAAAGAATGAAAGCGGGACTCGCGCGCCTCTAATTAATCTCTGAAAGCAGGCCTCAAGAGTCACTTGGGGAGGGCGAAGACCCAGGAGGATTTACATATGTCGCGTCAGGGCGGAAATAGAGTACATTGCTGTAATTACCCTCAAGAAAGCCGGAGGAAGAGATCACCGTGAGTGTCCAAAAGAACTAAACCCTGCCGAGAAGTTGGCGTGCCCGAAAAAAAAAGTTGGGATCATCAGGGCGCCTACCGCTCGCGCCCGGAGAATCTCGACGTGTACTTAGGAATGCCTACGTTCGCCTTCAAAGACTGAGCAAGGAGGGAAAGACAGATAAAAGAAGCCGTAATGATCAATGGCGTCCTGTCGGGGGATGTGGCGCTAGGTCGAGACGACTCAGGCATCGAAAAGACATGGGCGCACACTTAAGGTAGCTGGCGACAGGTAGTGGGACACGTCGGGAACGCGCCGGGCCGACTAATAGCCGAAGTCAGAAGGGAAAGCGGAACCGGGCAGAAATGATGGAATGGGCGGCTTTTATGGAGAACAGATGGCGCCTCGAAGTGGGGGGGGGGCGTGGTTCTTGGAGAGGTGCAGAGAAAAGGGGGCGGGGTGTCTAAGACAATAGACGCAGAAAAGCGGGGGCGGAAGCCAGAAAAGGGTCTCGTCGCCGCGGTGATCGGTGGTCGTATCCGATCGGTTAGAAACTTGGGGGAGAGGTTGGTAGGCCCCTGGAAGGTGAAATGAAGGAAGGGGACCTGTCGTAGGGAGGAAGGAGCCGTCTACGCAAAAAGGGCGGGAAAAAGAACCGGGCCCGAGCAGGGGGACAGACCGGGAGAGGCCCAGGGGACGAAAGGGGGTCTTTGGAGTTCGTGACGATTGGAAGAGCTGCCGTGAAGGAAGACCCTACGATATCCTCGGGTACAAAGAAAAGAGAGGGGATAGCTTCTCGGGAAGGTGCGGCACTCCGAGTAGGGCTGTGACGGGAGAGTCGGGGGGAAAAGAAGCTGTAGCAGTTGGGGGTTGAGAGAGAGCGGGGAAGAACGGACGCGAAGCGTCCGGAGTAAGTGGGGGGGCAGAAAAGTCCTCCTTCAGTGCCTCGGAAGAAAGAAAAAGAACGCTCCAATCCGGACTCCGGCGCCAAAGCGCCAGCCGCACGGAGGCTAGATGGGACCGATAGAAATTGAATAGGAGACGAGGAGCGCTGAAAACTACAAGCGGAAGCGTCGGGAAGGACTACTAATAGGGGGGAACCATCCAGGGACGAAGAATAAGTGGTCATGGGGGGGGGGGAAGATATTCACAATGAACCCGAATATCTCAGAAAACACAAAGGAAAAGAAAAGAGATTCGGGAGACGGAATTCAATGAACCGAGGGAAGTCACGGTGAGGAGGTCCTAAAGAGGGAAGACCACGGGCCTGTCCTGTAAAATGCGCGAAGAGAAAAAGAGAAGCAAGAGGGGGGGAATCTGGAAAGGGGAAATCAAGTTGAGGACTGCTGCCGACAGGGGGGCCCCGAGGTACAGGGGGAAAAATAGGTGGTAGGAGTCAAAAGGGACAAGGGAAAGGTTGCAAAAAAGCAGGGAGAGCCAGTTCGGCAGAGATCCTCTCGACAAACGGAAACAGAATGAACTTGCAGAAATATGCTGCTTAGAAGGAAGAGTCGTACCATAATAGATGGCGGGGGACCTTGACTCGTGAAGGGGGGTAAACTTCTACGGGTCGGAAAGATCTACACGGCGAACGCCAATCAACCCAGACGAGCAGCGAACCGAGCAGCGGGAAAGACTTCGGAAGGGGGGAAAAAACGAACTCCCTCCTGTCAGAGCGCAGAGAAAGAGAGGGTCAGCCGAAAGCTTCGGCAGGGGCCAGAAGGGGAAGAGTCTGAAGAAGGCGAACGCGTCTGCATTTACAAAAGAAACCGCTAAGCGGGAAGGGAGAAAAGGGATGTCAGAAGGGAAAGGAGAGGGGCTGCGGTTCGAGGAAAAATACTACGGAGGACGGCATAATCGCAGAAAAACCAGCCTTTCGTCAGGAGAAAGTGATGCAAACAATCCTCCAGACCGGAAACTGGGAGCAGTTACGATTGGAAGGGGAGTCGACTTCAGAAGACTGGGACGGAAGTCGTTCAAAACTTGATCGCCAAAAGAATACAAGGTGGCGGTGCGCTTCAATTCGTCGAGCCGCGTCCGCTCGAGTCAAAGACCTCCTGAGTGAAATAGGACCTCACAAGAGAAAGGGAAGAAGGGGTCCGGGGCAAGTATCAGGGGAGTCTACTAAAAGAATCCCGACGAGATTGAAAAGGGAAATACTGAGAGGAACCTTTAAGGAAAGAGCATCGTCGAGATCAAAGCGAAAAAAAAAAGCTCCCCAAAAAAACCCCCCACCAGTGAAAAAAAAATGAGGGAGGGAGTCAATAATGAAGACGAGATGCAAGAGTTCAGCGCTTACACAGGGAGACGCACGCCTCCGCGAAAAAGGACGGGGAAGGCGGGCAGCAAGACGAAAAAGAGAAGAGAGGATTGAGAGTAATTAAAAAAAGGAAAAAATCAGCAGAATCACGCAGCCGGAGTCGAACCCACCAACCCTCAGGGCCCTACGTCACTCGAACCTCGAAGAAAAAGGTCTAGGGAAAAAGCGTGAATGAAGTCAGAGGTATTCCGGGGGGGGAATCAAACAGCAGGAGCGGGAGGTAGTCGAGAAAGCGTCCGCTCGCTCTCACCTCGAGCATCAGTGGAAAGTAAGAAAAAAATCCACGCGGAAAACGAGATTCCCGGCCTGTGAGTCCCGAGCTTACAAAACGGGAGCAGGTGCTGATTGACCAAGACATCTTCGCCTAGGTAATGGGGGTGCGTCGAGAGATGAGAAAGGGAAAAACCAAAAAAGAGAGTCGGCACAAAAACGGTCGGAAAAAACCAGATAGAGCGCGGAAAAATGACGTGTTCAGAATCTTAGAGCTTCCTCTAACTCGTTTCCTTCTCAAGGCGATGCACTCTCTGCCCACTTGGTGAAAAATCGGAGGGTGAAGTCAAAACTAGATCATGAAAAATAGTGGGGTCAGGAGCTAACACCGACAGGAGCCGAGGTTACTCGCACAGAGAAGTATTCTTCGATCTTTAGGAACGCCAACGAGAAGAAGTACTGTAGCATGGTCCCGCAACCGTTACCGAAAATGAAACCGAGTGGATGCCTTCTTCGTTGGCGTTTCAAATTTGCGCCCAGGAAATCTGGAGTAAAAAAACAGAAAGAAAAAGACTTCGGACTGGTCGAAAGAGGGGAGAAAATGGCGCTTTAAGGGGGTACCAAAAGAGAGGGGTTTCTTAACGACGAGAAGCGCTTAACTGGACTCCGAAGGAATTGAAATTGCAGATGTCGCCGGTCTTGACGTTAACGACAAAGGACTCGCGCGTCAGGTCTTGGACATCTTTTAAGACTACAACGACGGAATCGCGGTAGAAACGGGGGGGAACACATCGTGATCGAACGTGAGCGGGGTTCTGCAGTTCTGGAGGTCTTCCGGAGAAAATACGCCTCTGTAAGCTGCCAGGCCGCGTGATTATATACTTTAGACCTGGGGAGAGGGAAGGAGGACGGCCTCCTCAAAGGACGAAAGACACGCTTAATGAGGTCATGTAGAAAGAGCCCACTCGCAGGCTCCACGTGAAAAGGGAGAACCTCGGAGCCAGGGGGGCCCCCTTGCGGGGTAAACTTATTTTTCCCCAGTCCATCAGAGCAAAGACAACAGATTCCCCTCTACAAAGAGGACTATAAAAAGGGAACTCGAGTCAGCCAGAGAGGGGGAGGGACCCCTGGACGTGGAGGGGGGGAGAGGGGCTCATAGGGAGGCTTTCTAAAAGCAGATCGGAAATCTTGTATGAGCGCCGTCGTATACCGCTCGGTATCTTGAGTAAGTGGAGAGTCACATATTTCAACTCGCCCCGCTCGGGCAGCACTACGAAACGGCCGACGACCATCTCTTCACTAAGAAACTACAACATAGATGTAGTCATGGGAACAAAAAGGTAGCGAGGGGGAGGGCAATCAAAAGGCCAAAATCACAACGAAGGATTAAAAAGGCAAGAAGCCATCAGAAGAAAGAACATTATGCTGCCGTTCTTGTCGAGGTGGTGGCGGGGGATTCAGGGAGGCGGTGCGTTCGAGGTAAAGTAGGAGAACCGGAAAGATGTATCCGGAAAAAATGTAGGTCTAGGCTGAGGGGGGGGGAGGACAGCGCCAGGGTTACCTTGCGGGAGGGGATCAGGACTATTACCGAAAAAAACTAATGGGGGTCGACGCTTGTTTAGTTAGCTTTAACCTCTACTTTGCATTCAATCACGGCGGGTTGAGGTTACTGACTAAAAATCTTCCCGTGAGAGGAAAGCACCGTGGGAGAGCGGAGCGCTCGACGGTCTCGACAAAATGGGGGGGGATCTGACACGCGAAGACAATCCTGAAAGGAAACAAGGGGGGTGGAGTCGGGTCCAGGCAGAAAAAAGGGGATATCGAGTAGAGGCTCGCCGAAGGTGGAAGGCACAAAAACGAGGAGGTCTAAGGAGGAGGGAAAGGGAGAGCATCTTCAAGAAAGGAACAACAATAGTCTACTCACAACGTCTAGGAGGGGCACTGGTTGCCGGAAATCTGAGACGAGAAACAAAGTGAAAAAGGGGGGGTGCTAATAAGCAAGTCCCTAGTCGCGGCGAGGACGGCTGGGAAAACTAACTTTCCTAGCATCCTACACGTACGAAAAAGAAAAACAGAAAGCCCGAAAAATAACATCGGTAAGGTCGCGTTGGGAAAAAAAGTCAAAGGGGACAGGAACAACCACGCGGGCTCCCTCCGAAGTCAGAGAGGTAACTCTACCAGCACACCTCCGTCACCAGGGAAAATCTTCTCCAACCGAATACTATACGGAGAAAAAACCTATCCCAGAACCCAAAGGAGGACGGAAAACCTCTCCCTCACAAATAAAGCATCACTCCTAACAAAAGGAAGCTCGAGCAATGTTTAGGGTAATGTTGAGCGGCAGAGCATTGGTCGTCGGTGAGGGGTTAAACGCTCCTCGCCGAGGAACGCCACAAAGTAGTTCCAAAAGCGAGAAGAGAGTGGCCGTGTCTGAGGAATCATGGAGTTCGGGAAGGAACTTCACTCCGAGTGGCGCAGCGGCAAAGAATCTCTCAAAAGCGACGTAAAGATCGAGTAACTAAGGATAGCCCGAAAAGGGGGGACAAAACCCCTTCGAGAACGGAGACAGAGAGGGAGACTCGGCAGGGCAGAACTTGCCTGCGGAAGAGGCAGCACGGCATAGAAAACCCGAGAGAGGAGAGCTCGTGGTAACGGTCCTCTTGGCTGCGTTCCTCTGGATCGGGTACGAGCGAAAAAGATCCGATAATACAGAATCGAACAAGAAGCGCGACAATTATGACGGAGAAACGGGGGAAAAAAATGACTCCAGGGGGGGATAAAATTGGCGAGGGGGAGAAAGGCACCGTTCTTCGGAAATAGCGTCTGGGTAGACGTATCTTAGGTGAGGAAGTAGATAAATGGGGGCAGGCGGGGAAGAGGAGCAACCATTGCAGAGAAGAGAAAAGGGAATAAGAATCCAGAAGCAGGCACTCGACCGGAAAGCACTTGCAAAAATTGGGACCTACCTTAGGGGTCAAACGGGGTTGTTTGGGAGGAGGTAAACGAAAAACAAGATATGGACAGACTTACGGTCAGAGGAAAGGTGACGTGAACATCTAATGCGGGAAGAAACATTACGGAGGCTTGGGAGCCGCCGATCGGACGTAAAATCCACCTGAGTCGGAGGGGGGGAGAAAGACTAAAACAAAAATGAATCGCAATTGGCTCGAACGGCGCCCGTGATCAAGCGAGAAGAGGGAGTAGAGAGCTTCCGCGAGTACAGGGAGAAAAACATTCCTACAAGGGATCAGACTCGGTGGGCGGTACGGGCGGGAACAAAAGAAGGAGGGGGGGGCGAAAACCCAGACGAGACAGAAAACAACCAAACCCTTCGGCATCACCGTATGCGCAGTCTGTTTGAAGACCGCGCCGAAAAAAAAACACCGAAGGACTCCCTGACCTAGGGGAAAGGAAACCGCGACCCGGGACAATTTTCAGCTGGGGAAGTCGAGAATAGACGCCCGGGAAGGGGAAGGAGCGAAATGAATCCACGGACAGTGAGAACCGCTGGAAACGCAAAATCTGGACAAAAAGAATTCGCGACGTTTTTACGTGCCGGGGGCGATCCGCAGAGGGAAGCTGCAACTAGCGTAGGCCGGAACAGGAGTCGAGGCACCCAGTCGCTGAATACAGAGCCGATGGGGGAAGAAACTTTCCATAAGAAAGAACAAGAGACGATCGGGGGGGTTCCGAAGCCGCGGGAACACTCCTTATCATTCGCTGGAAGCAGGAGAAAAAAAAACTGCCTGCGCAGCGTATTCCAAAAAAAGGACAATTACTACTCAAAGGAAAAACATTCGTCGAGAGAGCTGGGCGTCGCGATCGTCGTTCACCACCAACACAATCCCCCTTCGCCGCGTGACAACAGTCCTCGCTCACCGACTATCTGGTCAGACGAGGATTCTATTTAGTCTTGATAGTAGGTACCAGTACACTCTGTCCTCGTGAATGCAAAGAGAACATCAGACTAATTGAATCGGGGTCCAAATTCCTAACTATAATCTTGTTTCAGGGGAATGGATACTAAAACTATTGTAACAAAGTATTCGGACTTGCCAAGTAGGAGATGAAGTAGCCGAAAACAGGTGTTCTGAATTAAACTCACGACCCGGAGTCCTCTAGATAGATTCTTTTCA
>Ga0179593_1376150_pt1 | contig 12280 bp, 10 predicted proteins | sample CZODoug2_1_08_16_FD_185931 | JGI IMG/M metagenome (GOLD analysis project Ga0179593, IMG submission 185931) | Vadose zone soil fungal communities from Angelo Coast Range Reserve, California, USA - CZODoug2_1_08_16fungal (PacBio error correction) | ecosystem: Environmental > Terrestrial > Soil >...
CGGGAGCGCATGAAATTGACTTTAGAACAAACCAGAAAAGGGAGCTACCCCTCAGTAAACCTCGAAAAACAAGAGGAGGAAAAGAGAGGGACGCCAGATGCTGCTGGGGTAAATGGAAGATAACAAGATGGCTCACGCCGAGTAGGAGCACCGAGGCAGCCAAGGAGGAAAAAGACGCGGGGTGGCAAAATCCGTGAAAAGTGGGCCTTAAAGTGAGCAGGAAATTCAAAAGGAAAAAAAGAGGTAATGCTCTGTGAGCGAGACTGAGGGACCGTCTCACGGAAAAAGTGAACGGACGTCAAAGGGAAGAGAGAGTAAACCATCGACGGGAGCCAAAAAAAAAGCATTGGGCAAGGCGCAAAAATCTGCTACGGCAGATCGCCGAAACAAGGAATCATGAACGAACGTTGCATCGCGTAAAAAAGATGACGCAACTGGAAGGCAAAAAGCAAAGAGGGATCAATGGAAAGGAAAAAGACGTGACAGCAAACTAGGAAGTGGTATCAAGGAGAGCAGAAAGTCGCCACTATTTCCTATGGAACATTACAAAAACAACGTTGAAAGGGGACGTGAGAAGGTGAAAAAAAAACAATCCAAAGAAAACACCTAAGGGGTCAGAGAGCGATTATAATGTGCAGGGTCACAAACCTAGGGAATATCGAAGTGAAAACCAAAAAACAGTGGAAAACCAATCAAATTTTGGGAAAAAGGAGAAAGGGACAAAAGCCATTCACAAAAAAAGACTAAGAGAGGGCGGGAAAAGGGCACCGACTTCTGGAAATGCCCAATGGTAACATAAGGAACGAGCTTACTAAGTCATTCAAACAAATATCCCTAGGAAAAGTATGTCTATGGGGTTGGTTTGGGAAGAGAAGTCAGCCGAATCACCTGAACATTCAAAAGGACCTACTGGTGTATCAAACAGGGGTTGCAAGGAGCGGGAGACCGCGGGGGGTCACGGGAAGCTGAAACAAGCGCATCGGGGAAAACCCACGGACGACAGTGGTAGCCCCGCCAGAGGTGGGGCGAAAGAAAAAATCAGGGCAACAAAGGAAACGCACTCGAACGGGGACAGGGATGCGATAGCGACAACCTGGTCTCGTAAATGCAAAGGAGGGCGAATAAAATGATGGTCTTGATCTGGCAGACCTGGGGGAGCGCGGGGTCTGGCGTAACGAGCGTGGGACGAGACAGCCGATAAGGTGAAAAAAAAGGAGCTATCCCAGTGGTCGGACAGAAAAAGGAGGATTTGGGACTTTGGGAACCACGGGTTCACGGCAGGACCAGGGCGGGAGAGACTGTCGATTCCACTGTCTAGGATCCCCAACAATCGCACAGGAAGAAAAGTAAACCCAGTAAGGCGGCCTATTGACAAACGAAGGGGAGCCAAAAAAAGGGGCAGTGAGGGGAAGGAGTGCTTGATTACCCCGCGCGCCATTCATCTCCACCATACGTCGTTTAAATTTCCCCAAAGAGGGAGACCTGGCTGGTGTCAGGTTCAAAAAAACGAAAGAAGCAGGAGATGCGAGCGGTGCTGGTAACAAAGGTGAGGTAACCGCATCAGAACCAGCAGCCAATAACGAGAGACAGCTGGCAGAACAACTCACAACAGGAGACAATTAACACTACCAATACATTTGGGAATCAAAAATCCACTAAGGAGACTTAAGAAGGACCATTCTAGGGACATGCTAAGGAAGGAGTAAGGGACTGAGACCAGGTAATGAAGCGCCAAAGGAAAAGTGGCAAAGCCGAAAGGAGACTCCAATCGGGATAAATTCAGGGGCGGAAAGGTTGTTGGATCATTCTTTATAAAAAAGCGTGAGGTTTTGCCCAAGTAAGAGGGGAAGGATAAAAAGAGATGTAAAAGAGGATTGTCCGCGAACTACTGGCAGGGGAATTCACTAGGTCTCCTAAAGAAGCGGAGAGGAGAAAGGAGCAGATAGGGAAAGAAGGGATGCAAACGGGGAGAAGCCATAGCCGCAGGAAGGCAATCCTCATCAGCGAGAATTCTCTTAACTGGGCAGGGGGTCAACATCACGAAGGTTATTTCCCTCACGATCAGACAAAGGCGTCAAGGGGACGTTGGCCCTAACGTAGGCACGGCGACTGCAAGGAGAGGTCGCTGTCTACCTAAGAAGACCTGCCAGGTGTGAGGGGTAATAAGGAAAAAAGGCACAGAGAAAAAGGGGATCATGTCCGGAATGAAAAAAAAGGGAAGTGGGGCTTGCTAGGGGGACTCCGAGCGAAGGGGGGGGAGCGGGGTTCTGAGGTCAGACGGGGTACAAAAAGAAAGACTGCAAGGAAGAGCGACGATTAAGGGAAACCACCGGATCCTCCATGCCACAAAAAGGAGGGAAAAATGGAGCAGAAAGGTAAAAGAAAGGGAAAACCTAAAAAATGGGTCCGCGGGAAAAGAGGAGAATACCGGGAAGGGGGGAGTAGAATGAGACTGCTTCGAAGGGAGCGAAAGATCAGGAGTATCAGACGAGGAAAGACAAAATCCGCAGGGATGGGAAATGATTGCAGGTAATAGGATATTTAACCAGCAAAACGGGCCGGAGAAATGACCCTCGTGACGCACGAACCATTAGAGTGGGGGGACCAAGGGGGTCGGGATAAGATAAGACGGGCGCCGAAAGGTGAGGATTGCATCGTAAACACATCAAAGGAAAAGAATATCGGAGAACCCTGGAGGTAGAGGACTGGGCCTTTTTCAAAAAACCATGAGGTGAAAGCAAGAAGGAATGCCTTCCACTTCGAGATGGGGGTGAACGAGCGCGCCTAACACACAGACCGATGGGGTCCGCTTTCAAGAAAATGGAAAAGAAGCAGACAAAATGAGACCCTCTTTACCAGGGTGAGTGACATAGGAGCGGGCTTCAGATGAACCGTCAAAAAAAGAAAACGACAAAAATGGGCATCGGATAAGGCGTTAATAAAAATGAATAGAAGGGTAAGACTACTACGAGAAGGGGGATCAGAAGGAGGGGGGGAAACTGAAAAGGTACCTCCAAAATCTATAGATTGGGATATGGAGGAACGACTCCAATCGTACCAATTTACTGCAGTGAGTAGGGGTTTAGTGGCACGGTGCACGGGTGGGGGGGAAACCAGGCTGCTATAGTGAAGACTGTAAAAAAACGCTAAGGGCCAGTAGCAAAGAAGCTCGAGAAGGCGGGGGTTTTGGCGCTTTTGGGCCAGGCATCACTTTAACGGTAAGAGGGGGAACGGGGGGGGCAAAAAGTGGCGAAGAAAAAAAAGGGGAAAGTCCTGGGGGCAACAGCAGACTAGAAAAGCTGGCAGAAGAGGGATGTCCAGGGGGAGCTCGACGCCATGATCGAAGCCGCAAAAAATTGACAACAGCCTTATTACGCCGGCCACGAGGGGAATGATTCAGGGGGCGACGTCGCAAGGGGGGGACCCATCCAAATCGGGGCGGGGGATGAGTCGATGGTGGGAGAGACCATTTGCCCACGTCACGATTAGGAGAAAGCGACGATTCTTTTCCTGAGTAACGCAAAAAAAGGAAAAGAGCCCATGAGTGGATGGGACTGCTGGCGAGACATGGCGTTAAGGAAAACGTTACACAAAAGGTCTTCGAAAGAACTTTGGCCTGTCGAATGACTAAGTAGGAAGGCGAAGATTGAAAACAAGAAAAAAAAAAGAAGAATAGGGCAGGATCAAAATAAACTCAAAATAAAATCACACCGGGGGGGGGAAAAGAGAGAATTTGTCCGCGTGCGGCAGATTCTGAGTGTTGGAAAAGGGGAAAAAAAGGGAACATGGGGAAAAGCAAAGATTCATTGTACAGGCCGGGAGGGGAATCATGAAATAGAGAAGACAAAAGGGACCGTTACAGTCCCGTACCTGCCATGGAGAAAAAAAAGAAACTGTAGAATAGAGGAAAATACGTGCTAGGTGAAGCGCTAAATAGAAGCCGCTTATCAGGGAAAATGGTACGGGCTTGTAAATCAAAAGGAGCGAGAACCCGACCAGAAAACCGCCGATCACGTCCAGTTGAAAGTTAAAAACGGCACCCGCTAAAGAGGGGGGCCGACTAAACGAAACCGAAACGCGTAGGGGGGGGGAAAAAATTTTGGGCGCTAAAACAACCTTAAGAAACGGGGCTTAAAAGAAGGGCGTCAGCGGAGGATGGGAAGAGGGGGAACAGGAGGTCTAGAAAATTATTCCATCCCGTCAAAAAAAACGAAGGGATGATAACAGTCCTAAAGTTTCTGCCTGGGAAAAAAAATCGGCCAGAACCACCCGGAAAGAAAAGACAAATGATGCAGCGGGGTAAGTCAAGGGGAAACGAGAAGAAAAATTAAAGGTGGGAACAAAAACCCACGCCCCACAGCAGGGGACAATGGTGCAGATTGGCAAACTCAAATATACCAGACAAAAAGACTCGTGGCGGAAATGAGGAAACTGCTTGACTACCGGGGCATGCAAGGACGCTTAAACTTCTCAGCGGCCGGTCCGCAATAGAGGGAAGTGCTCGCCTCGTGGCAAAAGGTGAAAACTGGCCAGAAAAAGGGGGATTGACGCACGCAAAAAGGGGGGAATAGGGAAATCATGGTGGCGTATGTTACCGGCCCACTTGTTTTCCGGGGAGCGGAACCCGGTGGGGGCGGGACAGTCAACCAACCAGGGGCTAAAAGGGGCGAACTAGTTGGGTGGGTGAAAACAAGGGGGAAAAAAAAAGATAGGACTCAAGTCGCGTGGTAACGATAGGGAAAAGGTTGCTCATGCGTCACGTTCGGCTTAACTGATGCTTGTCTAGCGCGGAAGTTGGGTGTCCCACACTCAAAAAAAGGGCGGTAAGGAAGAAGTATTTCGGGGAGGCTCGTTAAGATCTGGGGACGATTGAAGAACGCAAAAAATGGATGAAAGTCACAGGCAGGATAGGAGGGTTCAGGGTCAGAACGCCGGAGAGGAGGAGAGGCGCGAAGCCCGCTGAAAAAATGCGAACCCATAAGTCCCTATTCAGCATGCTCAGGAAAACTGGGTCGAAAGGGGGTATTGACTACCTCAAGGGATTCTCTGCAAAAAGGGGGAAGAACAAAAAAAAAAAGTCCGTGGTACGAAAGAGGGAGAAAAGGACGGGGTAAGGTAATCCGGACCGCAGAAAGGGGGTGTTTTTTTTTTACGGGGCGAAGGACTGAGGGAACACATTTCCTTAAAAAGGGAAGCTAAAAAACACATAAGAGGAAAAGAGCAAAAGAGAAACTCAAAAAGCGCATTGCGGAGGCCCGGCAGAAAAGTGTAACGGCGGCCTAAAAAAAGCATTAAGAATTTAACACCCATCCACGCCGTACAGAGCTGTCGGAACGGAGCAAACGGAAAGAACCAGGTATAACTGTTGACTCCCGCGAAGAGGTCAAAGTGAAAGCCGGGTGGAGCGGTTAAATACCAACGATGGAGTTTTGAAAATGACCAACTAGCTTTACAATCGAAGCGAGAAACGGGAGGCGCGCTCTCCGAGTAGGCGGGGAAGTAACGATTTGCATCATCATCACACAACTGAAAAAGAGAGATGAACATCTTGAAAAGCCGACTCCGGAGAGCCGAGGGGAATAACAAGCAGATCAGAGATTCAGAAAACGCTCTGGATAAAAAAGCACGAAAGTGTTAAGCCCGAGAGCCCTCACAGGCCCTGAAAGGGTTCCAAGCTCTGGCGGGGTCACCGTGCACCAGCAAGGGGGAGCAGTCTCTGCGCTGTCAGACCAGGAAACGACCCTGGCCCAGTGGAGAGGGGGAAGAATGAAGGCCGACGCGCACGCACTTTAAAAAACGGGAAAAAGGGGAGGCGAATTTGCGTGCGTACCGGAGTTGTGAAGCAAAGGTCGGTTGGGGGCGACTGGGGGGGGAGTGCCGGGTCAAAGGGGGGCGTAAGACGACCGCTCCGAAAAAGGGGGGAAGGAAAAAATGCGTTGAATCCATGGAAAGAAACGCAAATCCTACTGGCCAGAAAACGCTGGAAAAAGATTCAGAGAAGAAAGAGACACTCCCGGCAGAACCGGCCTCACCTTGAAGTCAAAAAGAGTGAGATAGGGACTAGGGGGAGATTGAAAGGTCGACCGCCGGGTAAACGGTCACTCCTTATCAAAAAGAAAGGAACCACCAATATCCTAAAGGGGGTCCACATTGGCTGCAGATATTAACAAGAAGCCAACGAGCCCATCAGCAGCTCTTGGAAAAAAAAAGAAGGAAAGGGGGAAACGGTTAAACAAAAAAAAGGGCGACGAAGGAAGTGCGTATTGCATTACAGCAGCAGCCCGCAAATCGTAAAAAGGATCTCCTGTCGTAGCGGCAGACACGGGAAACACCCCCATGAAAGTGGATGGCGAGAGCATCTTGCAAGTGAGAAAAAGAAAAACTGCGTCAAAGTGGTGGTGAGGGGAGACGGGGGAAAAAAGGGGGCCGCGGGCCAAAAGCGGGCGACTCAGGGTCAAATCCCAACCTAGTAAGTAAACGGCAATTGCGTCGTAAATGGGGAGGCCCAAGTGTCAAGAGGCCAACGCGAAAATTAAATAAGAACAACTTTGAGTCCAGCTAACGAAGGCGTAAGCCTCGGAAAGATCATTTTGGTTCGCAGTCGTGTCCAGAGGACGGACCCTCGATCGTTTGCTAGGGGCTCAGAACAAAACTGAAGCTTTATGGCTGGCAGAGGGGAGGGTGTTCCCCTCCTGACGAGGCGTCCGAAGGAGGAGGAGCCCTAAAGAGGCTGACGACCGGAGAGGGTTGAGGGCGAGTTGGGTCCAGGCATCCGTTAAAAAAAAAGTGGGATTCAGGGTCGGATAAGGGGGGATCGGCATCGGGAAAGAAAGGGAAACTAAGGTGTGCTCCTTAAAAAATCAACACTTACCGACAGGAGGGGTGACGCGCTCGAAAACAAGGGGAGGGGAAAAAAGGCGAAGCTTTAACCTATACACGAGGGCCCACGTGGAGGGGAATTTGTTGAGCTAGGAAAGGAGTTGCAAGACCAAGGGAAAAACTTTATCGAAAGGAAAGGCGTAACGAGTCTCTCGAATTTGACGCCCGCAGGGAAAAAAAAGATACCGGAGTGGCCTCCGATTGCGGAAGCCGAAAAAAACCACAACCACTCTTAAGTAAAAGAAAGGGGAAAAACCAACACCGGCACCGGGAAAGGGGAGTGGACGGAAAAAAAAAACGTACCGAACCCCGTCTTCGCAAAGAAAGGCAACGGCTTGTGATATGAGGTCAACGTGAAAAAATGTCAAAAGGGTCAGACACCACGGCATCTGCGCTCAGCGAGTAAAAGAAGAGTCTAAAAAAACGAAGGAGGAGAGTGTGACTACGGCCGCTGAAAAAAAAATTTTTTCCTGGCGTGTGGGGTGCAGTGTAAAAGGAAAATTAAAGGGGAAAAAAGAAAAGATTTCCGACAATTAAAAAACCGGGCGGGCAGCAGTGGGGTCGCGACTGCACAACGCATGCCCAGGGGGTCCGGACCCGTACCGCATCGCCACTGGAAGGACCTGGGGAAGAAATCACTCTCAGGAGCGCGGTCTTAAGATAGCGTAGGAACTAATAAATAGTGAACAGGCGTCAAGAGAAGCATCCAGCCAGCCATCACGCGATGGGAAAGGAGGAAAAAAGTGGCGGCCGCGAAAGCCGAAACAACGAATCAGCCACCGTGGCCATCGGGGGGTGGGCAAAAAACCTTGCGCACAGGAGCAAAATGGCTGAGAGAGGTCCCCTCGGCGGCGGAAGTTGAGAAAAAAATAAATCCCGGGGCTTCAAAAGAGTGCGTTATAAATCGTTACGATACAATGACCAAACACTCCAGAACCGCAAGGGATGGAACTCACATGCATTGGGGGGGGCGGGCGATGCAAGAACTCGCCTAAAAACGGGGAAAAAAAGAACACAAAAGAAACAAAAGCAGTCACGGAAATGTTTACCAACCCGACATAAAGACACACTCAGAAGAGGGAGGCGGAATGGGAAAGGTCCCAACTGAAGACAGCCATCATGAAGGGGGGGCCCGAAAGGATGAAAAACGGAGAAAAAGAGAAGGGGCAACCAAATAGAAAAGCAGCAAGCTCGCGGCATCTGGGTTGGGGGGGAAAGGACATCCTGAAAACGTGACCACGAAACTCAAACCCGGGGCAGAACAGCGTGTTTTCTTTTGATGACACGCCCAGCGTGTTTTTTACAAGCGGAACAAACGGAGGGCATCGTGAAAACAAAGGCGAGGGGCAGCGCAATTCAAGTGCGCCACTCAAGGGGGCAATTTTGGGGGGAAAAACCAACGAAAACACAAAGGAAGCCGTAGACGAAGGAGGCCCAGAGTATTTTGGGAAAACATCAAAATGGTCAAAAATCTAGAACATGTGAATTGCGGAGCGGAAAGGGGGGGGGAAAAAAAGATTTCAGGCGGGGGCTTGAAAAAGGTCGATGGTCGTTGAATCGTCCGAGGCTGATCCTACGGGGGGGATGTTCAAAACTAGGGAAGTTTGGAGGCGAGGGAGAGATTAGGGGAAAACTCAGATCCACGGTCAGAGAGCCCGACAAGGTCCCAACGGTATGAGTCAAAATTTCTTCCAACCTGGAGGCCTGGGGGAGGGAGTGCTTTCTTAAAATCCGGTCGTCCGATTCTCAAAAAGGGAAAATCCAACGTCGGGTATAACATAGGGAGGCGGGAGCCTGCCTGCCGTGCAAGGGAAGCAGGGATGAAATCTGACAGGTTAATCAAAACCACGCAGCCCAATAACACCCTGGACATGCGAGAAAGCACAACGAAAAACGCACCATAATGCGCAGGGAATTACAAACCAAGGTCCGGGGGCCCACGTGGACCTGCGGTACTGGTCCCGATAAAGAGGAAAGGAGTATAGGATATCAAACCAGACCGCCAGCGCAACGAAAGGACCTTTCCTCTGAAGGCAAACTTTCAAAGGGACGAAGGGGGTGAGTGTTATAAATAAAGGTTGATCAACCACTAGCGTTACGGGCAAGAGTTGCAAGGATTGCTTCCACCGCGTCTCTCCCGGGGAAGTGCAGAAAGGAGAGGGGCAGGCGAGCAAAACGGGAGGGGAAGAGAGACTAGGGGGGGGAGAACAAACATCTCGGCCAGACCGCGCGGATCAATCTCTCAAAACGCATCAATCGTCGAAAATACCAATAGGGGGGGGAGCAACATAAAAAAACTCGGTAGGTATGAGCACCATAAAGGGGAGTCACAAAATCCTTCCTAGCGGCGGTCAAAATCAGTCTGCAACAGAAACTGACGCTTAGGGAGGCGCTGGCATGGAAACTGACCGACCTCCAAAGAACTTCCCATTGCCGCAGTGATAAGGGAAGAAGAAGCGGTCAGGCCGTCAGGTCCAGGGGCCAGTGGGACAGTTGCTTGTGGCAATGCGGGATGAGAGAGGGGGGGGGCGGCGGACGGTCATAACTGTGTGAAGGACGGGGAGGAACGTGGGATCAACTGACAGACACCCGCTTATCCGATCCCTATACCAAAAACGTAGTGTGGCGGAAATTAGGGCAGCGACAAAGTGTAGAACCATCGGCCCGTTTGGGAAACATGACCGGTCCTCGATACGGGGGTCGAGATTTCTCGGGAAACCGTAGAGAGAGAAGCTTCAAGAAAGAAAAGGGTTAAACTATAAGGGTAATCATATGGTTGCTGCGGAGAGAAGAGGGATCAAAAAGAAAAAAATCGCCAGCGAAGAAAATCTTACTCCCTACCCCTCAGCTCACTTGAGGGGGGCCCGGGGGGTCGCAGGGGAAGACAAGACCCTAAGCGGGAGGTCGGGATAACACCAAAATAAAACGCTATCGTCCATCTGAACGAGTTCTTAGGTGTTTCAACAACCCAGAAATTGACTGGATGCTCGTCCCGCCACTGGAAAGGTTGACGTACACAACCGGTCCGCTTCAAAAGAAAACTGGCTACCGCTATCAATCAGAACATTTACCCATGGTACACCGGGGTCGGATCACTCGGTTCGCTGCCACGTTTACAAGAGCAAATGCCGAAAAAGGGGGAAGAAATATGAGTGACCGGCTGAAATAAGCCTCGGCGCAGGATCAAGATTCGGGGAACTGCATATTCAAGCGATTCAGGGATGGCGTAACTTAAACACTTACCCGCTGAAGGAGGTAGGAGGTTTAAAACCGAGCATGCGAGTGGTCAGAGAGTCCGCGCACCTCGCAGACGCGGTCGAACGCCGAAAAGTGCCTGGGTGGTCACAGGCATCACGTTAAATATCGCTGGCATGTATCAATGCGCATAATGGAAAACTGTTGGGCTCATACAAGGACCCGCGAAGAAGATGAACGCGCTCGACAGCGATCTCCTGGGGCGGGGAAATCTAGGAAAATCACTTGCAATTATCCCGTGGGGACGAGGGAGCCGAAGGGGTAAAGGGGTGAACCAGCGATGATCGGCTGTTTGAATGTGTGGTCCGATCTCGTCATAAGACGTTCAAGAAACACTGACCTGAGTGGCCGCTGAGGGGGACTCCTCACGTACGATGCTCGCAGGTCGCTCTCGTCGCCAGGGCGCGGAAAAAAGGGAAAACTTGCATAAATGAATGTTATTAAGGGGGCGCAAGCAGTTTCTTTGAAAGAACCACCACTCGCGGGTTAAAATACTTAAAACAAAAAGGATGATTAACATAGAGAGATGAACTAAAGTAGAGTTCGGCGGGGTTAAAAAAAGGGGAAATCAACAAGGAACACGATTAAGATTTCCGAGGGAGACGTGAGTGCAGAAGGGGTCGAGGAAAAGTACCGGGGTGTCAACGCGCCCATGGGGGGGCTTACCGCGGACGGAAGGACTGAGAAAGAAGGGAATAGGAAGTCTGAGCGCGGGATTAAAGGCCTTAAGGGAAAAAAAAGTCACAAAGAGAAATAGCGCCGGATCAACCGCGATGGAAGGGGGCAACATCCGGGAAAAGCCAGCGACAAGGGGAATGCGGCACAGCCGCCAGCAAGGTCTGAGGCCGCAACCAGAAAAAAAACGGAAGCCTTCTTCACGCGCGAGCGCGGACGACCCTCTTCTCACGTTGAAAAACAACTTTCACAGGAATCTCCACGGGAAAGATCCATATCACCCGAATGTTAAAAGCTTGACCAAACGAGGCCTAAACACACGGACGGTCGAGGGCGAGAAGCGAAAGATATGTGCGTGGAGCGCGAAGTACGAACCGGGACACAGAAAGGAGGGAAAACAAGGCATTCAAAAGATTGGGGGGGGTGTCAGCTTCTCCCACCAACAACGAGGGTCAGCGGAAGTCTCATCCCCCATGTGGAGGGAATGGGGGAAGGAAGCGAATACCTTCGAATCGGCATCAATCCCTCTAAAGCGGCGAATTCTTGGTGAAGGGTCTTGGCAATAGGAAACGTGGGCAAGCTGAAGTCACGACGAACTTTAATGAGGGGGGGGATACAGCGTCCGCCCGCGGGGGTAAGTTACAACGATGGTAGGGGGTTCATTAAAAAAAACCACGGCGCATACGCACCTGGAATCCCGCTAAGCTGGGGACATGGGGTAAACTTGAGCCGAACGAGATCTAGGGGGTGCAGGACGTCCCGCTGGGCGTGGGTCTCAGGCCACCGGCACTGAAGAAACCTTAAAAAGTGTCTTATGGCAAGCGCAATTGGCAAAAAAGAAAAGCAAAGCGGGAACAGCGTGGGGGTTTCGATGTCTAGCGAGCTGTTGGCTCAAGAAAAACTGAGTATGGAGGGGGGGACAGGCGCCTTAGCTGAAGCTTCGAGCTATGGATCTTCTCTCTAGATTCCACGAACGCGGCCCGATGAAAGTAACGTCCTCAAGTGGACATCCGCAGCACCGATTCGGGTTCTTTCTACAGTATTCGCCAAAAGGTCAAAAAAAAAAACAAACGTCGTTGGAAGGCCAGATAGGAAAAAAGAGAGGTTGCAAATTCCCGCCTTCGTCCATGGAGAAGCGTTCTCTGACGAGCAGGTGAGGTATATTAAGGCAAAGAAGCGCAGCCCAAAATAGGATGCGGCACAAAGCACAACACCCAAGGAAGGAAGGAAAACGCATGGATCAAAGGACCAACGAAGTGAATGCCGCATTGACCATCAATTGCGTCTCAGAGGGCTGAGGTCGAAGAAAAGCAGAAAAAACGAAACGTGAGCACGAAATACGGTGAATCCCGCGGAGTGCCAGTGGAAAAAGGTGGTAGACCGGGGGAGAAAACACGAGGGTTGTTGATCCAAATGCAAAAAGTCGCGAAAGCGAATCTTCACGGCTACGGGAACCGGAGTCAGCGGTGCG
>Ga0179593_1483775_pt1 | contig 12280 bp, 10 predicted proteins | sample CZODoug2_1_08_16_FD_185931 | JGI IMG/M metagenome (GOLD analysis project Ga0179593, IMG submission 185931) | Vadose zone soil fungal communities from Angelo Coast Range Reserve, California, USA - CZODoug2_1_08_16fungal (PacBio error correction) | ecosystem: Environmental > Terrestrial > Soil >...
GACCGGGAAGGGGGGTCTGCCTGGGAGGGAATGCATTCCTAGATCGCATAATTCGAGGTTATGCGGGGACCCGTACGAAAAGGGGAAAGCTGCGAGGCTTAGCGGCAACGCCCGCCCAAGGAGGGCGGATGCGCGGAAAAGAAAAGGACGTAAAAAATTTCATCGTCAATAGAGCTTCGGAAATTCCGGGAGTGGGGCTATGGGGCATCAACGAATACGCTCGGGGGGGAAGAGAAAAAACCCGTCAGCGAAGGTAGAATGCGAAATTGGAGGTAATAAAGCGAGATCTCTTTGTCAGCCGCGCAGGTGAGACTAAAAGTCCCAGAGGTCGCTCGAGGAGCTCGAACCGAAGAAAGAGGGGACCGGAATCGACGAGGCCAGCAAGAGGAAGCACAAATCGCCACATGACGAGTTGTCCTTCGCCAGCGGGAGTGACAAACAGAGCAAAAAAACCAGCTCAAAAAAAAAGCCGGGGAATGGGGTGACGGACGCGGAGAGACGAAAGGCAAAGCGCGACTCACGAGAGCAGGCGTAGCCACCGAGACAGTCTAGGCTCCTCGAGAACGCTCGAGCCGCGGCCAAGGTCAAAGGATCATCAACGCGTCGGCCCCACAGAGGAAACTAGGCGAGATAGAAGGTCATCAAAGACATGCGAGATAGGCTTGAAAGGAGGAGAAAAGGGCACGTCGGCGCTCTGGACCGGTGCAGAAACCGGGGAGCAAAGGAGTCAGAGAGCTTCTCGAGACGAAAGAGAAAAAGTATGAAAAGAGCACCGACATACGTAGAGAACTGACTGGGAAGTTAACCGTTTTGAAGAAGCTCTACGACGGCAGACGGGAGCTGGGCAGTGGGAGGAGTTTCGAGCCTCTACCTGGGAATTCAAGGGATTAAAAAGAAAGGGGGTAAATTCGAAAGTTGAGAAGGAAAGAATTGACGCGAAGTGGCAGACAATCTCCAAAAACCTGGGCCGTAAAAGGGATTCTGATGAATCGCAACGCAAAGCGAGCGGGAACGCGAGCGCGCTCCTCGAGTAATAGCCGGGACTTGTCAAATTAGAGATTTGACCCTCTTCGTTCCTAGAGAGGAAGTGAGGGCACGAAGCCTGAGTTGAAGGGGGGGATAGCAGGGGAGAAATATTACTACTCGTGAATGTAGGGGGTACGAATTTGGGGGAAGTGGAATTACTATAGATCAGGCCGTCGGAGGAAAGGAAGCAGACCGAAGTAAGCAGACAAAAAAGGGTATGAAGGTCCACACCCGATCACTGCATAAACGGGGCAGTAAAAGCGGAGAGAGTACGCTGCCTATGTAAGCGACATCGAATACAAAGAGAGAGTTGATTACGCGATGAGAGAGGGGTTTCTTACTCCTCAGAAGAGGATCGCTGCAGAATCGGAACTTCAGCATTGGATGGAAACACGTTGAAGAAAAAGGGGTCAAGGTCTTATCGAAAGAGGGGGGCGACATGTAAGAGATCCCAGGAAACGTGGAGCAAAAAAAGATGAGTAGGGTTCAGGTCTCTTACATGGTCTTCTACGCCGCATTAAAAAAGGGGCAAAACTGCTCGAGGTAGGTCGCCGAGGTAGGGGGGTACCCCAACCAAATGATGGCGGTTGAGGTCTCGAGTCGAATCCAACAAAAAAAAAGGGTAAGGGGGAGGGGAAAAAAGAGAGAGGAGGCTCATATCAACAGGAAAAGCCGTAAGATCTAAGGAACTAAACTATCGTCCTTGTGGAGGGGGGGGGGTCGACATGGGAATTCGACGACCGCGCGCGGCCATGGGAAAAGAAAAAATCAGAGACCGCATAGGAATTCGGCTCCACGTCATGCCGATAAGGCGAAGTAAAGTCAGGCCCACAGGAGTGCTCTCGGGGGCCTTCTTCCAACCGTGAGCTATGAAGCAAAGGAGCCAGGGAAATTCTGGAGAAGGGCGCGCGACCTCGATGCGGCCGTAAAAGGAACCGAGAGAAGGAGAGAGAAGTCAAAGCGCGTAACGGATAAGGACTGAACGTAAGCTATAACGATCATTTGTTCTTAACGTGTATGGCGTGTGCTCAAGGGTAAAGGGGATTAAAAGAGGCGGGCGCTTCCTGGGGGAAACGAATCAGAAAAATAAAGGTCAGGAAGCTCACCGCATATCCCATGCCTCGGGGCCAAAAGCTGAGACAATGAAGAAAAGAAACCCTCCATGCATTCGCAGAACGGGAAAAAGATCGGGGGGACAAGAAGCGGTCACCTGTGATGAATCATGTGGGGGAAAGTGGGGGGGGGGTGGGGGGGATTACCTAAGGGGGGGCTCAGGAAAAGGGTCATTCGATAGAGGCTCTCGTCGAGGACCGCAACTACTCACGTCACTGTGGAGTTCAGGGAGATGGGGGTCGCGGTCCTAGACACAGGGGCTCCACGGGCGGAACATCAAAGGGTAGAAGAACCCGTAATGCTCACGATCTTGCCTTAAAGCGTTCGCGTCGAGCCCGCCTCAGGCCAATAACTACCGTTCTGAATCGGGGGGAGACGAGACTCGAGCACGAAAAGGGGGGGGGACGGCACCTAAGGATGTTTGACAAGGAAGAAGGACTGCCTTGACTCACGATAACTATAAAAACGCGAGAATAACGCTCTCCGCTTCTCTTTTGGGAAACGCCAGATGGAATAAGAAAAGTAGACAGAGGAGCAAAGAAAACACAGATAAGGTATCAGCCGGAACAGCCGAATCTCTCCGTCGAGAGATCCTTGAGATCGCGCCGAGTCTTCACTAGTGGCAACGCGGATTCTCTCATTTAACGTTGCGAGCTCGAAGCCGGGGGACAGCGAAAGTGAGAAACACAGAAAAGGAAAGCTTTCGTTTGGCGACAGCGACTACTCAGGTTATCGCGCTTCAGAGGGCCGTTCACTTCAAAAAGGCCTACTCACTGCTCCCAATTCGCTGGACGGATGCTGGAATCGACGTGGAAAGATGGAGAAGACAGCGAGAAGGGAGGGAAAAAGCTTAACAAAAAACTCGCAGTCACTGGATGGGGAGTAACGATGGAAGAAATAAGGCCTCGCAAAGGCAGAAGCATGGGGTAATCACTCGCTTCAAGCTCAACTATCGAGGCGAAATAGGAGAGAGGAACGGATGCCTATGAAAGAGGACGTTTTAATTAGACAAGGGACGAAAAGCGCGAAAACCAAAAATATGTCGAACTGTTAAAATTGGGCCTGCTACGCCTATGAGAAAAAGATGACGGGTAAGGGGTTGCGGGGAGGAGAGGGGCTTCTTACGTCGCGGATGAGGCGCAACCCAAAGCAATCCCGAAAGGGAAGCAGAAGAGAAAGGTCCGTAGCTGAATAAGGGGTAGCGAGCCTCCTGGATCAATGGCCCTCTAAGGGGGGCGGCGCACAGCAAGAAGAAAAGGGTTAACTTGAGAAAAAAGAGGTGAAGGGGTTTTCGGCGCAAGAACCTGAGGCAGTCGATAGGGATTCCATCAGAGCCAGAAGAAAATCCCAAGGCGGTCATCTCTCTCACAACGGAAGAGGAAGAACGATATATGAGACTCGCCGTTGGGAGGGATCGGGCGCATGGATGGGGGGAGTACGAGGGGGGAGATCGGATAAGAAAGTTTTAGGCGCCTAAAAAGGTACAGTTTCCATCGGGGGAAAGAGAACTGTCTGACTGAAAATTAAAAAAGTCCTGCGTCCCCACCGCTCGTGATGATCAAGGGAGGACGCGCTACCAATGAGGGGAAAATCTCGAGTAAAGAGAAGGCGTCTGATTTCACGGTATTGCGAGGATGTGGTGAAAAAAAGGCATCCTGACAGAAGAAAGAAGAGCGCGGAAAACTAAAAACTACTCGGCTAAGAAGTCGAACCTTGTGGAGGACAGAGAAAAAATGGAGAGAGAAGGGGGAAGAAGGGGAAAGGTTCCTCGTTCATAGAAGACGACGAGAAAAGAGATAGGTAAGAGAAAGCTACTTTCAAAATATGACGCGAGTCATCTCTCCAGCTAAAAAAAACGTGGAAATGAGAGGAGGGGGGAAGCTTCGCCGCCTCGAGAGGAGAAAAAGAAACGCGAAGAAGAAGAAGAAAATCTTCAATAAGTTGCGTATCATACTTCTGAGAAATATAGGGACGACGCGAAGAAGAAGGGCGAAGTGCCCCTGGGGAAAGGCGATTTAGCCACGCAAAGCAATCTGCTTGTCTTCTGATCTCTGAGGGGAAAGATGAGCGAGTAAAGGGATGGGCCTAAGAGTAAGGGCAAAATCGTTAAGAACTCGGCGAGATAACGGTCTCAACAGGAGAGATACGGGATGTGGATAAAGGTCTCAACAAACGTCAAAGTGCAGTTCTGGTCGCTCTAGTGAACCCGGAAGAGGGGAAAAATCTGCACTGAAAGGCAGGCAGGGAGAGTAGGGAGGTCAGGGGGATATAGAGGAAAGGAAAACTAAAGTAGATCCGGAGGCTAAAGTAGGGGATATGACTTTGTTATGTGTGCTCTATGAGAGGGAAAGAATCTGGAACGAAAGGCTGGGAATGGGAAAGTATTCTCGCTCCGCAACTGCGAAGGAAAGGGGGCGGTGGAGAAGTCACAACGGGTCAAAAAAAAACTTATCTCCTGCCCTCTTTTATCCTTCGATTCAGAAGCCAAGGAAGCAAACAAGGAAACCGGTGCCAGTAGAGTTGATGCTCGACGCGGCCAGAAAAAGAAGAGGAGAGAACGCGGCAGAGCCGCGTCCAGGGTCCCCTGGTCGTCTAAGATACAAAGGGAGGGGGTGGAAAACTCTGAGGGGGGGGGGAAAAAAATGAAAAGGGGAAGGAGGACAGCCGGGGGGATCTGTGTATTTGAGACGCATTGGTAGATATGGGAGATCGCATGGAGAGGAGGGGGTCGATTGGTCCTTTCAATGACAGGCTCTCGTGCCTTATTATGGAAAAAAGGAGGCTCAGAAATGGGGAAAAAGACAAGGGAAGTAGAATCTCTCGAAAAAAATCGATCACTTCGTTCAGAAGAATCGCATAAGAAAAAAAATTTTCCTTCTTAAGTCTAAGATCAGAAATCATCGGGTCGCGATGGCAGGCTAGAGGGGTTCAATGGAAGGCCGATCGGTATGTAAGGAAAAAAAAAGGCGGAAGGAGCAGACTAGACTGGGGGGTCATGATAGAGGAGCATATTATGTACGTCTCTATGTTCGGGGATGATCTACGCTAGTGCCTCTCATTGCAAGGAGAGGGGCACAAAGTGGTCAAAGACCAACAGGTTCGTCGGAGAAGTCATCACATGGTCACAGGTGCGAGGGAACACGGAAACCCAAATCCGGGAGTCACAATGGAAGAGAGTTCAGGCGTATTCATCGCACAAAGTAGGGCAAAGGCACCCGAAGATATATGTAGCAGAGGAGGAAAGCTTACTGTCTGTCTATCCATCCTAACACAAAATAGGAGAAAGATTAGGAACGGGTCCATAACAGTAAACTTGAAGATACCATCCAGACGGGGGGGGCGACCTCACAAAAAAAAAAAAAAACCCCAAAAACAAAACACCCAAACCACCCCACCCCACAAAAAACCCAAAAACCAAACCCCCCCCACAACCCAACCCCCAACCACCCAAACAACAACACAAAAGAAAAAAAGCAAAACCCAAAACCAACCCACAAAAAGAAAAAAAAAACAACAAACCCCACAAAAAACAACCCCCCCAACCACCACAAACCCCACCCCCCCCAACCAAACAACCAAAAACAAAAAAAACACCCAAACCCACCCAAAAAAACCCCAACAACAAAACCCCAACACCACCACCCACCCACCCAATAAACAACACACCCCCCCCCCCAAACAAAAAAACCACCAACCACACAAAAACCCGGTGTGAACGGTGTTAATACGCGGGAGGAGGAATTCAAAACTCTCAGGGAAAGTGTAATGGCTCTACCATCTAAAGGGGCCACACTGCAAACGGTCAGAAAGGTCTCACACTAGAGGAGATAGCCCGTGAACAAGGAGGGCACAAGCCTGGGAGAGAAAAGGGCCAGGAAGAGTCTATACTCTAGAAAATGGAGGAGCATCACCATAAAAAAGAGGCATAGGGGGAGACCTGGATCGCGAGACGTAATCCAGGAAGCGTACGCGAGGAAGATTGGGGGGGGAGGGCGGGCGTGAAAACGAGGGGATCGGGAGGGAGTGGAGAGATATAAAGGGAACTTTTGGCAATCTTCTACCTTAAGGGGAAAAAAGCCTGCCGAACGGTCGTAGGCAAAGCAAAGGATCTCAACAGGAGATCAAAAAGCGATGCGACAGGCGCGCAAAAAAAGAAACAAAGAGCAAATAAAGGGGGACAGCTCGAGGGATAGCTCCCTAAGGTTAGATGTCGCACGAAGACCCGGATGCAAGCTCATGAGGCGCTCAGTGAACCGAGAGGAGGAGTGCTTCTCAGGGGAGAAGAAGCAGAAAGAAGGGGGACCCGGCAAAGGGCGGGGGATTGATCCACTTCAGGTACGCAAAGGTTCCACTTAACTCACCTTTGATTACAAGCACCAAACGTTGAAAGGAAAAAAGCAGGGTCGCGAAATAGGAAAAGGGAAAGGCAAAATACAGGGAGGATGCTCATGAGGGGGAGGGAAGAGGAAGCCGACAGTTCAGTGATCAGTTAGGAGAAGGGAGAAGTTCGGTCGGGCAAATGAAAAGGACTTGCGCGAACCGAGACGATCAAGGAAAGCCCGAGAAAAGAGGGGGGGGGAAGCCGAGGAGGGGGGGGGAAGCCGGCACTATTGCGCTCAAAACCAACGCTAGGAAGAGGGTTCGGCACTCAACCTGGAAAAAAGGCGCCTTTAAAATTCCGAAAGAGGAATCGGCCGAGTCTTCAAAGCGAAACAACGGACTCTCGTGCTCGCGAGGAAACGGGAAGAATAAAAGCAAGGGGGGGGGGAAGATCAAAAAAAACAAGAGTCCCTCGCCGGGTTCTAAAACAGGGCAAAACGGGGATAATCTCGCCGGATCTTCAGGATCGGTCAAAAATGAACGGCCTGGGGAGGAGGACGGAGCGTTGGCTCGGGCGTGTCGAAAAAGAAGAGAGGAGGCAGAAAGAAAAAAAGAAGGCACACATGCTATGCTGGGCGATACTAAGCCGAGAAAAGAAACAATGGTCACTCCCGAATCTCAGACATCGAAAACAGATCTCTTCGTCTGAAGTGACGAGGAAACGTTTCAACTTATAGACCTGCGAGGGCGAAAAAGAAAAGCGCGCCAGGAGGGGGGGTTTTGGGGGGGTGGTGGCGGTGGGGCAGGGGGGGGGGAGGGGGGGGGTTGGTAGCGTTTACAAATACTGTTGACGACCTTCTCGCCGAGGAAAACGAGGACAGGAAGTGGTTAGCATCGAATGGGGAGATGCGTCCATATGCCGTAACCCATATCTCACCCTAAATGACCGCCTATACAATTAAAAAAAAGTAAAGAATCGTGCGACCCCTGAGCAAGCCAAAAAGACATCCTTGAGGACGACGCGAAAAGGAAGCGCAGCATTGGACTGAGAAAGGAAGGTGGTTCTGCTAGTCCAAAAAAATAATGAAGCATGCCTCAATCAAGACCCGTCTACATCATGGATAAAAAGAGAAAAGAGATGACACCGGGGGCTTGGATCAGGAAGGGTGGATTAAAGTGTCAGAGGGAAAAAGGAAGGTGAGGGCACCCAAAAAAACTAATCGAAAAGTGCTGGAGAGTGACGCAAAAAAAACACTTCTTGAATCCCGTCGCGATAAAAATCAGGTGGGCCAAAGCTCAGCTGGGGAGCTCGTAGGCTTTAGGGAGGTTGCGGGATATGGGGGCAGTCCTTCAAACGACTAAATTACGTCTAAAAGAAAAGAACCTCAATGAATATGATAAAAACTTGGGTGGAAAAGCTCCGGCGCCTATTTTCCAAAGCACGGCAGGGGAGAGGGAAAAAAGAGTTAAAAGAACGGCCATAGAAAACTAGGTAGCTGGACTTAACCTAAATAAAGGAATAATAAGGCCGGACTAACTAAGATCCATAATTACTGAAGTTGGGGCCGATGAGGGAGAGGCCGAAGGGGGACAACAACCAAATAGGCCATCATCCTCCTCGAGTTAATGAAAGATCCTACAAAAGTAGACGCGAATAAATGAGACCTTCTATCCACTGAAGTAACAAATTGAGTCAATAGGATGAGGGTCAGGGCCACAAGAAAGAGTCTCAGTATGTTATCCTCAGAGAAAGCTCAGAAGATTCTAGCTCAGGGACGGTCCCAAGCGGAAGAACTTCATGAGGGATAGGGGAACGGCTTCAGAGAAGAGAAAGGAGAAGCGGGATGCCCTGCTCAGAGATCTATTGGCAAAAAAGAGAGTTGAACAGCTCCGGCGCTCCGGATATACGTGCTGTCTCAAGGTAATCAGGGGGAGGAAGAAGCAACAGGGGAGGGAGAAAGATAATCCGATCCTTGGAAACGTTTTTTCTAGGTCTACGGCGTCGCACGGGCGGCTTGGCCTTGAAAGATCCTAGCGCGCGAAATGAGGGAAGCAGAGAGCAGTCCCTTTTGGGGGGAAAGAAAAAAGGAGCTCACTCGTCTACGGTGACAAGAGAAAAAGCCCGGTGAAGTGCTAGTTGGGGGGATCCGGGGAAGAGGGGAAGGGAAACAAGCAAAAAAAAAAAGCCAAGAAACGAACTCGATCTACCTACCGGTTGAGCGAATCATCGGAAATTCGGTCTCATGAAGTGGAGGACCCGCAGGGGAAGAGGTAAGGTGATCATTGTCATCAAGTGGGAGAAGGGGAAGGAGTGGGGGTAGGTATTTAAGCGACTCCAAAATTCGAACTTCACAAATGGAGGTAACTCCTCCAAGGCCCTAGGGGAATCTAGCTCACAAAGCGAAGAAACTGCGGCAGAAGGACTGGGACATCTTTAACTTCTTAAGACTCCGCGGAAAAGGACGAGGGTCGCGCAGGGAATGCCGCATCAGGAAAAGGGAACTCGACGACAGGGGAATCCGGAGACTGGCGGAGGGAAAGAGAGCACAGGGAGGGCGCAAAAAAGTTTGGGGGAATGCGAAATCGATCGTGGGAATAAGAAACGCAGAGTAGACATCCTCGACGAGGGGAGGAGGCAGGAGTTCAAATTAGTCGGAGAGGGAAAACGCCCAGGAGGACCCAACCTTCTGGACAGTATAGTTTAGCTTGGACGTCGCTCCATGAGAGATGACAACCACAACGGAGAGAGGAAAAGAAAAAGTGGGATGGACCGAGAAAGGTCTCAAAAAGGAAAAAGAAGTCAGATCATCAATGAACGCAAGCACCGGGTGACGGGTGTCCTCCGCTAAATCTCGGGCTAATCCTACCGAAGAGGAAGCCAGACATCCACTTCGGAAATAGTCACTGGCAGGTGAGTCCAAGAGATAAAAAAGTCGCCGGACCGTCGTCTGACGACTTTATCGACTCATAGGAGGCAAAGGGAGATCTTCGGAAGCGCGCGAATAGATGCTTAACCCAGAAGTATCGCCTAAGAGAAGTCAAGATCTCTTATAATACGGAGGAACACGGAAACGAAGAAGACGATGCTGTTATTAAAGGGAACGAGGTCTAAGGGAACGTGCCCGTCTGAGAAAGTGCTTCTTTGAGAGCAGGAAGAGAAGAAGAGGCGGAAAGCAATCCAAAAACCCGAGAGCAGCGATAGAAGGAAGACAATCTCAATAAACTCTAAAGGAGGGCATCCTTGGAACTCTCGAGGAGGGTCCCACGGACTGCAGAAAAATGGTAACTTTATGAGAGAAAAGGGAGGCTGATCCGCGTTAAAGGCGCTTAGGGATTATCTCTATGCACGCCGAAGCCTGGGGCTTGAGAATTGTGGTACGCGGAAAAAAACGGCTCAAGCGGATGGCAACACCCGGACGTACAAAGAAACTTTACCGAACAGCATTGGGGGCCGAAGCGGAAAAAACAAAGGGACCCCAAACGGGCGAAAGCGAGGCGGAAAGAAAAATCGAAACTTTTAAATGTATCCCCCTAATCATCCGTTTGCGCTTAAGGACTCACCTTGGGAGCCGAAAAGTAGGGTAACGCCGAAGGAGGATTTGCAGGCCGGGGACTTACGAAAAAAAAAAGCCTAGAGCGTCCTCAATCTCGATTACGGACGCCGGACATCCCTATCTTGCGCCGGTAAAAAACTAACAGGGGGAAAGAAGAAGGAATAGACAACTATTCAACTTAGAACTCGGAAAAAACCGGGAGTAAGCGTATCAGGCGGTCAACCGAAGAGACGCGGATTTCCAATGGAGGGTGGGGGCGTCTCCTGTTACAGACACTAGGTGATTGGGGCGGAACCGGGCTTACTACGACTCAGAAAAAAGCATCAAGTACGGAACGGATGCTGTGCGCTGGAAATTGTCGTGAACCTCAGGGGAGAGAAAACGCCTCTCAAGTCACTTATAGAGGCAGGCGCTCGTAGGACAGGGCACGCGGAGTTCGAGAAAATCGCGCATAGATCTCGTCGGGAGCGTTTCAAGATAAACCGGTGAGGAGGCGAAAAGGCCGCGCCGGAAATGGGCGACTGAACCAAGAATGGTCAATTCGACCGAGGGGGGGGGGGTTCAATGGGAAGGCGGAGGCAGATGAAAGATCGAACAGTAAAAAAAATCCGATCATAAAGAGAGGAATTGGGGGCGCGCCGCCGATCAAGCCCAGCAAAAGGAACATCCTCGGGAAGAAGTTCTGAGAAAAAGGTGAAGTTGCAAAAAGATATGCAGCCGGGAGGAGGTATTCCATGAAAAAAACGACCACTCCAAACATAGCACACAAAAAGATGAGAGAACCGCGTTGGAGGCGATGGAATGTTGGGGCCGCGCGAATACTCGAGGTTGGAGCAAAAAAGTGACATGAGGGCAGGAAAGAGGAGGAGCGTCCCGCCCACGGCTAACGAGAGGCGCTTCTCGGGAAAAAAAACAATCTTATGCGCGCGTAGATACTCGCGGGGGCAAATTAACGAGGGGTGAGAACGGCAATACCGGGAACGCGCTAAAACGGTATACAGGGAGAGGGTCGGCGAAAGGAAAAACTCAAGTATCTCACGAGTCTTCCGAGCCAGTAAGGGAAGAACGAGATCTGGTCGAGCGAAGATTTGAATCGGGGAACGCGAGATGAACCCACCCCCCATTGAAGCCTCAATCAGGTAGTCCAGCGACGGAAAAGCCATCTGCGAGGGGTCCAAAGACAGTAACAAGGGAGAAGGAAAAACGAACTGACAGCTCCGCCACAGCGTGACAGGGCGGGGAAGACGGCAATAAGACCGGGTCGGCGAGGCCGAAAAGATCTTCAAGGGAAAACCACGCGGCTGTCTGCCTACGCGTCCCGTCAAAACACACTGAAGCAACTTCAAGGGAACGAAATATATTCCTGCTAAAACGAAGTCTAGAAAAGATACTGGGAAGGGCCCAGCTCCAACTATGCGCGCTTGTCGGAGGAAGCCTGGAAGGGGATTCAAGTCCTTCGGAGTCAAATGAGACCGGAAAAGAAAAGGAAGATCCATGAATAGGGAAGGCATGGGAATCCCTGATCCTGATCTAAATGCCGTGAGTGTTGAAGCGCGAGAAGAGAATCGAGTCCCCACCATAATCCTGGGCAAAAAGGTCGCTCGCTCTTGGAAAGATGAAAGATCCCTGGTGAGGCCTCGTTAGGAGGGAAGCAATATGGGGCCGGGCAGACGGGTCCGTAAAAAAAAGAACAAAATCACGTTTACGGGCAGTGGGGCTACGGCCGCAGCAAACGAGGTCAATGAGCCTCAGCTCCTCAGAAGGGCAACTTTACGGGGAAAATATAAAAGGGTAATCAAAAGGCTCCCCTCAGAGAACCCGAGTAACAAATTTAAGGGAAAGTCGCATGGGTCGGGGGGGCGACGGAGAAAATGCCGGGGTAATTACGAGGCTCGAGTCGCAACAGGCAAAACGTTTCAGCAGGCCAAGAAAAGCATAACGGCGGGGAAACGAGCTGCCAGCAGTCAAAAGGCAAAGGCTGAAGGAAAGCAATAAAGAAGTCACGTGAAGGTCCGATCGCGATCGGTTCCAGGAAGCCGATGTCGCTCGCAGAAAACCTAGCCGTGGACTGGCGCATGGGGCGCTCACAGGCCGCAGCGGTTCAAGGCGAACGTGGGCGAATTGCACGAAAAAAGCTCCGTGGTGCAGAAAAGGGCGTCGAGCATAACTCTTCAAAATGGCGAGAAAGGTCGTCGATTCATCGACATTAGTAAAAAGGGGGCAACCGCGGAGAAGGTCGCACTGATGATGACGGTAGCGGTGGAATC
>Ga0179593_1655519_pt1 | contig 12280 bp, 13 predicted proteins | sample CZODoug2_1_08_16_FD_185931 | JGI IMG/M metagenome (GOLD analysis project Ga0179593, IMG submission 185931) | Vadose zone soil fungal communities from Angelo Coast Range Reserve, California, USA - CZODoug2_1_08_16fungal (PacBio error correction) | ecosystem: Environmental > Terrestrial > Soil >...
TTTCTGTGGGCCGGAGAAAAAAGAGTGGAAGGACTGGTGACCCGGTTAAGAAGCATCTGACGGGTATTCTCTTGGAAGGGTCCCCTCTTTTTGAAGTTCTTGTAAAAAAAGATGTAGGGGTCCTCGAGGCAGAGCTCCATTCGATGTTATCTTAGGGAAAAGGAATTATGCGGCGGGAGGGGGTGGGGTTTAAAATGTAAATTAAGGACTCAATCTGTTGGGGGAAGGGGAGGATTGAACTCGGACTGGGATACGACGCGACGTTCTAGAAAGTTCTTAGAAAAACGGAAAGGACCTTGGAGCATTCATTAAAATCGGTTACGAAAAGGAAAAAAGCGGCTGATTTGAAGGGGAGGGAAGATATAAGGGGATTGGGGGTGAATTTTAGACGGGAAACTTTCCGGAGAATGTGGTTGACCTTCCAATCGTCGAGAGGGGGACTAGGGGACAGTTGAACCCATGACGCGAGGTAATGGCGGTCTCTATTCAAAATCTGTGGGGGGAAAAAATTTTAGGGAGGGGACGCTTTCGAGTCCGTCTTTGAAGGTTAAGTGACGACTTTTCTGGGGTCTGACCGAAGGGGTCTCCGCATGGACGACAAAGGTTGGAACCTACATGAGAAAGTGTTCCTGCGACAACCCTATGCGGGGAAAAGAACTGTCCGCGAACACGAGGAGGGTTTGAAGGAGGGCAATTTCCCAATAGTCTGGGGTCGAAGAGAATTGGACGAGAGCAGGAAGTCTACGGAAGTGTCGTATTGGGGTCACTATTTCGCAGGCAGACAACGGAGGTTGGGGAGCCAGGCTCGCGAGTCCTGGGGGGGCGTGGGCACGTCGGAGAGGTAGGACACGGGAGGAGTGGTGATCCGCAATCAGTCGCCGTGAACGCGTGAGGAGCCAGAACCAAAAGCCAGAAGCAAAGGGTCACGCGAAAGAGGAGCATCATACGAAGGTCAAAAATGTGAAATCATCGAATGAAAAAGTTTTCATCTCGTGGATGAAACCGATAAACTCCTAACATCCGGCTTCGAATAACAGCAAAACATGCATCGGGACCCTAAGACCATGCGCGAATATAAAGAAGAGAGTCCGCAGACGTAAGGGAGAAGACAAATCTCTCTTTTAAGCGTCAGAGAGGAACCTCCCATTCGCTGAGTAAAAGCCTTCTCCGTACAGGAAAGGTTGGGAAGGGCGAAAAAGGCGCGAGTGAACTGAAATCTCCAGCAAAGCGATAAAGAGGGCGGGCGGAATGGTGCGACGGAGGAAATTTGGGCAGATGTTCGAGCTAATTCTCTCTCCCGAAAAGGTCAGCGCCTTAGAGGCAAATTCGACTGGGTAAGTCAGTGGGGGGGGTAGGGGGAACAGGGAGATGACAGGGGGGCTAACCACCCGCGGCTTCCTCCCGGAGTTGGAGTCTATGCGAGACTGGGAATCCCTCGCTGACAGCCTTTGGAGTAAAGCTCGCCTTATTCAATAATTGGAGTTTATCTTAGGAGTCTCAGGAAATGACACCTAGAGGTCCATACGTACCTCTAACTACTTGGTATTAGAAAAAACCTCTAGAAACACCAAACGGATGTGAAAAGGAATGTTTGGTGACAAGCCAAAAAAAGAAACATTGAGAAAAAGCCGAGAAGAGGAGTGTTGGCCCTTCGAGGGAAGGTGGTAATCCTCACCGAAAAAAGAACGCGTGAGCGTCATAAAAGGCGGTCGGCGGAATTTCGAGACTTGGGGCCTCAGAAAGAGAGGAACTCGTGACACTTCTGGCCGTCAGGTGGCGGCCGGGAAAAGGACTCTCGATCCAAACGTAGGAAGCACAGTAGGGGCAAAATCCGAAGGCCACGCTCTCACGATGAAGAGTATCTCCTTCTCTAAGTCGGAGCTTTCAATGGTCGATTCCACAATAGATGCTATTCCGTCAGGGTTCTGGGTGGGGAGTTATTTTCCGCTGCTTATGCGAATTACCTGGAAAGGCTCCGGCGAAAAAAGAACTTCAATACTCTCCCGACACCCGTCCGTACCTCTTCTTTTGGTCGCTCTTCGAAAGTACAGGCTAGAATCAGACTCTGCTATGGCGGCATGCCCAGTCTATTCGGGACGTGCTTCAAGGGCTCAGCTCGGGCGGGCCTACTTCCATGATGGGGGGGGGGTCCTACTCCGGAGAGAAGGGGTTTATTGAGGGCAAAAGGCAGAGAGGGAAGAGAGACGTGCGGATGAGAGGCTGTACTGTCAGGGAACGGGAGATGCGAGTAAGCGGGTGGTTCAAGGGTAGGGAACAAAGGCTTCGCCGCAGGTGGTGTGCAGGGTAGGAGGGGGGGGCTCCTGGCCCTGAATCTAAGGTGGGAGGCCATTGAAAGGGTGCGGAGGCGCCACGGTTTCTTGTGCAAGTGGCAACGAGGGATTGCTCGTATACGCGCGGAAGGCTTGGATTAACCTGTGCGAGGACGCACTGACGGGGTCAAGATGTGGCTTCAAGAGAAGTGCGGGTTCAAGCGGTCTCTAAAGGCAGTGAGGTGCTTTCGTAGGTTGCGCTAATCGCCTCCGAATGAGGTGGGAGACGAGTCGAGGAGTCACCCAGACGACGTCGCGCCGCCCAAGTACCGGGAGTTAAGTGCTAGGGGGGCGAACCGGGAGGGAGTGGGGGTGAGACTCTGGCTTGCGTGCAGGGAAGGGGAGCGATTTGAGATCGGTCTTATACAAGACAAAGGGGTAGGGAAGATTACGGGGGGGACGGCGTTGATCGCCGGAGGAAGAGAGTCCGAGCATAAATTCCGACGAGCCTAGGAGCTGGGGTTAGCATGGCGTCAAAAGGGGTGTGCTCGGGGGCTTTTTGCTGTAAGTGCGGGACTTCTACAGGCCCGCGTGGCCTGATATTCTTTGGGAGAAGCCGGTTTCGATAAAAGCTGGGGTCATAAGACGAGGGGTCAGGATGGGGGCCTACGCTCGGAGGGGAGTCGAGGGAAGGAAGAAAAAATTCCGCCTGAAGGTGAGCTTGGTAGGGACACAAGCGCGGCTAAAAAACGGGTTGATGTGCAAGAAAGGAAAGGCTAGAAGTTAGAAAAGGGGGGGGAGAAATTCTCAGAAAGGGGAGAACTTCCAATGACTGAACGAATCATTGCGAGAAATGCGCCGCAGGGGAAAAAAAGTCAAGACTGGGAAAAGGGAAAGCTCCAGAAGGAAAAACGCGCTCTCATGTTTGAAAAAGAAAGGGGGACTCGTCAAATACCGGAAAGGGAAAAAAAAGAAAGGAAAGTCGGAAAGGGGGGAAAACATTCAAAAAGTGATGTTGAAAATCAAAAGATGAAAGAGGGCCGATTTTTTTCTTGGGGTGAGGTGAAAGGCTAGCTCCAGACTGTGCAGGAATAAGGGAGAAAAGCACGCGCGGGGGATCAATTCCGAAAGGGGAACGAGGGAACAGCTTGAGTGACGTGGAACGTAATTCGTAACCAAGAGACGGACGCGTACTAAGGAAGAGATAACAATAATAGCTGATCCTCACATCAAATGGGGACCGGGGCTAAAAGGGGAAGGAATAGAATCAGGTCTTTTAAAAATAATTATGTTGTCCAGAAAAGTTCACTTCCCAAAAAAGGTGTCGAAAAGATGGGAATTGATGAGCAGGAAGAAAATGCTGGAAAGAAATTTCAAGCGATCATAGAAGGGAAAAGAAATCAGGACCAGGAAACCCCCCCAGGAAGATGTACAAGTCAGCGAGAAAATTCCGAAAGAGGAAGAGAAGAAGAGGTGTCAGGGTGCTAACTTGTCCGGCTCCTCAAGGACGGAGTGAAATCGGAAAAAAGGGGGGCATTCCTTTCTCAAAGTACCTTTTCTAAGACAGAATCCCCAAGGCCAAAAGTCGAAAAGGATCGGGACAGAGGAACGTTTGGAGGGAAAACTTATTGGACACAAGAGAAATCCAATAGGGGGAGGAAGATTGATCCAGAAAAAAAGTACAGATCGGAGGATTCGCGGAAGGAAATTGTGGTAAGGTCCGGAAATCAAGAGTATGAAAAAATCGTACTTGATAAAAAGGGGGCTTCTAGAGCACAGTTCTTGGTACAACGGCGAAAAGTAGGAACGGGAGATCAGCTTCGGGTTGATTTCGGGGAAAGGACTCTAGGATTTTAAGGACCTTTAAGTCAACTGGGGGGGGACCTTGCAATCTTACAGTTCCTTTGTGGGACAAAGAAAGTTTGAACTAAACCAAGGAGAGACTGAGGGAGCTAGGACGGGTCAAGCGGCGGATTGTATTGGTAAAGCGGGAGTCCTGTCCTTGTAATTTTATCTCAACGGGAATTCGGCACAGTTTACTCTTTATCTTCTAAAAAAGGTCAATTTACAACATCATGGGGATAAAAAATGAGACGCGCAGGGGGGAAAATGCTACAGCTCGAAACTCATGCGGACTTTGACAGATCACTAGGCGGAGCGGGTTGTGGGCAGTTGGGAATACGGGAGGTCTAAACACGAAAGATCTCAGGATCAGACGACTTCCGGGGAGATTTGGTATGTCTCTTCAGTCGAACGTTCAGGACTGCGCAACTTTTTTGAGACAAGGGTCCTTGTTTTGGGGTGCATATAGGGGGGAGTCTTGCTCGGTTCCCTTTTGGGGGGGGAATCCCTCACTCTCTTGAGACGTCTTGTAGGTGAGGGGGGGGGAAACCTCCTAGTTCTCTTTCCGTGGGGGGCCCGGGGACGGAGCTAGGAATTGACGCTCGCAGGCGTTGAGTAATTTGGGAGCTTTCGAAAGGAAGGGAAGACCCAGAAAGTTCCGTTGGTCCGAATGAGGGTAGTGGGGTTCGATCAAATGAAAGCATCTCCTTCCTTTTCGAGGCCTCAACTGGGGAAAGGATGAAATCAGGGAGGTAAATCACGCTTCGCCCCATGAAAAAGCAGGCATAGGAGGCTCAGGAAATCAAAGATCCGAAAAGACGTATACGTTCACGACGGGTAAAAGCTTCTTCAAGGGTTCGAGTCCATCCCTTCTCTCTGATACTAGAAAAGCCGGAAAAAAAGGTTTTGATAAATCAGGGGCAGAGTCCTGGCGCGAGTGACTTTAAATACGAAAACTCCCTCTGATCAACGTTATGAATGACGAGGGGGGGTTCGTAATTTTTCATGTTCGACGGGACGCGAATTCGTCCAAGGGAGAGAAATCGGCGGCTTTGGAGTCGCTGTGCCTATTCAGTGGGAATCAATAAAAAGGAAAGTGGGATTTCAGAAACACCCTGAAGGCAGCATTACAAACCCCACATTTTGTTTTTTTTTGATGGCGTTTTAGGCCAGGGCCACTACCCCAACCGACCCCACCGGCGGCGGGCCCATACCCAAACCAACACGAGACGGATCAGGGGGTGGACCAGGCGGCCCAAGAAAAGGCCGCGCTCCCGAGCCCCCCTGGAGAGGAGAACCGGAAACCCCAAAAATCGCCAAAACCACAGCACCCGAGGCCCCCCCAGTGGACCACCGAGCGGCGAGGCGAGCTGGGGGCAGCCGGGGGATGGGGGACAATCGGGGCCCCAGGGGGCCCCCACCGGGCCCCCCCCGGGGCAAAAAGGGCGGAGCCGTGCTCCACTCCCGACCCGCCCGACCCCCCCGAGAGGGAACAGGCCGGCCCAAGCGGAGGGGACTGTAGAGCAGTTGGGGTAGTAGGGAGGGGGGGGAGCAAGCCTCCCGGGATGGGGATCGCAAATATCTGAACAGGAGCACCCGACGGAGGGGAGCGGTAACGAGGAGCCGGCTTAACAGGCCGGCGGAGGGGGAGCGGGATATGGCGCGTCGCACCCGTGGAGGGGGGGGGGGAGGGAAAAAATCTAAAGAGACGGAGAAACCAGTACCAAGCAGGGGGGACCCACAAAAACAGGGAGGGGAGGCCAAGGAGACCCACGCAAAGAGGTAGGGGGAGAACCCCATTGGGGAGCATTTTTTTGTGGGAGGGGGGGGAGAATGGGGGGAGGTTTAAAGGTGGGAGTAAGGGTTTGGGGGGGGTGTGGTATTGGTGGCTGATGGCTGTAGAGTTGGGGGGGGGGGGGGGGTGAGTCGAGGTTTTGGGGAGAAGGGGTAGAGAAGTGGTGAGGGTTTTTTTATTGGGGGGTTAGTTTTTTGCATTGTAGGCGGGTTTAGTAGTTGAGGGTTGTGGTAGAGTTTTAACTTTTGTTTGGTGGGGAGGTTGTGGGTTAAGAGGTTGTGGGAAGTTCGGGTTTTTTTAGTTGTGTTTATGAGGTTTGGAAAGAGGGTTTGGGGGAGTGCTGTTAGGGTTTTTGGTTAAATTGTGCTTTAAGGTGGGGGTGGGTTGTTAAGGTGGCTGTTTAGTGCATTGAGGTTGAGGGTATTGTTTGAATTGGGGGAGAAAGATGGACAGTGGGTTTTGTGAGGAGATTGTTGGGGTGTTATGCGTAGGGTGGGAGAGGGGGAAGGAGGGAGGGTTGAGAGTGTTTTTTGTTGGGGGGGTAGTGGAGATGTTTCGAGTTTATGGTGAAGGGAGGGTTTAAGGTTTTTGGCGAAAAGGTTTTGTTTTGTTAGTTTTGTCAGTGTTTTTCATTTGTGCCGGAATAAGGGCCCCGGACGTACCCCCGAGAGTTGGGCGGGCAGGGCCCCCCCGACGGGAGGGGGAGTACCCCCCACTCAGAGCAGGCGGGGAGGCCGATCGGAAAGGGGCCAGGGGGGCGGGCATCCCCCGCGGGGAGCGGGGCGGTTCGGGGGCAGGTGGGGGTGGGACCGCCTAGAAGGGGAGACAACCAGGGGAAAAAGATTATGTGGGCGCTCATAAGGCGGGCTAGAGGGGGAGCAACAAAGCAGTGCCTGTCCGGTGAAGTGGGAACGAAAAACAACCAAGGAGGAGGAACCCCCCAGGACGCGGGAAACAAAGGGATATAGCCCCCCATCCACCGGGCGAGCCCCCAAAGAACCACAGATAGCCACATGCTGGGCTGGGTGGCCCCCCAAGATGGCGCAAATTGGGGCAGGGGCCCTCCCCCAAGGACCGGCAGGAATCTGACAAACCCGATTAGAAGCGCGAGCCCGACCCAGGAGGGGGGCATGGCCGAACAAAAGCGGCTGAGCGCCCGGAAAAACATAGCCACCCCCCCCCCCCCCCAGAGAGCCCTCCTGAGGGGGAGAAGTGCGTAAGCCAAACTGCGACAGTGCGGAAGGTGGATCGCGAGGACATAGCACGATCCCCCAAACCCCCAGGCCACCCCCCCCTCTTCGATTCCAGAAAGATAAGCCAGCGACCGGAATGAGGGGGAAGAGCCTGTATTCGGGGAAAAACTATCCGAAAAGGGTACGAATTTCACAAGGTTCGCACGGTCATGGGTTGGGAGGTTGTGGGAGGGAGAAAAGCGATAGACACAAAAGTGAAAAGAGGGGAGGTGATCAATCACAAACTCCATTAAAGTAAAAATCCATTACCGGGTGGCCAAAAAAGGAAAAAAAGGGTCGAGAGAAGGATCACCGGGAGGGGGAAAACGCGTCGGAGAGTCTGTGAGAGGCGGCGACCTTGAGAGAAGGAATCAGCAAGGAACTCGTGGCTTCCGGGGGGCCGCCGAGGGGAGAAAAATGGCAGAAACGGGAAGAGGAAGACAAAAAAACCATAGGAAGATATACTAAGAACTCTATCGCGACGGAAGAGAGGGGGGGCAGTAGGCTTAAATTAGAGGGGGTTCCCAAGTGTCTCTAGAAACAAGATCCTACCTTGGGATCAGGGAAGCGGGGGGAAAAGGCTATTTAAGAAAACTCATCCCTTCGGCCAATTGACCGCCCAAAGGAAGGCAGGAGGGTGAAACGGAAGAGAGAAAAAAAAAGTTTAGGAGATAGCGACGTGGAAGAAGCGCGATTGCGTCGAAAGAATCTACGTCAGGGAAAAGAGAGGGTGAGACTATGACAGGCCGAAATGCATGAGGGTGCTATGGGGGGCGACGGAGGGAAAAAGGTTGGAAGAAGGAGGGGAATGAAGGGCACACAAAGGGGGGGGATCTCGAAAGTTCTAGGGGAAGGCGCTTGAAGGGGGTTCAGGGGACGGGGGAAAGCCCGTCGAAATGGCGATGCGTCGCGGGTTGAGGAAGCCTCCAAGGAAAGGCTCGTCATCATCGTTCCAGGAAAAAAGACGGACGGGGAAAAGAAAGGTCGATGAAAGCTACAAGATGCGTCGAGAGTGGGCTATCCCCCAAACACGAAGTTGAAAATGAAACTTCCTCGGAAGAAGAAGATACTAAAGGGAAGTCTATAGGATCAAGATCGGCAAAGATGAACTGCTGGAGGTGTAACCCTTAGGGAGGAAAACCAGGATCAGGAAAAGAGACGACACCAAGAAAGGTCCGCATGAAGGGTAAAAGGGAATGTCGCCGTACCCGAGCTTAAAATTGGGAGAAAGAGGGGGGAAAGGAAAAAGGAACGGATTGCACGGGGAAAGTTGCCGAAAGTCAGTCAACGGTATAAAAATTCAAAGAAGGGGGAAGGGAAAAGAGTCACGAAATAAAGAAGAGGTACGCTTGCGCATAATCCTCAGAACGCAGCTCAAAGGAAAAAGGGTGATGGAAGCGTCAAAGCTGGCAGAAATTGGCAGGTCAAACCAGGAAGGAATGGAAGAGAGGGCAAGAAGGTATAAAGCTGTCGCAGAAAAAAGCCGCCTCTTGAAGGTCCTTAAATGGGGGAGAAAAGGGGAAGGGCCTTGGGGGGGGGAACTTGTGAGACGCCCGGCGCGTCGTATCAAGGGAAGAAACAACAGGAAAACCAGAAAATTGAAAAAGGGAAGGGAACACAATCGCAGGGAGCAGTCGACTCCATTAATGGCTGCTCTGGACGGGAAAATAGGAGACAAAAAGGTAAGAACGAAAAAAAGGGCCACATAGTAGGGGGACAGCCACACAGGTCCTCTGAAGAAATAAGGGGGGGGGCTAAAGGGCGGGAAAAAAGGACCTGGGAAAGAGATCAGCCTAAAGAAGGAAGGGAGTAGGATGATAAGAAGAGGGATCCTCAAAGAGAACCAGATAGGGGGGAAGGTACCCTTTCTAACGCCAGGAAAAAAAATTTCGCGACCAAGGAAAGGAAACCAGGCAAGGAGGAGAATAACATCTCTCTCTTTGTGATGTGGAGTTGTCTACGGTACAGCCGACAGCCACATCTTTTATGAAAACTCTTCTCTAAATGAACGTCTTGTCTCGAAAGAGGTTTGAGGCGCGGAAGCAAATTAGAGAAAAAGGGAACAACTTAGGATTTCTACCCATTCTCGCATGATCGGGGAAAGGGGAACTGCTGGGGGATGGAAACTAAGGTAGGAAAGGGCGGCTCACAAGGGATTCGGCTAAGTGAGTGGCGCTTGAAAAAGAAAAAGGGAAAAGATCTGAGGACTTGAAAGTGGGTTCCAAGAATGGAAGTAAGGAACTAAAGGAGGGGGGGCGGGGAAGTCAAAGAACTGGATACAAACGCGTGCGAAAAGGACACAAGTGCTTGCGCAGGAAAAGGATGGGAGAGGAAAAAATCACATCAGGATTGGGTGAGGTCGCACGGGAAAGGGGAGGGAAATTTAGATTGAAGACTTTCGTCAAAATTGGTTTTTGACCGGAAGGAAAGGTCTGGGGGGGTCACACGGAGGGAACAAGGTGTGGGGGAAGAGCTAAGAAAAAGAAAAGCTTTGGTATCTGTATCTGAGGAAAAGGTCGTTGACGGGAAGAAAAGAGGAGGAGGAGCGAACAAGGAAAGATGAAGGATTGAAAGGTGGGGTATAACCGTTGACGTTAGCCACTGGGGGAGGAAAAAACAGAGGGAGAACGGAACAAGGGAACATCACCATGTGAGACCATGAGACCTAACGGTTTCCTGAAGGGGGAAAGTCATCGGGGAACCCTCAAAGGGACGCGAACAAATATCGATCTGGGGGGGGGAAAAAATTGTCCAGGACGAGAAGGAGAGATACAGTACTATAACCTTCTACGGGACTTGTGGAGTATTTGGGCGGAGGGCCCGGGGGGTCAAAGGGGGGGAGCCGAGGGAGACCTGTTTTGTATCCAGAGCGGAGGATGGGCGGGGGGTTGCAATCGACTTCGGAGCTTGGTCGATCAAGGCTGGGTGGAAAAAACAAGGGGATTGGAAACTGGAAAAAAAAAGATCGATGGCCATGCAAAACGGAGGAAGAACAAGAAAAAAAGAAAGCTAAAAAGTCGCAATTTTCAAATCGACTAAAAGTCACTCAGGGAAAGGGATGAAGCACCGGAGCCGGCTAAAAACTACAAATCCTTCATGACCCAAGAAAAATCCGACAGATGCAGGGGCTTATTCGAGAATTCAAATATACACCTTCCTCCCAGAGAGAAACTAATTGAAGGGCGAGGTCGGCAGAGTCGAAAAAGGTACACATTCGGATTAAACTCCAGAGGAACAGGGCCTTTCCTATAGTCTTATTGACGGTCGTGACTCTCTAGAGAGGTTAGTAATTTCTTCTTCTCTTTTTTACTAGAAATTTTGTTCAAGGAAACGAATTTAGACTCTCATGAAAGAAGTGGCGGCGAAGAAAAGACGAGGGCCTTAGGGGGGGGGGGATTCAGGGGGGGGGGGGGTACTCGCTAAACGGATCAAACGTTGCGAAAAAAAAACTTAAAAGGCAAAACCTCTGTCTAATGCCAAAACGTCTAAAAAGACAAGACCTAAGGATCTCCCAGGGGCTAAGAAGAGCGGGCCCTGGAAAGGGATTTGAAGGAGGGGGAATCATACAAGGGAAAAGGAGGGCAACAACTCTAGAGAGTCATGGAAGATCGGTGGTGAGGTGAGACCCAGAGGAGAAACACACACCGGAGGAGGGAAGAGAGAGATTTGTTGGGAGAAGAGCACCCTAACCTAAGGAGGGAGGAAGGACAAAGAAGGGGGGTGAGGAAAAGGGGGGCGAAGGGGACGCTCAAAAGAAGAAATTCGTCGAAAGGGCTCTTCGGGTGGAAATCGGCCCAGAGAAGGGGGCGGTCGGGGAAAAAAAAGGACTGGGAATGCGGGGGAAAAAAAGCTTCCTGAATCCTGTCCGGGGGGGGGTCCTCCAAGTGGTAATGAGGAAAAGGTAAGAGATTCCCAGGGGGAGTCCGAAAAGGCCCAGATCTCGACGAAATGCGGGATGCTTCGACGAACATCTTTGAAAAAAAGGACGTCGCACCAAGAGAACCTCGAAAAAACTGAGCAAAGACTATCTGAGAGAGGGAGCTGGCGCTTTCCAGGCCCTCGCCGCCAGGGACTCGCAAGGGAAAAAAAAGTACGAGTCGGGAAGGGGGGAGGCTCAAGAAAGACTAATGAGGGCCGAAGCGCGAGGGGTCGGCGCACCATTATTCATAGGGGGAAAGGGCGGAAAAAAGGTCCTATGGGAAGGGGGAAAAATGTGAGCAGGCCGAATGCGGGGGGGCACGGGCAAGGAAGAAATGGGCTGCTAAAGTCAATGAGGGGAGGGCTCTCAAATAGGAATGAGCTGCTCGGGGGGGGCAGAGGGGCAGGGTGAATCCTCAACTTGGAAGCTATGGCGCGACTCGGGTAACGGGAAACTAGAAGGCACAGTAACGACTCGTCAATTCGGATTCGGAGGCCAGAAGGGGAGAAAGCATAGCTAAAATGAAAAACAACCTGCGAAGGGGAGGGATCCCCACCGGGGAAGGAGGAGCATCTAGATGAACTTGAGAAACAACAATTAGTCTAATTCACGGAGGGGATCTTCACAACGGCTGAGGGGATGAAGAACAAGGACGGAAAAGGTTAAAAAAAGAGAACTTCAAACCGATCGAGAGCGTTGTTGCGGGGGGGAAGACAGGGAACCGAACCGGTACTCTGGGGGAAAAAAGCCCAAAGAATGCACTGGGGGGGAAGGTCAGGCCATAATTGCGGAAGATTGCAAGGAAAGAACCAGGAAATCGTAAAGCTGGGGGGTCGAAAGGAGAAGGAAATCCCCACACGGAACGCCTCTTGAGGGGCACACCGAAAAGGGAAAGTGGTCCACATATCAAAGACCCGACGTCTCATGTGTTCACGGGGGGGTGATGGCAGGAGAAAAAGGGAAATATGGGGGCAAACGGGAAAAAAGGAAGAAATCTGAAATTCAGGAAAGAAGTCTCCGGAAATCAAGACGCCGCTTGATACGCGTCACCACTAGGGGGCATAGAGATGGGGGAAAAGGGGGCAAGCACTTTGCACGGATGAAGCGCGGCGTGATCCGAAGGCGGAAACAGAAAACAGCTGGAGGGAAGAAATGACAACATGACGGAACCACGAGGGACAGCGAGTCGAAGGGGGGAAATCATGGAAGGGGAGGGACGAGA